>Ga0207683_10000079_pt1 | contig 76688 bp, 76 predicted proteins | sample KBSM73metaG_FD_184333 | JGI IMG/M metagenome (GOLD analysis project Ga0207683, IMG submission 184333) | Miscanthus rhizosphere microbial communities from Kellogg Biological Station, Michigan, USA - KBS M7-3 metaG (SPAdes) (version 2) | ecosystem: Host-associated > Plants > Roots > Rhizosphere >...
TCATGGGCTACCGCACCTGCTACTACCGCACCTTCAACGTCGGCGGAGTCACCCAATCCCAACTCGACGCCTACAAGCAGTGCCGCGAATGGCTCGACACCGCGATCGAGCTCGTTCGTCCCGGCGCCACGACGGATCAGATCGCGAGCGTCTGGCCGACTGCTCATGAACTGGGCTTCCCCGACGAGCAGGCCTGCTTCGGCCTCCAGTTCGGCCACGGCCTGGGCGTCGGCCTGTACGAGGCGCCCATGATCTCGCGCGTGCACTCGCTCGAGCACCCGATCGAGATCGAGGAGGGTATGGTCTTCGCGCTCGAGACGTACTGCGCAGCGAGCGACGGCGAGTCCGCAGCTCGCATCGAGGAAGAGGTCGTCGTCACGTCGACGGGGCACCGCATCATCACGAAGTTCCCCGCCGAGGAGCTCCTCGTGTGCGGCAAGACCTACGTGCGCGGAGCGGACCTGCTCGAGCGCGAGTCCTCGGCTATCTGAGCATGTGAGGGGGATCGAGATGGGGCGCGTACAGGATCGCGTTGTGATCGTGACCGGCGGCGCCGGAGGCATCGGCGCTGCAACGTGCCAGGCGGTCGCAGCCGAAGGCGCGAAGGTCGTGGTCGCCGACCTCGACGCGTCCGCGGCGCAGGCTGTGGCCGATGCGATCGTCGCCGACGGCGGCACGGCCGTGTCCGTCGGCGTCGACGTGACCGATCGGACGCAGGTGCAGGCCATGATCCAGAAGGCGGTCGGCAGCTTCGGCTCTCTCAACGTGATCTTCAACAACGCCGGAATGAACCGGCCGCGCAACTTCATGGATATCGACGAGGAGAACTTCGAATCGATAGTCCGCGTCAACGCGTGGGGCGTGATCGTGTGCACGCAGGAGGCGGCGAAGCAGATGATCGCCCAGGGCTCCGGCGGCAAGATCATCAACACCGCGTCGATCGCGGGCCGGCAGGGATTCTGGGACTTCGTCCCCTACTGCGTCGCGAAGTTCGGGGTGGTCGCGATCACCCAGGCGACTGCTCGTGGCCTCATCGAGCACGGCATCACCGTGAACGCGTTCGCGCCGGGCGTCGTCGACACACCCATGTGGGTCGGCCTCAACGAGGACATCCGCGAGATCCACGCCCGGCCCGCAGAATCGGACCCGATGCGGGAGTTCGCAACCGGGACGCTGATGGGCCGCCCCGCCGCACCCTCGGAGCTGACGCCGTTCCTGGTCTATCTCGCAGCTCCCGAGTCCGACTACATGACGGGGCAGACCTACATGGTGGATGGCGGGCAGGTCCTGGTCTGACCAGCGCGCGCCATCGAGGCGCAGCCCGCCGCACAACGAAGACGTCACGGAGGATCGATGAAGGCCATGCACCACGTCGGCATCACCGTCAAGGATCTCGAAGCCTCGATCCGCTTCTACCACGACGTTCTCGGCCTCGAGTTCTCGAATGAACCGAGCCCGTGGTTCGACGGAGAGGAGCTCGGCACGGCCGTTGGAGTCCCGGGCGGCGCTCTGCGGCAGGTGAGCCTGATCCTCGGGGACACCACGTTCGAGCTCCTGGAGTACAGGAGCCCCCCGAGCGAAACGACGCGCCCTCTCATGTCGAACAGCATCGGAGCGTCCCACGTCGCCTTCCACGTCGACGACATCGAAGCCAAGAAGGCGGAGCTCGAGGCCAAGGGGATCGAATTCTTCAGCGACGTCAACCGCGTCGACGAGGGCGTGCTCGCGGGCTGGCGATGGGTGTACTTCGAGGATCCCGACGGCTACCCCCTCGAGCTCGTCGAAGTGGCCTACTACAACGAGGACGAGCGCCGAGCGGGAATCGCCGCGTATCTCGCGTCGCGCACCTAGCTCGGCGCGCTGAGCGGCCGGCTCAGCGCTTAGAGGTCGTCGAAAATCACTCCTTCGGGTGCCTTGGGCACCTACCCAGATGGGTACCTAAGGCCATGCGCCGGACCTGGGACACCGAAAGAGCCGAGACGTGAGCGCGCACGCGAGAAGCGCGTCCATCGGCGTGAGGCCGGCCTCGGTCTCCCGGCGTGAACGACTGGCGCTCACGATCGCGGTCGGCGCGTCGGTTCCGTCGCTGCTCCTGGCGGGCGGCATGGTCTCGCTGCCGTCGCTCGTCGAGCACGGCATCGAGTGGCTCCTGCCCGGCCACTCCCAGAGCAGCGCACGCGGCCTGCAAGCGCTCTCGCTGCGGTATTCGCCGGTGTCCGTCGGGCAGGCCGCGCCGGACGCCGTGAACGTGCGCGCCGCCGTGAAGGTACCCCCAATTCTCTCGCGCGCGGGCGGTCGCGCGAGGCACGGAGTCGCCGGCGCAATTCAAGGCCCGCGACGACCCCGGACCTCCCACCAGGGCTCGGGCGCGCTCGGCACGAAGGCTCCTGGCGCAACGGGCGCGGGCAACCCTGCACCGTCCGGGAGCGATGACGGTACGAGCTCGCCGCCGTCGGACGGAGCGGGCAACGGAACGCCCGCGCCGCCGACCGTGACAGTCGGCCCGCAGGGCTCCCGGGCGAGCGCGAGCGTCACAGCGCACGGCACGCACGTCACGGCATCGGTCTCGGTCGCGGCTGCGAATTCGGCGGTGACGGCGGACGCGGCACCTGCGAGCGGCTCGGCCGGCGCGGCAGCTGCAGTCGCGACGCCCGCCGGCGAGGTGGCGGCGTCGGCGGAAGTCGCGGCACCTGCTGCCTCGGCGACCGTCGCGACCCCCGTCGCCTCGGCCACGGTGGCGACGCCTTCGGAGACGGCGCCGGCAGTCTCGGCGACCGTTGCATCTCCCGCGGCGTCGGCGACCGTCGGCACCGCCGCGGTCGCGGTGCCTCCGGTCTCCCTGCCGCCGGCGATCACGCCGTAGTCATGGCGGCACGGGCTGCAGCGCCTGACCGCCGGCCGCACCTGGTGCGGTGGTTCGTCATCGCGACGGCGCTCTGCCTCCTCCTCGCAGGCGGCGGAATCCTGGTCGTCGTCGAGCGCACGCTGACGCGGCAGGGCGAGCGCCACGCCGTCGACCAGGCGCGTTCCGCAACCCACGCCCTGCTCGACCGGCGGCTGCGCGCGAGCGACCTCACGAGCTCGCTGCAGGCCGCCCGCCGGCGCAGGCTCGCGGCGCTGTTCTCGCGCGCCTCGCTCGGCTCGGATTCGACCGGCGCAACGCTCTACGCCAAGGGGGGTGTGATCTTCACCACCGGCACCCGCGAAGCAACCGCTTCGGCGCTCGCGCGCGCCCGCCTTGCCCTCAAGGGACGGGTCATCTCGGACGTGACATCGACGACCTCCGGGCGTCGGCTCCGCGCCTTTCTGCCCGTCGCCCTGCGCGACGGCCGCGCCCGCGGGGTCGTCGAGATCGATCAGGACTACGCCCCGATCGCCGCGGCCGCGCGCCGCTCATCGCTGCTGATCGTCGCACTGCTGGAAGGACTGCTCGTGCTCCTGTGCGCCTTGCTCGTGCCGATACTGGCGCGGACGGCGGCCAGGGTGAGCAGCCAGGTCGACGAGATCGACACTCTCGAGCGCGCAGATGAGCTGAAGTCCGAGCTCGTCGCGACGGTCTCGCACGAGCTCCGCACACCGCTGACGGCCGTTCTCGGCTTCAGCGCGCTGCTGATGGACGGAAAGGTCGACGAGGAGACTCGGCACCAGGCCCTCGAGACGATCCACGGCGAGGCACAACGGCTCAACGGCCTCATCGACGAGTTCCTCGACGTCCAGAAGATGGAGGCGGGTCACTTCGAGCTGAAATCCGAGCCTGTCCGCCTGCACGAGCTCCTGGCCCACCAGGTCGGGATCTTCCAGATGCAATCGCCGATCCACGCGCTCGAGCTCGACCTGGGCGCCGAGCCCCTCGACATCGTCGGCGACCGGTCCCGCATCGGCCAACTCGTCGCAAACCTGCTCTCGAACGCCATCAAGTACTCGCCCGACGGCGGCCTGGTCCGCGTCGGCGCGACCACCGGCGACCGGTCTGTGCGCGTCTCGATCAGCGACCCCGGCATCGGCATCCCGCTCGACCAGCAGGGAAAGGTCTTCCAGCAGTTCTTCCGCGTCGACTCCGCCGAAACGCGGACGATCCGCGGAACGGGGCTCGGCCTCTCGCTCTGCCAGGAGATCGCAGAAGCCCATGGAGGGCGCATCGGCGTCGAGAGCGCCGAGGGCGGAGGCTCGACCTTCTGGTTCGAGCTCCCTGCCGCCCCGGCGCTCGCGCCGGCCGCGGCTGCTTGAAACCGCGTGGTCTTATCTCACGTACGTGAACGTCGCGCGGCCGATCAGACCGTCGAAGCGCGGGCTGGCGTGCGTTCGTGCCAATGCCGGCCACACGAACCACACGTAGGTCCCAGGCTCGAGCTTCCCCGCTGGGAAGCGGTAGGACGGGCGCTGCGGCCACGCGACGAGCACGCGCTTGCCCTGGTGGAACACCTGCACGTTGTAGTACGCGGCGCCCTTCCTCGGCTCCCAGCGCAGCACCGGTGCAGCGTGAACCGCGCTGCCGGTGAGCGGCCGCAGCGGAATCAACGCGGCAAGCGAGATCACCGTGCGCGATGCGACTGAGATGTTGCCGCTCTGGTCGATGGCGTAGAGCGCGAGGTGGGCGGTGCGACCGGCCGGCAGGGGGAGCACGAAGGACTGCTCCAGGCCTCGGTACACGACGCGCCCGTCGGACAGGCTCTTCGGCGGGTGCTTGCCGTTCAGGACGAGCTCGACGCGATCGAGGTCGGGGACGGCAGGATTCTTCCAGCGAACGGTGACAGGGACGCGCGCTGCAATTCGTCGAGCGAAGCTGATGCCGAGCTTGGCCGGGGAAGGAGGAGCTGCGGTATCCCTGGCAATGCTTGTGCTGACCGGAGACACGGCAGCCGCCGGAGCAGCCGGCACGAGTGCCGTGGCGGCGACGGCTTGCGTGCCGACGACGACGGTGAGACCAGGACTGACGGCTGCCGTCGAGTCGTCGGTGGCCCTGATGGCGTAGCAGTACGTGCCGTCCGTGACCGGATCGCTGAAATCGGCCGTCGCCGGATCCGTGAAGGTGGCGATCGTGCGAGCTCCGGTGGCCGTGCCGCACGGACCGTCCGCACGCACGACCGAAAGCAGTGTCGCCGCGCCCCCGTCTCCCTTGTCGTTGCCCTTGCCGTGGCCGTTGCCATGGCCGTCGTTGCCGTGGCCGTCGTCGCCGTGCCCCGGGCCTTCGCCGTGTTCGGCGGGGGACGCCGCGACGGGCGGCGTCCAGTGGATCGTCACCGGCGACGCGAAAGCCGGACTGGTGAGCAGAGGCGCCTCCACCGGCGCGGTAGCCGCCGACGCCTGCACCGTCAGCGCCAGCGTCAACGCCGCGATCACGACGACGACTACGCCGATGCGGCTCAACGCGCTGACCTCCTCCTCCCTGTCCGGCGGCCTGTGGCGACGACCTCAGACGGTAGCGGAGCAGAGCTGCTCTGGACAGGCTCTCGCCCTAGTCACCCTGCCGGGCCACCCACACGCATCCGAAGCGAGATCCGAGAGCTCGCGTCGCGGCTCAGCCCTCGCCGGAGATTCGCGCGAGCTCGTCCAATCGCGCGTCCGTGGACTCGTTGGCGATAACGTGAGTCGGCGCGTGCCCGACGACGGCCGTCAGAAAAGCGTCGCGTGTGAGAACGAGCACGGCACAATCCGTCGCGGCCGTCACAGACGCGGTGCGCGGGACATACCGGAGCAGCGCGATCTCCCCCACGAGGTCGCCGCGCGTGACGGTTCGCACATGCCGGCCGTCGAGCGTCACGTCGAGTTGCCCCTCGACGATCGCATAGCAACGATCGCCCTCGTCGCCTTGACGGATGAGGGTTCGACCGGACGGGACAGCGAGCGGCGTGAGCGCAGCCGCGAGGCCCTCGAGGGCCGGCGCGGGCAGCGCCGCGAATGCTCCGAGCGAGCGCAGGAGCGCGATCTCGACGACCGGCACGTGGGCCGCCCTGTCGATCGCAAGCACACCGCGGCCGCTGACGGCGAACACGAGCGGAAGGATGGCTCCGACGCCGATCAGCGCCAGCGTGCTGCCGCCCGCGCTCACGAGGAGCGGCGTGAGCAGCGAGCCCACAGCGAGCGCCGCCATTGCGAGGCCTTCCACCGCACCGAACACGCGCCCGAGTACCCGCGCAGGGACGACCCGCTGCAGCAGCGAGCGCGTCGCGACATCGAGCAGCACGCGCCCGCCACCCGCCACGGCGATCAGGCCTGCGATGCCGAACGCCCCGAGACCACCGATCGCACAGGCTGCGATCGCGGCGCTCGAGACGGCAGCTCCGAGCGCGATCGCCGGGAGCAGCCGTCGCCGGCCGAGCAGCGAGGCACAGGCGCCCGCGATCGCCACGGCGCCGAGTCCGTACGCGAGGTTGAGATATCCGACCCAGGCCTGTCCGCGGTGGAGTACGTCGATGGCGAGGACCACGAGCAGGATGTCGAGGGCGCCGATCACACACGACCCGGCGGTCAGCAGCGAGACGAGCAATCGCGGCGTCCGCTCGGTCGCGATCAGCCGCACGCCCGCAAGCAACTGGGCAGCGCGCGCCGATCCGGACCCGTCATCGACCGCGATGGGCCGAATGCGACGCGTGTCCCACACCAGAGCGCTCGCCCACAGGGCGAGCAGGCCGCCCAGGAGGAAGACGACGGCGACGTCCGTGAGACCGAGCAGGACGCCCGTGCCGGCGCTCGCCACGACGATGCTCACGCCGCCGGCCCAGCCTTCGAACGCGTTTGCCGCAGTCAGCTCGTCCGTGGTGCGCACGAGCGCGGGAAGCAATGCCGCCTGCGCGGGCCGGACGGTGGCACCGGCCGTCGTGGCCACCGCGCCGGCGAGATAGACACCGAGCGGGAGCTCGAGGGCCACGGCGGCTGCGGCACAGAGCAGCGCAGCCATCTGGATCGCGTAGCCGGCAACGAGCATCGATCCGGGCCCGCGCCTGTCCGCCGAGGACGACGCGAGAGGTGCGATGAGGATCGCCGGGACGAGTTGCAGGACGGCCACGACTCCCGCCGTCGACGCGCCTCCCCGCGAGAACGCGTAGACGAGCATGGCGACCCAACTCGCGTACTGGCTCGCATAGACCGCGCCGTACGCCAGCAGTGCGGAGCGGAGCCGCCGATTGGCGACGATCGTGCGAACCCCGCCTTCGCGCACGCGCGGCGGACGGTAGTTCTCTGGCACAGCCACGGGCGGAGTCTCTCACTCCGGGCGGGATGCGGCACAGCGGCGTCACGGGCGTCTGCAATGGCGAAATTGCTGGCGTTTTCGGGGTCGGCTCGAGGACGCGAAAGGCGCGGAGGCCTCTGTTCGCGTGGTTCGGCCGGGCACCGCGCCCGCAGGATTGCGGGCAAGGCCGCCTCCTGACGTCGGAGCGCGTTGACCACTGGTGTGACGATCGACATAATCTCCGCCAAGGTGGCTCGCCTTGCTCATGGGCTGATCGGGGGCGCAGCGGTTCTTGTCGCAGTCGCCGTGGCAGGGGCTGTTCCAGCCGCCTCGGCGGCCACCGGCGGACAGGGTTGCGCCGAGCGCAACGCGGTCAAGGCGGTGTTCCCAGCCGCCAAGAAGATTGGTTTCACCCGGCGGGGCCCGGTCAAGTTCCAGGGGCAGCGAGGGCTCAAGTTTCCAGGGTGGTGCGCCGGCTGGTGGGTCGAGTACCAGAACATCGGCCCACGCGGTGACGTGGACTCGTACGTCGACGTTTCCGTAACGCTGTACCGCACCGCTGCGCAGACGCTGGCCCCTTTGCACGAACCGGCCTATGGGCTGATCAGCAATCTGGGAGACGGGGGGAAAGTGAACTTCCTTCCCGGAGGTGCCCTGTCAGTCATTCGTAACGTCTTCGTCTCCACCACGAGCTCGCAGCTACCGTCCGACGCGAATGGCTTCCCCGACGGCGCCGGGGGCCCTGACATCTCCGATCCGGCACTGATGAAGATCCACCGCGCGATCCACGCGCAGGTAGTGCAGCTCCGTTAGAGCCTCGAGAGAGCGGCTCCGGCGATGCTACAAGCGCATAGCTGTGCACGACTGAGCTTTGAAAAAGATTCGGCGTGAAACTGAGTCGCCTCGAAGTTCATCCGGAGCGATTTCTGGCACGACCCACTGTCGCGTTCTGCGCCGGCGTTTCATTACTGGGCGCGGTGCTGCTGATGGCGTTGGTCGTGCCGGCCGAGCCGCTTGGTGTCGATCAGCGCTGGTCGGAAGCGATGCTGGACATCCGCACGCCGCCTCTGACCGACGTCGCCCTTGTTTTCAACTGGCTTGGCCGCGGTCTCGGCTGGGTGCTCTCGCTTACGGCGGTCGGGATCCTGCTCTCCGCCCGACGGCGATGGGTCGCAGTGCTTGCGTTCGGCGTGACGGAGGCGGTGACGCCGCTGAGTTCGACAACGCTGAAGATCCTGGTCGGCCGGCCGCGTCCTCCCGACGGTCTCGTTCATCCGGTCGGCTCGTCTTTTCCGTCTGGGCACGCCGCATACGCCGGTGCGACCTGCGTTGCGCTCGTCCTTCTCTTCACCGTGCCCGGACCGCAACGGCGCTGGTGGTGGCCGCTTGCGGCGCTGGGAGTCCTCGGAATGGCCTGGAGCCGAACCTACCTCCAGGTGCACTGGCTCTCGGACGTTATCGCGGGATCGCTCCTCGGCGCCGGCATCGCGTTCACCACATTCGCCAGCCTTCGACTGATGAAGCAGTGGCAAACACACGCCGTAACGGCCAAACCCAGGCCGTAAGCCGACTTCTCCCGGCGCCGCGACGATCCGCGTCCTGCTCGGGTTGATTCGCGCCGGGCGCGACGTCGCGTCCGTCTCGAAAGTCGTGTGGTCTGACGACGTCGACCTTTACGTCGTGGATGCGCGTCGGCCCCATGCGAAGTAGGCGACCGGGAGCGTGCCGAGGGAGTTGATCAACGACACACCCACGGCCCACGCTGCTTTCGACCCGCGAACCTCGCTCGAGGGTCGCCGCGCAAGGTCGATCAAGGCGGCGGCCTTGAGCGCACCCTCGATCGCGCCCGCGGCAACGATCAATCGACGAGTGCGAGGGTCAAGATCGTTCCACGTTCTCCTGGCGCGCACGACTTCGCAAGCTTAGGTCACGAACGCAGGCGTCGTGAGCCCGAGCCGCGAGCCGATCGTCGCCGCTCGGACGACTGAGAGCTGCGCGGCCCGGATCGTTCGCCCATGACGACACCGAACCGTGGCCGATGCGCCATTGAGCGCCTGGTCCAACGGGGTAAACTTCACACGCGCATGATCGAGAATCTGACTGATCTGCCTCCGGGAACGCTTGGCTTCCGTGCGTCCGGCAAGATCAGCAGCGAGGAGTATCGGAAGATGATCGAGCCGATCTATGCGGCGCTCGAGCGCGGCGAGAAGTTGAACGTCTATTTCGAGCTGGCGGACGACTTCCACGGGCTCGATTCCGGTGCGCTTTCGCAAGATGTGAAGGCGGCGGGCTCGATCGGATTGAAGCACCGCGCCTCCTGGCAACGGATGGCGCTCGTCACCGACAAGGACTGGGTCAGGAACGGGGCGAGCTGGTTCGGCTGGCTTGCCCCCGGCGAACTCCGCCTCTTCGAGCCATCAGAGCGGGACGAGGCTCGCGCCTGGATGGCTGAGGCCCCGTCCGGCTAGCGTCAAGCAAACGCGAATCGTCTCGCAGGGCCTGAAAACGCCGAAACCCCTACCGCAGCAGGGGTTTCGGACGACGGGAGCGACGGGACTCGAACCCGCGACCTCCGGCGTGACAGGCCGGCGTTCTAACCGACTGAACTACGCCCCCGGACGGCTCTCGCGCGCCGATTCAGAGCATACAGCCACCCTCGTCACCCTGACGAGGGAGGGAAGTGCGCGCCCGGGGGACGATGGCTACCGCATGATGACCCGTGCCGCTCCGCTGCTGGGTGTGAGTGCCGCAGCGCTCGTCCTGGCGAGCGTCATGCTCGCTCGCGGCTCGGCTACCTCCGGGGAGGCTGCCAAGGCGGCGCCTGCTCCGGCGACTCCACGGATCACGCATGTCGCCCGGCCCTCGGCGCCCCCGGCTCGGGGCGCCAGGGCCGCGATCGTGCATCACGTGCCGCACGTGACGCTTCCCGTCGACTCTCCCTGGGCGCTGCCGCCGATGCTCGTCCTGCAGGCGCGCACCGGCGGCAAGGCCAGCGCCGCACTGCGACGCCGCGTGCTGCACCTCAAGCACATCGCGCTCTCCCCGGCCGCGCGGCGGAGCGTGAAGCGCGGCACAGTCTCGGCGGGTGCATTGCGCCTGCTGGCGGCCTTCCCGCGGACGGACGGACCGCTGCTCGTGCTCGCTCTCGAAGGCCGGCGCATCCGCGCGCAGGAGACGACGCTGTGGCTGACGCGCACCGCACTGCGACGCATTCCGGCGATGCCCGCGAAGTTGCGCCCGAAGCGCTTGCTGCTCGAGCCCGTCGCGACCGATCGCATCGACCTGGCCGGCCCGCCGCGCGCGGCGCCCGGTGAGCTGCGGACGCTCGTCACCATCTACCGCAGCGCGGGCGACCAGTACGGCATCGACTGGCGCGTGCTGGCCGCCATCAACCGCGTCGAGACCAACTTCGGCCGCAACACGCATGTCTCGAGCGCCGGGGCCGTCGGCTGGATGCAGTTCCTGCCCTCGACCTGGCGCCGCTGGGGCGTAGACGCCTCGGGCGACGGGGTCGCCGATCCCTACGACCCGCAGGACGCGATCTTCAGCGCCGCCCGCTACCTCGACGCCGCACGAGGCGCCCATGGGGACATCCGCCGCGCGGTCTTCGCGTACAACCACGCCAACTGGTACGTCAACGAGGTGCTGTCGATCGCGGCCTCGCTGCCCGACAGCTACGGCGCCTGAGAGTTCCTAGGCGCGCACGTTGGCGGTGTCGCGAGCCGTGGAGCCCGCCGCCCACAGCGCATAGGCGTGCGCATAGGCGGCCAGGAGGCGGCCCCGGCGCTCCTCGCGCGGACGGCGCCCGACCGATTCGGCCCAGCGGAAGCGCTCGCGCGCGAGCTCCTCGAGCCCCGAGTCGCCGAGCTCGGCCGCGGTCGCGCGACCGGCCCGGGCCCGCGAGCGGATGCCGCGCAGCGCGGGCTCGACGGCGCGCTCCGAGCGCTCGAGCCGCACGAGCTCCTCGAGGCACTCCGGGCAGGGACGCAGCGCCGGTCGCTCGACTGCCGGGCCGCTGCACTTGCCGCACACCGGGCAGCCGTAGGCGACAGGCACGAGATCTGCCGGGGGCGCCGAAGAGCCGTCGTCGAGCTCGATCCTGCCGTCCTCGTCCGTTCCGCTCGCCCGCACGGTGAGCACGGGCTCCTGGGCCGGATCGCGCCCCGGCACCAGCCGTGCGACGAGGTCGCCGGCCCGGAACGAGGAGCGGTTCTCCTCGGGGGTGCGGGCAGGCGGGCGCACGACGCGCTCGGGCTCGGGAGCGCGCAGGGCCTCGGGAGGCATGGGCTTGGGCCACGGCTCGCCGGACTCGAGCCACCACTCGCACAGCTCGCGCGCCTGGTTGAACGCTGCGGTGACGCGCGTGGCGGCTCCGGCGCGCTCGGCATTGCGGTCGGGGTGCGTGCGCGCCACCCGCTCCTTCCAGGCGTTGCGGATCTCCTCGGTGCTCGCAGGAGCGTCCAGCCCGAGCAGCCACTGCGCCCTCGCGATCTGAACCCGGGAGGGCGCTCGACTCGACATGCGCTCAGGGTACCGCCACTCCGAGCGCTGCGTCCGCGCGCACGAGCCCTGCCCCGTAGGCGACATCGCGGCCCGGCACGCCGAGATCGCGCGCCGTACGCGTCAGCAGGCGCGACACGCCCGTCGCCGTCGTCGCGCGGCCCGCGGCGAGGGCCAGCGCCGCCACCCCCGCGACGTGCGGCGATGCCATGGACGTTCCCGACCAGGAGCGGTCGGCATAGCCGCCGACCCCGTCGAGCGTCTGCTGCAGGATGTCGACGCCGGGCGCGACGAGATCGAGCGCGCGGCCGCCGGCGCTGAACGGTGCGCGCACGCCGCCCGAGTCGACGGCTCCGACCGCGAGCACACCGGCGAGGCGCGCGGGCACGCCGACCGTGCCCCCGTCGTTGCCGGCCGCCGCGACGATCAGCACGCCCTTGCCGCGCGCGTACGCGACGGCGTCCGCCAGCACCGTCGACGGCTCGCTGCCGCCGAGACTGAGATTGACGATGCGCGCGCCGTGATCTGCGGCCCAGACGATGCCCGCAGCGACATCGACGTCGCTGCCCGAGCCGGTGGCGTCGAGCACCTTGACCGGGAGGATCGACGCCTCGGGAGCGACGCCGGACTCGGCCAGGCCGTTGCCCTCGACCTCCGCCACGGTGCCGGCGACGTGCGTGCCGTGTCCGTTGTCGTCGACCGCGTCGTCGCTCCGGGCGATCACGTTCCAGCCGGGCAGCAGGCGGCCGGCGAGATCGGGCGTCGTCGCCACGCCCGTGTCGACGACGGCCACGACGACGCCGGCGCCGCGCGTCACCGCCCACGCCGCCGCGACGCCGATTGCATCGAGGCCCCACTGCTGCGCGCGCCCCGGATCGGGCGTTGCGAGGTCCAGCGCGCGCAGGCGGCGCACGGGCTCGGCGAAGCGGACGGCGCGCGAGCGCCGCAGCGCACGCAAGGCGGCGGCCCGATGCGCCGGCGCGACCTGCACGACGACCACGCGAAGGCGCGGGACGCCGCCGATCTGGACGGCGTCCGCAGCGTCGAGCGCTGTCGCCGAGAGGGCGCCCGGCCTCAACCCGACCGCGATGGCGTCCCCCGCGCGCGCGGCGCCCGGAACCAGCAGGAAGACGAGAGCGACGAGGGCCGGTACGAGGCGGCGGGGGTTCGGAGGAGGCATGCCCGCAGCCTTGCGGGGAGTCGCGTGACGCCGCATGCGCGCTGCGTGCCGGATGTGTGACGCTGCGGGCCGTGGACTCCGCCTCCCCCCACGTCCGCCGCGTCGCGCGCGCGGGCGTGCTCGCGCTCTGCGACCGTCTCGACACCACTCCTGGCCGCACGCTCTACGCGGAGGGCAAGGCGCGCTTCGAGACGGCGGACGAGCGCGTGGAGATCACGCCGCCGTTCCGGTTCGAGCACTGGGAGAACGCCGAGCGCATCGACACCGGCCCGCTCCGGGAGCACCTCACGGCGCCCCGGCTGGTCGGGCTCCTGGTCGTCCGCCTGGGTGGCTACGGCGCCGGCGTCTACGAGGACGAGCGGCTCGTCGAGGGCAAGCACGGCGTGCGCTTCGTCAAGAACCGCAACAAGAAGGGCGGCTCGTCCTCGAACCGCTTCCGCCGCCGCCGCGTCGAGCAGGCGCGGGATGCCTACGACCGCGCGTGCGCCGTGGCCGAGGAGATCCTGGCGCCGCAGGCCGGGCGGTTCGACGAGTTCGTGCTGGCCGGCGATCGCCTCGGGCTCGAGCAGGTGATCGAGCGCTCGCGGGTGCTCACCGAGCTGAGCGCGCACGCGCTCACGCTGCCGGTGCACGTGCCGGAGGTGCGCCGCGCGCTGCTCGAGCAGCTCGGGCGCGAACTGTGGTCGTCGACGGTCGAGCTGAGCCGTCAGGCGGGGCCGGACAGCCAGGTGTCGTCGGCCGCGGGCGCGTAGCTCCCCGCGAACTGGCGGATCGCGTCGGCGACCCGATCGGCACAGGCCTTGCCGTCGATGGCGAGCACGTTCTCGGCGTTCTCCTCGCCCGCGCGCGAGTGGTTGTAGGAACCGACGAACGCCCAGTCGTCGCAGACGACGAGCTTGGCGTGCAGGAAGTCGTGCACCGTCCCCGGGCCCCAGGGGATGCTGCGCTTGCCACCGAAATGCGCATGCGAGGCGACGAAGCGGAAGGCCGCGGGCTTCCACGAGGCCTTCGGCAGCGAGCCCCACTGCCGCAGGACGTCCTGCATCTGCGTGCGGTCGATGACGCCCGAGACGGGCACCACTCCGCGCCCGATGACGTCGGACAGCGCCCCGAGGATCGGCCCGGAGGTCAGCACGGGAGAGCAGATCAGGACGCGCTCGCGGGCGCAGGAGATGCGGCTCCCGATCAACGAGGCGATCTCCGGCCCGCGGCCGGGGCAGAACATGGGGCGCAGGCGCACCGGCTGGCCCTCGAACGTCGCATCCGACCAGTCCACGTCGAAGCGGCCGCTCTTGTCGAGATGGCGCGGGCGGTTCCACAGCTCCTCGAAGTCGCGCAGGTACGCGGCCGCCACGATCGGGCTCTCGAGCGTGACGATGCAGTTCTCCTGCAGCGTGAACGAATCCTCGGTCCAGTTCATCGAGCCCGTCCAGACTCGCTCGCCGTCGATCACGACGTACTTGTGGTGCATCAGCGTGCCGAAGCCGATCACGGGGCGCACGTCGAGGCCGAGCCCGTCGATGTACTCGGGTGGCGCGGCCGGGCGCGGCACGTTGTCCGGCAGCTCGCGCGTGCTCTCGCGCTCGTCGTGGTCGAGGATCCGCACGCGCACGCCCCGGTCACGCAGGCCGAGCAACGTGCGGGCGATGACCTGCCCCTCCTCGTGCTCGACGTGGAAGTCGTAGATGGCGATCGCGACGTCCCGCTGTGCCGTCGCCAGGAACGCCGACAGCTTGCCCGCGATGTCGCTGACCGTCTGCCCGCCCTCGCGCAGGAAGCGGAGCTCGATCGCGCCGCTCACCTGGGCGCGCCGCCGGTGGCGATCGCGCACACCTCATCGGTCGTGTCGACGACCTGCACGAGGGCGAGATCGTCGCTCGAGACCATGCCCTCGCTGGCCAGCGTCCCCTGGATCCAGTCGAGCAACCCACCCCAGTACTCGGAGCCGTAGAGCACGACGGGGAAGCGCTTGACCTTCGCGGTCTGGATCAGCGTCAGCGCCTCGAACAGCTCGTCCATCGTGCCGAAGCCGCCCGGGAACACGACGAACGCCTCGGAGTACTTGACGAACATCGTCTTGCGCACGAAGAAGTAGCGGAAGTCGATCGAGAGGTTCGCGTAGGGGTTGGGCGACTGCTCGTGCGGAAGCTCGATGTTGCAGCCGATCGAGAGCCCGCCCGCCTCGCTGGCGCCGCGATTGGCCGCCTCCATGATTCCGGGACCACCGCCGGTGATGACGGCGAAGCCGCGCCTGGCGATGCCCGCGCCGACCTCGCGCGCGGCAGCGTAGTAGGGCGTGTCGGCCTTGACGCGCGCGGACCCGAACACCGTCACGGCCAGACCGACCCGCGCCAGCACGTCGAAGCCGTCGACGAACTCGCCCATGATGCGCAGCACGCGCCAGGGGTCGGTGTGGACGAAGCCAGGGTCCTCCTGCCGCTGGAGAAGGCCCTCGTCGGCGGAGCGCATGCGCTGCTCGGCCGGCCCCTTGGTCGTGACACGGCCGACGCGGCGCTCCTCGGTCCGGCGTTCGTCCGTCCGGCGTTCGTCGGTCATCTCGTCTCCTCGACGCGGATCGTCTCGGCCAGGGCACCGGCGTCGACGTTGCCGCCCGAGAGTACGACGCCGATGCGCTCCGCGGGCACGGCGCCGGCGGCGATCGCCGCGATCGGCAGCGCGGAGGTGGGCTCGATCAGCAGCCTCGTGCTGCGCCACACGAGCGCGAGCGCCCGGCGAGCGGCATCGTCGTCGACGAGCGAGATGCCCGCGCAGAGCTCGCTCAGCACGGCGAACGTACGCTCGCCGATCTGCACCGTGCGCGCGCCGTCGGCAATCGTCATCGGCGGATAGTCGAGGCGCACGCGCCGGCCCTCGGCCAGCGAGCGGTGCGCGTCAGGTGAGGCCGCGGGCTCGGCGCCGTAGGCTCGCGTCCCTGGCGCGGCCAGCCGGCAGGCCAGGGCGGCGCCGGAGAGCAGCCCTCCGCCGCCCACGGGCGTGACCACGGCATCGAGGGCGGGCACGTCCTCGAGCAACTCGAGCGTGGCCGTGCCCTGACCGGCGATCACGTTCCAGTCGTCGAACGGGTGCACGAACGCCAGGCCGTCGCGCTCGGCGAGGTCGCGCGCGATCTCGTCGCGGTTGGTGGGATCGACGCCCTCGGACACGACCGTGGCGCCGTAGCCGCGTGTCGCAGCCACCTTGGCGGCGTTGGAATCGGCATTCATCACGACCGTGACCGGCAGTCCCGCGGCGCGTCCGGCACAGGCGACCGCCTGCGCGTGGTTGCCGCTGGACATCGCGACCACGCCGCGGGTGCCCTCGGGGAGCGAGCGGATGGCATTGGTCGCGCCGCGCAGCTTGAACGAGCCCGTGCGCTGCAGTGGCTCGCACTTCAGCCAGACGGAGCAGCCGAGCGCCGCATCGAGCTCGTCGCTGCGCCAGACCGGCGTACGCACGACCGCATCTGCGATGCGTGCCCGCGCGGCCTCCAGGTCAGCTTCGAGAACCATGTGGACAGCCTTGCAGAGTCACGCGCCCGGCAGCAGGTACTGCTGGAGGAAGGCCGCAACGCGCGGATAGCAATCGAGGCGGTTCGCCAGCCGCGTGATGCCGTGGCCTTCGTCCTCGTAGCGCAGGTATTCGACGGGTGCGGCGCGGGCGCGCAGCGCCTCGACCACCTGCTCGGCCTCGCCAACCGGCACACGCGGATCGTTGGCGCCGTGGATCACCATGAGCGGGCAGGCGATGCGCTCGATCTTGCGGATCGGCGAGATCGACTCCAGGAACGCACGGTCGCGCTCGAGCGAGCCGTACTCGGCCTCGCGCAGGGCGCGCCTGTACGCACCGGTGCGCTCGAGGAACGTCACGAAGTTGACGATCCCGACGATGTTGACGGCGCACGTCCAGAGCTCGGGGTGCTCGGTGATCGCGGCCATGGTCATGTAGCCGCCGTAGGAGCCGCCCATGACGCCGACAGGGGTGTCGCCACCAGCACCGAGTGCGCGGCCGAGCTCCGCGAGGTCGGACACCGAGTCCAGCCGCCGCTCGACGTCGTCGAGGTGGTGGAAGGTGCGGCCGTAGCCGGTGGAGCCCCGCACGTTGGGAGCCGCCACGGTGATTCCCTGCGCACACAGGTACTGGATGACCGGCGCCATCTGCGGCCGGAACTGCGACTCGGGCCCGCCATGCACCCAGCACAGCGCAGGCCGTCCCGCCGGGCCGAAGCGCAGGTAGGGGATGCGGCGGCCGTCGAAGCTCTCGACGTGCTCGAGCACCGGGCGCACGAATCCCGAGCGGTCGAGCCCGCCGACGGCCGAGCGCGTGCGCCGGGTCACGGACGGCGCGGCCGTCCAGACGTCGGTGGAGTCCTCCGGCGGGCCTGCCGTGACGGTCAGCGAGCCGTCCGGCGCGAACGCGAGTGCCGAGACGACGCCGCCCGGGAGGCCTTCGACGCGCGTGCCGTCCAGCCAGACCTCGCTCTCGCCGCCGCGGTTGACGGTCCAGGCGCGGCGTGCCCGGCTCGCATCGAGAGCGACGATCTCGACGTCGGCGTCATCCGCGGTGAGGAACTCGGGATCGGCGCCCTGCCGCAGCACGGCCAGGCGCGCGAACTCGCTCCCGGCGTCGCAGGCGCAGAGCACCGAGCCGTCCGGCAGCAGGCGAGCCGAGTCGAAGGCGACCTCGCCCTCGTGCGGGGTGAGATGCGTGAGCCCGCCGCTCGCGGGGTCGGCCAGGAAGAGGTCGTGGTCGAACGGCGTGTTGGCGCGCTGCACGAGAATGCCGTGCCCCGACCAGTCGGTCACGTGCGACCACCCGCCGGGCTGGGCAAGCTCCCGCCGTCCATCACCGGACAGGCCCACCACCGCGACGTCGAAGTCGACGCCGTTACGACCGGTGTGCGTGAACGCGACCAGCTTTCCGTCGGAACTGAAGGCGCCCGGGACGTGGATCGCGCCGGAGTCGTCGCTCAACGGCACCTCGGCGCTGCCGTCCGCGTCGATCGCGAAGAGCGCATGGCGCTCGTTGCCGCCGGAGTCGCGCGCGACCACCCAGCGCTCGTCGGAGGGCGAGGCCAGCGCGGCCGTGATGCGCTCGCTCCCGAAGGTGACCTGCTCGTGCAGGCCGTCGGGAGCGACGCGCCAGAGCTGGAGCAGGCCGGTGACATCGGCCAGGTAGCCGAGCTCACCCGAGGGCAGATGCCCCGCGACCGTGGCCGCGCGGATCTGCAGATAGCGCTCGATCACGAAGGGATCTCGCCGCGCGCGACGCGCGCGAGCGAGGAGGAGTCCTCGCCGCCGTAACCCGCCGCGACCAGCCGCTGCGCCTGCTCCGCGACGAGGCGCGTGACCTCCATCGGCAGCCCCAGGCGATCGCCCTCCGAGAGCGCGATCTTCAGGTCCTTGAGATGCAGCTCCATCTTGAAGCCCAGCGGATAGCTGCCGTTGATCACGTTGCCGGATCGGTTCTGGAGGATCCACGAGCCCGCCGCGCCGCCGCCCAGCGCCTCGACGAGCGCCTCCAGCGGCAGTCCTTCCCGCTCTCCGAGCGCGAGCCCTTCGCCGAGCGCGGCGTACGTGCCCGAGATCAGCACCTGGTTGACGGCCTTGCCGGCCTGACCGGCACCCGGGCCGCCCAGGTGCGTGATCGAGCGGCAGAACGTCTCGAGCGCCGGGCGCGCGAATGCGACATGCGCGTCCTCACCGCCGACGAACGCCGTGAGCTGACCCTTGCGCGCGCCCTCGGAGCCGCCCGAGACAGGCGCATCGACCGCACCGGCGCCCCGCTCGGCCAATTCGGCGGCGACGCGGCGCGAGGTGTCGGGCGCGATCGTGGAGCAGTCCAGCACCACGGCGCCCTGCTCGATGCCCTCCGCAATCCCTCCGGCGCCCAGGATGATCGCCTCGACGTCGGGCGAGTCGGAGACGCACAGGCCGACGAGCTCGGCGCCCCGCGCCGCCTCGCCCGGCGACGCCGCGCGAGCCGCTCCCCGCGCTGCCAGCGCCTCCTCGCGCTCGCGCGTCCGGTTGTGCACCGTCAGCTCATGACCGGCGTCGAGCAGGTGACCCGCCATCGCCTCACCCATCGTGCCGAGTCCGATCCATGCAATCTTCATGGCGCGCAGGCTAATGCTTCTACGAGCTCATGTCGGGAGGAGCGTGAGTGCCTGGGGTGGTTGGAGCGAGCAGGGGCGCTCCCCCCACGCAGCGAACCCGCGACCGCGAGATCGCGCGCCCTGGTGATCGACTGCAGGCCGATCCAGCCGCGCCGGGCGCCGCGCTCATTCCGACATGCGCTCGCTAAGATCTGCGGCATGGCAACGAGTGTCGAAGAGCGGCGAGAGCTGTTCCGCTGGATGGACAAGCTCAGTGACGAGGACGTGACGGCGGTGCCGCTCGCCGAGCCGGGCACCGAGCTGGCGGACCTCGACGAGTACGTCGACGCGACAAGCCCGAAGCGCGGTCGCGTGATCTCGCTCGAGGGCGAGCGCGTGCCGGTCGGGGGCGTCTACATCGTCAAGAGCGCGAGCCCGCCGGAGCTGTGGGAGCGCATCGGCGAAGCAATCAGGTAGAAGTCGAGCGGAATCAGCGCGTGATTCCGCCAGCGCTTCCTACGTCGGATACCCTGTGGGCATGGAAGCTTCTGTCGCGACGCCGCAAAACGTCTCTGTCTTCGTCTGCCCCGACGGTCATCGCACGCTCGCGCTGACCTCGACGCCCGAGACGTGCCATCACCGGCAGAGCCGCACGAAGCCGTATTGCGGCAAGCCCGTGACGCCGCTTTCCGAGGCCTCCGCCGACGTTCAGCAGAAGATGCTGAACCCGCTCAAGGCGTCCAAGAAGGCCTCGAAGAACAAGGCCTAACGGCTGCGAACGAAGCTGGCGGTCTCGACCGGCACGCCAAGCGGCGGCGGCGCGACCTTCTTGTTCTTGATGGCGATCGGCTTGAGGCCGAGCATGCGCCGCATGAGGTTGCGCGCCTGCGGATAGGGATCGAAGCCGGCATGCGTCGTGAGCGTCAGCACGGCGACGCGCTGGCCGAGCGGCACGAGCACGATCGTGAGCGCAGCCTTCTCACCGCCGGAAGCGGAGGCCTTCGTGGCGGCAACGGCCGCCAGAGCACCACGCGGCAGCTTGCTCGCCGACTGGGGACGGACGATGGCCGCGGTCGGCGGCTTCGTCCACTCGCGATTGACGTCCTGGCGTTCCTCGCGCGAGAAGCGGCGAGCGAGTGCGGCGGTGCGGCACTCGACCACGGCGGTCCAGACGGAGATCGGCTTCGTCGCGTCGGTCGAGGCTGTGCTCTGCGAGAGCGCTGTCGCGGTGCCCCGGCGGAAGCCGCACTGGCGCAACTCCATGCGATCGCGCTTGCGGCTCGTCGGGTCGCTGTAGACCATCAGGAAGCGCTTGATCGAGGTCAGCGGCCGGGTCGCCGAGAACGCGGCCTTCATCCCCGGCACGTCGCGCTCCTGGAGCACGCGCGGGCGAGCAGCGGCAGCGCTCGCTGTGGGGATTAGGGCGAGCGCAAGCGCTGTCATTAGCGCGGCGCGCCTCACACCCCTCAACTTAGCACTGCTTCGAGCTCCGGGAAAGCCCTCGAGCTTGGAATCCGCTGTGAATCTCGTCAGCTCGTGACGAGCGCGCGGGTCGAGTCGTAGAGGCCGGCGTCGGGGCTCTCGCCCGTCGCCAGCAGCTCACTCAAGATCCTCCCCGCGGTGAAGCCGTTCAGGTTGCCCGTGCCGTTGTAGCCACCGGCCACGAAGAGGCCGTCATGCTGGGGCACGGGACCCGCGAACGCGCGCTGATCGCGCGAGTAGCCGACGAGACCGATCCAGCGGTGCGTGATCGGCGCGTCGACGCCGAGCTCGGCCCGCAGGAAGCGCTCGATGCGAGCGTGCACCTGCGGCGACGCCTGCTCGACTGTCGTGTAGGAGTCAGCCGCACGCTCGCCGTCGAAGTCCGAGAACCCTCCGATCGCGATGCGCCCGTCGGGTCGCTGCTGCAGGTACTCGAAACCCCATCGGATCCCGATCGCGTAGGGGACGACGCGCTCGGGGATGGGCGCCGTCGCGACCATGTGCAGCCGCTTCGTTCGCACGGCCGGGGCGTAGCGGGGCACGAGTTGCGGCAACGCGCCGTCAGCCGCCACTACGACACGCTGTGCGTGCACGGTACCGCCGCCGGCGGGGACGGCGAAGGCGCCATTTCGCTCGTCCTCCAGCGGCTCCGGCACAGGACTGCGCTCGAAGATGCGCACGCCGCGATCCTCGATCGCCCGCGAGAAGGCACGCACCCAGCGGGCCGGGTGCATGGTGCCGTCCGGCGGCGAGAACACGCCGACGCGCCCAGGTGCGCGGACGATGGCGGGCAGATCGCCCTCGTCGACCCACTCTGCCGGCAGCTCGTCCGAGCGCATGGCCTCGAACTGGACGCGCGCATGCTCGAGCTCCTCCGGTTCCCACGTGACCCGTAGGTGGCCGACGCGTGCGAAGTGCTGCGCGGCTCCGATCTCGTCGGCGATCTCGTAGATGCGCTGCTCCGAGGCCAGCGTCGCGCGGTAGATGCCGACGGCGACGTCGTGGCCGAAGAGCGCGATGGCGTCCTGGTGCGCCGGGGCCGCTCCCGCCACGAGGAACCCGCCGTTGCGCCCGCTCGCCCCGCCTGCCGCGGTGCTCGCCTCGACGACCGTGCAGTCGACGCCGCGCTCGGCCAGGTGCCAGGCGCAGGAGAGCCCGGCGATGCCGGCTCCGATCACGAGCACATCCGTTTCGCGATCGCCGGTGAGCGGTGCGCGCTCCTCGTACGGGTCGTCGTGCCAGAGCGGAACCGCGGCCACGGCAGGATCGTAGATGTGAGGTGGCGAACGACGCCGCGTACACTTGGGTTTGCAACTGATGCCCCTTCTGCTCGCACCCCCCGTGGCAGCGCTGCCACAGCCCCGCGCGAGCGACACCCCGACGGGCGCGTTGCCGAGCTACGAGCAGTGAACGACATCTCCGCATTCGCCGACGCCGCGCGCGTCTTCGCGAACCACCTGGCCGACGTCAAGCTCGGCCCGCTGATGGTCGGGCTGCTTCTGCACACCATCAACCTGCTCCTGCGGACGAGCGCCTGGTACTCGATCCTGCGCGCGGCCTACCCGGGAGTCAAATACCGCTACCGCTCCTGCGCGGGCGCCTACCTGGCCGGCGTCGGCGTCAACGCGATCGCCCCGGCACGCGGCGGCGACCTCGTCAAGATCTTCCTCACGCGCACGCGCCTCGAGGGCTCCACCACCCCCACGCTGCTCGCGTCGTTGCTCGTCGAGACGCTGATCGACGCGGTGCTCGGCGTGGTCATCCTCATCTACGCGCTGAGCCAGCACGTCCTGCCGCGCGTGCCGGAGCTGCCGTCCCTGCCCGCATTCGAGTGGTCGTGGGCAGTCGCGAACCCGACGGTCACCTCGATCATCGCGACGTTCATCCTGCTCGCCTGCATCATCACCGCGCGGCGGCTGCACATCGCGGGCAAGGCGTTCGCCGCTCGCGTGCGCCAGGGCTTCACGATCCTGCGCACTCCGCGTCGCTACGCACTGACGGTCGCGGTGCCGCAGCTGCTGGGCTGGGCCTGCCGCGTGGCCGCAGCCGCGGCCTTCCTCGAGGCGTTCGGAATCCCGGGCACGCTGCGCAACGCGCTGCTCGTGATGGTCGTCGGCTCGCTCACGACGCTCCTGCCGTTCACGCCCGGCGGCGTCGGCACGCAGCAGGCGCTGATCGTCGTCGTTCTCAGCGGAGCCGCCACCGACAGCCAGCTGCTGTCGTACTCGGTCGGCGCGCAGGCGGCCGTGATGGCCGCCAACGCCATCATCGGCGGCTTCGCGCTCGTGCTCATGCTGAGAACGCTCTCGCTGCGGTCCGCGATCGGGCACGCGCGCCACACGCAGGCGGCGGACAGCTCTAAGGCGTGAGCTCGGCCAGGCCGCGCCGGAACGCGGTCGCGCCGCCGTTGGCCGGATGGCGCACGCTGCCGTGGCAGGGCAGGCCGAGCTCGCCCAGCGCGCGCTCGGCGCTGCGCCCCACTGCGATCGTCGCCCGCGGTTGCAGCCGCTCGATCAGGTCGCCCAGCACCTCGGCGCCTGCTCGCAGCTCGCCGATCGCGGGAGTGCGGTTCGAAAGCGGGTTCCCGGGGCGGTGCGGATGCGCCGGGACGACATTCCACAGCACGGTCTCGGGGGCGATGCCGAGCGTCGCCAGCGTGCCGTGCACGATCGTCCCCGATTGCTCGGCCCAGCCCTCCGGTCGCAGGCTCGTGGCCTCGAACGGCTCGCCCCAGTTCATCAGCGTGCGCTCGGCCGTGAACGCGATGCCCGAGAAGCGCCCGCCTGCGTAGCCCATCGCCTCGCCCACCAGCAAGAGCGGCGCCCGCCCCGCGCGCGCGTTCAGGTAGGCCGTCGCGTTGGCGCGCCGGAGCGCCGGTCCCTCGTCGCGCTCGAGGGAGGGATCGGCATCGCGGAACATGCAGAAGGCCGCGCCGAACGAGCGCTCGGCGACGCTCTCGATGAAGTCCGCGAAGCCGCCTGCGCCCGTCCTACGCAGGGGCACCGGCGTTCTCGGCGGCGCGCACGTGCGCTGCGATGAGGTTGCGCACGGCGGCAGCATCGCCGGCGCGCAGGAGCTCGATGGGATCGGGCCGGGCGTGCACGATGTCCTCGAAGAAGCGCTTGCGATCCTGGTAGGTCGGCAGCGTGTCGCGCGCCCACCCGCGGATCTCGTTGAGCATCTCGGCCAGCTGCGCGTAGGGCTCGCCGTAGCGCTCGGCGATCTCGCTGCGCAGGCGCTTGGCCAGTGCCGGGCTCGCACCGCGCGTCGAGACGGCGATCGAGATCGGCCCGATGCGGGCGATCGCGGGCATGATGAAGTTGCAGAGCGGCGGCACGTCCACCACGTTGACGAGCATCGTGCGGGCCTCGGCTTCCTCGAACACGCGCACGTTGAGCTCGGTATCGGCGGTGGCGGCGAAGACGAGGAACGCACCGTCGAGGTCGTCGCTACGGTACTCGCGCAGGTCGAGGCGCAGCGAGCCCTCGCTCGCGAGCTGCTCGATCTCGGGCAGCGCCTGGCGTGCCACGACGTGCACGTCCGCCTCGGCGGCCAGCAGGCCCTCGACCTTCTCGAGGCCGACCGGCCCGGCGCCGACCACGAGGCAGCGCCGCCCTCGCAGGTTCAGGCAGGTCATGAAGAACGGTGTCTCGACCAGGTCGCGGCTGCAGGACGAATCGCAGCGCTCGAGCGATCGGTGGCACACACAAGGTCGCCCAGTGCTCACACCGCAAGGCTACCCGCGGTCGGCAGCTACCGCTGCATGCGCTCTGCCACGACCTCGGCCGTGTGCAGCACGCGCACGCCCTTCAGCTGTGCGCGCTGCACGCCCTGGCGAAACTGCAGCAGGCAGCCGGGATTGCCGCTCACGATCGCGTCGACGCCCGCCTCCGCGATCTCGCCCAGCTTGGCGTCCAGGAAGCGCAGCGAGTCGTCCGGGCGCATGAGCGCGTAGGTGCCGGCGGCACCGCAGCAACGCCCGGCACTCGGCAGGTCGACGACCTCGACGCCGGGCAGCGACGCGAGCAGCGCGCGCGGCTCGAGCGTGACCTTCTGGCCGTTCCGCAGGTGGCAGGAGTCCTGGTAGGCGACGCGCAGCGGGCCCGGGTGGAGCGTCGGCAGGGCGCGCCCGGCGAGCAGCGTCGAGTAGTCGCGCACGCGGGCTCCGAACGCGACGGCCTCGGGCGTGCCGAGCAACGTGCCGTAGTCGGCCATGAACGCTCCGCAGCCTCCGGCCGTGGTGACGATGGGCCCGTCGCTGCCGGCGAACGCGCGCACGGTCCAGTCGGCCAGCCTGCGCGCGCCGTCGAGGTCGCCGTTGTGCGCGTGCAGCGCTCCGCAGCAGCCCTGCTCGGGCGGTGTCGTGACGCGGTAGCCGGCCGTCGCGAGCGTGCCGCAGGCCGCGTGCGCCGCGCTCGAGAACATGAGATGGCCAACGCAGCCGAGGAACAGCGCAGCCGGCTCGCCCTGTTCGGGGCCCACCGTCCGGCGCACTCTCCAATCGGCCGGCGAGGCCACCATGGGCGCTGCCCGGCCGGCCGCTCGCAGGGCACGAGAGGGAGCGATCCGGTGGAGCCCGAGCAGCTGGCCGGTGCGCATCATCCGCCCCGCGAGCCGCGTGCGACGCGGCGAGCCGACGGCCATCAGGAGGCCCCGCAGCTTGAGATCGCGCGCCGGGCCGACAGCGTCGCGGCCGTGCTCCAGCAACGTGCCGTAGCGGACGCCCGCCGGGCAGACCGGCTCGCAGGCGCGGCAGCCGAGGCAGAACGACAGCTCCTCGCGCACATCGTCCTCCCCGAGCGTCCCGGCCTCGAGCGCGCGCATGAGGTTGATGCGGCCGCGCGGCGAGGACGCCTCGTTGCGCGTGTCCTGGTAGGTCGGGCAGGCCGAGAGACAGAACCCGCAGGAGATGCACGTGCGCAAGAGGTCATCCGGAAACAGGCCGCGGCCCGGCGCAGCGACCTCCGGCGCCGTCACGGCACCGCCTTGCCCGGGTTGAGCAGCCCGAGCGGGTCGAAGGCGTGCTTGATGCCGCGCAGGAGATCGATGCCGACCGGCCCGAGGCGCTGCTCCAGGTAGTGCAGCTTGGTCACGCCGATGCCGTGCTCGCCGGTGATCGTTCCACCGCGCGCCAGCGCGGCCTGGAAGATCCGCTCGAAGGCGCGGTGGACGCGCGCGACCTGGTCGGGGTCTCGGTCGTCGATGCAGCACGTCGGGTGCAGGTTGCCGTCGCCGGCGTGGCCGAAGACCGCGATCAGCAGGCCCTCCTCGTCCGCGATCCGCTGGACGTCGCGCACCATCCCGGCGAGCTCGGAGCGCGGCACCGTCGCGTCTTCGAGGATCAGCGTCGGCGCGAGCCGCGCCAGCGCCGGGATGGCCCCGCGGCGCGCTGCCAGGAGCTTGCCCGCGGCGTCCTCGTCGGCCGCGACCTCCACGCTGAGCGCGCCTTCCTCGCGGCAGATCTCCGCCATCTTCGCCGTGTCGCGCTCCACGACCGAGGATGCCCCGTCCTGCCCGAAGATCAACATCGCCCCGGCGTCCGCCGGCAGCCCGAGGCCGGCGCTCTCGTCCACGACGCGCATCGTCGCCTGGTCCAGGAACTCGAGCGTGGCGGGCAGGATGCGGTTCTCGATGATGCGGCTGACCGAGCGCGCAGAGGCCTCGAGATCGCGGAAGTAGGCGGCGCCGGTCGCCTTGGCCTCGGGCGCGGGCAGCAGCTTGAGCGTGATCTCGGTCAGCACGGCGAGCGTCCCCTCGGAGCCGACAAGCAGGCGCACGAGGTCGTAGCCGGCGACGTCCTTGGTCAGCTTGCCGCCGACGCGCAGGATGCGGCCGCCCATGAGCACGGCCTCGAGCCCGATCACGTAGTCGCGCGTGATGCCGTACTTGAGCCCGCGCAGGCCGCCCGAGCACTCCATCACGTTGCCGCCGATCGTCGAGATCACCTGCGAGCCGGGGTCCGGCGGGTAGAAGAGGCCCTTCTCGGCCACGGCCTCCTGCAGCAAGGCGTTCTGCAGACCTGGCTCGCAGGTCGCCGTGAGGTTCTGCTCGTCGATCTCGATCAGGCGCCGCATGCGCGCGCACGAGAGCACGACGCCTCCGTGCAGCGGCACGGCGCCGCCCGAGAGGTTCGTGCCGGAGGCCCGCGGCGTGACCGGGAAGCGGTGCTCCTCGGCGAGTCGCAGAACTCCCGCGATCTCGTCGCGATCGCCCGCCAGGACGACTGCCTCCGGGCGAGCGCGTTGCAGCGGCGTGGCGTCCGTCGAGTAGGCGACGAGGTCGTGCTCGCTCGTCAGTACGTGCTCCGGCCCGACCAGGTCGCGCAAGGCGTCGAGGGGGAGCGGCATTGCCGCGAGGGTACCATCGGGCGCTATGGCGAGCGTCTGGCGGATCGAGGCCTACGGGCGTTCCGTGCGCGGCGCGGAGCTACGCGTCCACCTGCCACGCGAGCCGCGCCACCTGCTGGTCGCGGGGTTGCACGGCGAGGAGCCCGAGACGGTGCTGCTCGCGCGCGGCATCCTCGATCGGGCCGAGGCCACGGAGGCGACCTGCGCGATCGTGCTGTGCGCGAACCCGGACGGAGTCGCCGACGCGACCCGCCAGAACGCACGCGGCGTCGATCTCAACCGCAATTTCCCCGCCGCGAGCTGGCGGGAAGGTAGGACGCCGAGCTATCCGGCCGGGATCGATCCGGAGTTGCGCGTGCCTGCGAACCGCACGAACAGCTCCTCGACGGGCACCGCGCCGCTCTCGGAGCCGGAGAGCGCGGCGCTCGCGGCGCTGATCGAGCGCCTGGGGCCGTCACTCGTGCTCGACCTGCACGCGCCGCTCGAGCTCGTGCTGACGACGCCGCTCGTGCCAGAGGGCATCGCGCAAGAGCTCGCCGAGGCTGCAGGACTCGAGGTCACCGACGACATCGGCTCGCCGGTGCCGGGTGCGCTGCGCGACTGGCTCGGCGACAACGGCGTGCCGTGCATCACCTACGAGGTCGAGCACGCCGGCCTGCCGGCGCTCTACGCGCGCCACCTGCCCGGGCTGGTCGCGTTCGCGTGCCGCGAGGTCACGCAAACGCGCGCAGCGTCGCGAGGTTGATCTCGACCGTGTCCTCGATGCGCTCGGCGTAGCCTCCCGCGAGCGTCACGCACACCGGGATTCCGGCGCGCAGCAGTGCGGAGCGAACGAGCTGATCGCGGCTCGCGAGGCCCGCGCGCGTGAGTGCCAGCCGGCCCAGGCGATCGCCCTCGAACGGATCCGCTCCGGCGAGGTAGAAGCACAGCTCGGCCTGCGCGCGCGACAGTGCTTCCGGCAGGAGCGCAGCCAGTGCGTCGAGGTAGCCGTCGTCGCCGGTGCCGTCGGGGAGGTCGCGCTCGAGGTCGCCTGCCACACGCCGGAACGGGTAGTTGCGCAACCCGTTGAGCGAGAGCGTGAACGCCTCGTCATCCCCGGCGAGCGCAGCGTGCGTGCCGTCGCCCTGGTGCACGTCGAGGTCGACGACGAGCACGCGGCGTAGGCGGTCGCGCGCCCGCAGCGACCGGATCGCCGCGACCACGTCGTTGAAGACGCAGAAGCCGCGGCCGCTCTCCGGGAACGCGTGATGCGTGCCTCCGCCGAGGTTCGCCGCCGTTCCGTCGGCCAGCGCGGCGTCGGAGGCCTCGAGCGTGGCGCCGACCGAGTGCCGGGCACGCTCGGCCAGCTCGGGCGACCAGGGCAGGCCCAGCGCGCGCTCCTCGTCGCGGCTGAGCTCGCCGCGCTCGACGCGTTCCACCCAGTCGGCCGAATGCGCCAGGAGGAGCTCCTCGCGCGTGGCCGCGCGGGCGTCCTGCACCTCCAGCCGGGGCTCCTGCGCAGCGCGTGCCCGCAGCAGCGCGTACTTGCCCAGCGGGAAGCGATGGCCATCCGGCAGCGGGTAGACGAAGCCGTCGTGCGCGTAGCAGCGCAGGTCAGTTCAGCCTGGCAGGCATTCGCCGCCGTCGGCGACCAGCGCGTGGCCGGTCATGTACGCCGCGTCGTCCGAGAGCAGGAAGCAGGCCAGCTTGCCGGCCTCCTCGGCGGAGCCGATGCGCCCCAGCGGGACGAGCCGCGGCACCTCCGCCAGGAAGCGCTCGCGGCCGCCGAAGTTCTCCCACGCCGGGGTGTTGAACGGAGTGTCGATCCAGCCCGGGCAGAGCGCGTTGACGCGGATTCCCTCGCTGCTGTAGTCGCGTGCGACCTGTCGCGCGAGCGCCAGCGCGGCGGCCTTCGTGACGGCGTAGGGCGCCAGCTGTGGCTCGGACAGCAGGGCGGAGTTGGAGGCCGTGATGCAGATCGCGCCGCCTCCCGAGGCCCGCAGATGAGGCACCGCGGCGCCGCAGACGATCGCGTGCGCGCGCACGTTGATGGCGAATGAGCGATCGAAGTCCGCCGGGCTCGCTTGCTCCACGGAGCCGCCGATCTGCACGCCCACGTTCGACCATACGTAGTCGAGGCCTCCGAGCGCCTGCGCCGCAGAATCGACGAATGCCTGCAAAGCAGCGGGATCGGCCGCGTCGACGCAGAACGACGACGCGCCGAGCTCGGCGGCCAGCGCATCGACCCCTGGAGCGTCGATGTCGCCCAGCGCGAGGTTGTCGCCGCGCGCGGCCAGCTGCCGCGCTCCAGCGTTTCCGATCCCAGTCGCACAGCCAAGAACGAGCGTCCGCATCGCCATACGCCGGGATTCTGACCCAGTTGCGAAAAAAGTGCTCAACTCGTGCGCGAACACGCCGATACAACCTTGCGTGAGCGAGAATCCCATCACCCCAGCCGCACCCGCCGCGGGCGATGTGGTCGAGATCGTCGATCGTCTCTCGGGCCACCGTGTCACCGCCGTGGTGGAGAGCGCGAACGACGGGCCGTACGTGCTGCGGTTCGATCGCCCGACCGCAGTCCCCGACGAGGCGCACGTCCGCTGGTTCGACGGCGACACCGCCTGGCAGGCGATCTCCAAGCTCGCGGGGCTCGACGAGACCAGCGCGTCCTGCGAGCTGGCGCCGGCCACGGAGTGGGAGCCCGCCCAGGTTCGCCGCTCGCTGCGCGCACCCGTGGACAACTCGCCGATGCTCGTCAAGATCGTCAGCTCGACGGTGCTCGCCAAGGGCCGCCGTGTGCACGCCGTCTGCCTCGACATCTCTGACAGCGGCTGCCGTGCAAGCTGGCCCGGCCGGACGCCGCTCGTCGGCGATGCGGTCGACGTGGCCTGGGAGGTCGGCGACTGGCAGGCCGAGGACGAGCCCGGCTGGGTCTCCGCGCGCGTCGCGCGCATCGTCGCGCTGCCGTTCGGCGCTCGCCAGGTCGGCTTCACCTTCGAGATCGCCGATGCCGATCAGGCAGCCCGCGTGCGCGAGTGGCACCAGGCCTGGTTGCACGAGCACCGCCAGCGCCTGCTCGACCAGCGCGCCGCCTGACCGATCGATCAGGTCAGGTCGGGAGCGACGCGAGGCCCGCGTCGATCGCCTCGGACCAGCGCTTGGTCGCCGCGTACGAGGCGCGGCGCAGATCGTCCTTCGGCAGGTCATCGAGCGGAATCGGCTTGCCGTAGTGCACGCGGATCTTCGGGAAGCGCGGCGGCAGGAGCTTGATGCGGTCGCTGCCTCCGATCGAGACGGGCACGAGCGCCACCCCGGCCTCGAGTGCCAGTCGTGCCGCACCCAGCTGCGGTCGCGCGGAGCCGTCGCGGTTGCGCGTGCCTTCGGGAAAGACGAGCAGCATGTCGCCGCCTCGCAGCAGGCGCAGCGCCTCCTCATACGCTTCCATGTCCTGCACCGCGCGACGTACCGGGAACCCCCCGCCCAGCGCGATGGCGCGCCCCACCAGGGGCACGAGGAAGAGCTCGTACTTGGCCATCGCACGGAAGCGACGCTGCTTGAGGGGCACACCGACGGCGAGTGAGTCGACATACGAGCGATGCATCGGCGCGAGCACGACTCCGCCCTGCGCCGGAACGTTCTCGACCCCCGATGCGCTGAGCCGGAACGGAAGCAGGAACGTGGCGCTCGCGATCCGCACGAGGTCGTAGAACCAGGGGCGGTAGCGCGGAAGCGAGAGCGGCGGCTGGCCGCCCTCCTTCTCAGCCGGCGTAGACGCCATCCTCGAGCGTTCCGGGGTCGGGCCAGGCGCTCGCCTCCGCGCGGGCGACGGCCTCCCCGATCGCGTCCTCGACGCCGCGTTCCAGCTCGGAGAGCTCGCCATCGCCCAGCTCGCCGTGCTCTCGCATCCAGGCCTCGAAGCGGCGAACCGGATCGGACGCGGCCCAGCGCTCGTGCATGCCGGGCGGCACGTAGGCCGCGTCGTCGTGCACGGCGTGGCCCTCCATGCGCAGCGTCATCAGCTCGAGTGCAGTCGGCCCGCCGCCCGATCGTGCCCGCTCGATCGCGGCGCGCGCCTCGCGGTATACGGCGAGCACGTCGGTGCCGTCGACGACGACCCCCTCGAACCCGTAGGCGGGGCCGCGCGCGGCCAGCGAGGAACAGGCGAAGTTGAGATGCGTCGGCGTGGAGTAGGCGAACTGGTTGTTGTCGATGACGAACACGACGGGGAGCCGCCGGACGCCCGCGAAGTTCATCGACTCGTGCGCCGTTCCGTGGGCCGAGGAGCCATCACCCAGCCAGCCGAGCGCGACGCGCGGCTCGCCGCGTACGCGGAATGCGAGCGCAGCGCCGACGGCGACGGGCAGGATCGAGGGCAGATGGGACGGCCCCGCGAAGATCCCGACGCCGCTGGTGAGATCCTGGGTGCGCAGATTGGAATCGCGCCCGTTGGTCGTGCCGCCGACACGCCCCATGTACTGGCACAGCACGCGCCAGGGCTCGACACCGCGATAGAGGTGGAGACCGAGGTTGCGGTGCAGCGGCGCAGCCACGTCGTCCGGCGCCATGGCCGCGGCGACGCCGACCGAGGCGGCCTCGTTGCCCTTGCAGGTGTAGAACGACCCCGGCAGCTTGCCCTGCTTGAAGAGCACGTGTCCGCGCTCGTCGAGGCGCCGCGTGAGCACGAGCGAGTGCAGGATCCGCAGCAACGCATCCCGGTCGAGCCCGAGAGCAGCAGCCTCCTCCAGCCCGCCCCCGGCCTCCGCGGTGCGCACGCTCGCAATCGCCATGCCCTCAGCGTATCGACCGCGCTCGATTCAGGTGCAACGTCAAGGGCCAGACCCCGAGCGTTGCGCTTGGGGTAAACTGAACGTACGTTCAGTAATGTCGGTCCGGAGAAGCGAGGCTCGGGTTGAGCGGCATCGGTTTCAGCGTCAGTGACGAGCAGCGCGATCTGGCGGCGCTTGCGCACGAGTTCGCCGAGAAGGAGCTCCGGCCCATCGCGCGGGCCGTGGATGAGGCTGATGTCGAGCCTCAGATCGAGGTCGTGCACAAGGCTGCCGCGCTCGGGCTCACGTCGTACATGCTTCCGGAGGCCTACGGCGGCGGTGGCATCGAGAGCCTCGTGACCGACTGCCTCATCGTCGAGGAGCTCTCGTGGGGGGACGGCGGGCTCGGAGCGCTCGTCACCTCCGGCGGGTTCTTCGCCGATCCCATCCTCGAGCTCGGCTCCGACGAGCAGAAGGCGAGGCTGCTCGGGCCCCTGTGCGGCGAGCGGCCTCCGCTCACGGCGCTTGCGACCACGGAGCCCGACCACGGCTCGGACGCGGCCGGCATGACGACGCTGGCAACCCGCGTCGAGGGCGGCTACCGCCTGCGCGGGCAGAAGACATGGGTCTCGAACGGCGGCATCGCCGAGCACTACATCGTGTTCGCGCAGACGGTTCCGGGATCGCGGTCGCGCGGGATCACGGCGTTCGTGATCGGCCTCGGTGACGAAGGGGTCGCCTTCGGCGAGCCGATGCGCAAGCTGGGCGACCGCGGGATCGTCAACGCCGAGCTGTTCCTGGACGACGTGTTCGTCCCCGACGCCAACCGCATCGGCGAGGAAGGGCAGGGCTTCGTGGGACTCATGCGCACGTTCGACAAGTCGCGCATCGTCCTGGCCTCGGGCTGCGTCGGGATCGCGCGCGCCGCCTACGAATACGCCGCGCAGTACGCACGCGAGCGCGTGCAGTTCGGCAAGCCGATCGTGGAGCACCAGGCGGTCGGGTTCCGGCTCGCCGACGTCGCGATGCGCATCGACGCGGCGAGGCTGCTGACCTGGCGCGCCGCCGAGGCGTTCGACCGCGGCGAGAACGTGACGACGCACGCATCGATGGCCAAGCTGTACGCCTCGGAGGCCTGCATGTTCGCCACGTGGGCGGCCGTGCAGACGCTCGGCGGGTGGGGGTACTCACGCGAGTACCCCGTGGAGAAGTGGTTCCGCGACGCCAAGCTCGAGGAGATCTGGGAGGGCAGCTCGGACATCCAGCGCCTGATCATCTCGCGGGCGATCGCGCGGGGCGAGCTGTGACGGCACGCGACCTGGAGCCCCTGTTCGCGCCGCGCTCGGTTGCGGTGCTCGGGGCGTCGACCGACCCGAGCAAGTGGGGCAACTGGCTCGCCCGCAACACGTTGCGCGGCAGTCACCGCCGCCCGGTGCACCTGATCAACCGGCGCGGCGGCTCGATCGACGGCCATCCGCTGATCGCGAGCCTGGCCGACGCCGGCGAATCCGTGGAGACGGTGGTCGTCTCCGTGCCCGAGGCCGGCCTCGAGCAGGCGGTCGAGGATTCGCTCGCGCAGGGCGCTCGCGCCCTGATCGTGATCACCGCCGGCCTGGCCGAGAAGGACGAGGCGGGCCGGGAGCGCGAACGAGCGCTGGTCGAGCGCGTGCGCGACGCGGGCGCGGTCATGCTCGGCCCGAACTGCATCGGCGTGTTCGACGCGCTGGCCGAGTTCCACGTGTCCTCGAACGACTACCCGGGCGGCTCCATCGGGCTGATCTCGCAGTCCGGCAACCTCTCGCTCGAGCTCGGCATGCTGCTCGAGCGCTGCGGGCTGGGGCTCTCGCGCTTCGCCTCGATCGGCAACCAGGCCGACGTGCGCCTGCCCGAGCTGGTCGAGCACCTCGCCGGGCACGAGCCGACGCGCGCGATCGCGATCTACGCCGAGGACGTCTCCGACGGGCGCGCGTTCGTCGAAGCCGCGCGCGCCGCTGCAGGGCAGAAGCCCGTGATCCTGCTCAACAGCGGCCGCTCCGCCGCCGGAGCCCGCGGGGCGGCCTCGCATACCGGCGCGCTCGTCACGAGCGACGCGGTCATCGCCGCGGCCTGCCGCGAGGCGGGCATCGTGCGCGTCGACTCGCCGGGCGAGCTGGTCGACGCGTGCCAGGCGTTCGTGCGCTCGCCGCGCGCGCATGGGCGTCGCGTCGCGGTGATCGCCGACGGCGGCGGTCACGGCTCGGTCGCGGCCGATCTCGTCTCCGCCAGCGGCCTCGACGTGCCGGCTTTCTCCGGCGAGCTCGTGGCGCGCATCGAGCCCCAGCTCGAACGCGCGGGCAGCGTCGGCAACCCGGTCGACATCATCGACGGCGCGGATGGCCTCGCCTCGTTCACGGGCATCGCGCGCGCCTGCCTCGAGTCGGGCGAGATCGATGCGGTGCTGATCACCGGCTACTTCGGCGGCTACGCGCTCTACAGCGACGAATACCGCGAATCCGAGCCGCGCGAGGCGCTCGCGCTCGCAGCGCTGCAGCGCGAGCTCGACCGCCCGGTCGTCGTGCACTCGATCTTCGCCGAGGAGGTCGGGGAGGGCACCGACCTGCGCACACACGGCCTGGCGTCGTACGAGCGCGGCGAACAGGCGGTACGCGCACTCGCCGCGCTGACCACTCCTCCGCCCTCCCCGGCGGTTGCGCCGAGGCTTCCGGCCGCGCCGCTGACCGGAACTCCGGGCTATGTCGAGGCCCGGGCGTTGCTGCTCGAGGCCGGCATCGCCTACGGCGACGGCAGCCCGGCGCACGATGCCGACGAGGTCGTCGCGCTCGCCGACAGGCTCACGCTCTATCCCGCCACGCTCAAGGCGGTCGACGCCCGGCTCGTGCACAAGTCGGATCTCGGCGGCGTACGCGTGGGCCTCGCCGATGCCGGCGCCCTGCGCGCAGCGGCGCTCGAGATGAGCGAGCGCCTGTCGCCCGAGCTGCTCTTCGTGGAGCGCACGGCCGACGTGCGCGACGGCATCGAGCTCGTGATCGGCGCGACGCGCGATCCCCGCTTCGGGGCCGTCGTCCTGGTCGGCCTGGGCGGGATCCTCGTCGAGACGCTGCGCGACACCGCACTTGCGCTGGCGCCACTCGACATCGCGGCGGCCGAGCAGCTGCTGCGCTCGCTGCGAACCGCGGCCGTGCTCGACGGCGTCCGAGGCCGGCCGCCGGTGGACGTCGGCGCAGCCGCCCGCGCCGTGGTCGCGCTCGGCGACGCCATGGCCGCGCATGCCGAGATCGCCGAGCTCGAGGTCAATCCCCTGCTCGTGACGCCGCGCGGCGCACTCGCGCTCGACGCGCGCGTCGCGCTGAATCCCAAGCCCACCGAATGAGGTCACCGTGGACCTGCGCCTGACACCCGATCTGATCGAGATCCGCGAGCGCTCGCGCCGCTTCTGCGACGAGTGGCTCATCCCGTTCGAGAACGAGACCGAGGAGGCCGGCTCGCTCCCGGCGGAGAGCTACGGGCGCATTCGCACGGCCGTGCTCGACGCGAACCTGAACGCCATGAACATGCCCGTCGAATACGGGGGCCAGGGCTTCTCGATCCTGCAGCAGGTCGTCGCCCTGGAGCAGCTCGGGCGCGTGACGAACGCCCTCTGGGCCTGCGTCTGGCGTCCCGCACAGGTGCTCGAGCACTGCACGCCCGCCCAGCGGAAGCGCTTCCTCGAGCCCGAGTGCCGCGGCGAGCGCCGCTACGCGTACGCGATCACCGAGCCCAACGCAGGCTCGGACGTCTCGCGCCTCGAGACCGCCGCCAGGCGCGTCGAGGGCGGCTGGAGCATCAGCGGCGAGAAGTGGTTCGTGACGGACGCCGACATCGCGGACTACCTGATCGTCGTGGCCGAGGCGGATGGCTTCGGCCAGACGTGCTTCCTCGTCGACAGCGACGCAGCGGGCGTGCGCGAGACGCGCAGGCCGCGCTACATGCACACGTTCGCGTTCGAGCACCCGGAGTACGTGTTCGAGGACTGCTTCGTCCCGGACGATCAGGTGCTGGGCGCGCCGGGGCAGGGCAACGACCTGTCCAAGGACTGGTTCACGGACGAGCGGCTGATGATCGCCGCGCGCTGCATCGGCGGCGCCGAGCGCGCGCTCGAGACGGCGCTCGCCTACGCGCAGGAGCGCGTCCAGTTCGGCGGGCCGATCATCGACAACCAGGGTGTCTCGTTCCCGCTTGCCGACTGCGCGGTCGAGATCGCCGCGACCCGCGCGCTGACCTACCAGGTGGCCTGGGAGTGCGGCACGGGCATCGACCGCAAGACGATCCACGCCAAGGCCTCGCAGGTCAAGCTCTACGCGAGCGAGATGGCGGGCCGCGTCGTCGACCGCTGCGTGCAGGTGCTCGGCGGCCGCGGCTACATGCGCGAGAACCCCTGCGAGCGGCTCTACCGGGATCTCCGCGTCGACCGCATCTGGGAGGGCACGAGCGAGATCCAGCGCATGGTGATCGTCAACGAGCTGCGCAAGCGCGGCCCCGGCGCGCTCACGGCCTGGCCGGAGTGACCCGCGGATGCGACCGTCCGTCGAGGAGGAGCGGCGCGAGCAGCTGATCGCCGCTGCCGCGCGCGTGATCGCCCGCAGCGGCTACGACGCCGCGACCGTGCGTGACGTCGCGCGCGAGGCAGGTGTCTCGACGGGCGTCATCGCCTACTACTTCGCGGGCAAGGACGACCTCTTCGCGCACGTCCTGCGCGCCGCCTCACGCGACTTCCGGGCGCGCCTCGCGCATGCGCGATCCGGTGCCGAGTCGCCGCGCGAGCGCTTGCTGGCGCTGGCCGAGGCCGCGACGCCGGCCGACGAGGAGGCGGAGCGCGCCCACGCGCTCTGGATCGACTTCTGGGCGCGCGCGGCGCGCGACCCCGCGCTCGCGGGGCTCACGGTGCGCCTCTACGACGGCTGGCGCCGCGAGATCGCCGACGCGGTGCGCGACGGCCAGCGCGCCGGCGCCTTTCGCAGCGACGCGGATGCCGAGGCGTTCGCACGCGGCTATGCGGCGGCGGCCGACGGCCTCGCCACGCACGTGGTGCTGCACCGGGGCGTCGTCTCACCCGACGACATGCGCGCGGCGTGCGCGGCACTCGTCGACGCGCTCGCCGCCTGAAGCTAGGGCAGCGGCGGCAGCGCGGCCTGATCCGAAGGCAGCGAGGCGGGCGTGTCGCCGAACGCCGGGTAACGCGGAGTGAGCAACAGGAGATAGGCGTTGGTGCGCGACTGGAAGCGCAGGCAGAACATGCCGAGCGACTGCAGGCCGGCCGGCACGCCGCCCGTGAAGAGCGCGACGAACCAGTTGCCGATCGCGACGAGGTTGAGGGCGATCTGCAGCGGATAGAGAACGATCACGCACGGCAGCGCGAGCAGACCGCGGAAGAAGACCGTGAGACGGTTCTGACTCACCGGCGGATCGACCTCGAGATCGACGGGATAGCTGCCGCCGGCGCCGAACGCCGGAAACGGGTCGGCCAGGATGTGGGCGTAGGCGAGCACGCGCGTCGAGTAGCGCAGATAGCCCTCGATGAAATTGTGCAGGCCGAGGGGCACCCGCCCTGTGAACAGCGCCGCGAACCAGGCGATGACCTCCGCAACGAAGGCTCCGATCGCGTAGAACACGAGCACGATCACGTGCGGGATGACGATGAAGAGGCGGAAGAACACCGTCAGCCGAGAGCGCTGAAGATCGTGGCCGCCGACCAGGCGAATGGGGTGCGAGGGAGTGCTCATGCCTTCAGCCTAGGCCGAGGGGCGGCGTGCACGAGCGCATGACGCGCTTCGCGTAGGCCTACGTGAGGCCCTCGCGCGCCTCGCGCACGAGCATCACGGCCTCGGGGAAGAGCACGCGAATGGCGTCTCGCACCTGCGCGGCCTGCTCCTCGGGCTTGCCTGCCAGGTCGAGCCGGTTGATGCAGGCGACCGTCATCTGCACCGCGAGGTTGATGGCGTTGTCGGCCCAGCCGACCTTCTGAGCGGCCTGCATCTGCTCTGCCATCTCCTGCAGGTGCTTCTGCATGTCGCCCGGGTCACCGAACATCCCGAACGGGAATCCGCCTTCCATCACGCTCTCCTCAAGCCGCTGAATCTTCTCCGGGAACGTTAGACGTTCTCGGAGGCCGATCGTGCCTCAGCGGCTACGTGAGCTCGCGCAGCGTCATCGAGTTGATGCGCACCGGCTCGCTGGGCGGCCCGTCGCCGCGGCCCAGGGCGTCGATCGCCGCGATCGTCGCCAGCGACTCGTCGTCGCGCGCGTGGCCGAGGATGCCGTACTCCGCGGGCAGGCCCTCACCGCTCCGGCCGGAGATGACGAAGAACTGCGAGCCCGACGCGCCGGGCGGCGCCACGGCGGTCTTGGCCATCGCCAGATCGCCGACCTTGTACTCGTAGAAGCGGGGCGGAGTGCCGACGACCTCGTAGCCGGGGCCGCCGGTGCCGGTGCCGTTCGGGCAGCCGCCCTGCAGCACGAAGCCGGGCACGACGCGGTGGAAGGAGAGACCGTCGTAGAAGCCGTTCTTGGCGAGGAAGGCGATGGAGTTCGGGATCGGCCCGCCGAGGTCGGGGTCCAGCTCGGCGCTGATGGGGCCGTGCGAGGTGTCGAGGTCGAGCGCGTAGCGCTTGCCTTCCTCCAGCACCTGCTCGGGCTCGGTGTAGCTCGTCATTTGTTCCAGTCCTCTCCAGGTTCGAGACTGCGGCAGAAGCGCGCAACCAGCTCGATCGCTTGCTCGACGTCGCGCAGATCGCAAGTCTCCGAGGGCGAGTGCATGTAACGCAGCGGAATGCCGACGAGCCCGGACGGCACGCCGGTGCGCGTTTCGTGCACCGCGTCCGCGTCGGTCCACGAGCTGGAGCCGTCGGCCTCCAGCGTATGCGGGATCTTCGCGTCGCGGGCGATCGAGATCAGCCGCTGGGCGACACCCTCGTGCTGCGACGCGCCACGCGAGATCGATGGTCCCGAGCCGAGCGAGCGCGAGCCGGTCACGCGCGCCTGATCGCCGTTCGGATAGTCGTCGGTGTGGGTCACGTCGAGCGTGATCGCGACGTCGGGCTCGGAGGAGAAGGTCGCGGTGCGCGCACCGGCCAGGGAGATCTCCTCGCGCACCGACGCAACGGCGACGACCTCGGCCGCGAGGTCGCCGGCCGCCGCCGCGCGGCGCGCGGCCTCGAGCACGACGAGTGCGCCGAGCCGGTTGTCGAGTGCGCGCGAGGCGAGCTTCAGCCCGCGCAGCTCGACGGGTGTCGCCGCCGTCACGACCGGATCGCCGATCTGCACGGTCGCGGCCGCGTCGGCCTCGTCGGCCGCACCGATGTCGACCCAGAGGTCCTTCACCTGCGGCACGCGCTTGCGATCCTCCTCGCTGAGGAGGTGGCGCGCGGCCTTGCCCATCACGCCGGGCACGGGCCCGGCGGACGTCATCACGGTCACGCGCTGGCCGACCAGCACGGCTGCATCCCAGCCGCCGATCTCCGCGACGAAGAGCACGCCCGAGGAGTCGACGTGCTTGACGATCAGGCCGATCTCGTCGATGTGGCCGACGAGCGCGACGCGCGGGCTGCCGCCCGGATTGACTGTGGCGAAGGAGTTGCCGAGAGCGTCGCCGCGCACCTCTGCGAACTCGCTTGCCGCCTCACGCCAGATCTCGGCTGCCGGCCGCTCGTAGCTCGAAGGCCCGACCGCGCGCAGCAGACGATCCAGCAGGACGCGTGCTTGCGCGTCGATGCCCTCTTCCGTCATGCGGCGAAAGATAGTTGACCCGTGGCGCGGGCGGCTGCGCAGGCGGCAACGGATACCATCGCCCGTGGCATGGAACGGATCGCAATCACTGGCATCGGCAGCGTGTCGCCGGTGGGCCTGTCGACGGACGAGGCCTGGGAGGCACTGCTCGCAGGCCGCTCCGGCATCGCCGAGATCACGCAGTTCGATGCGAGCGACATGCCCATCCGCGTGGCCGGCGAGGTCAAGGGCTTCGACCCCGTGGCCGTCGCCGGCGCCAAGGAGGCGCGCCGCATGGACCGCAACGTCCTGCTCGCTCTCTCCGCCGCGCAGCAGGCGGCCGACGACGCCGCGCTGACGGTCGAGGATCCGACGCGCGCGGGTGTGCTCTTCGGCACGGCCATCGGCGGCTTCCACACGATGATGGAGCAGCACGAGATCCTGCGCGATCGCGGCTGGGACCGGGTCGCCCCGTGGTTCCTGCCGCAGTGCCTACCGGACGTCGCAAGTGGCGCGATCGCGATCCAACTCGGGTTGCGCGGACACAACCTCGCACCGATCTCCGCCTGCTCGACGGGCGCGCACGCCGTCATGGAGGCCGCCGAGCTGATCCGCCGCGGCGATGCCGACGTGGTGCTCGCGGGCGGCGGCGAGGCCTGCATCCACCCGCTGATCATCGCCGGCTTCACCACCATGAAGGGGCTCGGCGCGCCGCGCCCGGGCGAGGGGCCCGAGACCTCGTCACGCCCGTTCGACGCCACGCGCGACGGGTTCGTGTGCGCCGAGGGCGCGACCGTGCTCGTGATGGAGTCGGTCGCGCACGCCGAGCGCCGGGGCGCCCGCATCCACGCCGAGGTGGTCTCCGGCGGCAACACCAACGACGCCTACCACGCCGTCACGCCGCGTCCCGACTCGCTCGGCGTCGTCACGATGATGCGACTCGCGCTCGCCAAGGCGAGCATCGACGCGTCCGAGATCGGCTACATCAACCCGCACGGCACGTCGACTCCTCAGGGCGACGCGGCCGAGACGAAGGCCATCAAGGAAGTCTTCGGCGACCACGCGAGCAAGCTCGTGATCTCGTCGACGAAGTCGGCCACCGGCCACCAGTTCGGCGGCGCCGGCTCCTTCGAGGTGGCCGTCTGCGCTCTGGCACTGCGCGACCAGATCGTGCCCCCCACGCTCAACTACCGCGATCCCGACCCGGAGTGCGACCTCGACTACGTCCCCGAGGGCGCGCGCACGGTCGAGCTGGAGTACGCCCTGTCGAATTCGATGGGCCTCGGCGGCCACAACGGCTGCGTCGTGCTGCGCCGCTACCACGGCTGAGGTCGATCAGGCGCGGATCTGACCGGCGCCGCGCACGACGTACTTCGTGGTCGTGATGTCGGCCAGGCCGACCGGCCCGCGAGCGTGCAACCGAGCCGTGGAGTTGCCGATCTCGGCGCCGAAGCCGAACTCGCCGCCGTCGGTGAAGCGGGTCGACGCGTTGACGTACACACAGGCGCTCGAGATTCCGAGCACGAAGGCGTCGGCGGCCGCGATGCTCTCGGTCACGATCGCCTCGGAGTGGCCGGTGGAATAGCGCTCGATGTGCTCGACCGCCTCCTCGACGGAGCCGACGGTGCGCACCGCCAGGACGAGATCGAGGAACTCCGTCGCCCAGTCGTCCTCGTCGGCAGCCAGGCTCGGCGCGCCCAGGGCCGCAGCCGCCTCGGCGTCGGCACGTAGCTCGACGCCGTGCTCGGCCAGCTCCGCGCCGATCGGACCGAGCAGCGGCAGTGCGTCGCGGTGGACGAGCAGCGTCTCGCAGGCGTTGCACACGCCCGGACGCTGGGTCTTGGCGTTGATCACGATCGGCAGCGCCTTGGCGGGATCGGCGTCGGCGTGCAGATAGACGTGGCAGTTGCCACCGGCGGCGACCAGCACGGGCACGCGCGCGTGCTCGAGCAGGAACTTCTTGAGTGCCTCGCCGCCACGCGGGATGACGACGTCGCAGGCGGACGGATCGGCGACGATCGCCGCCAGCTCCTCGCGCGAGGCCTCGAGCGGCACGACGGCGTCCTCGGGCAGGCCGGCAGCCTTGAGGCCGTCGCGCACACACCGCAGGAGCGCGGCATTGGTGGCGCGCGCGCTCGTCGAGCCGCGCAGCAGGCAGGCGTTGCCGCTCTTGAGACACAGGCTCGCGACGTCGACCGTCACATTGGGGCGCGCCTCGTAGACGACCAGGAGAACGCCGAGCGGGACTCGCACCTTCTGCACGTCGAGTCCGTTGGGGAGCCGCCAGCCCGTGACGACCTGACCCACGGGATCGTCCAGCGCGGCGACGGCGCGCACCGCATCGCAGAGCGCGAGCACGCGCTCGCTGTCGAGCGTCAGCCGGTCGAGCAGGGCGCTCGACTGACCGGAGGCGCGCGCGGCGGCGAGATCCTCGGCATTGGCCTCGACGATGGCCGCGGAGTCGCGCTCGATCGCGAGCGCGATCTGCTCGAGCGCCGCATCCTTGGCACCGCGGCCGAGCGTCGCCAGCGTGCGCGCGGCGGCGCGGGCGCGGGTGCTCGGGGAGTCAGTCGTCACTGCCATCGTGCAAAACCAGGTTATCGCGATGGATCGCCTCCGGGACCCCCGCGACGGCCGAGTGCTGGCCGGCCGCACGGCGCAACTCCGCGCTGCCCATGGCCACGACCCCCGTCGCGAAGACCTCGCCGTCCAGCGCGCAGACGCGCACCGCGTCGCCCGCGCGGAACGCTCCCTCGACGCGCTTGACCCCGACCGGGAGGAGGCTGGCGCCGCGCGAGACCAGGGCCGTGCGGGCGCCCGCGTCGACGAACACGCGCCCGGCGGGCGGCTTGCCGTAGCGAAGCCACAGCTTCCAGGCCGAGACCGGCCGGCGGGCCGCCGTGAAGCGCGTGCCCACCGCGCGGCCAGCCACGGCGCGCGCGATCGTCCCGGGCTGTGCGCCCGAGGCGATGACACAGGCGACTCCGCCGCCAGCCGCCATCGAGGCCGCTACGACCTTCGAGCGCATGCCGCCCGAGCCGAGACCGCTGGCGGACGCGGCGTCGAGGTCGAGGTCGGCGAGCAGGGCGCGATCGTGCACCTCCCGCACCAGCTCGGCACCGTGGGCGCGAGGGTCGCGCGTGAACAGGCCCTCCGCGTCGGTCAGCAGCACGAGCAGGCGCGCGCGCAGCAGAAGGGCGACCTGCGCCGCGAGTGCGTCGTTGTCGCCGAACGTGATCTCGTCCGTGGCGGTGGAGTCGTTCTCGTTGACGATCGGGACGACATCCCAGGCGAGCAGCGCCTCGAGGGTCGCGCGCGCATTCAGGTAGCTGGTGCGCCGCCGCACGTCGTCGGCCGTCAGCAGCACCTGCGCCGAGCGACCACCGGCCGAGGCGAGTGCCCGCTGCCAGGCGCCGGCGAGCAAGCCCTGCCCGACGGCGGAGGCGGCCTGCAGGCTCGGCACGTCACTCGGCCGCACCTCGCGATCGAGCGCGCCCAGGCCCAGGGCGATCGCCCCGCTCGAGACGACGCACACGGGCGTGCCTGTCAGCTGCAGGGCCACGAGCTCGGAGGCGAGGCGCGAGAGGCGCGCCCGGCGGAGACGCCTGCGAGCGTCCACGAGTGTCGACGACCCCAGCTTGACGACGACTGCGCGGCGCATGCCGCGCCAGCGTAGCCCGTGCACTCCCCCGGGCGAGGGATCGCCGCGGAAGTCACAAGGTTCGATACCCGGAATGCGCCGATAGGCGCCTCGACAGTCGGGCGGGCAGGCCCGGGGCCGCCAAGCAGCCGTTCCCTCCTCCGGTGGCACCGGGCCTCCCGTTCCGATGACCGTTCCCGCCCATGGACAAGCCGCCGGGAGGCGCATGACCCCGTGCTAGGGTCAGACGTGATGTCGGATACTGGCGACGATTACCGCGGCGACTACAAGCAGGCCATGGATGCCGCGCTGAACGGGCGGATCGGCTTCTACGCCGACTTCGACTCGGGGCGGCAGGAAGAGGTCTGGCGACTGCTGTCCGCGGACCGCGACCGGCTGCTCACGTTCGCGCGCCGGCACGCGATCACGATCGGCAAGCTCGAGGTGCGCAAGACGCTCAAGAGCCCCCAGCCGGTCTACGAGCTGATCGCCACCGGCCGGGACGCGCGCAGCGTGCGCGAGTATCTCGGCTTCGAGCGCTCGCAGCGCTGAGACGATCGTCTCAACCTGAGCTTCACACTCAGCCGGTAGCTGCCAGTGCGTCGCCGAGGATCGCGACGACCTCGTCCAGCTCGCCGTCGGAGATCGTCAGCGGCGGCGCGAGCATGACGGCCTCGATCGTCGTCACGCCGATCGGCGTCGGACAGGCGTAGATCATGAGCCCGCGCTCGCGGCAAGCCGCAACCAGGCGCGAAGCCGCGCCCGGCGGTGGCGCGAGGGTCTCGAGGTCCTCGACGAGCTCGAGGCCCTGCAGCAGCCCCAGCCCGCGAACGTCGCCGATGCGCGGCGAGTCCGCGGCCAGCGCGTCGAGACGGTCGCGCAGGAGCGCGCCTTTGCGGCGCGCCTCGGCCACGAGGTCCTCGTCGCGGATCACGCGGATCGCCTCGGCGGCGACCGCACAGCCCAGCGGATAGCCCGAGAACGTGTGGCCGTAGGGGAAGCCCTCGGGCGACTGCTCGAACGCCTCCGCGACCTGACCGCTCACGAGCACGCCCGAGAACGGCACGATGCCGCTCGTCACGCCCTTTGCGAATGTGATCACGTCGGGAGTCGCATCCGGCCAGTGGCATGCGGCGAACCACTCGCCCGTACGCCCGAAGGCCGTGATCGTCTCGTCGAACACGAGCAGGACGTCGTGGCGATCGCAGACGCGCCGCAACTCGGCCATGTAGGTGGGCGGCGGAGCGATCGCCGCCCCCGAGGCACCCGTGACAGGCTCGATCACGACGGCTGCGACGTTGCCCGCGCCGCGGCGCACGAGGGCGTCCTCGAGCTCGCGCACGGCCCAGACGGCCTCCTCATCGGGCGGCCGCCGGCGACGGATGTCGGCGTTCGGGACCGGGGCGACGGGATGCTTGTCCAGCACCGGCTCGTAGAACGCGCGCCACTTGGAGCCCGAGAGGGAGAGCGCACCGTGCGTCGAGCCGTGGAACGACGGCCAGCGGGAGATCAGGTCGGTCTTGGCCGGATGCCCGCGCAGCTGCCAGTAGCGCCGCGCGAGCTGGATCGCCGACTCGACCGACTCCGAGCCGGAGGAGTTGAAGAAGCACCAGGTGTCGGCCAGGGGTGAGACCGACCGCAACTCCTCGGCGAGCTCCAGCATCGGCCCGTTGCGGAACGAGAAGCGATACGTGAACGACAGCTCGGCGACCTGCCGCTGCACGACCTCGACGAGCCGCGGATGGCAGTGCCCGAGCGACATCACCATCGCTCCGCCGCATGCGTCGAGATAGCTGCGGCCATCCTCGTCGACGATGCGCGCGCCACTCGCGCTCGCCGCCACCTCGAGCAGCGAGCCGGGCGACGCGGTCAGGGAGAAGTCGGCACGGCGCCCCATGCCGTCGGACGGTAGCGCGGCGGTAGCTGCGGGGAGCGCACCGGAGTGCGCTCCCCGCGAATACCTGTCGCTATCCGGTCACGCCGGCGGTGCGCTTGAACTTGCCCTTCACGCCGTGCTTGGCGGGCACGTTGATCGTCGCGTGCGCCTTGGCGCTTCCCGCGTTGCTCGACGTCGCGGTGGAGTTGTTCGTGAGCGAGCCTGCCGGCGCGTCCGAGTCGACCTTCGCGCTCATCGTGAGCGTCTTCGAACCCGTGAGGTCGCCGACGTCCCAGCAGGCCTTGCCGTCCTGCATCGTGGCGCTGCCGAGCGAGGCGTAGGTCATGTTCGCCGGGAGCTTGTCGCAGACCACGACGTCATGTGCCGTACCGCCCTTGGCCGTCACGACCAGCCGGTACTTCACGATCGAGCCGGCGGGGACGGTGTGCGCGAGCGCCTTCTTCCGGAGCGCGATGGTGACCTTCTCCGCCGGCGGCGAAGGCGTCACCGGAGGCGCAACGGGCGGCGCCGGAGGCGTGACCGGCGGCGGCGGAGGCGTGACCGGCGGCGGCGGAGGCGTCACGGGCGGCGGCGGAGGCGTGACCGGCGGCGGAGGCGTGACCGGCGGCGCAGGCGGCGGGCACATGAGCGTGACGGTCGGGATCGAGCCGCCGCTCCAGGTCGCGCCCACCGTGAGCGTCCCGAAGACAGGCCACGTGTGGGTGACAGCCGTGTGAGCGGGCACCGTGAACTGCTGCGTGACGCCGTTCACCGTCTCTGTCGAGACCTTGTCCCGGCCGAAGTTCGCGTTGTAGCTGAACACCACCCCGGTGCTGTCGCACGTAACGGAGCCGGTGTTCGCGGACGCCACGCTCGGGATTGCGAGCGCGACCAGCGCGATGATCGGTATGGCGGCGAGGCGTTTGCTGAACATAAAGAGGACTCCCCCGATGACGACGTACGCCGCGGGCGCGCGGCAACTCACTAGCTATCGGTACCCGAACTCACTACGTATGAGTACCCATTCTGAGGGAATCTTAGGCTTCCTGCCCCCGGTATGCTCAGACTGCATCTCGTTGCAGGGGCAAAGTGAGGCAGGTAGGACCTCCGGAGCCCTTGATCGCGACGTCCGATCCCTCGATTTGTGTTACCCGGCACCCTGCCGAGCATAACCTTTTCGAGGTACTCGGGTTGCCGGACAGCATCACGACGTCGCGCGGGCCGAGCGCGAGCACGTTGGGAGCGAGCGTGTCCCACTCGCCTTCGTCGATCTCGATCAGCTCGACGCCGCGCTCGCGCAGCAGCTCGTAGAGATGCACGGGCATGAGCGGGAGGGAGACCACCGCCAGGTCGCGGTCGAGCATCGAGATCAGGCTGAGGGTGTGGAGGCAGTAGTCGGCGCCGCGGTCGATCGGCAGGTCGACCACGTGCACCGCGTCGACGTACGGCTCGAGCGCGCTCTTGATTGCACAAGCACCAGCGTCGTTGGTGCGGAACCCGCGACCGACGACGAGCGTGCGCGAGTCGAGCCAGAGCAGGTCGCCTCCGTCCGCCAGCGCCGGGGCCTCGAGACGCGCGAGCACGGGGATGCCGTTCTGCTCGAACCACTCCCCCACCGCCGGAGCCTCGGGCTGCCGGATGGCCTTGCCGGAGCGCAGCAGGATCGCGCCGCCGTCGCACACGAGCGCCGGGTCGTAGGTGTAGATCGAGTCCGGGCCCGCCTCACGACCGAGTCGCTCGACGACCGCGCCCGATTCCTCGATGATTGCCACGAGCGCGTCGTGCTGCGACTGCGCGAGCCCGAGGTCGATCGGCTCCTCGTAGAACGCGCCCTCCGTCTCGTGGGCGGCGCCGAAGCGCTCGCCGGGCCGGTTGACGAGCACGCGGCGCAACCGCCCCGTCATCCCCTGTGCCCCATAGCCGGGATTCGTCACGGCGCGTTGTCTAGCAGAGGCCCGCTAGCGTCCGCCGCATGTCCGACGTGACGATCTACCACAACCCGCACTGCCACGCCTCGCAGAACGCCATTGCGATCGCGGACGAGCTGGGCGTCGACTACGACGTCATCCTCTACCTGAAGCAGAGACCCGATCGTGCGACGCTCGAGGGCATCGCCGACCGCCTGGAGGATCCTGTCGCCGACCTGGTGCGCAAGGACTCGCTCTTCAAGAAGCTCGGGCTCGACCCGGCCGACTACGTCGAGCGCGACCCGGTCGTCGAGCTGCTCGTACAGCGCCCTGCGCTGCTCCAGCGACCGGTCGTCGTGCGCGGAGAGCGCGCCATCGTGGGCCGTCCCAAGGAGCGCATCCGGGAGCTCCTGGCGGACTGACCCGATGGCTCGCGGGGGCGCTACGGTTCCGCCACCTGCAATTGCCGAGGAGTCGCATGACCGCCGACATCGAGAAGCTCTCGATCGACACCATCCGCTGCCTCGCCATGGACGCGGTCCAGAAGGCCAACGCCGGCCACCCGGGAACCGCCATGGCGCTCGCGCCCGTCGCCTATGTCCTCTACCGCGAGCGCATGCGACACGACCCGGCCGATCCGCACTGGGCCAACCGCGACCGCTTCGTGCTCTCGGCCGGCCACGCGTGCATCCTCCAGTACGCGGCGCTGCACCTCTCCGGCTACGACCTCACGCTCGACGACCTGAAGCAGTTCCGGCAGTGGGGCTCCAGGACGCCCGGGCACCCCGAGCTCGAGCGCGAGCACCCGATCCCGGGCATCGAGATCACGACCGGCCCGCTCGGGCAGGGCGTCGGAAACGCCGTCGGCATGGCGCTCGCGGAGGCCATGCTGGCCGTGCGCTACAACCGCGACGGCCACCCGCTGGTGGACCACCGCACCTACGCGATCTGCTCCGACGGCGACGTCATGGAGGGCGTCTCGGGTGAGGCGAGCTCGATCGCGGGCTTCCTCGGCCTGGACAAGCTCTGCCTGATCTACGACGACAACCGCATCACGATCGAGGGCTCCACGGGCCTCGCGTTCGGCGAGGACGTCGGGCTCCGCTACGAGGCCTACGGGTTCCACGTGCAGCGGCTGGACGACGGCTGGACGACGAACGACCTGCGCGCAGCGCTCGACGCGGCCGACGCCGAGACCACGCGGCCGTCGCTGATCATCGTGCGGACGCACATCGCGATCGGTGCCCCCCACGCGCAGGACACGCCCGAGGCGCACGGCGCCCCGTTGGGCGAGGAAGAGGTGCGCCTGACCAAGCAGGCCTACGGCTGGGATCCCGACAAGCACTTCTACGTCCCGGAGGAGGTCTCCGCACACTTCGACCAGCGCGAGCGCGGAGCTGCCGCGCACGCCGCCTGGAACGCCGTCCACGCCGCCGCCGAGCCAGGCCTCGTCGCGGAATTCGACCGCGTGCTCTCGGGCCGGCTGCCCGAGGGCTGGGAGGACGCGCTGCCCGACTTCACGGGCGCGAGCGCGCAGGCGACGCGCCAGAGCTCGGGTGCGTGCATCCAGGCCCTGGCCGCGGCGATCCCCGAGCTCGTCGGCGGCTCGGCAGACCTTGCGCCCTCCACCACGACCACGATCAAGGGCGCCGAGAATGTGCCCGGGGCACCGCTCTCCAACAAGGAGAACGCCCAGGCCGACTCCGTCCTGCCCGGGCGCCTGGGCGGCCGGACGTTCCACTTCGGCATCCGCGAGCACGGCATGGGCTCGATCCTCAACGGCTTCACGGTGCACGGCGGATTCCGCGCCTTCGGGGCCACGTTCTTCGTGTTCTCCGACTACATGCGGCCCTCCGTGCGGTTGGCCTGCATCATGGGCCTGCCCGTCATCTACGTCTGGACGCACGATTCCATCGGCCTGGGCGAGGACGGTCCGACTCACCAGCCGATCGAGCACCTTGCATCGCTGCGCGCAATGCCCTCCATGCGAGTCATCCGCCCGGCCGACGCGACGGAGACGGCCGAGGCCTGGCGGCTCGCGCTCGAGCGCACCGACGGGCCGGTCGGGCTCGCGCTCTCGCGCCAGAAGCTGCCCGTGCTCGACCGCGGCGTGCTCGCGCCGGCGAGCGGGGTGCGCCAGGGCGGCTACGTCCTGGCGGACGCCGACGGGGGCGCGCCCGACGTGATCCTGATCGGCTCCGGCTCGGAGGTGCACGACCTGCTGTCGGCACGGGAGACGCTGGGCGCCGAAGGCGTCCGTGCACGCGTGGTCTCGCTGCCCGATTGGGATCTCTTCATGGCCCAGCCGCAGAGCTACCGCGAAGAGGTGCTGCCGCCGGAGATCTGGCGCCGCGTCTCGCTCGAGGCCGGCGCGACGTTCGGCTGGTCGGCGCTCGTGGGTGAGCGCGGCACCGCGCTCGGGCTCGATCGCTACGGCGCGTCTGCACCCGCGCCCGTGATCGCCCAGCATCTGGGAATCACTCCCGAGGCCGTCGTCGCGGCCTCGCGCGAACTCATGCAGCGATAGCTCCAGCTTGGGGGAGTCCCCCCGCATTGGGTGTCTGCGGGTGGTCCGGGGACTATCCGCGCAGGGTTCGGGAGATCCTTCCGTGAAGGGTGGAGGCCGCCGCCACGACCAACGTACGGAGGAGAAGGAATGCGAAGAACGACACTGTTGGCATTCGCGGCAGTCGCCGCGATCGCTGCCGCCCCGAGCGCGCAGGCGCACTCGCCCAAGCCGACCCCGCCGGCCCCCTGGACGATCGTCGCCAGTGGCCTCGACAACCCTCGCGGTCTCGCCGTCGCCAAGAACGGCGACATCTGGGTCGCAGAGGCCGGCAAGGGTGGCGCAGGTCCGTGCCAGCCCGGCCCCGAAGGACCTCCCAACACCTGCTTCGGCGCCTCGGGCGCGTACACGCTGGTCCACAACGGCGTGCAGAAGCGCGTCGTCACGGGTCTCCCGTCGTTCGGTGACGAGGGCACGGGCGACAACGCGATCGGCGCCAGCGACATCATCGTCAACGGCAGCCACGTCAGCGGCCTGCTGGGCGGCGGCGGCGGCGCAGACGAGCGTGCGGCCCTCGCAGCGGGAAGCCCTGCGGCCTACTGGTTCGATCGCATGGTCAAGATCGACCCGTGGAGCGGCAAGCTGACACCCTTCGCCGACTTCGCGGCCTACGAGACGGCCAACAACCCGGACAAGGGCGAGATCGACTCCGACTCGTACGGTCTGGCTGAGGTTCACGGCGGCTTCGTCGTCGCGGACGCGGCCGGCAACGACGTGCTCGGCGTCAACTTCAAGAAGCAGATCTCGACGCTGGCCGTGTTCCCGGACGTGATGGTGGCTGCGCCGCCGTTCATCCAGCCGCCTCCGCCGGGCGGGATGATCCCGATGCAGGCCGTCCCGACGACGGTCGCCGTGCGCCCGAAGGATCCGAACATCTACGTCGGTCAACTCACGGGCTTCCCGTTCCCGCCTGGTGCTGCCAGCGTGTGGGCCATCAAGCCCGACGGAACGAAGACCGTGTTCGCCACCGGCTTCACGAACATCGTGGACATCGCCTGGGGTCCCAAGGGCTCGCTCTACGTGCTGGAGATCACCAGCGCCGGCCTGCTCTCCGATGACCCGACGGGCGCGCTCATCAAGCTGTCGAAGGACGGCACGACCAGGACGACCGTCGCCAGCACGGGTCTCGTGACCCCGACCGGCGTCGCGATCGCGCACGACGGAACGGTGTACGTGACCAATTACGGCACGAGCGCCGGCAAGGGCACCGTCGTCAATCTCGGCAAGCTGTAGTCAGCCCGAACCGCATGCCGGGCGTCGCCTCAGGGCGGCGCCCGGTGCGGCGGCTCTGCTTACGGAGCGAGGCGCTCGATGACCCAGTCGTCGCCCTCGCGGCGGTAGCGCAGGCGATCGTGGAGCCGGTTCGGCCGGCCCTGCCAGAACTCGATCTCCAGGGGCGCGATGCGATAGCCGCCCCAGTCCTCGGGTCGCGGCACGTCCTCGCCGGGGAAACGCTCCTCGACTGCGCGCACGAGTGCGTCGAGCGCCTCGCGGTCTGCGATCACGTGGCTCTGAGGTGATGCCCATGCTCCCACGCGCGCGCCGCGCGGGCGCGAGGCGAAGTAGGCGTCGGACTCGGCGTCCGTGACGCGCTCGACGTGCCCGCGCACCCGCACCTGCCGGTGCAGCTGGAGCCAGCCGAACGCCGCCGCCGCGACCGGGTGCGCACCGAGTTGCCCGGCCTTCGCGCTCGTGAGATTGGTGTAGAAGGCGAGTCCGCGCTCGTCGACGCCGCGCACGAGCACGTAGCGCACGTCGGGCGCACCGTCCTCGCCCACGGTCGCGAGCGCCATCGCATTCGGCTCGGTGGCTCCCGCTGCGACCGCATCGTCGTACCAGCGTTGCCATTGACGCAGGGGATCGGGGTCGAGATCGGTGACGTCGAGACCGGCGTCCTCGTATTCGCTGCGGAGGCTGGCGATGTCGCTCATCCCCGGCAGACTACGGCTCGCCAAGGTGGGTACGATGCAGCCGACCCTCTACCAGGGAGAGCCACATCATGGGCAACCCGCTGCTCGCCATTCACGAGCTGGGCCAGTCGATCTGGCTCGACAACATCAGCCGGGACCTGCTCGATTCCGGCAAGCTCGCGAGCCTGATCGCCGAAGACGGCATCAGTGGCGTCACCTCCAACCCGACGATCTTCGAGAAGGCCATCGGCCACTCGGATCTCTACGACCGCAGCCTGACCGCGGCGGCCCGAGACGGTCTCGACGCGCGCGCCATCTTCTTCCGCCTTGCGTTTGCCGACATCCGGGACGGCGCGGACCTCTTGCGGCCGGCCTATGACGCGGCAGATGGTCAGGACGGGCACATCTCGTTCGAGTTGCCGCCCGAGCTCGCGCTCAACCCCACCGAATCGATCAGCGAGGCCAAGCGGTTCTTCGCGGAGCTCGATCGCCCGAACGTGTTCATCAAGGTGCCGGCCACGCGCGAGGGCGTCGAGGCCTTCCGCGAGCTGACTGCAGAAGGAATCTCCGTCAACGTCACGCTGCTGTTCGCGGTCGAGCGCTACGAGGAGATCGCCAACGCGTGGATCGACGGCCTCGAGCGACGTGTCGCAGCAGGCCAGCCGGTGGACCGGCTCGCCTCGGTCGCGAGCTTCTTCGTCTCGCGCGTCGACACCAAGGTCGATGCCCGGCTCGAGCAACTCGGCCGCGGCGACCTGCAGGGCATCGCCGCGGTCGCCAACGCGAAGCTCGCCTACCGCTCGTTCCAGCGGATCTTCTCCGGTCCGCGCTGGGAGGCGCTGGCGGCCAAGGGAGCGCACGTGCAGCGGCCGCTGTGGGCCTCGACGTCGACCAAGAACCCGTCCTATCCCGACACGCTCTACGTCGACACGCTGATCGGCCCCGACACGGTCAACACGATGCCCGAGGCCACGATCGACGCGACGCGCGATCACGGCGTCGCGGCGGTCACGATCGACAAGAAGGTCGATGCGGCCGAGGCGCACATGGAAGAGCTCACGCGCATCGGCGTCGACCTCGAGCAGATCCTCGTGTACGAGCTCGTCAGCGAGGGCGTCGAGTCCTTCACGAACTCGTTCAACTCGCTGATCACCACCATCGACGACAAGGCGCGCGCACTGGCTCCGGCGCGAGCATGAGCACGGGGGCGGAGGTCGCGCGGCTGTTCGCGCGCGACGCCTCGCTCTGGACGAATTCGGGCGAGGACGAGTGGCTGGGCTGGATCGACGCCGTCGACGAGGCCCTGAGAAGCCTGCCCTCGCTCAAGCTGTGGGCCGCCCCGCTGGGGGCGCGCCACGAGCGTGTGGTGCTCTGCGGCATGGGCGGCTCGAGCCTTGCTCCCCTCGTGGTCGGCGCGCTCTTCGGCTCCGACCGCCTGCACGTGCTCGACTCGACGGATCCCGACGCGGTGCGCGCGGTGCCGGTCGAGGGCTCGCTCTTCGTGATCGCCTCCAAGTCCGGATCGACGATCGAGCCCAACTGCTTCGCCGACGCGTTCTGGGCCAAGACCGGAGGTGACGGCTCGCGCTTCGTCGCCATCACCGATCCCGGCTCGGCGCTCGAGGAGCGCGCCCGCAAGGACGGCTGGGCGCGCATCGCGCACGGGCGCCCCGACGTCGGCGGTCGCTACTCGGCGCTGACCGCGTTCGGCCTGGTGCCTGCCGTGCTCGCCGGCATCGACATCGAGCTCATGCTCGAGCGCGCCGTCGACACCCTCGCCAAATGCCGCGACGAGCTCGGCGTGAACCCGGGCCAGACGCTCGCGCACGTAATCGGCAACGCACATGCCAAGGGTCGCGACAAGCTGACCTTCGTGACTCCTCCTGCGCTGGCCAGCGTCGGCCTGTGGCTCGAGCAGCTGATCGCAGAGTCCACCGGCAAGCAGGGCACCGGCGTGCTGCCCGTGGCCGGCGAGCCCCTGGGCGATCCCTCCGCCTACGGCGACGACCGCCTGTTCATCCATTTCCGCCAGGGCACGGGCTCTGACGAGCAGGACGCCGCCCTCGACGCCCTGCGTACGGCCGGGCAGCCGGTGTTCACGGTGCAACTCGTGGGGGGCCCTGCCGACATCGGCGCGCTCTTCGTCGAATGGGAAGTGGCGACGGCGCTGGTCGGGGCGCGGTTGCACATCAACCCGTTCGACCAGCCGAACGTGCAGGAGGCCAAGGACCGCACCGTCGCGATCCTCGAGGGCTTCGGGCGCGATGGCAAGCTGCCGGCCGAGGAGCCCGGGTCGCTGAGCGATGTGCTCGGGCACGCCGAGCGGGGTCACTCCTACATCTGCCTCCAGGCGTTCGTCGCCCCCACGCCCCAGCGCCAGGAGCTGCTCGAGCGCCTGCAGGGCCGATTGCGGGACGAGCTCGGCTGCGCGGTCACGGCCGGCTTCGGCCCGCGCTACCTGCATTCCACGGGCCAGTACCACAAGGGCGGGCCACCGACCGGGCTGTTCGTGCAGCTGCTGGCCGGGGAGCAGGACGACGAGGCGATTCCCGGACGTCCGTTCGGCTTTCGTACGCTGCGCGATGCGCAGGCGCTCGGCGACGCGGGCGCGCTGCGCGGCCGGGGCCTGCCCGTGGCACGCATCCCAATGGCCGCCTGCGAGGCGGCGATCGAGCGCGCGCTCGAGCACATCGCGAACACGAGGATCAGCACATGAAGATCGGCTTCGTCGGACTCGGGCGCATGGGCGCCGGGATGACGCACCGGCTGCTCGACGCCGGCCACGAGGTGCATGCCTGGAATCGCTCCGAAGGCCCGCGGGCGACGCTTGCGAGCCAGGGCGGCAAGCCGGCGGAGACGCTCGCCGAGCTGGTCGGGAACCTCGGTGAGGAGCGCCGCGCGGTCTGGGTCATGGTGCCCTCGGGGGACGTCACCGAGCAGACGATCGACGAGCTCGCAGGACTGCTGAGCGAGGGCGACATCCTCATCGACGGCGGCAACTCGCGCTTCACCGACGGCAAGCGCCGGTCGGCCGCGCTGGCCGAGCGGGGCATCGTGTTCGTGGACGCCGGCACCTCCGGGGGCGTCTGGGGCTATCAGGTCGGTTACTGCCTGATGGTCGGCGGTCCCGACGACGCGATCGCTCATCTGGAGCCCGCGCTGAAGGACCTCGCCCCGCCGGAGGGCTGGCTCCACTGCGGCCCCGCGGGCGCGGGGCATTTCGTCAAGATGGTCCACAACGGCATCGAGTACGGCCTCATGCAGGCCTATGCCGAAGGCTTCGAGATCATGCACGCCAGCGAGTACGAGCTCGACGAGGGCGCCATCGCCAAGCTCTGGCAGCAGGGCTCGGTCGTGCGCTCCTGGCTGCTCGAGCTGCTGGGCCTGGCGTTCGATGCGGATCCCGGCCTGACCGGCATCCGCGGCTACGTCGAGGACTCGGGCGAGGGACGCTGGACGGTCGAGGAGTCGATCAGGACGGCCGTCCCCGCGCCCGTGATCGCGCTCTCGCTGATGATGCGCCAGCGCTCGCGGCAGGACGACTCGTACGCGGCCAAGGTCAACGCCGCGCTGCGCCAGCAGTTCGGCGGCCATGCGGTGCAGAAAGCGTGAGCACGAACCCGCTGCGCGACGGCATGCGCATGTCGCGCGTGCCTGGCCCAGGGGCGCTCGTGATCTTCGGCGCGTCGGGCGATCTCGCGCACCGCAAGCTGCTGCCCGCGCTCTACAACCTCGCGCTGCGCAACATGCTGCCGTCGGCCTTCGCACTCATCGGCGTGGCGCGTCGCGACTACGGCGGGGACGAGGGCTATCGCAAGGAGGTGCGCAAGGCGCTCGAGTCCTACTCGCGCACGCAGCCGATCGACGATGCCGTGTTCGAGACGTTCGCGCGCGGGATCTACTACGTCAGCGGCTCCTTCGACGATCCGAAGACCTACGCAGATCTCAAGCGCCGGCTGGCGCAGGCCGATCGCGAGCGCGGTACGCAGGGCAACGTCGTCTACTACCTCGCGACGCCGCCGACCGTCTTCCCGCTCGTCGCCACGCAGCTCGGCGAGGCCGGGATGTCACGCAGCCGCACGGCCATGCGCTCGCTCGTGATCGAGAAGCCGTTCGGCCGGGACGCCGCCTCGGCACGGGAGCTCGACGGTGTCGTCCGCTCGGCCTTCCGCGAGAACCAGGTCTTCCGCATCGACCACTACCTCGGCAAGGAGACCGTCCAGAACATCCTGGTCCTGCGCTTCGCGAACGGCATCTTCGAGCCGGTCTGGAACCGCAACTTCATCGACCACGTCCAGATCACCGTGGCCGAGTCGCTGGGCGTCGAGGGCCGTGGGCGCTTCTACGAGGAGGCCGGCGCGATGCGCGACATCGTGCAGAACCACCTCCTGCAGGTGCTCTCGTTCGTCGCCATGGAGCCGCCCGGGTCGTTCGACGTGGAGTCCGTGCGCAACGAGCGCGCGAAGGTGCTGGCCACGCTGCGCTCACTGGGCACGGCAGACGTCGTGCGCGGCCAGTACGACGCTGGCTTCGGCGGCGGCCAGCCCGTGCCCGCCTACCGAGACGAGCCGGGCGTCGATCCCCACTCGCTGACGGAGACCTATGTCGCAGCGCGCCTGGCGGTCGACAACTGGCGCTGGGCGGAGGTGCCGTTCTACGTGCGCACCGGCAAGCGGCTCGCCAAGCGCGTCAGCGAGGTCGCGATCCAGTTCAAGCGCGTGCCGCACCTGCCGTTCTCCTACGCGGCTGCCGAGCAGCTCGAGCCGAACGTCCTCGTGCTGCGCATCCAGCCCAACGAGGGCATCGCGCTGCGCTTCGGCGCCAAGGTCCCGAGCACGCGCACGCAGATCCGCACGGTCAACATGGACTTCGACTACGACACGGCCTTCGCGACCCAGCCCGCGGAGGCATACGAGACGCTCCTCGTGGATGCCTTGCGCGGCGATGCCACCAACTTCATCCGCATCGACGCCGTGATGGACGCCTGGCGCGTCGTGGACCCCGCACTGCACGCCTGGCAGAACGAAGGCGGCGCTCCGCACCTGTACGCCGCCGGCAGCTGGGGCCCCGATGCGGCCGACGACCTGCTGGCACGCGACGGACGCAGGTGGCGGCGACCGTGACCGCCATCGCCGCCGTCGAGGAGCGCCTCGCGGAGCTGCGCGGGGGCGAGCGCGGTGAGGCGCGCACACAGCTGCTCGACCTCGTCGTCCTGGCCGACGACCCGCGCGAGGCGCAGCGCATGGCCCGCCTGCTGGAGCAGCTTCCGGGCAACCGCCCATCGCGCGCGATCATCGCGCTGGCTGCGCATGGTGCCCGCAAGCTCGATGCGGCCGCCGACGTCGTCACGACCCCCTCGCCGAGCGGCGAGGGCGAACTGCGCTGTGAGCTCGTGACACTCGCCGCCGGCGACGACGGCGCGGCCCTGCCGAGCCTGATCGCGAGCCTCCTGCTGCCCGACCTGCCGGTGTTCCTGCTGCTCCGCCTCGATCCCGAGCGCTGGGAGCCGCTCGTCAAGGCGTGCTGGTCGTTCGCGAGCCGCGTGGTCGTCGACTCGACCGGCGAGCGCTCCGGTCTCCATTCGCTGCCGGGCCTGCTGGCGCGCGAGCCCAAGCGAAGCGTCACGGATCTCTCCTGGTCGAAGCTGACGGGCTGGCGCGAGCTCGTGGCGCGCCTCTTCGACCCGCCGCGCGCGACGCGCGCGCTCGCACGCCTCGACCAGATCACGGTGACGCACGCCGGCCGCTCGCAGGCCCAGGCGCGGTTGCTGGCGGCGTGGATCCTGAGCAGGACCGATCGCCACCCGATCGTGGAGCTGATCAGCGAGGCGCGTCGCGACATGCGCTCCGGCTCGCTCGTCGGCGTCGTCCTGACCTGCCGGAAGGAGCGATTCGAGGTGATGCGAGTCGCCGAGGGCGTCGCCGAGCTGCGCACGCCCTACCTCGATGCGCAGCAGGCGCGGCTGTGGGTGCCCCACCTGCCGATGCTGGTCGCCGAGGAACTCGGAATCTACGAGCGCGACGAGAGCTTCGAGGCTGCGGTCGCTCAGCTCGCGACATGAAGCTCGACGCCTCCCCCGATGCCGATGCGGCGATCGAGCGGCTCTGCGGGCTGATCGCGGAGGCTGCTCCGCGGAGCCTGGTGCTGACGGGCGGCACGACGGCCGGCGCGGCCTACCGCCTGCTGGCTTCCGAGGCCTGGCGCGATCGTCTCGAGTGGTCGCAGATCACGCTCTATTTCGGCGACGAGCGGCGCGTCCCACCCGATGACGAAGCCTCCTGCTATCGCCTCGCGACGGAGACGCTGGCCGGCGTGACGCCTGCGGGCATCGAGCGCATGCGCGGCGAGGAGCCCGACGGCGAGGCCGAGGCGGATCGCTACGCCGCACTGCTGCCGGAGCGCTTCGACGTGACGCTGCTGTCCATGGGAGAGGACGGCCACTGCGCGTCGCTCTTCCCCGGTTCGCCGCAGCTCGCCGAGCGCGAGCGGCTGTGCACGACCGGCCTCGCGCCGTACGCGCCCTACGAGCGCATCACGCTCACGCTCCCCGCGCTCGACCGCTCACGACTCGTGCTGATCCTCGCGCTGGGCGAGCGCAAGCGCGACGCGCTTGCGCGCATCCGCGCCGGCGAGCGACTGCCGAGCGCGCTGGTCGAGCCGAGCGACGGCCAGGTCGTCTGGATCGTCGATCAGGCCGCTCTGGGCTAGGGCGGGCTCAGGTCTTCTTCTGCTTCTTGGGCGGTGTCTTCGTGCCCGCGGTCTTCTTCTTCACGACCTTCTTGTGCTTGCTCTTCGGCTCGAAGAGCCTGTCGGGCATGACGATCAGCCGCGTGACGCGCGAGAAGTTGCCGCTGAGGTCGATCGCAAAGAGGTTGACGTACACGATCTGCCCGGCCTTGAGCTTGAAGGAGGCGTGCAGCACGCGCCCGGTGACGATGGCCTTGCCCTTCGAGGGCCGCACCGCCGGGCCGTTGTTGTAGAGCGTGACGCGGAACTTGCTGAGATCGCGATCCTTGGGCGACAGCCAGGTCATCGTGATCTTGGCGCCGACGCGCTTGATCTTCACCTTCCTCGCCAGCCCGGGCTTCTTGTGGTCGCTCGAGTTGGGCGTGACCGTCACCACCGCCGGCACGGAGAAGTTCGGGACGGCGTCTTCCGCATAGATCGCAAACGTCACCGGCACGCCGGTCGTGAGGTTCTGGACGAAGCAGTCGGCGTCGCGGAAGCTGAGACCCGGACAGACCTCGCTTCCATCTCGCGGGTTCGTCGGCTGCTTGATACCGGTGCCGAGCTTGATGATCTTGTAGCCGGCGAGATCGGCATTCTTGCCCTGACGGAGCGGTGCATTCCATTCGAGATGCGCGTTGGTCGGACCCACCGTGGCGCGAAAGCCGGTGACAGGATCGGGAGGCAACGAGTCGAACGCCCGAGCGCTCGTCGTCTGACGCGCGACGTTGCCCGCAGCATCGACCGCGAAGACGGAGTACCCGTAGATCGTGCCGCTGTCCGTAGCCGAATCGATACAGCCCGTGGAAGCGGGAAGCGTCACCGTGCAGACAGCCGTCCCGGCAGCCGGATCTGCGGGCAGCGACGTCTGACCGCCGCGGCGCACGATGTATTTCGAAAGACCCGACCCGGGGACGGCGTCTACTGCGTCGGGCCAACCGAGCGCGATCGAGCCATCGGGATTCGGGGTCGCGGTGACGCCTCCAAGCGACGGCGGGATGGTGTCGTAGATGACGGAGACCGGACTCGACACGTCGCCGGCGGTGGGACCGCTGATCGCCTGCACGGCGTAGAGATGCGGCCCCTGCGTTGCGCCGGTGGTGTCGTCAAAGCTGGACGCCGCCGGATCGCTGAGGGAGGTCAGGAGGGACCCGTCCCGATAGACCTGCCAGCTCGTGACCGCGAACGTCACCGGCGGCTGCCACGTGATGTGCGGAACGGCGTTGGTCGGCGAAGCCGCCGAGATCGAGCGCGGCGCGGTCAAGCTCGGCGGGGTCACGATCACGGAGACGGGGGCCGACGTCGACGCATTGCCGACGGAGTCATTCGCCGTGACCGTATAGGTGTACGTGCCTGGCGGGAGCGTGTCGGGGTCCGTGAATGGCGGCATCACCGGATCTGGGAAGTTCTTGGGGCCCGGCCCGGTCGCGCTCGTGCGCGACACGTGATACGCCTCACCGAGGTTGGACGACCAGACGAGGGTCGGACTGCCCGCGACGGGCGATTGCGCCGCGGTCACGTGAGGGGCCGCGGGAGCCGTGTTGTCCACGTTCACGTGGATCGTGACCGTCTTGCTCGTGCCGAGGTTGTCCGTGGCCAGGGCATTGACGGCGTACGTCCCGTCGGCGTTCGGCGTCCAGGTGGCTGTGCCCTGACCCGTCGGCGTGATGGTCTGGCCGTCGACCGAGAGGGCGATGCTGGCAAGTCCGGAGCCCGCATCCGGCGCCGTGGCCTGGATCTGCACCTGTCCCTTGACTGTCGACCCGTCAGACGGGCTCGTGATGTGGACATCCGGGGCCGTCGTATCCAGGAGCACGGGTGCGGTGTTGCTCGTCGAGTCGGGCGCGTCGGAGTAATGGCCCGTGACGCGGTAGCAATACGCGCCGTCGGCCGCAACGGGATCGTCGAAGGCTGCACTGGCCGGGTGCCCGACGACCGTGAAGCCGGTGCAGCCGGCTCCGCTCCGCTCCACGTCGTAGCTGGTGAGGTTGGCTGCGTCGTCCTCGCCCCACGTGAGGTGCGGCGCTGCCTTCGTCACCGCCGGCGCGATGACGAGACCGCTCGTCGCCGCCGTTCCGGCGGCAGCCCAGACCCCTATCGCCACCGCGGCCGTCGCGCCGCCGATGGCGATCCACCGCTTTCTCCTTGTAGCCATTCGCATGCTCATCCTCCTGGCCACTCGCACGACGAGCGGTCGATCGCGACGTTCTCTGCCGCAGCGCTCGTCATGTCAGGGGCCGGAGGCGGGGGAGGCCCGCCGTAGCGGGCCTCCCCAACGTACCCCGGATTGGCCGTTCGGCCTAGAGGCCGATCAGCTTCACCGTCACCTTGGCGGCCGAGCTCGGAATGCTCAGGTTCTTGACCGCCATCTTGTGATTCGCCGGAACGAAGCGGGTGTACCTATGGGACTTCCCGCCCTTGATGATCGTGATGCGGAGTCCCACCATGCCGGCCTTGCCGTTGACGCGCACGACCAGCTTGGCCTTCTTGTGGAACGGAGTCACGACCTGCGCGAACCGGATCTTGTGCAGGAACTTCTTGAGAAGCTTGGCCTGCTTGGACTTGATGGTCTTGGCGACCGGCTTCGAAGCCGACGCTACGACCGGGCCGGACGCTCCGACCGCGACGGCCTGCTGGAGCGTCGTCGGGGACGGGATGTGCGAGGACGGCGGACCGTCAGCGCTGGTGGCGCCCGGCGTCTGGCCCAGCGGGGCCACCGAGAAGTCGGCGATCGTGTCGCGGAGGATGCCCTCGTTGACGTACTCGGCGATCACATCGACCTTCGTCTTGCCGGAGTTGAAGACCTCGATTGCCGAGTTGCCCCACCGATCCGTGAAGGTGCAGAGGCGGTTGAGCCCCAGCGGATCCTGGAAGGTGGTGAACAGGGCGTGGTACGGATCGAGGGTGACCGTCGCCGTGGGATCGGCCGCTGTCGGCATCGGCAGGGTGCCGGCGTAGACGCGGAGACCCGCGGCGTTCGAATCGGCCATCCAGCACACCAGCTCATAGGCGAGCGGCGAGCCGTCGATGTCCTGTGCGTGCGTCAGGACGATCTTGGCGACCGAGTTCGACGTGATGTTGTTCTTGTCGACGCCCTTCGAGAAGACGGTGAGCGTCTTCTTGAAGAGGTTATGGACGGTGAAGTTGATCGGATCCGCGGCCGCGCCAGGAAGCGTGGTCGGCTGATACGGATACTGCGCGGTGACGTCGATCTGCGCCTTGCCGATCGGGTCGACGTTCTCGAGGTCACAGCCGCCATTGAGGTTCTTGTTGGCTGCGATGAGGTTGTCGAAGTACATGCCGAGGCCCGGTACGTAGTTCACGTTGGCCTCGCCGCTCTCGTCGGTGTAGACCGAGACGGAGTTGTAGCCGTAGGGAAGCGGCCGGAAGTTCTCGTGCAGGCCAGGCAGAACCTGCGAGAACAGGCACTTCGAATACGCATCGCCGTTACGGCTGCTGGGCCACGCGATCTCCCAGTTGCGGTAGAGCGGGCCTGCGAGGAACCCGTGGTAGCCGTCCGAGTCGAACGACGCGTCGATGCCACTGGGCGGTGCGGCCCCGTACTGGTCGGTCGCGTCCGTCGGACGCGCCGTGGCCGGGATGTACTGCGAGTAGAACGGCGCGTAGAAGTTGTGCGCCTTCACCGGATCCGCCAGGTCGCCATTCGGCGCGCTGCCGAGACCGTCACGGCTGTAGACCTCGGTCTTGTAGCTCGGGTACAGGTACCCGACGCCGCCGATGTCGGTCGGATCTGCCGCGTTGTTGGCGTGGATCGTCACGTCGATCTGCGCTGCAGGCATCGGCGCGTCACCGGCGTCGACCTTGCCGTTGGAGAGCAGGGTCGAATGCGGATAGATCGGGTCGAACGGACCGATCGTGGTGTCCGTCCGCGAGAGGTTCCCGAACACGGTCGAGAAGCCGCCCAGCGGGCCTTCGCCCGTGCAGTTGTCCACGGCGTCGAAGGCGGTGTAGATCTCGCCGGAGACCGGGTCGGTCCCTGGCGGGCACTGGGTGCCGAGCGGGGTCGTGATGACGTGACCCTCGTCCGTGGCCGAGTTGTCGTGGATGTCCCAGTTGGTCATCGCGTCGACGATGTTCTTGTCGCCCGTGGAGCGCGCCATCACGGCGGCCCAGCGGCCCCAGTCGTCGGGCAGCGTCAGGAACGCGCCGAGGCCCCACTCGCTGAAGTCGTTCTCGAGCGGGAGCTTGCCCTTGACGGTGACCTGGATGCGATGCCGCGGGTCGAGCTGCGGATCGGCGTGCCAGCAGTTCGAGTACGGGCCGAGCAGCCTGACCGACTCCTGGGTGAGCGTGTCGAAGACGGGCTTGTTGCAGAAATCGGCCGCGTTGACGTCGCCGCCGCCGACCACCTTCGGCTTCATGAGCTCCATCCAGCCCACGACGAACTGCTTCTCGAAGATGTTGGCGGTGCCGACGTGCACGATGAGCTTGATGAAAGCGACGCCGGCCTTCTGCGAAACCCAGACCGCCTGTGCGCAGTTGTTCGAGACCTGCTCAGAACCGAAGTCCTGAGCCGGCTGGAAGACCGGATCGTTGGGCGGATCCTCGAGCATCCACGTCGCCGTGGCGCCCTCGGGGAAGCTGACCTCGTCGCAGCCCACGAGACGGATGTGCTCGCCCCGCCATGCGAGGTAGGGCACGTTCGCGTCCTGAGTTGCGTATCCCATGCTCGGGATCGTCCCGCTCGGCGGCGGAGGCGGCGCCGGCGTGGCCGCCGAGGCCGAACCTACTGCTAGCACGGCTACGGCGACCATTGCGGTCATCGCGCCGAGCAGCACCTTCTTGAAACTTCTCAAGTCGTGCTCCTCTCCAGTTTGTTACCCCGTCGTGCCATCGGCGCCGTCGTCGTCCAACGCCGTCGCATGCACGACCCGAGCGCTCCCCTAGCGCTCGCCCCTTCTGTTGCGGCCCCGCCTGCCGCGCCCCTCCCGGAGACGCGGACTGCGGGACACACGGTGGTCGCACGAGTCACCGGATGGCTGCACTGACGCAGGTTGACGCCATGGATCGGGTGACCGGTCGATGCCGGGCCGTCCTGGTGCCGATGACCCCCGGTCGGGGCCGAGCGCACGCGAGCACAGGTGACGAGAATGCTTCCCACCAAGGAGCCATGATCACGACTCCAGAGGGTCACGGCAATGGGCATTTCGCCTCAAACCCGACCCACGAGAACCTGTGGGAATCTATAGGCCTTTAATGGGCCTAGGCCTAGGAGCCCTGGGCCTTTCGGGTAGGCCCGAGGTGGGGCTTGGACCTCAGCGCCACCCTCGGCCAGAGGGGTCCTCGGACCCACGCAAGGCCGCTGCGGCGGCTGCGCGATTGGCCACACCGAGCTTCGCGAGGATGTTCGAGACGTGGTTCTTGACCGTCTTCGTCTGCAACGACAGGCGTTGCGCGATCTCCTTGTTGGACAGGCCGTCGTCGATCAGGCGCAGGATCTCGCGCTCTCTGAGCGTCAGGCGAGCGTCGCCTGCGGGCTCCCGTCGCTGGTTGGCGAGGGCGGCCACGCGCCGGGCCAGGACGGCCGCCACGCCGGCCGGGCAGACGACCTCGCCACGTGCCACTCCCCGGGCCGCCGCGACGAGCTCGTCGGCCGAGCCCGAGGTCGTGACATAGCCCGACACGCCGATCTCGGCGCACTGCACGACGATGCCCTCGAGCTCGGGGACGCTGACCACGATGACCGGAAGATCTACCCGCAAACGCCGCAGTTCGGCGACGCTGCGCAGACCGGGCGGCCGGGCCACGTCGACGAGTGCGATGTCGGCGTCGTGGAGCATGAGCTCGGCCGCGGCGCCGGCGGTGCCGACGACGTCGAGCGCGGGCTGCGCGCCGAGCAGATGGGCCAGCCCTTCGCGGTAGAGACGGTTCTCCGAGATGATGATCAGGCGCAGCGCGACAGCGGGCGCAAGGGCGTCTTCGACGCGTGCTCGCACCACATGTCCCCGCGTGGCCGGTCGCTCATATGGCGCATCCGAGCCCCCACCGATCAAAAACTGCTCCTATCTCCCCACGAACTTCGTCCCGACCGTGGCAAGCATGACGGTCCAGTAGGTCCCGGGTCAAGTCGTGCTTGAGGTGGGGACCGGGTGGTTGCACGGAGGGGAATGCTCACCGTGGATATGGGTGGAAGACCCACCCATTTCGTGGGTACCCGGGCGCCGCGGCCAACGAGCCCGGCCACCATCTAGGCTTCGACCGTGAGTTTCCCCGAAGTTCGCATGCGCCGCCTGCGACGTTCCGAGGGTCTGCGGCGCCTCGTGCGCGAGACGCGCGTAGGTCCTGCCGACCTCGTCCAGCCGCTCTTCGTCGTGAGCGGCAGCGGCGTCGATCGCCCGATCCCGTCGCTGCCCGGCCAGCGTCACATCTCGCCCGACGTGGCGGGCGCGCTGGCGGCCGAGGCCCACGCTCGCGGCGTCGGCGGAATGCTGTTGTTCGGCCTGCCCGACGACAAGGACGAGCAGGGCTCGTCGGCCTGGGACGACGCGGGACCGGTGCAGAGCGCGCTGCGCGAGATGCGCGCTCAGGCGCCGGGGCTTCCACTCATGACGGACGTCTGCCTCTGCCAGTACACCTCGCACGGCGCCTGCGGCGTCCTGCGGGAGGGAGAGGTCGACAACGACGCGACGCTGCCGCTGCTGGCGCGCGTCGCGGTCTCCCACGCACGCGCGGGCGCCGACGCCGTCGCTCCCTCGGACATGATGGACGGGCGCGTCGCGGCGTTGCGCGCGTCGCTCGACGGCGAGGGCTTCGAGCGCACGGCGATCTTCGCCTACAGCACCAAGTTCGCCTCGGCCTTCTACGGCCCGTTCCGAGGTGCAGCCGGCTCGACGCCCAAGTCCGGCGACCGCAAGGGCTACCAGCTCGACCCCGCCAACGCGCGCGAGGCCGTGCGCGAGGCGCTGCTGGACGCCGCGGAGGGCGCCGACGCGGTCATGGTCAAGCCCGCACTGCCGTACCTGGACGTGATCGCGCGTGTGCGCGACGCCTGTCCTCTCCCCCTGGCCGCGTACCAGGTCTCCGGGGAGTACGCCATGCTCGAGGCCGCTGCCGCCGCCGGCGCGCTGGATCGCCGCACTGCCATCCTCGAATCGCTGACCGCGATCCGCCGCGCCGGCGCCGACCTCGTCATCACGTACTGGGCGAGCGAGGCGGCGGAGTGGCTGACCTGACGCTCGACGCCATCACCGCAGCGGCCGCCAACGAGCGCGGTGCGCTGGCCGCGACGCTGCTGGCCGCCGAGGCCCGCCGCGGAGGCGAGGTCTGGGGCCCGCTCTGCGGCGAGCCCTGCGCGGCCGGCATGGAGGCCATCTACGAGGGCTACCTGCTGCACTACGGGCAGCCGCGCCTGTTCGCGCCGCGCGACGACGGCGAGCGCCTGCTCTGCGGCGACCACCTCTACGCACAGGGCCTCGTCTGGATCGCCGCGACGGGAGACCTGGCGGCGATCGACGCCCTCGCCACGCTGATCGGCACGGCAGCGGCGGTGCGCGCCCGCGGCGACGACGACAACGATCTCTGGGCGGCGACCGCGCTCGCGCTGGCGGGCGTGATCGACTACGACGGCCTTGCACGGGCCGCGCGCTCCCTCCGCCTGGAGGGCGACACCCTGCCGATCGCGGCGCTCGTCGCGGGGCGCGACGTGGTCGAGGCGCAACTCGCGCACGCGCGCCTCGCAGCCCAAGGATGAGCGCGAGCGGGCGGGAGTCATCTAGCCTCCCGCACGTGATCTGCGACGACCTGCGCGAGTGGATCGACCTGCTCGGGCGCGAGGGCGAGCTCGTCGAGGTCAGCGCCGAGGTCGACCCCCACCTCGAGATCAGCGAGATCGCCGACCGCGTCGTCAAGGCCGGCGGGCCGGCGCTGCTGTTCCGCAACGTGCGCGGGTCGTCACTGCCGCTGCTGATCAACCAGTTCGGCACGGAGCGGCGCATGTGCCTCGCCTTCGGGGTCGAGCGACTGGACGAGCTCGGCGACAAGGTCTCCTCGGTGCTGGAGATGCAACCGCCGCAGGGGATCGGCGACAAGTTGCGCGCCCTCGGCAAGCTCAAGTCGCTCGCCGACTCGCGTCCGCACACCGTCTCGAGCGGCCCCTGCCAGGAGCTCGTGCTCGACCAGCCCGACCTCGACCGCCTCCCCATCGCCACATGCTGGCCAGGCGACGGCGGCCCGTTCATCACGCTGCCGTCGGTCTTCACCAAGGATCCGCACACCGGCGGGCGGAACGTCGGCATGTATCGGCTGCAGAAGCGCGACGCAGTCTCCACCGGGCTGCACTGGCAGATCCACAAGGACGCCGCGGCCGACTGGCGCGAGGGCGCGGGCCGCATGGAGGTCGCGATCTCGATCGGCAGCGATCCGATCACGGCCTACGCAGGCTCGTGTCCTGCCCCGAAGCACGTCGACGAGCTGATGATCGCGGGCTTCCTGCGCGGCAAGGCCGTCGACGTCGTGCAGTGCAAGACGGTCGACCTGCAGGTGCCCGCCCGCGCCGAGATCGTGCTGGAGGGCTACTGCGAGCGCGGCGAGCTCGCGGACGAGGGGCCGTTCGGCGACCACACCGGCTACTACACGCCCGCAGAGCCGTTCCCGGTGCTGCGGCTGACGTGCATGACGATGCGCCGGGACGCCATCTACCCGAGCATCCTGGTCGGGCCGCCGCCGGCGGAGGACGCCTGGCTCGGGAAGGCCACCGAGCGTCTGTTCCTGCCGGCTCTGCGCGCGACGCTGCCCGAGCTCGTCGACTACGACCTGCCCGTCGCCGGCGCGTTCCACAACTGCTGCATCGTCTCGATCCGCAAGGCCTACCCGGGCCACGCGCGCAAGGTGATGCACGCCGTCTGGGGCACCGGGCTGCTCTCCCTGACCAAGATGGTCGTCGTCGTCGACGAGTGGGTCGACGTGCACGACTACTCGGAGGTGGCCTGGCAGGTGGGGGCGAACGTCGATCCGGGCCGCGACGTCGAGCAGGCGCGCGGGCCGCTCGACCAGCTCGATCACGCCCCGTCGCTGCAGTCGCTGGGCGGCAAGCTCGGGCTCGATGCGACGAGGACCTGGCCGGGCGAGGGCTACCCCCGCGAATGGCCCGAGGTCGCCCGCATGAGCGATGAGGTGCGCGCACGCGTCGACGAGCGCTGGGAGTCGCTCGGGATCGCGCTGCCGCGACCAGAGGCGATCGCGTCTGCGCCGCCCAGGGGGCGCCGCGGATGGCGCCGCTCGTAGCGGTACTGGGCGCGAGTCGCTTCGTCGGCCGGCTCGCGATCCCGCTCTTCGCGGCCGAGGGCTGGCGCGTGCGCGCGCTCGACCGCCGGCAGGCCGCGATCGCCGGCATGCTCGGCGTGGAGCGCGACTGGGCGGATCCGCTCGACGAACGGGCACTGACGCGCGCGACCACGGACTGCGCGTGCGTGCTCGACCTCAGCTCGAGCGACAGCGGCCCCGGGGCGGTTGCCGTCACGGAGACCGCGCTGCTGGCCGGGGGAGTCGGCCGCGTGATCCGCGTGGAGCGCCTGGGCGCGCCCGTCGCCTCGCCCGGCGGCGATCCCGCCCGCGTCACGGTGGTGCGCTGTGCGCCCGTGATCGGCGCCGGCTCGCCCTGGGTCGTGCTCTTGCGCGCGCTCGGCGACCGCCTGCCCGTCGTTCCGTGCCCCGCCTGGATGCGGCGCGCAGCGGAGCCCGTGGCCGCCGCCGATGCCGTGCGCGCGCTCGTGTGGCTGGCGGGCGCCGACGACGCCGATCCGGCCGGCTACGACCTCGCCGGCGAGGACCGCACGACCTACCGCGACCTCCTGGCACAGGTCTCGGGCGCGCACGGACGGCGTCCGCGCCTCGTCGACGCGGGCATCGCGGGCGACGTGGTCACGCGCGTGGCCCTGAGCGTTGCGGCGCGCAGCGAACCCGAGGTCGCGGCGCTCGCCGCCGCGCTCCCGGCACCCGAAGCGGTCGCGCGCGGCAACTCGCTGCTGCGCCTCGCCGAACTCCCGATCACGCCCCTCGCCTCGGCCATTCGCGCGGCCGTCGCCGGCGGCCGGAGGCGCGGCGTCTAGAACTGGTTGCAAAAGTCGCGTTCGGGGTCGGAGGTCTCCCCGCGGGTTTTGCAACCAGTTCTGAGGTTGAGTTCGTGGCAGACGCCTCAGCGTTGCGGCGGACGACCGGATCGGCTGTAATGCTCTCTGCGAAACCCGAGGAGGTACGACCCGTGGCGGACACTCCCGCCGACAACCAGGAGCACGGCGTGACGCCCGGCGAGGCCGCGGCGGCAGGCGCCAACCCCGGTTCCCCGCAGGCGGCGATGAGCCGGCAGAAGATGCTCGCGGGTGCGACGATCGGCCTCGGCGCGCTGATGAGCGCGATCATCGCGGTGCCGGTCACGATCACGGTGCTCGCCCCCTCGTTCAAGACGACCACGGAATACCCGGTCGACATCGGCCCGACGAGCCTCTACCCGGAGGTCGGCCAGGGCCAGATCCCGTGGCACCCCGTGACGTTCGAGAACCGGCCAGACGACACGACCGGCCTGGCGCGGCGCCTCGTCTACATCCGCAACGACGGCGACGACAAGTTCACGGCCATCGCCAACACCTGCATGCACCTGGGCTGCCCCGTGCAGGCCAACGCGACGGGCTTCGCGTGTCCCTGCCACGGCGGTCAGTACGACAGCCAGGGCCGGCGCATCGCAGGCCCGCCGGTGCGCCCGCTCAACCGCTACGAGACGACCGTCGACGACAACGGCCACCTGATCCTCGGACAGTTGTACGCGATGGACGATCAGCTCAACCGGCACCAGCTCAAGGGCCCCGGGCAGCAGGTCACCGGCCTGCTCTCCTACCTCTACCCGCCCGCCCCGCAGGGCTAGGAGCCGCTGCCGATGCCTCGCACACGCCCGACCGCCAAGGAGCTCGTGGTCGATGCGCCGCTCGAGTGGGTCGAGGAGCGCTCCGGTTTCGTCGGCCTCGTCGAGTCGTTCCTGTTCCGCAAGGTGCCGGGCGACACGTCCTGGCTGCAGACGCTCGGCTCGTCGCTGCTGACGGTCTTCCTCCTGCAGGCGACGACGGGCGTCATCCTCGCGATGAGCTACCACCCCGACCCCGGCTCGGCCTACGAGTCGATCCGCTACATCACCGATCAGGAGACGCTGGGCTGGCTCGTGCGCGGCATGCACAAGTGGGGCTCGTCGGTGATGGTGATCCTGCTCTTCCTGCACATGGCGCGCGTGTACGTGTTCGGCGCCTACAAGTACCCGCGCGAGCTGACCTGGGTGACGGGCGGGCTGCTGTTCATCATGGTCATGGCGATGTCGTTCACGGGCTATCTGCTCGTGTGGGACCAGCGCGCCTACTGGGCCACCGTGGTCGGCGTCAACATCAACGGCACCGGCCCGATCGTCGGCCCGTATCTCGCCAACTTCTTCAAGGCCGGCCCGGTCTTCGGCGACCAGACGCTCTCGCGCTTCTACTCGCTGCACATGCTCGTGATCCCGGGCGGGATCTTCACGTTCATCTTCATCCACCTGTGGCTCGTGGTGCGCCTCGGCGTCGCCTCGCCACCGTGGTCGCGCAAGCGCTACGACGAGGCGGCTGCGCGCGAGGCCGTGGAGAGCACCCGGTGAGCAGACGCTGCACCGTCACGGGCCGGGGGGATGCGCAATGGCACGCCTGACCGCGCGCGAGCGCCGCGAGGCCTACCTGCGCGAGTACTCGTACCAGAAGAAGACGGGGAAGTCGTTCTTCCCGCAGGTGATCCTGCACGACGTCATCGTCAACCTCTTCTTCGTGCTCCTGATCGTCGCCCTGGCGATCCTCTGGCACGAGACCGCGGACGGCACGCACAGCGGCATCCTCGGCCCGCTCTACGAGGAGAAGGCCAACTCGGCGGTCGCGGTCTACGACCCGCGTCCCGACTGGTACTACTTCTTCCTCTTCCAGCTGCTGCGGGTGTTCAGCAACCCGAACCTGCTGCTGCTCGCGACGATCATCATCCCGACGATCTGGATGGCGATCCTCGTGGGGATGCCGTTCATCGATCGCACGCGCGAGCGCCGCGTCTCGCGCCGCCCGATCGCGATCGGCTTCGCCGGCGCGATGGCCGTGCTGCTGCTGACGCTCACGTGGAAGGGCTCCAGCGCTCCGAACATCGAGGGCAGCGTGACGGCGACCGGGCCGGGCATCGCGTTCGTGAAGGCGCAGTCCTGCGGCAGCTGTCACACGCTCAAGGCGATGGGATGGGGCGGCAACATCGGCCCGAACCTCGACAGCTCCCACCCGAACTACCAGCTCGCGGTCGAGCGCCTGACGAAGGGCGCGGCGCCGATGCCGTCGTTCAAGGGCACGCTCACCGACGCGCAGCTGAAATGCGTGGCGACCGTTGTCGCGGTGCTCACCAAGGGCGGGGGGAACCCCAGCTCGCAGGCTGTCGCCTGCAAGGGGTTGTAGCGAGCTCACGCTCGCCTGGTCCCCCCGGCGCCTCGCAGGTCGCTACCCTGCTCCTGTGCGGTTTTTCCTCGGCATCACAGGCGCTTCGGGCGCTCCCTATGCCGCGCGCGTCCTGGCCGGCCTGACGGCCGCCGGAGCCGAGGTCGGTGTGTGCGCCTCGCGTGCCGCAGGCGAGGTCATCGCATATGAGCTCTATCGCGACCGCTCGCTCGAGCCCGGCGCGGCAGTACGGCGCCTCGTCGACGAGCACGGTGGCTCGCAGACCACGCTGTACGCCGAGGACGACTGGTTCTCTCCCTACGCCTCGGGCTCGGCGCGGGTGGACGGATATCTGATCTGCCCCTGCTCGATGGCGACGGCGGGCACGATCGCGTCCTCCGGCCAGTCCAACCTGATCCATCGGGCAGCAGGCGTCGCGCTCAAGGAGGACAGGCGGCTCGTGCTCGTGCCACGCGAGACGCCGCTCTCGGCCATCCACCTCGAGGTCCTGCTCAAGCTGCGCCAGGCCGGGGCGCTGATCCTCGCGGCGATGCCGGCGTTCTACACCCAGCCCGACACGCTCGCCGACGCGATCGACTTCGTCGCCGGCAAGGCGCTCGACCTGCTCGGAGTGGAGCACGACCTCCTGCGGCGCTGGGGGACGGCGTGAGCGTCCGCGACCGCCTCGATCCGGCCGACGTCGAGCGCATGTTCGATCGCATCGCCGGCCCGTACGACCTCATGAACCGCCTCATGACGGCAGGCCTCGACCGCCGCTGGCGCTCGATCGCCGCTCGCGAGACCGGCGTGGGCCGCGGCGCGTCGGTGCTCGACGCGTGCTGCGGCACCGGCGACCTCGCACTCGAGCTCGCGCGCCTGGTCGGCCGCAGCGGCCAGGTCACCGGCCTCGACTTCTCGGCCGAGATGCTGCGCCGCGCAGAGCGCAAGTCGCCCGGCCCCGACGGCGCCACGGTCCAGTGGGTGCGCGGGGACGCGACCGAAATGCCCTTCGACAACAGTTCCTTTGCCGCCGCGACGATCGCCTTCGGCCTTCGCAACCTGCCCGATCCCGAGGCCGGCCTGCGCGAGCTGGCCCGCGTCGTACGACCGGGCGGGCGCGTCGTCTGCCTGGAGATCACGCGACCCGAGCACGGCGCCTTGAAGGGCTTCTACTCGCTCTGGTTCGACCGCGGCATCCCCGCCCTCGGCAAGGTCTTCGATCGCCGCGGCGCCTATTCCTACCTCCCCGCCTCCGTACGCAGGTTCCCAGGCCCCGAGCCGCTCGGCGAGGCCTTCCACCGCGCCGGCATGACCGACGTGCGCTACCGGCTCCTGGCCGGCGGCATCGTCGCGCTGCACGTCGGCGAGGTCATCGCGTGACGGCCGTGGCACAGGACGTCAGTACGCTCGCGGGCGCCCGCACGCTGCCCTTCCTGGCCGGAGTCGAGGAGCGCCTCGCGGCGCAGCTCGCGGACGACTCGGTAGGGCGCGCCTCGCGCGAGACGCTCGCTGCCGGAGGCAAGCGCCTGCGGCCACTGCTGGTGCTCATCTCCGCCCCGCCCGACGCGCGCGACCGTCCGGAGCTCGAGATCGCGGCCGCGGCGGCCGAGCTCGTGCACATGGCGACGCTCGTGCACGACGACGTGCTCGATGCGGCGCCGCTGCGCCGCGGTCACGCGACCGTCTGGGCGCGGCACGGCGAAGCGCTGGCGCGCGCAACAGGCGACCATCTGTTCGCGCTCGCATTCGCCGGCCTGACTCGGGCGGGCTCGCCCGATGCGGTCGCGCTGCTGGCGCTCGCGGCGCTCGACCTCGCGCGCGGCGAGGCCTTGCAGAGCGAGCAGGCGCGCCGCCCCGAGATCACGGTCGAGGCCTACGTCGAGCGCTGCCTCTTCAAGACGGGACGGCTGTTCGGCGCCGCGTGCGCGCTGGGCGGCCTGTTCGGCGGCCTCGACCAGCCCGGCATCCAGGCCCTCGAGCGCTTCGGCGAGCAGCTCGGCATCGCGTTCCAGCTGGCCGACGACCTGCTCGACTGCGACGGCGATCCCGAGGCCACCGGCAAGGCGCTCGGCGTCGACCTGCTCGACGGCACGGTCACTCTGCCGTTGCTCCTGGCCGCCCAGCGCGACGAGCACGTGGCCGCCGCGCTGCTCGACCGCGAGCGCGCGCAGGCCGATGTCGTCGGCGTCCTCGCGCGCGTCGCGCGCACGGGCGCGATCACCGATGCCCGGCGCGCGGTGCAGGAGCACGCCGACGCCGCGCGCGCGACGCTCGACGCACTGCCCGACCGCAGCGACCGGCGAGCACTCGAAGCTATCGTGCAAGCAGCGACAACCCGCGACCACTGAGAGATCACTTGGCAAGCGTTCTCACGCGTACGCTGATCGACCCCGTTCGCGAGAAGGTCCTGGCGGGCGAGCGACTCGACTTCGACGACGGCGTCGCGCTGCTGGAGAGCAACGACCTGCTGGCGCTGGGCGACCTCGCCGATCAGGCGCGGCGCCTGCGAGGCGGCGGTGACGAGGTCTACTTCGTCAACAACCTCTACCTCAACCACACCAACGTCTGCCGCGTGAAGTGCAAGTTCTGCGCCTTCGCGCGCACGAACAAGCAGGACGGCGCCTACACCTGGGAGATCGAGCCGCTGACGCAGCACGCCGTCAAGCGCTACGAGCTCGAGCCTTACAGCGAGATCCACATGGTCGGCGGCGAGAGCCCGTATCTCGACCTCGACTACTACCTCGACCTCGTCCGCAGCCTGAAGGCCGCACTGCCCGACGTGACCCTCAAGTGCTTCACGGCCTCCGAGGTGCACCACATGACGAAGCTCTCGGGCCTCTCGCACGCCGAGGTGCTCAAGGAGCTGTTCGCCGCGGGCGTGGAGACGCTTCCCGGCGGTGGCGCGGAGGTCTTCGCCGACCGCGTGCGCAAGATCGTCGCGCCCGGCAAGGAGCACCCCGACATCTGGATCGAGGTGCACCGGCTGGCGCACGGCATGGGCGTCCGCACGCACGCGACGATGCTCTACAACCACGTCGAGACCTACGAGGAGCGCGTCGACCACCTGCTGCGCCTGCGCGACCTGCAGGACGAGACGGGCGGCTTCATGGCCTTCATCCCGCTGCCGTTCCACCCCGAGAACACCGTCTTCGAGCGGCGCGGCTGGACGTTCACGACCGGCCACGACGACCTCAAGATGCAGGCCGTCTCGCGCCTCATGCTCGACAACTTCGAGCACATCAAGGCGTACTGGATCATGATCTCGACGCCGCTCGCCCAGGTCGCCCTCCACTTCGGGGCCAATGACATCCAGGGCACGGTCGTCGAGGAGACGATTGCGCACGCCGCCGGCGCGGTCACGCCCACCGAGGAGAAGGTCGCCTCGCTCGTGCGCGTGATCCGCGAGGCCGGGCGCGTGCCGGTGCAGCGCGACTCGTTCTACAACGTCGTCCGCCGCTTCGATTGATGCTCCGCCTCGGTCGCGTCTCGTTCATCAACACCTTCCCGGTCGAATGGGCGCTGTCCCGCCACCTCGATCCGGCCGAGGTGCGCGAGGTCGCCGCGGTGCCCACCGAGCTCAACCGCATGCTCGCCGCACGTGAGCTCGACGTCGCCAACGTCTCGAGCGTGGAGTACGCCAACAATCCCGAGCGCTACGTCCTCCTGCCCTCGCTCTGCGTCGGCAGCGACGGCGCCGTCGAGTCGGTGCAGCTCGTCACGCAGCTGCCGTTGCCGGCGGTGCACAGCGTGGCCGTGACGAGCCAGTCGGCGACCTCTGTCGCGCTCGTGCGGGTGCTCGTGCCCCACGCGGAGATCCGTCCCGAGGGCGCGGAGGCCGACGCGCGGCTCCTGATCGGCGACGCCGCACTGCACTCGGCGTTCTCGGATCCGACTCCTCACCACGACCTCGGTGCGCTCTGGCGCGAGCGCACCGGGCTGCCCATGGTGTTCGCCGTATGGGCTGCGCAGCGCGACTGCGATGCCGACGCGCTGGCGCGCATCGACCGTGCCCTGAGCGGCGCCGTGGCCGAGGCCTCCGAGCACGCCGATCTCGTGGCGCGGGCGGCCGGCGAGCGGCACGGCTTCCCTGCGGGCTACCTCGCTCGCTACTTCGAGAAGCTCCGCTACGGCTTCGGCGAGCGGGAGCGCGCCGGTCTCGAGCGCTTCTACGCGCTGGCCGCCGAGCGCGGAGCGATCGCCGGGACGCCCGAGCTGCGCTTCGCCGACACGGCTCGCGTACGCTGATTCGCATGGCAGTCGACGTCGCCAGCCGCCCCATCCAGGCCATCCTCGAGCAGGTGCTCGAGGGAGGCCGTCTCTCCGACGAGGATGCCGCGGCGCTGCTGCGCTCGCGCGACCTGGTGTCGGTGGGACGCGCAGCCGACGAGATGCGCTCGCGGAAGAGCGATCCCGACGAGGTCACGTTCATCGTCGACCGCAACATCAACTACACCAACGTCTGCGTCACCGACTGCGACTTCTGCGCCTTCTACCGGCGCCCCGGGGACACACGCGAGGGCTACGTGCTGCCCAAGCCCGTGATCCACAAGAAGATCGAGGAGACGCTCGCGCTCGGCGGCACCGCCGTGCTGATGCAGGGCGGCCATCATCCCGACCTCGGGATCGAGTGGTACGAGGATCTCTTCTCGGGCATCAAGTCGCGCTACAAGATCCACCTGCACGCGCTCTCGCCGCCCGAGATCCAGCACATCTCCCGGCGCTCGAAGCTGACCACTGCCGAGACGCTCTCGCGCCTGCGCGACTCGGGCCTCGACTCGCTCCCCGGCGGCGGCGGCGAGGTCCTCGTCGATCGCGTGCGCAAGATCATCGCGCCCAAGAAGACGAAGACCGCCGAGTGGCTCGGCGTCATGCGCGAGGCGCACCGCCTGGGCATGTCGACGACCGCCACGATGATGTACGGGCACGTGGAGACACTCGAGGAGCGCGTCGAGCACATGCGCCGCATCCGCGACCTGCAGGACGAGATGCACGGCTTCCGTGCGTTCATCTCCTGGACGTTCCAGCCCGACAACACGCGCCTCGGCCAGCAGGTCAAGGAGACGCCGACCTCCTTCGACTACCTGCTCACCCAGGCCGTCTCGCGGCTGTACCTCGACAACGTCGACCACATCCAGTCGTCCTGGGTCACGCAGGGCCTCAAGATCGGGCAGGTGGCGCTGCACTTCGGCGCCGACGACCTTGGCTCGATCATGATCGAGGAGAACGTCGTCTCGGCCGCCGGCACGACCTACTGCGCCGATGTCGACGACTTCTGCCGCCTCATCCGCTCGGCGGGCAAGCGGCCCGTGCAGCGCGACACGCTCTATCGCCGCGTGCGCGCGTACGACTGAGAGCCCGGCCTGGCTACTTGAGCGTGACGAGCTTCGCCGTCGCGATCCAGACCGGCTTCGACGGCGGGCAGTCGCCGCCGCAGGCCGTGGTCGCAAGCGCGGCGATGCGCTTGATCGTCGCGAGCGACACGCGGTCGGCCGCGTGGCCGACCAGCCCGTAGAGCGGTGGCAACTGCGTGCCCTGGGCGCCCGAGATGACGAAGAACTGGGATCCCGCAGCGCCCGAGGGAGCGCTTTCCGTCTTGGCCATGGCGACGTCGCCGAGCTTGTAGCGATACGAGCTCGGCAGCGCTCCGACGACCTGGTAGCCGGGGCCGCCCGTGCCGTCGCCGCGCGGGTCGCCGCCCTGGAGCACGAAGTCCGGGACGACGCGGTGGAACGAGAGACCGTCGAAGAAGTGCTTCATGGCGAGGAACGCGATCGAGTTCGGGATCGGGCCGCCGAGCTTGCGGTCGAGGACGATGCGGATCGTCCCGCAATTCGTGGTCATCACGATCGCGTAGCGCTTGTTCCTGGCCAGGACCGTCGCCGGCTTCTTGTAGCTCGGCTTGGGCTTGCCGGCCGCGGCGGGCTTGGTGGACGTGCAGCCGGCGGCGGTCGCCGCGTGCGCCGGGGTCACGGCGAGAGCCGCGGCCACGAGGGCGCCGATGAGAACGAGGAGACGGAGTCGCATCTCCTGAGGATGCCACGCGGTGCGTCCGCAGCACCCTGCTCGAAGGGAGTCCAACTAGGCTTCTGGACGTGAGCGACGACGATCGCAGCGGCTACCTGCTCTTCGTGCCCTCGCCGCAGGGCTATCGCCTCGAGCAGCGCGCCGGCACCCCGCCGGAGCGCGACGAGCGCGTCGAGGTCGACGGAGCCGCGTTCCTCGTCTCCCGCATCGGCGCCTCGCCACTGCCGCAAGACGAGCGGCCCTGCGCCTACCTGCTCTCGTGCTGAATCGTCTGGTCGATTGGGTCACGAATCTGATCGGTGACCACGGGGTGCCGGCCGTGTTCTTCCTGATGGTGCTGGAGTCGGCCTGT
>Ga0207683_10000085_pt1 | contig 73884 bp, 60 predicted proteins | sample KBSM73metaG_FD_184333 | JGI IMG/M metagenome (GOLD analysis project Ga0207683, IMG submission 184333) | Miscanthus rhizosphere microbial communities from Kellogg Biological Station, Michigan, USA - KBS M7-3 metaG (SPAdes) (version 2) | ecosystem: Host-associated > Plants > Roots > Rhizosphere >...
GCCGCCGACGCCGCCGCCACCGCGGCGAAGAACGGCGTCAAGGACGGCTTCGCCGTGCAGCTCGCGGCGTTCTCGGACGACAAGGGCGCCAATTCGCTCGCCAATCGGCTGAAGCGCAGTGGCTATCCCGCCTACACCGAGCCGCTCAAGACGTCGCGCGGCACGCTGTGGCGCGTCCGCGTGGGACCGTTCCCCTCGCGCGAAGCCGCCAACACGGTGCGCGACAAGCTGAAGATCGAGGGCCAGAACGGTATCGTCGCTCCGACGCACTAGGATCGCTGCGACGTGACGCCGTTCGACCTCGCCATCGTCGGCGTGATCCTGCTTTCGACGCTGTTCGCGTTCGTCCGCGGCGTCATCCGCGAAGTCATCGCGCTGGTCTCGTGGGTCGTGGGCTTCGCCGCGGCCTTCGCGTTCACGCCCGCCCTCGGCGCCCTGATTCCCGAGATCACCGGGTATCCGGCCGTGCGCTACCTCATCGCCTTCGCCGTGATCCTGATCGCGGCGCTCGTTGCCGGCGCATTGATCGCCGGGCCGCTCGCCCGGATCATCCGCGCAGCGGGCCTGGGGTTTGTGGATCGCTTTCTCGGCTCCATATTCGGTGTTGTGCGCGGGGTCCTGCTCGTCGTCGCTTTCGTGCTCGCCGCCGGCCTGACGGGCCTGCCGCGCGCCGATTGGTGGCAGAATGCGGCGCTTGTGCCGCCGTTCGTGGCGGCGGCGCTCACCGTCAAGCCCTGGCTGCCGGAACGCTGGGCCGAGCGGCTCGACTACTCACGCGACGGCGCGCGTCACGCGCCCACGCAAAAGGTCTAGCGGATATGTGCGGAATCGTCGGCGCCGTCGCTCACACGCCGGTCAACCAGCTGCTCTACGACGGGCTGCTGTTGCTCCAGCATCGCGGGCAGGACGCCGCGGGCATCGCGACGTCCGAAGGCGCGGTGTTCCACATGTTCAAGGGGCCGGGCTACGTCCGCGACGTGTTCCGCACCCGGAACATGCGCGATCTCCTTGGCCACGCCGGCATCGGCCACTGCCGCTATCCGACGGCCGGCTCGGCGTTCTCCGACCTCGAGTCGCAGCCGTTCTACGTCAATTCGCCGTTCGGCGTCACGCTCGGCCACAACGGCAACCTCACCAACAGCGAGGCGCTGAAGCGCGAGCTCTTCCAGCTCGACTTCCGCCACGTCAACACCAACTCCGACAGCGAAGTGCTGCTGAACGTGCTGGCGCTCGAGCTGGAGCGTGCCGCGCAGCACCACCGCCTCGATCCCGACGCCATCTTCAAGGCGGTGGCGGGCGTGCACAAGCGCTGCCGCGGAGCTTACGCGGTGGTGGCGATGATCGCCGGCTACGGCATGCTGGCGTTCCGCGATCCGTACGGCATCCGTCCGCTCTGCATCGGCAAGAACGAGGCGATGGGCGGCAGCGAATACCTCGTCGCGTCGGAGTCGGTGGCGCTCGAGCCGCTCGGCTTCTCGATGTTGCGCGACGTCGCGCCGGGCGAGGCGATCTTCGTCGACCAGGCCGGCACGTTTCACGCCCGCCAGTGCGCCGAGAATCCGACGCTCAATCCGTGCATCTTCGAATACGTCTACCTCGCCCGGCCCGATTCCGTGCTCGACGGCGCCTCGGTGTACGAGACGCGGCTGCAGATGGGCGCGGCGCTGGGGCGCAAGATCCGCCACATCCCGGAGGCGTCCGACATCGACGTCGTGATCCCCATCCCGGACTCGAGCCGGCCGTCGGCGCTCGAGCTTGCGAACACGATGGGACTCACGTATCGGGAAGGCTTCGTCAAGAACCGCTACATCGGCCGCACGTTCATCATGCCGGGGCAGGCGATGCGCAAGAAGAGCGTGCGCCAGAAGCTCAACCCGATCGGCATGGAGTTCAAGAACAAGGTCGTGCTGCTGGTCGACGATTCGATCGTGCGCGGCACCACGTCGCGCGAGATCGTCTCGATGGCGCGCGAGGCCGGCGCACGCAAGGTGTACTTCGCTTCGGCGAGCCCGCCCGTGCGCTTTCCCAACGTCTACGGTATCGACATGCCGAACCAGCGGGAGCTCGTCGCCACGGGCCGCAACGAGGCCGAGATCGCGCGCGAGATCGGCGCCGACCTTCTCATCTACCAGGATCTCGACGCGCTGAAGTCCGCCGTGCGCGCCGTGAACCCGGGTCTCACCGCGTTCGAGGCGTCCTGCTTCGACGGCAAGTACATCACCGGCGACATCACCGCCGACTACCTGACGCAGCTCGCGGTGGACCGCGACGAGGCGCGCGGCGAGGCGGATCTTCTCGAGGAAGAGAAGGAAGCCTCGTAGCGGTCACCGCTCGCTCGGGTCCGACCGGGCCTCGCCGCTGGGCAGCAGCGTGGCGCAGGGCGGGAAGATGCGCGCCTCGCAGCCCCGGCACACGTCGGCCGAGAGGCGCGGGTACAGCGACGCGATGAAGTCCGTCCCCTGCTCGAAGACGTTCTCCTCGCCGATGTCCTTCAGGTAGCCGCCCTTGCGCAGCAGGTCGCGGACGGCGTCCTTCATGAAGTAGAAGTACAGGCCGCCGCCCATCGCCCGGCGCCGGCGCGCCTCGCGCGCGAGGAGCTCGGCGCCCGAGATGTCGATCAGGTTGATGCCGCTGGCGACGATCAGCAGGTGCTTCTGGGACGGATGGTCGCGGTCGACGCGCCGGAAGGCGTCCTCGACGTGCTCGACCGCGCCGAAGAAGATCGAGCCGTTGATCCGCAGCATCTTGAGCTGCGGGCAATCCGGCAGGCCCGTGTCGGCGTCGAAATGGAACGCGCCGCGGGCATGCACCGGCTTGACGTCGAGGATGCCGGGATGCGCCGCCTGCTTGAGGAACAGCATCAGCGACAGCAGCACGCCCGCGTAGATGGCCGTCTGCAAGCCCAGGAACAGCGCCGCGAAGAGCGTCACGAACATCACCGCCGATTCGCTGCGGCTGGTGCGTGCGATCGCCCTCATTCGCCTCACGTCGACGAGCCCGTACGCGACGAGGAACAGGATCGCCGCCACCGAGGCGAGCGGCAGGTACGCCGCGAGCGGCGCCACGACCAGCACGATCGCCACCAGGAACAGCGACGAGTAGACGGCGGCGAGCGGCGTCTTCGCGCCGGCCTCGTAATTGGCGCCGCTGCGGTTGAACGAGCCGGCCGACGGAAACGACGAGAAGAAGCCGCCGGCGATGTTCGAGATGCCCTGGCCGATGAACTCCTGGTTGCTGTCGATCCGCTGCCCCGACCGGATGCCGAGCGAGCGGCCGACGCTGATCGCCAGCGTGAGCGCGAGGATCGTGTTGGCGAGCGCCACCGGGGCGACCTTGCGCAGCGTGTCGAGCGAGAGGTCCGGCAGCGACAGCGGCGGCAGGTGCGACGGCAGCGCGCCGACCGTGCGGATGCCGGTGACCGCGTTGCCGGCGAGATGATCGAGCGCGACTGCGACCAGGCTTCCGGCGACGGTGGCGCTGATCATGTACGGAACGCGCGGCACGTATCGGCGCGCGGCGAGTCCGGACGCCACCGTGAAGACGCCGACCGCCGTGACCCACGGATTGATGTCGGGAAGGTGCGTGGCGAAATAGCGCAGCGTCTCGAAGAACGACCCGTGGCCCGGGACCTCGATGCCGAAGAACGGCTTGATCTGCGACACGGCGATCAGCACGGCCGCGCCGGTGGAAAAGCCGATGATCACCGTGTGCGAGATGAAATTGACGAGACCGCCGAGGCGCGCGAGACCCATCGCGAGCTCGAACACGCCGGTCAGGAACGTGACGGTGAGCACCAGCGTGATGTAGTCGGGGCTGCCTGGCGCGGCGACGGACGACAGGCTCGCGAAAAGCAGGATCGCGACGGCGTTGGTGGGGCCGGCGATCATGTGCCAGCTCGAGCCGAACAGCGCCGAGAGCGCCGGCGGCAGCATGGCGGCGTAGAGGCCGTATTCCGGCGGCAGGCCGGCGAGGAGCGCGAACGCCACGCCCTGCGGGAGCCCGAGCAGCGCGCCGGTGAAACCGGCCATGAGGTCGGCGCGCGTGGACGCGCGATTCACGCGCGGCCACCACCGCAGGAAGGGCAGCGCCCGCCGCAGCGGCCGGGCGGCGTCGGTCACCGCATTTCCTTCGCGCTCTCGCGCGCCGGGGTCAGTCCACCGGGCGGCCGCCGCGCTTGAAGCGGTTGTGAACGACGTCCTCGTCGAGCTCGCCGGAGAAGTACGACGACTCCAGCCACATCACGTTGATGATGCCGAACGCGAGCGCCAGCCCGAGGCCGAGAATCCAGGTGAAATACCACATGCGTCTGCCTCCGTCGCGGTCAGTAGTCGGTGCGTATGGTCTCGAGCGTGATCGTCCCGCGCATCTTCGCGTACGCCCAGGTCGTGTACACGGTGACGATCGGCAGGAACACGACGACCACCCAGAACATGATCTGCAGCGTCAGCTTGCTCGACACGGCGTCCCAGGCGGTGAGGCTGCTCCCCGGATGGGTGGACGACGGCATCACGAACGGGAACATCGAGAACCCCGCGGTGAGGATCACGCCGGCGACGGCGCAGGCGCTCGCCAGCAGCGGCAAGGCGGTGCGCCGCGAGCCGCTCACGGCGACGACGACGGCGCCCGCGAACCCCAGCACCGGCGCGACGAGCATCCAGCGATAGTGGGCGTAGTTGTCGAGCCACGCGCCGGGCGCGCGCTCGACCGTCTTCGCGAGCACGTTCGACACGGCGTTGCCGTCGACGGCCGACGTGAGCCGGTAACCGTCGATGCCGTACGCCACCCAGACGCCGGCGAGCGCGAACAGCACGATCGTCGCCAGCGACGCCAAGCGCGCGGCATGGGCGGCGCGTAGCTGCAGGTCGTCCGCCAGGCGGAGCCGGAGATAGCACGCGCCATGCATCACGAGCATCGCGACGGACAGCACGCCGGCCACGAGCGCGAACGGGTTGAGGAGCTGCCAGAACGCGCCGCCGTAGAAGGCGCGCATGTCGCCGTCGAAGTGGAACGGCACGCCCTGGAGCAGGTTGCCGAACGCGACGCCGAACACCAGCGTCGGGACGAAGCCGCCGATGAAGAGGCCCCAGTCCCATGCCCGCCGCCAGCGCGGATCGGCCACCTTGTTGCGGTACTTGAACCCCACCGGGCGGAAGAACAGCGCGAACAGCACGAGGAGCATCGCGACGTACAGCCCCGAGAACGACGCCGCGTAGACCAGCGGCCAGGCGGCGAAGAGCACGCCGCCCGCGATGACAAGCCACGTCTGGTTGCCCTCCCAGTTGGGCTCGATCGCGCGCAGGATGATGCGCCGCTCGTCGTCGGTGTGGCCGAGGATCGGCGAGAGGATGCCGATGCCGAGGTCCCAGCCGTCGGTCAGCGCGAACACGACGATGATGGTGCCGACGAATCCCCACCAGAGCAACTTCAGCGTTTCGTAGTCGAAGATCATCGTCAGTCTCCGGTCGCGCGCGCCACGGCGCCGTGAACCGGGGCGCCCGGCTCGCCGAAGTAGCGGCCGGTGCCGAGGCTGCTCGGTCCCAGGCGGACGTATTTCAGCATCAGGTACATCTCGACGACGAACAGCGCCGTGTAGAAGAGCACGAACGCCGCGAGGCTCGCGTAGACGCTCGATACCGGGAGGCTCGACACGGAGAGGGACGTTGGCAGCACGCCGCTGATCGTCCAGGGCTGGCGGCCGTACTCGGCGACGATCCAGCCCAGCTCCGACGCGACCCACGGCAGCGGGATGCTGTACATCGCGAGCCGCAGCAGCCACCGCTGCGGCGACAGGTTGCGCCGCGCGAGGAAGAAGAAGGACGCGGCGAAGATGAACAGGAACCACATGCCGAGGCCCACCATGAAGCGGAAGCTCCAGAACATCGGGGCGACCTTCGGGATCGTGTCGTCGGCCGCCATGCGCTTCTGCTCGGGCGTGGCGTCGACGACGTTGGCCGTGTATTTCTTCAGCAGCAGGCCGAAGCCCAAGTCGTCCTTGTTCGCCTCGAACGCGGCCCGGGTCTCCGCGGACTTGTCGCCGCCGCGGAGCTTTTGCAGCGCGGCGTAGGCGAGGGCGCCGCGCTCGATGCGCCGCAGGTGGTCTTCCTTAAGCTCCTTGATGCCCGTCACTTCACCGGTGACCGAGCGCGTGGCGATGAGGCCGAGAAGCCATGGGATGCGGATCGCGTGATCGGTGCGGCCTTCGGCGTCGTTGGGAAAGCCGAAGGCGGTGAAGGACGCCGGCGCCTTCTGCGTCTCCCACTCGGCCTCGATCACGGCGAGCTTCACCTTCTGCGTCTCGCCCGTCGTGTAGCCGGATTCGTCGCCCAGCACGATCACGGAGAGCGTCGCCGCGAGGCCGAATCCGGCCGCCACCGCGAACGAGCGCAGCGCGAAGGCGACGTCGCGCGCCTTCAGCAGGTAGTACGACGAGATGCCGAGCACGAACATGCAGCCGGTGACGTAGCCGGCCGCGACGGTGTGGACGAACTTCGCCTGCGCGACCGGGTTGAAGAACACCTCGCTCATGCTCGTGAGCTCCATCCGCATCGTCTCGTAGTTGAACGCGGCGCCGACCGGGTTCTGCATCCAGCCGTTGGCGACGAGGATCCACAGCGCGGAGAGATTGGACCCGAGCGCGACCAGGAACGTGACGAACAGGTGCGACACCTTGCCCATCCGCTGCCAGCCGAAGAAGAAGAGGCCGACGAACGTCGACTCGAGGATGAAGGCCATCAGGCCCTCGATGGCGAGCGGCACGCCGAACACGTCGCCGACGTAGTGCGAGTAGTACGCCCAGTTGGTGCCGAACTGGAACTCCAGCGTGAGGCCCGTGGTGACGCCCATGACGAAGTTGATGCCGAACAGCAGGCCCCAGAAGCGCGTCATGTCCTTGTAGATCTCGCGCGCCGTCATCACGTAGACCGATTCGCAGATGACGAGGATCCACGACAGCCCGAGCGTCAGCGGCACGAACAGGAAGTGGTACATCGCCGTCGCGGCGAACTGCAGCCGCGAAGCGTTGACGAGATCAAGGTCGGGCATGCAACGCTCCCTGCGGCGGGGTAGGAGGGGCCGGCGGGTTGGACGGGTAGAGGCGCTCGGCGACGCGGTCCGCGGACACGCCCTTGCGGCCGGGTCCGGAGAACCAGACGTCCCAGATGACGACGAGCGCCACGGTCTTCACGATCAGCACCAGCACGATCTCCCGCGCGAACCGGCGCAGGCCGGGCGCGGCGTCGCGCCCCGCCGCTGCGCGCGCCTTGCCTGTGCCCGCGAGCGTCATCTCATCCATTGTAGTCACCCCTGCGCCGTTGCGCGAACGCCGCCGGCGCGAAAGGCGGATCAGTGCAGCTTGACGTGAGGTTCCGTCCGGCGCGTGATGATCCGTGCGGCCGTGTCGAGCGCGACCTTCCAGAAGCCGTGCAGCGCGAGCTCGTGCAGCTTGTACAGCGACAGGTACATCATCCGCGCGAACCAGCCTTCGATCCACAGGTTCTTGCCGGTGAGCGTGCCCATCAGGTTGCCCACGGTCGAGTATTCGCCGAGGGACACGAGCGAGCCGAAGTCCCGGTAGCGGTACGGGGCGAGCGGCCGGCCCGCGAGACGGTTGCCGATCTGCTTCGCCATGTGCGACGCCTGCTGGTGGGCCGACTGCGCGCGGGGCGGCACCATGACGCCAGCGCGGCCCACCCACGGACACTCGGCGCAGTCGCCGATCGCGAACACGTTCTCGTCCCGCGTCGTCTGCAGCGTGGGGAAGACGACGAGCTGGTTCATCCGGTTCGTCTCGAGGCCGTCGAGATCCTTCAGGAAATCGGGCGCCTTGACGCCCGCCGCCCAGACGACGAGCTCGGCGGGAATGACCTCGCCGCTCGCGAGCTGCACGCCGTCGTCGATCACCGCGGCGACGCGCGACTTGGTGCGGACCTGGACCTTCAGCTTCTCGAGCAGCGCGTTCGCAGCCTTGGACAGGCGCTCGGGGAGGGCGGGCAGGATGCGGTCGGCGGCCTCGATCAGGATGAGCCGGATGTCCTTGTCGGGATCGATGCGGTCGAGCCCGTACGAGACGAGCGTGCGGGTGGTGTTGTGCAGCTCCGCCGCGAGCTCCACGCCGGTGGCGCCCGCGCCGATGATCGCGACATGCAGCTGCTCCGGCCGCAGCGTCTCCGATTGCGCGTGCGCGCGGATGAACATGTTGACGAGGCGGCGGTGGAAGCGCTCGGCCGCCGGAGGGTCCTCCAGCGCGATCGCGTGGGCCTTGACGCCCGGCGTGCCGAAGTCGTTGGTCAGGCTGCCGACCGCGATCACCAGCGTGTCGTAGCCGAACTTGCGCGCCGCGGTGACGAGATGGCCTTCCTCGTCGTGCAGCGGCGCCACGTGCACCTCGCGCCGGGCACGGTCCAGTCCGACCATTTCGCCGACGCGATAGCGAAAGAAATGCCAGTGCGATTGCGCGAGGTAGTCGGTCTCGTAGACGCCCATGTCCATGCTGCCGGCGGCGAGCTCGTGCAGATGCGGCTTCCAGAAGTGCGTGCGCGCCTTCTCGATCAGCGTGATGTGCGCCTTGTTGCGCTTGCCGAGCGTGTCGCCCAGCCGGGTGGCGAGCTCGAGCCCGCCCGCGCCGCCGCCGACGATCACCACGCGGTGCAGGCGGTGGGCGGAGCCGCTCTCCGCCGTCATCGCGGCGTCCGCCGGCGAGCCCGCGCCGCCGCGCCCATCGGCGGCGCGTCAGGCCGACTTCGCGGGCATATGCTGCTCCACGACATCCAGCACCTCTTCGGGCTCCTCGGCGTCCGCGTCCGTCTCGTTGTTCAGCACGCGCTTCATGCGCTGGGTGTCGAGCTCGCCGCACCACTTGCCGACCACGACGGTGGCGACGCCGTTGCCCACGAGGTTGGTGAGCGCGCGCGCCTCCGACATGAAGCGGTCGATGCCGAGGATCAGCGCGAGGCCGGCGACGGGGACGTGGCCCACGGCCGAAAGCGTCGCCGCGAGCACGATGAAGCCGCTGCCGGTGACGCCGGCGGCTCCCTTCGACGTCAGCAGCAGCACGGCCAGCAGCGTGAGCTGCTGCGTCAGCGTCATGTCGGTGTTGGTCGCCTGCGCGATGAACACCGCAGCCATCGTCAGGTAGATCGACGTGCCGTCGAGATTGAACGAATAGCCGGTGGGGATGACGAGGCCGACGGTCGACTTCTGGACGCCCAGGTTCTCCATCTTGGCCATCATGCGGGGCAGCACAGACTCGGACGACGACGTGCCGAGCACGATCAGCAGCTCTTCCTTGATGTAGCGGATGAACTTCCAGATCGAGAAGCCGTGGAACCGCGCGATCAGCCCCAGCACGACGAAGATGAAGACGAGGCAGGTCAGGTAGAACGTGCCCATCAGCTTGCCGAGCTGGAACAGCGAGCCCACGCCGTACTTGCCGATGGTGAACGCCATCGCGCCGAACGCGCCGATGGGCGCCACCCGCATGATGAAGCCGACGATCGCGAACAGCACGTGCGACGTCTTCTCGATCCAGTCGAACACCAGCGTGCCGCGCCCGCCGAACTTGTGCAGCGCGAAGCCGAAGAGCACCGAGAACAGCAGCACCTGCAGGATCTCGCCCTTGGCGAACGCGTCGACGACCGTGGTGGGAATGACGTTGAGCAGGAAGTCGACCGTTCCCTGCATCTGCCCGGGCTTCGTGTACGCGGCGACCGCCTTCGTGTCGAGCGCCGCCACGTCGATGTTCATGCCCTCGCCGGGCCGCACCGTGTTGACGATGACGAGGCCCACGACCAGCGCGATCGAGCTCACGATCTCGAAGTAGAGGAGGGCGTAGCCGCCGGTCTTGCCGACCTTCTTCATGTCCTCCATGCCGGCGATGCCGACGACGATCGTGCAGAAGATGATCGGCGCGATGATCATCTTGATCAGCTTGATGAATCCGTCGCCGAGCGGCTTCATCGCCTCGCCGGTGGCCGGGAAGAAATGGCCGAGCAGCACCCCGACGACGATCGCGACGACGACCTGGAAGTACAGCGACTTGTAGAGCGGCTTGCCTGCGGTTGCCATGTTCGTTGCTCCTCCGTGCTGCGGGCCTTGGCGACGATGGGACTGCGAATGTCCGGTTGCGGTTGAAGCCTTCAGTCGAGCTGCCACGCGCGCTCGCGCTTCGCGCCGGCACCGGCGACCGCAACCGCCGTCATGTTCACGATGCGGCGGACCGTCGCGGACGGCGTGAGGATGTGGACGGGCTTCGCCGCGCCGAGCAGGATGCCGCCGACGGTGATGCCGTTGCCCGCGGTGACGCGGAGCGCGTTGTACGTGATGTTGGCGGCGTCGACGTTGGGCATCACGAGGAGGTTCGCGTCGCCGGTGAGACGCGAGTCCGGCATCTCCGCATCGCGGATCTTCTTCGACAGCGCCGAGTCGGCGCGCATCTCGCCGTCGACGTCGAGCGAGGGCGCGCGGGCGAGGATCACCTCGAGCGCGTCGCGCATCTTCTGCGCCGATCCGGCCTCGGAGCTGCCGAAGCTCGAGTGCGACAGCAGCGCCACGCAGGGCTTCTGCCCGAGGCGCCGCATCTCCTCGGCGGCCAGCAGCGTCATCTCGGCCACCTGCACGGCGTTCGGATCGCGATTGACGTGCGTATCGCAGATGAAGAGCTGCCGGTCGGGAAGGATCAGCATCTGCATCGTGGCCAGCGTGTGCACGCCGTCGCGCAGGCCGATCACCGAGCGGACGAAGCGCAGGTGCTCCGCGTAGCTGCCGCCGGCCACGCCGCACAGCATGGCGTCGGCGTCGCCGCGCTGCACGAGCATCGCGCCGACGAGCGTGGGGCGGCTTCGCATGTCCTCCTGCGCCTGCGCGCGCGTGACGCCCTTGCGCTGCGCGAGGCGGAAATACGCGCTCCAGAAGTCGCGGTAGCGCGGGTCGTCCTGCAGGTTGACGGCCGTGCAGTTGCCGCCGAGCTTGAGCCGCAGGCCGAGCCTCGCGATGCGGGCGGTCATGACGTCGGTGCGGCCGACGAGCACCGGTTGCGCCAGGCCTTCGTCGACGGCGATCTGCGCGGCGCGCAGCACGCGCTCGTCCTCGCCGTCGGCATAGACGACGCGCTTGGGCGCGCCGCGCGCCGCCGCGAACACGGGCTCCATCGTCGTGCCGGAGCGATAGACGAAGCGGTCGAGGCGCTCGCGATAGGCGTCGAGATCGGCGATGGGGCGCGTGGCCACGCCGCTGTCCATCGCGGCCTTCGCCACCGCCGGGGCCATCACGGTGATGAGGCGCGGATCGAATGCGCGGGGAATGAGGTAGTCGGCGCCGAACGCGGGCGTCGCCTCGCCATAGGCCTGCGCGACGATCTCGGAAGGCTCCGCCTGCGCGAGCTCCGCCAGCGCACGGACGGCGGCGAGCTTCATCGCCTCGTTGATCGTCGACGCGCCGCAATCGAGCGCGCCGCGGAAGATGAACGGGAAGCAGAGCGAATTGTTGACCTGGTTCGGATAGTCGGAGCGCCCGGTGCCGATCAGGCAATCCGGCCGGACCTCCTTCGCGAGCTCGGGCCGGATCTCCGGCTCCGGATTGGCCATCGCCAGGATGATGGGCTGGTCCGCCATCGACTTCACCATCGCCGCGGTGAGCACGCCGCCCGCGGACAGGCCGAGGAAGATGTCGGCGCCGCCGATCACGTCGGCCAGCGTGCGGGCCGGCGTGTCCTGCGCGTAGCGCGCCTTGTCCGGGTCCATCCTGTCGGTGCGGCCGGTGTGGACGACGCCCTTGCTGTCGATGACGAAGATGTTCCGCCGGTCGAGGCCGAGGCTCACCTGCAGATCGAGGCAGGCGAGCGCCGCGGCGCCCGCGCCGGAGCACACGAGCTTGACCTTGCCGATGTCCTTGCCCACGATCTTCAATCCGTTCAGCACGGCCGCGGCGGCGACGATCGCCGTGCCGTGCTGGTCGTCGTGGAAGACGGGGATCTTCATCCGCTCGCGAAGCTTGCGCTCGATGTAGAAGCACTCGGGCGCCTTGATGTCCTCCAGGTTGATGCCGCCGAACGTCGGCTCCAGCGCGGCCACGACTTCGATGATCCTGTCGGGATCGGACTCGCCGATCTCGATGTCGAACACGTCGATGCCGGCGAACTTCTTGAACAGGCACCCCTTGCCTTCCATCACGGGCTTGCCGGCGAGCGCGCCGATGTTGCCGAGGCCGAGCACGGCGCTGCCGTTGGTGATGACCGCCACCAGGTTGGCGCGCGCCGTGTACTTCGCGGCGAGCGACGGGTCCTGCTGGATCGCCGTGCACGCGTAGGCGACGCCCGGCGAATAGGCGAGCGACAGATCGCGCTGGTTGGCGAGCGCCTTGGTCGGCGCGATCGAGATCTTCCCGGGTCGCGGAAACTCGTGGTACTCGAGCGCCGCCGCGCGCAGTTCTTCCTCGAGCATGGCGGCGCCTATTTCTTCTTGACCGGCGGCATGTCGGTGCACACGCCTTCGAACAGCTCGGCCGCCATGCCGATCGACTCGGAGAGCGTCGGGTGCGGATGGATCGTCTTGCCGATGTCCGCCGGATCGCAGCCCATCTCCACCGCCAGGCAGACCTCGCCGATGAGGTCGCCGGCATGCGTGCCGACGATGCCGCCGCCGATGCAGCGGTGCGTGGCCTCGTCGAAGAGGAGCTTGGTGAACCCCTCGTCGCGCCCGTTGGCGATCGCCCGGCCCGAGGCCGCCCAGGGGAACACCGCCTTGCCGTACTTGATGCCCTTGGCCTTGCATTCGTCCTCGGTGAGGCCGGCCCACGCGACCTCGGGATCCGTGTACGCGACCGAGGGGATCTGCCGCGCGTCGAAGAACGACTTCTGGCCCGCGGCGGCCTCCGCGGCGACGTGCCCCTCGTGCACGGCCTTGTGCGCGAGCATCGGGTTGCCGACGATGTCGCCGATCGCGTGGATGTGCGCGACGTTCGTGCGCATCTGCTTGTCCACCGGGATGAAGCCGCGGTCGGTGACCGTCACGCCGGCCTTGTCGGCGTCGAGCTTCTTGCCGTTCGCGCTGCGGCCGACGGCGACGAGCACGACGTCGTAGGTCTGCGGACCGGAAGGCGCCTTCGTGCCCTCGAACGTCACCTCGATGCCCTTGGCCGTGGCCGTGGCACCCGTCGTCTTCGTCTGCAGCATCACGTTGTCGAAGCGGCCCGCGTTCTTCTTCTCCCATACCTTCACGAGGTCGCGGTCGGCGCCCGTCATCATGCCGTCGAGCATCTCCACCACGTCGATGCGCGTGCCGAGCGCGGAATACACGGTGGCCATCTCGAGGCCGATGATGCCGCCACCCACCACCAGCATCCGCTTGGGAATGGACGTGAGCAGCAGCGCGCCCGTGGAATCGACGACGCGCGGATCGTCCGGCATGAACGGCAGCTTCACCGCCTGCGAGCCTGCGGCGATGATCGCCTTCTGGAACCTGATCACCTTTTTCGCGCCCGTCGCCGTCTGGCCGTCGCCGCTCGTGACGTCCACCTGCAGGTGATGCGGGTCGAGGAAGCGCCCGACGCCGCGCACGACCTCCACCTTGCGCATCTTCGCCATGCCGGCGATGCCGCCCGAGAGCTTCTTGACGACGCCGTCCTTGAAGGCGCGCAGCTTGTCGAGCTCGATCCTGGGCGCGCCGAACGTGATGCCGTGCGCGCCCATCGTCTTCACCTCGTCGACGACCGACGCCGTGTGCAGCAGCGCCTTCGACGGGATGCAGCCCACGTTGAGGCACACGCCGCCGAGCGCGGCATACCGCTCGACGAGCACGGTCTTCATGCCGAGGTCGGCTGCGCGGAAGGCGGCGGAGTAGCCGCCGGGCCCGGAGCCCAGCACGAGCATTTCGCACTCCATGTCGGCGGCGCCGCCATACGTGGCGGCCGCGGGCCCGGGCTTCGCCGGCGCCGCCGCAGGCGCGGACGGGGCCGCGGCGGGCGCGGCCGTCGGGGCCGGTTTCGCGGCGGGCGCGGCCGCCGCTGGCGCGGCTTTCGCCGGCGCCGCCTCGGCACCGGTCTCGAGCGTCAGGATCAAGGTGCCTTCGCCGACCTTGTCGCCGACCTTGACCTTCAGCTCCTTCACCACGCCCGCGGCGGGCGACGGCACGTCCATCGTCGCCTTGTCGGACTCGAGCGTGACGAGCGAGGTCTCGGGCTTCACCGTGTCGCCGGGCTTCACCAGCACTTCGATGACGGGGACGTCCTTGAAGTCGCCGATGTCTGGGACTTTCACTTCGAGCAGCGTGGCCATGATTCGGGGTTCCCTAGATCAGCACTCGGCGCATGTCGGCTAGGAGGCCGCCGAAATGATTGTTGAAGCGCGCGGCGGCGGCGCCATCGATCACCCGATGGTCCCACGACAGCGACAGCGGCAGCATGAAGCGCCACGCGGACGTCTTGCCGTCGGTGGACACCTGCTTCCAGAACGAGCGGCACACGCCCATGATCGCGACTTCGGGGGCGTTGATGATCGGCGTGAAGTAGATGCCGCCGATGCCGCCGAGGCTCGAGATCGTGAAGCATCCGCCCTGCATCTGGTCGGGCTTCAGCTTGCCGTCGCGGGCGAGCTTGGCGAGGTCGCCCATCTCCTTCGCGATGGCGACGACGCCCTTCTGGTCGGCGTCGCGGATCACCGGCACCACGAGGCCGTTCGGCGTGTCCGCCGCGAAGCCGACGTTGTAGTACTTCTTCAGCACCAGGTTGTCCCCGTCGAGCGACGCGTTGAACTCGGGGAACTGCTTCAGCGACGCCACCGCCGCCTTGATCATGAAGGCGAGCATGCTGACCTTGACGCCGCTCTTCTCGTTCTCCTTGTTGAGCTGCACGCGGAACGCCTCGAGGTCGGTGATGTCGGCGTCGTCGTGGTTGGTGACGTGCGGGATCATCACCCAGTTGCGATGCAGGTTCGCGCCGGAGATCTTCTTGATCCGCGACAGCGGCTTCACTTCCACGGCGCCGAACTTCGCGAAGTCCACCTTCGGCCACGGCAGCAGGTCGACGCCGCCCACGCCGCCGCCGGCGCTCGCGGCCGCGGGCGCGGACTTCGCTGCCGGGGCGCCGCCCTTCGCGAACGCTTCGACGTCCTCGCGCAGGATGCGGCCCTTGTCGCCGCTGCCGCGGACCTTCGAAAGATCGACGCCGAGCTCGCGCGCCGTCTTGCGCACGCCGGGACCGGCGTAGGCGAGCGCGAAGCCGGCCTCGTCGGTGGCGGCCGGCGCAGCCGGTGCGGACGCGACCGCCGCCGGCGCGGCCGCTGTCGTCGCCGCGGGGCCGGTCGCGGCTGCGGGCGCCGGAGATGCGGCGGCCTTCGCTGCGGCGGCGCTGTCGGTGACGAGTGTCATGATCAGCGTGCCTTCCGACACCTTGTCGCCGACCTTGACGCGGATCTCGCCGATCTTGCCCGACAGCGGGGCGGGCACGTCCATCGTCGCCTTGTCGGACTCGAGCGTGACGAGCGCGTCCTCGGCCTTCACCGTGTCGCCGGGCTTCACCAGAACCTCGATCACCGGAACGTCCTTGAAATCGCCGATGTCGGGCACGCGGACTTCGGCGATGCCCGCGGGCGCGCTGGTCGGCGCCGGCGGCGCGGCCACGGACGTCTTCGGCGCCTCCGCGGCAGGTGCGGCAGCCCCCGCGCCGGCGCCGTTGTCGAGCAGCAGGATGACCGTGCCCTCGCTCACCTTGTCCCCGACCTTCACGCTGATCGACTTCACGGTGCCGGCAAGCGGCGCCGGAACGTCCATCGTCGCCTTGTCGGATTCGAGCGAGATCAGCGGGTCCTCCGGCTTGACCCGGTCGCCGGGCTTCACCATCACCTCGATGATGGGGATGTCGGAGAAATCGCCGATGTCCGGCACCTTGACTTCAATCATGGCGACAACCTCCGCGCATTGGAATTTTCACGGCGCGCAACACTTCGCTCACACGGTCCAGGGATCGGGCCGCTCGGTGTCGAGGCCGTATTTCTTGATCGCGCCCGCGACGACGTCCGGCTTGATCGTGCCCTCGTCGGCGAGCGCCTTCAGCGCCGCCACCGTCACGTAATGGCGGTCGACCTCGAAAAAGCGGCGCAGCTTCACGCGATAGTCGCTGCGGCCGAAGCCGTCGGTGCCGAGCGTCACGTAGCGGCGGGGGACCTGCTCGCGGATCTGGTCCGCGTAGATGCGCATGTAGTCGGTGGCGGCGATCACCGGCCCCGCGCGGCCGTCGAGCGCCGTCTCGACGTGGCTCTTGCGCGGCGGCGCCGCCGGATGGAGCAGGTTGTGGCGCGCGGCGCTCATGCCGTCGCGGCGGAGCTCGTTGAAGCTGGTCACGCTCCAGAGGTCGGCGTCGACGCCGAAATCGCTCTTCAGCAGATCGGCGGCCGCCATCACCTCGCGCAGGATCGTGCCGCTGCCGAGGAGCTGCACGCGCGGCGACTTGCCGCCCTTGCCGGCGGGCGCGCCTTCCTTCAGCAGGTACATCCCCTTCACGATTCCGCCCTCCGCGCCGGCGGGCATCGCCGGGTGCGGATAGTTCTCGTTCATCAGCGTCAGGTAGAAGTAAACGTCCTCCTGCTCCTGCATCATCCTGCGGATACCTTCGCGGACGATCACGACGACCTCGTAGGCGAACGTCGGGTCGTAGGCGATGCAGTTGGGGATCGTCGACGCCAGCACGTGGCTGTGGCCGTCCTCGTGCTGGAGGCCCTCGCCGTTCAGCGTGGTGCGGCCGGCCGTGCCGCCCAGCAGGAAGCCGCGCGCGCGCATGTCGCCGGCGAGCCACGCGAGGTCGCCCACGCGCTGCAGCCCGAACATCGAGTAGTAGATGTAGAACGGGATCATCGGCACGTCGTTGGTCGAGTACGACGTGGACGCGGCGATCCACGACGACATCGCGCCGGCCTCGTTGATGCCTTCCTGCAGCACCTGGCCCGACTTGTCCTCGCGGTAGTACATGAGCTGGTCGGCGTCCTGCGGCTTGTAGAGCTGCCCCACCGACGAATAGATGCCGAGCTGGCGGAACATGCCCTCCATGCCGAACGTCCGCGATTCGTCCGGCACGATCGGCACGACGTGCTTGCCGATCGTCTTGTCGCGCACGAGCGTGCCCAGCATCTGCACGAACGCCATCGTCGTCGAGATCTCGCGCTCGCCCGAGCTTTGCAGCAGGCGGTCGAAATTGGCGAGCGGCGGTGCGGGCAGCGACGCGGACTTCTGCCGCCGCACCGGCAGGTAGCCGCCGAGCGCCTCGCGCCGCGCCTTCAGGTACTTCATCTCCGGACTGTCGTCGGCGAAGCGGATGAACTCCAGGCCCTCGAACTGCTTGTCGGTGATCGGGATCTGGAAGCGCTCGCGGAACTGCTTCAGCGCCTCCGTCGTCATTTTCTTGGCCTGGTGGCTGATCATCTGGCCTTCGCCGGACTCGCCCATGCCGAAGCCCTTGACCGTCTTGGCGAGGATCACCGTCGGCTGGCCCTTGTGCGCGACGGCCGCGGCGTAGGCGGCGTAGACCTTGAACGGATCGTGCCCGCCGCGCGACAGCTTCCACACCTCGTCGTCGGTGAGATCCTCGACCAGCGCCTTCAATTCCGGCGAGTTGAAGAAGTGCTCGCGGACGTACGCGCCGTCCTTGCTCTTGAAGTCCTGGTACTGGCCGTCGACGCACTCCTCCATCCGCTTCAGCAGGATGCCTTCCCTGTCCTTCGCGAACAGCTTGTCCCAGCCGGAGCCCCACACCACCTTGATGACGTTCCAGCCGGCGCCGCGGAATACGCCTTCGAGCTCCTGGATGATCTTGCCGTTGCCGCGCACGGGACCGTCGAGACGCTGCAGGTTGCAGTTGATGACGAAGGTCAGGTTGTCGAGACCCTCGCGGCCGGCGAGCGAGATCGCGCCGAGCGACTCGGGCTCGTCGCATTCGCCGTCGCCCAGGAACGCCCACACCTTGCGTCCTTCGGTCTTCGCGAGCCCGCGGCCCTCGAGATACTTGAGGAAGCGGGCCTGGTAGATCGCCATCAGCGGGCCGAGGCCCATCGAGACCGTCGGGAACTGCCAGAAATCCGGCATCAGCCACGGGTGCGGATACGACGGGATGCCCTTGCCGTCGCTTTCCTGGCGGAAATTCAGCAACTGCTGCTCGGTGAGCCGGCCCTCGACGTAGGCGCGCGCGTAGATGCCGGGGGACACGTGCCCCTGGACGTAGATCAGGTCGCCGCCGTGATCCTTGTTCGCGCCGTGCCAGAAGTGGCCGAAGCCGATGTCGTACAGGAGCGCCGACGACTGGAAGCTCGCGATGTGACCGCCGAGCTCCGACGATTCCTTGTTCGCGCGAAGGATGATCGCGACGGCGTTCCAGCGGATCGCCGAGCGGATCCGGTGCTCGATGTCGCGGTCGCCGCTGGACTTCGCCTCGTCGGCGGGCGCGATCGTGTTGCGATAGGGCGTCGTCGCGAGGAACGACGGCATCGTGCCGGCGCGCAGCGCCTCTTCACGCAGGCGGGTGAGGAGGTAGCGCGCGCGCTCCGGGCCCTGGTGGTGCGTCACGGCCTCGAGCGAATCGATCCATTCCCGGGTCTCGCCGGGGTCGTGGTCCTGCATCGTTCCCATGCCGCTCTCCTCGAATGCGACGCCCGCCGGCGCCGTCGTGCGCGATTGATGCGTGTGTCAGTCGGACGGCAGCCCCTGCACCCGGAACAGCTCCTCGAGATGAGGGCTCATCGGCAGGTTCAGCCGCGCGCCCGCGGGCAGCGGCTTCAGGAACCAGCGCTCGTAGATGGCGACGATCTCGCGGCTGCCCGCCAGGCGCTTGAACGCGCGCTCGACGACGTCGGCGAACTCGGGATCGTTCCTCCGATACGCGAGCCCATAGTCCGCGTAGGTGAGGTAGTCGCCGACGATGCGGAAGTCGGCGGCCGAGCCGGTGTCCGCCAGCATGCCGGCGAGCTGGACGTCGTCGTTGGCGAACGCGTCCGCCTTGCCCGCCGCGAGCGTGTCGAACGATTCGCGGTGGTCGCCGGCGAAGACGAACTTCACGGGTACGTTCTGGCGCGCCGCGATTTTCGGGATCGCCGTTTCATGGACGGTGCCGCGCGTCAGCACGACGGTCTTGCCCGCGAGGTCGCGGAGGCTCCGGACGTTGCTGCCGCGGCGCACGAGGAGCTTCGTCCCCGTCACGAACATCGGCGGCGAGAAGGCGATGGTCTTGCGGCGCTCGGCGTTGTTGGTCGACGAGCCGCACTCGAGATCGATCTCGTTCGCGTTGACGAGGTCGAACCGGTTCTCCGGCGTGACCGGCCGATACTGGACCGTCACGTCCTTGCCAAGCTCGGCGGCGATCTCCTCGACGACGACTTCGCAAAGGTCGAGCGAATAGCCGACGGGCTTTTTCTTCGGGTCGAGGAACGCGAACGGCGGCGAGTTCTCGCGATAGCCGATGCGCACCTTGCCGGACTCGGCGATCGTTTTAAGCGTGCCCGTATAAGGCTGCACGAACGCGGCGTCGGCCGCGCGCACGGCGGCGGCGAACGTGAACGCCGACATGAACGCTGCGAGTGCAAGAGTCGTTCCCCACGCTGAGCCGAGCGTTCCGCGCTTCGCTGCGCGCGCCGCGCTGTGGCCGGACGCTGTCGACATGCTGCTTCCTCCTTGCTTGCGACGCCTGGGCCTCGCGATCGATCGTCGCGTCGTCCATGCGCCTGGCTGCTTCGTCGCTCGCGCTTCCCGAGTGGGCGGGAACTCTCCAAGCCGTTGATTGTCGTAGCGATTAAGGCGAAGCGTTGCGTGAGGATGCGCCGGAATTCCCGCACCGCGTGGCTAGCATGCCAATTTCGCGCCGCGACTTCAATCGTTTTCCGCGGGCGCGTCGCGAGCGTCCAGGGACCGCGGGCCGCCGGCGAAGCGGTCCCGAGGACCGCCACCACGGGTTTCCACGAGTTGTGCTAGAATTTTCCTGCGCCGATTTGAAGCTTCAGCTTGCGGGCGCATTAAAAATTCCGCTAAAGCGAGGTTCGCTCCAGCCTGGAGATACCGGGCGGGGCACACAAAACCCGTTTGGCGGCCGCCCAAACGGGTTTTTTGTTGACGGAAGAGCGCAGGGAGCATTCCCATGTCCATTACCCACGCCACGCGCGGCTTCACGACGTCCATCCTTCATTCCGACCGCGAGGCGCCGATCGAGCACGGCGCGCTGCACAAGCCGCTGCACACGTCGGTCGCGTTCGGGTACAAGGACGCGCACGAGCTGGCCGCGGTGTTCCAGGGCCGCCAGGCGGGGTACGCCTACGGCCGGCAGGGCAACCCTACCGCCGCGGCCCTCGAGGCCAAGGTCAACGCGATGGAGGGCGGCGTCGGCACCGTGTGCTTCTCGACGGGCATGGCGGCGATCGCCGCCGCGCTGCTCGCGCTGCTGAAGGCAGGCGATCACGTCGTCGCCAGCCATTTCCTGTTCGGCAACACGAACAGTCTCTTCGCCACGCTCGCCGCGCACGGCATGCCCGTCACGTTCGTCGACGCGACGGACGCCGCTGCTGTCGAGCGCGCGATGACGCCGGCCACGCGGCTGGTCTTCGTGGAAACGATCGCCAACCCGCGCACGCAGGTGGCCGATCTCGCGCGGATCGGCGACGCCTGCGCCAGGCGAGGCATCGTCTACGTCGTCGACAACACGATGACGTCGCCGTGGCTGTTCCAGCCGAAGTCCGTCCGCGCGACGCTCGTCGTCAACGCGCTCACCAAGTACATCGGCGGCCACGGCAACGCGCTCGCGGGCAGCATCACGGACACCGGCGCCTTCGACTGGACGCGCTATCCGAACATCCTCGACAACTACAAGGGCGCCAAGCCGGCGCTGTGGGGCCTGACGCAGATCCGCAAGAAGGGCCTGCGCGATTTCGGCGGCACGCTCGCGGCCGAGCAGGCGCATCACATTGCCGTCGGCGCCGAGACGCTCGCGCTGCGGCTCGCGCGCCAGTGCGAGAACGCGCAGGCGCTGGCCGGGTTCCTGGAGGCGCATCCGAAGGTGAGCCGCGTCTACTATCCGGGGCTCGCGTCGCATCCGCAGCACGCGCTCGCCGGCGAGCTCTTCCGCGGCTACGGCGCGCTGCTCTCGTTCGAGCTGGACGACGCGATCGACGTGTTCGCCGTGCTGAACCGGCTGGGGGTCGTCGTGCTGTCGTCGAACCTCGGCGACAACCGCACGCTGGCCATCCCTGTCGCGCACACGATCTTCTGGGAGATGGGGCCGGGGCGGCGCGCCGAGATGGGCATCGCGGAGTCGCTCGTCCGCGTGTCGGTGGGCATCGAGGACTCCGCCGACCTGATCGCCGATTTCGGGCAGGCGCTGGCGGCGTAAGCCGTCACGCCGGATCCCGCGTCACGGGCGGCGGCGGTGCGCCGACCGGCACGTCGATCCGCCGGTTGATCCACACCGCGACGGGAATCCAGCCGATCCAGCGGATCAGGTCGACGATCTCGTTGTCCCAGTGCCAGTCGTCGATGCCGTCGAAGCCGAAGCCCGACGCATCCTCGACCCAGCCCCAGAACGTGAGCCACACGGCGAGCAGAAGCAGCACCGCGCCGAGCGCGCGCTGGTTGGGCCTGGCGGCGCGCCACATGGGGAACACGATCAGCCCGCCGACGATCGCGCCGTAAAGCAGCGTGCGCACCGGCGCGTGCGCGTCGAGCCACGGCTTGATCAGCGGCTCGCTCGCGATCATCTTCGCGGCGGTCCAGCCAAGCACCGCTGCGCCCAGCCACATGATGGCGGGGAAGCGCTCGACCCAGCGGAGCACGAGCGTGGAGCCCCAGATGACGATGGGAATCGACACGGCGAGGCCGATCACGACGAGGAGCATCGAGCCTTGCGCGGCGCCGCCGACCGCCAGCACGTTGTCGACGCCCATCACGGCATCGGCGACGACGATCGTCTGGATCGCGCCGCGCACGGAAGGCTTCGACTCGATCGAATGCTTGCTGCCGCCGTCCTCCTGCGTGAGCTTCCAGCCGATGTAGACGAGCGCCAAGCCGCCGATCAGCAGGAACGCGGGTATCTTCAGCAGCCACACGACGACCGCGGTGAGCAGCGCGCGCACGATGATGGCGCCCGCCGTGCCCCACAGCACGACGCGCCGCTGCATGTCCTTGGGCACGTTGCGCGCGGCGAGGCCGATCACGATCGCGTTGTCGCCGGCCAGCACGAGATCGATCAGCACGATCGTCGCGAGCGCGGAGAACCAGGCGGGAGTGAGGAATTCGGGGGTCATCGGCGATAGGTTGGACCGGTCGAGGCCCTGCGGGTTCGGGGCGAGGGCCGCAGCGTGCCGGGCGCGCGCGGTGTTTTCAACCCGTGACGTCCCGTACGGCGAGCCCCGCGCCGGACACCTCGACATAGTGTCCGCGATCGTCCCAGTCGGCCAGGACGACGCGCTCGCGCGGCGTGCCGTCGACGTCGAGCGCGTGCCGCGCGGGGCGGTGCGTGTGGCCATGGATCATCCGCGGCACGCCGTGGCGGCGGAAGGCGGCCGCGACGGCGCCCTCGTCGACGTCCATGATCGCCTCGGGCTTGCGCGCGTTCTCGGTGCGGCTGCGCCGCCGCAGGTACCACGCGATGCCGCGCCGCAGCGGGTACGGCAGCGCGAGCAGCCGGCGCGCGGCCGCCGGCGTGTGCATGCGCGCGCGATAACGCTGGTAGTCGGCGTCGCCGGTGCATAGCAGGTCGCCGTGGAGCACCACGAGCTTTTCGCCGCCGGCCTCGACCACGAGCTCGTCGGGAATGAGCGACACGCCCGTCGCGCGCGCGAAGGCGGCACCGAGCAGGAAATCGCGGTTGCCGCGCGCGACGTACACCGGCACGCCCGCGTCGGTGAGCGCACGCAGCGACGCGGCGATGTCCGCCGCGAACGGCTCGCGGAGCTGGTCGTCGCCGATCCACGCGTCGAAGAGGTCGCCCAGGATGTAGACGGCCGCCGCGGCGCGCGCGGGACCGCGCGTGAACGCATGGAAGGCGGCGGTCGCCGCCGGGCGCTCGGGCGCGAGATGGAGGTCCGACAGGAACAGCGTCGGCTTCATCTCGCGAGGGACGCTTGCGCGCTCATCGGGGGGCCGGCTCCGGCCGGCCGGGGCGCCGCGCTACGCCTTCGCTTCCTCCGCGCGCTGGATGACGACGTCGTCGCGCGGCACGTTCTGGTGCATGCCCGCGTTGGCGGTGGGCACGTCCTTGATCCGGTCGACGACGTCGGTGCCGCCGACCACCTTCGCGAAGACGCAGTAGCCCCAGCCCTGCGGGCTCGGCGACTTGTAGTCGAGGAAGTCGTTGTCGGCGACGTTGATGAAGAATTGCGCGGACGCCGAATGCGGATCCGACGTGCGCGCCATCGCCACCGTGTACTTCCTGTTCTTGACGCCGTTGCCGGCTTCGTTGGCGACGGGCGCCCGCGTCGGCTTCTGCTTCATGCCCGGCTCGAAGCCGCCACCCTGGATCATGAAGCCGTCGATCACGCGGTGGAACACCGTGTTGTCGTAGTGGCCGTCGCGGACGTACTGGAGGAAATTGGCGACCGTCGCCGGCGCGTTATCGCTGTCGAGCGCCAGGGTGATGTCGCCGTGGTTGGTGTGCAGGATCACGTTGCTCATCGCGATGTCCTCGTCATTTGGCGGCGTCGATCACGCGCGCGGAAGTGATCAGCACAGGCTCGGTCGGCACGTCCTTGGGATCGAGCGCCGTGCCGGGCGGAACGGGCTTGCCGCCGCCCTTCGCGACCTTGGCGATCTTGTTGACGACGTCCATGCCCTCCACGACCTTGCCGAACGCCGTGTAGCCGATGCCGCCGGGGTCGGGCGACCGGAAATTGAGCGCCTTGTTGTCCGCGACGTTGATGAAGAACTGCGCGGTGGCCGAATTGGGGTCGGACGTGCGCGCCATCGCGATCGTCCCGGGCGCGTTGACGATGCCGGCCTTGCTGCTCGATTCGGCCTCATTGACGACCGGCGGCCGCGTGGGCCGGGTCTTGAACTCCGACGTGAAGCCGCCGGCCTGCACCATGAAGCCGTCGATGACGCGGTGGAACTGCATGCCGTCGTAGTACTTGGCCTTCACGTAGTCGAGGAAGTTGGCGACGGTCTTGGGCGCGGCCTCCGGATAGAGCTCGATCCGGATCTTGCCGAGCGTCGTGTCGAGCTCGACCTGCGGATTGGCGGCGAAGGCGGGCGCGGCCGCCAGGACGATGGCGGCGGCGGCGAGCGTTGCGAAGCGACGGATCATTGCGGCGTTCCTTGGTGACGTGTGAGTGGAATGTATCGAAGCCCGTCAGGGCGCGACGGCGGTGGCGTCGCGGACGAGCTTCAGCTTGGCGGCGGCGCTCTTGTTGCGCTTGTCGAGCGTGGCCGCCTGGTCGTATTGCTCGGCGGCGAGGCGCGCGTAGACGTCGCCGAGGTTCTCGCGCGCGACCGCATAGTCGGGCGCGGTCGCGACGGCGCGCAGCAGCTCGTCGCGCGCAAGCGCGAGGTCGCCCTTGCGCGAATACAGCACGGCGAGATTGTTGTGCGGCTCGGGCATCTCGGGGAAATCGGCGGCGATCTCGCGATACACGGCGATCGCCGCGTCGGTCTTGTCCTGGTCGGTGAGCGCGACGCCCTTGAGGAAGCGGGCCTGGGGCTCGCGCGGCCGCTCCTTCGCGAGGGCGTCGAGCTTCGAGATCGCCTCGTCGTACTTCTTTTGCGCCAGCAGCGCGCGCGCGTCCTTCATCCCTTGCGCGTACGCCTTGCGCGATGCTTCCGAATACTCGACCGGGGCCCGGGGCAGCGCGGGATCGTCGGTCTTCACCGCGGACGCGGGAGGCGCGGTGGGAGTGGCGGCGGGGACCGGCGCGGCGATCTGCGCGGCGCAGGGCAGCGCCAGCGTGGCCGCGGCGATGCAGGCGAGGAGCGCCGCGCGGCGGCGCGGCGGAGCCGGCAGCGGCGGGGACTCGGAGTTCGGCGGGGACGGCATCGGCGGTACGGCGCGCTCGTATCGTAGAGCGCGCCATTCTAACTCGCGGCGTCAGAGCGCGCGCAGGCGGGCAGCCGTGGCGTCGATCAGGCGGCGCGCGATCGACAGCGACGGCGGCATCTGCGGCAGCGCGTCGGCGGCGAACCAGCGGACGTCGGCGATCTCGGTGCCGTCCGGCACGAGCTCGCCGCCGGCGTACTCGGCCGTGTACGCGATCATCAGCGAATGCGGGAACGCCCACGACTGGCTGGCGAAGTACGTGAGCGCGCGGACGTCGACGCCCACCTCTTCCTTCACTTCGCGGCGCACGCAATCCTCGATCGTCTCGCCCGGCTCGACGAAGCCGGCGAGCGCGCTGTACATGCCGTTGGGAAAGCGGTGCGAGCGCGCGAGCAGCAGGTTGCGGCCATGGGTGACGAGCGCCATCATCGCCGGCGACACCCGCGGATACGCGACGTAGCCGCACGCGGGACATTCCTTCGCCCGCTCTCCCGCCTTGTCGCGCGTCGGCGTGCCGCAGCGGCCGCAGTAGCGATGCGTGCGGTCCCATTCGGCGACCTGGAACGCGCGCGCGCCCAGCGCGACCAGCGTCTCGGGAATTCGGAAGAACAGCGCGCGCAGGCCCGAGAAGCGAAACCCGGGCGGCGCCGCCGCATCGTTGGCGAGCACGATGGCGACGCACGGCACGCCCGCGAGCTCGCCGAGATAGTGCCTGACGCCGTCGACGCCCGCGGCAGCAAGCTCCGCGAGCGTGGGCACGGCGGGCACGTCCTCGGTGCCGCCGACCAGCACCTTCGCGTCGCTCCAGGCGAACGCTAGCGCCGTGCCGGGCAGGACCGCCGGCATCGCGTGCGCGGGAACGAAGCCTTCGGGCGTGTGCATGCCGCCGATTATAGGACGCGTCAGGTCGTCCGCGTCGTCTCGGGCGGAGCCGACGGATCGGTGATCTCGGCGGCGCGCAGCGTGCGCAGCCGGGCGCTGCGCAAGCGCGCGAACGCGAGCGCCACCACCAGCACGCCCGCCGCGCCGCAGAGCAGCACCTTGTCGGTGTCGTACGCCTCGGCGATCATCCCGGCCAGCGCCACGCCGACGGACTGGCCGATGAACAGCGAGGCCGCGAACTGCGACACGGCCGTGCCGCGGCGCTCGGGCGCCATCTGGGTGGCGTTCGTCTGCAGCGTGTTGTGCAGCATGTAGAAGCCCATTCCCATCGCGACGGTCGCGAGCGTCGCGAGCGGCCACGCGGCGACGAGCGCGATCGCCACCAGCGTCACGCAGATGATCGCGCCGCCCGCCGTGGCGAGCCCGACCTCGCCCAGCCGCCGCACCAGCACCGGCGCGAGGACGGCAAACACGATGCCGCCCACGCCGTAGAACATCACGATCGTCCCGGCGAACGTCAGCGAGACGCCGTAGTGGCGGTGCAGATGCGTCGCGATGAACGCGAACGAGCCGAACATGAACGTGCCTTCGAGGAACACGGTCACGAGCACCACGCGCGCCCATGGCTGGCGCCACACGTAGGCGATGCCGCCGAAGAACTCGGCGAACGACACGCCGTGCGGCGTGACGCCGTCGACGACGCGTCCGCGCCGCAGGAGCGCGAACAGCAGCGCGCTCGCGACGGCGAGCCACACGGCAAGCGCCACGAACGGCGCCGGATAGCCGAGGTGCTCGGCGCCGAGGCCGCCCATCAGCGAGCCGGCGGAGAAGCCGAACATCTGGCCCATCAGGAAGCGCGCGAGCACCGGCTGCCGCTGCTCGTACGGCACGCTGTCGCCGATCCACGCCATCGACAGCGGAATGATCGCGCCGGCCGTGGCGCCCGCGAGAAAGCGCGCGACGACGAGCAGCGCGAAATTCGGCGCGAGCGCGCAGGCGAGGGCCGTGACCGCCGACGCCGCGCACGCCCACGCGATGACGCGATACTTGCCGACGCGATCGGCGACGGGGCCGTACGCCAGCTGCAGCACGCCATACGCGCAGGTGAAGACGGTGACGGCGTTGGCGGCGGCGGCGATGCCCACGCCGAAATCGCGCGCGAGGACCGGCAGCATCGGATCGGTGACGCGCGTCGACGCCGCGGCGCCGAACGCGGCCACCGACAGCGCGACGATGGCGAGCGTGGGCGCCGGCGCCGCGGCCGGCGCCGCGCCCAGGCTCATGCGATGGGGCCGCGGCGGCCGGTCAAGCCAGTCGCAGCGGCAGCTTGCGCAGGCGCTTGCCGGTGGCCGCGGCGAGGGCGTTCGCCACCGCGGGAGCGATCGGAGGCACGCCCGGCTCGCCGACGCCGGTGGGCTTGTCGGTCGACGCGACGATGTGCACCTCGACCGCCGGCATCTCGTTCATCCGCAGCACGGGATAGTCGTGGAAATTCGACTGCTCGACGCCGCCGTCCTTGATCGTGATCGCGCCGTAGAGCGCCGCGGACAGCCCGAAGCCGATGCCGCCCTCCATCTGCGCCCGGATCACGTCGGGGTTGACCGCGACGCCGCAGTTGACGACGCACACGACGCGATCGACGCTGAACTTGTCGTCCTTCGACACGGTGACCTCGACCACCTGCGCCACCGTGGTGTTGAACGATTCGTGCACGGCCACGCCGCGGCCGCGCCGGTCGCCCGCATTCTTGCCGGGTGCGAGCGGCGTGCCCCAGCCCGCCTTGTCGGCGGCGAGCTTCAGCGCCTCGGCGTGCTTCGCCGACTTGCCGAGTAGCGCCAGGCGAAACGCGACCGGGTCCTTGCCCGCGGTGGTGGCAAGCTCGTCGATGAACGTCTCGGTGGCGAAGCCCGTGTGCGTCGAGCCGACCGATCGCCACCACTGCACGGGCACGCCGACTTGCGGGGAATGCAACTCGACCTGCAGGTCGGCGATCGCGTAGGGCAGGGTCGCCGCGCCCTCGACGCTCGTTCCGTCGATGCCGTCCTTAACCATCATCGACTCGAACAGCGTGCCGGCAAGGATCGACTGTCCGACGATCCGGTGCTGCCAGCCGGCGACGTTGCCGGAGGCATCGAGTCCCGCCTTCAGCGCGTGGACGTAAGCGGGACGGAAGTACCCGGCCTTCATGTCGTCCTCACGCGTCCAGACGAGCTTCACCGGAATGCCGCGCTTGCCCTGCGACGAGAGCGCCTTGGCGATCGACGCCGTCTCGACGACGTAATCGGAGAACGGATTCGCGCGCCGGCCGAAACTGCCGCCGGCGAACAACTGGTTGATCGTCACCTTGTCCGGCGCGAGGCCCACGGCCTTCGCGACGGCGGCCTGGTCGCCGGTATGGAACTGCTCGCCGTTCCAGACTTCGCAGCGATCGGCGTCGAGCTTCACCACGCAGTTCATCGGCTCCATCGCCGCGTGCGCAAGGTAAGGAAACTCGTATTCGGCGTCGACGACCTTCGCCGCGCCGGCAAGCGCCTTGGCGGCATCGCCGTCCTTGCGCGCGGACTTGCCGGGCGTGGCGGCGAGGCGCTTGTACTCGGCCAGGATGTCGGACGACGATTGCCTGAAACCGGTCGCGTCATCCCATTCGATCTTGAGCGCGTCGCGGCCCTTCTTCGCCGTCCAGAAGTTCGCGGCGAGCACCGCGACGCCGTTCGGGACCTCGACCACGTAGCGCACGCCGGGCACGTCCTTGACGCCCGACGCGTCGAAGCTCTTGATCCTGGCGCCGAAGCGCGGCGGATGCGCGACCACCGCCGTCAGCATCTCGGGCAGCTTGACGTCCTGCGTGAACGTCGCGGTGCCGGTGGACTTGGCGCGTGCGTCGGTGCGTGGCGCGTGCTTGCCGATGTAGACGAAGTCCTTCGCGTCCTTGACCGTCACGGTGGCGGGCACGGGCTGCTTCGCCGCGGCGTCGGCGAGCTCGCCGAACGTCGCCTTCCGGCCGCTCGCATGCGAGACCACGCCGTTCTTCACCACGATCGACGCGGCCGGCACCTTCCAGCGCTCGGCCGCGGCGCCGACGAGCATCGCCCGTGCGGCAGCGCCGGCCTGGCGATACTGGTCGAACGAGTTCGCGATCGCGGTGGAGCCGCCGGTGCCCTGCGCCGGCCCCCACAGCAGATTGTTGTAGAGGTTGGCGTCCGCGGGCGCGCCCACGACCTTCACCTGCGACCACGCGGCGTCGAGCTCCTCGGCGACGAGCGTCGGCAGGCCGGTGTAGGTGCCCTGGCCCATCTCGACGTGCTTGACGATGACGGTGACGCTGCTGTCCTTGCCGATGCGCAGGAACGCGTTCGGGGCGAACGTCCCGGCCGCGGCGCTGCCTACCGTCTTGCCGGGACCGGACATCTGCGCGATCGCGTCGGTGCCGAGGATGCCGAGCGACAGGCCGGCGCCGCCGGCGGCCGAAACGGCGAGAAACGTGCGCCGGGTCATGCCGGCCGGGACAGGCGCAGCAGCGGGGGCGTAGCGGAATGGATTCATCGTGGGGTCCTTACGCCAGGGTTCTGGCGGCCTCCTTGATCGCGGCGCGGATGCGGACGTACGTGGCGCAGCGGCAGATGTTGCCGGCCATCGCGGCGTCGATGTCGGCGTCGGTGGGGCGCTTGTTCTTCGCGAGGAGCGCCGTGGCCGACATGATCTGACCGGACTGGCAGTAGCCGCACTGCGGCACGTCGAGCTTCTGCCACGCGGCCTGGATCGCCTGGCCCTCGCGCGACTTCAGGCCCTCGATCGTCGTGATCTCGATGCCGGGCTTCAGGCTCGACAGCGGCATCTGGCACGAGCGCACCGGCTGGCCGTCGATGTAGACGGTGCAGGCGCCGCACAGGGCCATGCCGCAGCCGAACTTGGTGCCGGTGAGGTTGAGGCTGTCGCGGAGGATCCACAACAGCGGCGTGTCGGGCGCCACATTGGCGGCGATGTCGACGCGTTCCTTGTTGACGAACAGGGTGGGCATGGGCGCTCCTGGCGTGCGGTCGCGACGCGAATGCGGCGAAGCAGCAATGTTAGGCGATTGCCGGGATGCGCGCCAATGCGAAAGTCCCTGTCGCGAATGGGGGCGACAGGCGCGCGCGCTATAATCGCGCATTCGAAAACCCGCGAAAACGACGCCTCATGGAAGCCGAACAGATCAATCTCATCGCCAACACGCTGGCCGGCGTCGACGACCGCACCGCGCAACTCCGGAGGTATCTTTGACTTCGAAGCGAAGCGTGAACGCCTCGAGGTGGTGACCCGGGAGCTCGAAGACCCGAACGTCTGGAACGATCCGGCCCGCGCGCAGGCGCTCGGCAAGGAGAAGAAGGAGCTCGACGGCGTCGTCGGCACGCTGACTTCGCTCGCGGGCGGGCTCACCGACGCCCGCGACCTGTTCGAGCTCGCCCGCGCGGAAGCCGACGACGACACGCTCGAGGCGGTGCGCGCCGACGTCGCGAAGCTCGAGAGCACGGTGGCCGGCCTCGAGTTCCGCCGGATGTTCAACCATCCGATGGACCCGGCCAACGCCTTCGTCGACATCCAGGCCGGCAGCGGCGGCACCGAGGCGCAGGACTGGGCGTCGATGCTGCTGCGGATGTACCTTCGGTATGCCGAGCGGAAGGGCTACCGCGTCGAGGTGCTCGAGGAGTCGCCGGGCGAAGTCGCCGGCATCAAGAGCGCGTCGATCAAGATCGACGGCGACTACGCGTACGGCTACCTGCGCACCGAGACCGGCGTGCACCGGCTCGTCCGCAAGAGCCCGTTCGACTCCAACGCGCGCCGCCATACGTCGTTCGCCAGCGTGTTCGTCTATCCCGAGGTCGACGACTCGATCGAGGTCGAGATCAACCCGGCCGACCTTCGCATCGACACGTATCGCGCGTCGGGCGCGGGCGGCCAGCACGTCAACAAGACGGACTCCGCGGTCCGGATCACGCACCTGCCGACCAACATCGTCGTCCAGTGCCAGACGGACCGCTCGCAGCATCGCAACCGTGCCGAGGCGATGGCGATGCTGAAGTCCAGGCTGTACGAGCTCGAGTTGCGCAAGCGGCAGGAGGAGCAGCAGAAGCTCGAGGATTCCAAGACGGACATCGGCTGGGGGCACCAGATCCGCTCCTACGTCCTCGACCAGTCGCGGATCAAGGACCTGCGGACGAACCACGAAGTGGGCAATACGCAGGCGGTGCTGGACGGCGGCCTCGAGGACTTCATCGCGGCGAGCCTGAAGCAGGGAGTGTGACGATGGCCGATGAGAAAAAGGGACCCCCCGAGGGTCCCGACGAGCCGCGCGACGAGAACCAGATCATCGCGGAGCGCCGCGGCAAGCTCACGGCGCTGCGCGCCGCGGGTCCCGCGTACCCGAACGATTTCCGCCGCGACGCGCTGGCCGGCGAGCTCCACGACGCCCACGACGCGACGCCCAACGAGGCGCTCGAGCCGCAGCTCGTTCGCGTCGCGGTCGCGGGACGGATGGTGCTGAAGCGCGTGATGGGCAAGGCGTGCTTCGCCACGCTGCAGGACATGTCGGGGCGACTCCAGCTCTACGTGACGCTCGACGGCGTGGGCGCAGAGGTCCTCGACGCCTTCAAGCACTGGGATCTGGGGGATATCGTCGGCGCCACCGGCACGCTGTTCAAGACGCGCACCGGCGAGCTGTCGGTGAAGTGCGATTCGGTGCGGCTCCTCGCGAAGGCGCTGCGCCCGCTGCCCGAGAAGTACCACGGCCTGTCCGACCAGGAGCAGACGTACCGGCAGCGCTACGTCGACCTCATCACCAACCCGGCGTCCCGCGACGTGTTCGTCCGCCGCTCGCAGATCGTGCAGGCGATGCGCGAGTTCTTCGTCACGCGCGGCTACCTCGAAGTCGAGACGCCGATGATGCATCCGATCCCCGGCGGCGCGGCCGCGCGGCCGTTTCGCACGCATCACAACGCGCTCGACATGGACCTCTACCTGCGGATCGCGCCGGAGCTCTATCTCAAGCGGCTCGTGGTGGGCGGTTTCGAGAAGGTCTTCGAGATCAACCGCAATTTTCGCAACGAAGGCATCTCGACCCGGCACAATCCCGAGTTCACGATGCTGGAGTTCTACGAGGCCTATCGCGACTACCGCTACCTGATGGACCTGACCGAGACGCTGATCCGCGAGCTCGCGCAGAAGGTCCTCGGCACCACGTCGATCACGTACCAGGGCCAGCCGATCGACCTCGCGCGGAAGTTCGACCGGCTGACGATGGCCGAGGCCATCCATCAGTACAACCCGCACTACCCGATGAAGGGGCTCGAAGAGCCCGAGTACCTGCGCGCCGCGCTGGCGACGTTCGGTACCGACGTCTTCGCGACCGACGGCGTGGGCCTGCTGCAACTGAAGCTCTTCGAGGCGACGACCGAGGACAAGCTCGTCCAGCCGACGTTCATCGTCGCGCATCCGACGGACGTGTCGCCGCTGGCGCGCGCCAGCGACGCCGATCCCGCCGTCACCGACCGGTTCGAGCTCTTCATCACGGGGCGCGAGATCGCCAACGGCTTTTCCGAGCTGAACGATCCCGAGGACCAGGCCGCGCGCTTCACCGCGCAGGCGCAGGCGAAGGACGCCGGCGACGAGGAGGCGATGTTCTACGACGCCGACTACATTCGCGCGCTGGAATACGGCCTGCCGCCCACCGCCGGCGAGGGCATCGGCATCGACCGCCTCGTGATGCTGCTCGCCGACGCGCCGTCGATCCGCGACGTGATCCTGTTCCCGCAGTTGAAGCCGGAGGCATGACCCTGGCTTGATATATACCCGGTCAGGGTATATATTCGACCGATGGACACCGCCGCGGAATCCCGGGTGGACCTGGCGCTCGAGGGCATGACCTGCGCCGCGTGCGCGACGCGCATCGAGACGGTCCTGAACCGTGTTCCCGGCGCGCAGGCCGCCGTCAACTTCGCCACCGAGTCCGCCGCCGTGCGCTTCGACCCCGCGAGGGCCGACACGGGCATGCTCGTCGCCGCGGTCGAGCGCGCCGGCTACCGCGCGCACGTCTCGCACGACACCGCCGACGAGCGTCGCGCCGCCGAAGCCGGCCGGGAAGCCGCCTACCGCACGCTGCGGCGGGAGTTCTGGATCGCCGTGGTCCTGACGCTGCCGCTGCTCGCCCAGATGGTGCCGATGCTCGGCAGCGGCATGTCGCTCGCGACGCCGCATCAGGATCTGCTGCCGCGCTGGCTGCAGCTCGCCCTCGCCACGCCCGTGCAGTTCTGGATCGGCCGGCGCTTCTACACCGGCGCATGGCACGCGCTGCGCGGCGGCGGCGCCAACATGGACGTGCTGGTCGCGCTCGGCACCACGATGGCCTGGGGCTCCAGCGCCGTCGTCACGCTGGCCGGGCTCGATCGGCAGCACGTCTATTTCGAGGCGTCGGCGGCGATCATCACGCTGGTGCTGCTCGGAAAGCTGCTGGAAGCGCGCGCCAGGGCGGGCGCATCGGCGGCGCTGCTCGGCCTCGCGCGGCTGCAGCCCAGGATTGCGCACGTCGAGCGCGACGGCCAGGTCGTCGACGCGCCGCTCGAGACCGTGCGGGCGGGCGAGCGCTTCTTCGTGCGGGCCGGCGAGGCGGTGCCGGTGGACGGCGTGGTCGCGGGCGGCGCGTCGCACGTCGACGAGAGCATGCTGACGGGCGAGAGCCTGCCCGTCGCCAAGCCGCTCGGTGCGCGCGTGTACGCGGGCACCGTCAACCAGGAGGGCGCGCTCGCCTGCGACGCCACCGGCGTGGGCGATGCGACGCTGCTGGCCGGCATCGTGCGCCTGGTGCGCGAGGCGCAGGGGTCGAAGGCGCCGATCCAGCGGCTCGCCGACCGCGTGTCCGGCGTGTTCGTCCCCGTCGTCGTCGTGATCGCGCTCGTCACGTTCGGCCTCACGTGGGGGCTCGCCGGCGATCCGTCCGGCGCGCTGCTGCGCGCCGTGGCGGTGCTCGTCATCGCGTGCCCGTGCGCGCTCGGGCTCGCCACGCCCACGGCGATCATCGTCGGCACCGGGCGCGGCGCGCAGCGCGGCGTCGTGATTCGCAACGCGGCGGCGCTGGAGCAGGCGGGACGCCTCACGACGCTCGTCGTCGACAAGACCGGCACGCTGACCGAAGGCGCGCCGGCCGTGGTGGCCGTCGTCGCGACGGACGGCCAGACGTCGGACGACGTGCTGCGCGTCGCGGCCGCGCTGGAGCAGGGCTCGACGCACCCGCTCGCCGCCGCGATCATCGGCCGCGCGCGGGCGCGCGCGCTGACGCTGCCGCAGGTCGCGGACTTTCGCGCCGTGCCCGGCAAGGGCACGCGCGGACGCATCGACGGCGCCGACGCGCTCGCCGGCTCGATCGGCTTCATCGTCGACGCCGGCATCGCCGTGCCGGACGACGCGGCGGCGTTGCTCCTCACCGGCGGGAACACGGTGGTCGCCGTGGCATGGCGCGGCGCGTGCGTCGGCTTCATCGCGCTCGCCGACCGGCTGCGCGAGACGACGCCGGCCGCCATCGCGAGGCTGCGCGCGCTCGGAATCGAGGTCGCGATGCTCACCGGCGACAACGCCGCCACGGCGAAGGCGATCGCCGCGGCCGCCGGCATCGAGCACTTCCGCGCGGGCGTGCTGCCGGCCGACAAGGCAGCCGCGGTGACCGCCTACAAGGCCGCGGGAAAAATCACCGGCATGGTGGGCGACGGCGTCAACGACGCCCCCGCGCTCGCCGCCGCGGACGTGAGCTTCGCGATCGGCGCGGGCTCCGCCGTCGCGATCGAAGCGGCGGACATCACGGTCGTCCGCAACGATCTCAATGCGGTGGTCGACGCCATCCTCCTGTCGCGCGCCACGCTGGCCAAGATCCGCCAGAACCTGTTCTTCGCCTTCGCCTACAACGTGCTGGGCATCCCGTTGGCGGCGCTGGGCCTGCTGAATCCCGTCATCGCGGGCGCGGCGATGGCCGCGAGCTCGGTATCGGTGGTGGGCAACGCGCTGCTGCTGCGGCGCTGGCGACCCGCGCGCTGAGCGCGCGGCAACCGAGGAGACGAAAATGGAAACGGTGACACTGAACGTGGACGGCATGTCCTGCGGCGGTTGCGTCGCGAGCGTCATGCGGGTGCTGAAGGCCACGCCCGGCGTGGGCGATGCCGTGGTCGAGCTCGCCGCGAAGCGCGCGACCGTCACGTTCGACCCGGCGCGCACGAGCGCGGCGGCGCTGAAGGCGGCGATCGACGGCGCCGGCTACGCGGCGAGCGATGCTGCAAACTAAGCCGCGAGCTCAGCCCGGCGCGGCGGCACATCCGCGCGTCGCCCGCCCCGCGGCCGGCAAGGCGACGCTGGGCAAGCGCCTCAACCGCATCGAGGGCCAGGTGCGCGGCATCGCACGGATGGTCGACGAGGACCGGTACTGCGTCGACATCCTGACGCAGGTCAGCGCCGTGCAGTCGGCGCTCGACGCCCTCGCGCGCGCGCTCCTCGAGCATCACCTGCACGGCTGCGTCCAGAGCGCGGTGCGCTCCGGCGACGGCGACCACGCGATCGCGGAGGCGCTCGCGGTGATCCGCAAGTTCGGCCGCTGAGCGGCGCCAAGGGCGTGCGGGTCAGGGTTCGGCCTGACACAACGGCGGCTTACTTCGCGGCGTTGCGCTCCACCCACGCGGCGAACGCCGCGAGGAATTTCTCGACGAAGGCCCGCGTGTCCTCCTTGGCGATGCCGCCGTGCTCGTCGAAGATTCCGCCGGCGCCGCCGATGTACGCCTCCGGCTGCTGCAGCGCCGGCATGTCGAGGAAGACGAACGACTGGCGCAGGTGCTGGTTGGCGCCGAACGCGCCGAGCGCACCGGGCGAGACGCTGACCACGGCCGCCGGCTTCCTGCTCCAGGAGCTCTTGCCGTACGGCCGCGATCCGACGTCGATCGCGTTCTTCAGCACGCCCGGCACCGAGCGGTTGTATTCGGGCGTGACGAACAGCACGGCGTCGGCCGCCTCGATGCGCGCCTTGAACTCGCGCACTTCCCTGGGCGGATCGGCTTCGTAATCGGCGTTGTAGTGCGGCAACTGGCCGATCTCGACGACCTCGAGCGCGAGCGACGGCGGCGCGAGCCTGGCCATCGCGAGCGCCATCTTGCGGTTGAGCGAATCCTTGCGAAGGCTGCCGACGAGGACGGCGACTTTGCGAGTGGCGGGCATGGGGACTCCAGGCGACGAGGGGAAAGTGGAACTGCGGCGAGCGACGCGATGAACACGCGGGTTCCACCATTATAGGGAGACGCGCGCGCCTCGTCGTCGTTCGACATCCGCGGACATCGCCACACGGACCCGGCGCGCGCCCGGTGGCATAATCGCGGCGACGGGGTGTAGCGCAGCCTGGTAGCGCGCTTGCTTTGGGAGCAAGATGTCGGAGGTTCAAATCCTCTCACCCCGACCACTATCCGCGCAAAGCAATTGCGGAATCCGCGTCGCGACGATCGGCGCGGCTCACGCTCTCCCCACGCGGCATCGCCAACGGCCGACTGCATGAATCGAGCCCTGCCGGAATCAGGGGCCGGCCTGCCACCCGGCCCGGCGCTGCGCATGGACCTCGTGGCGGGCCTCACCGCGGCGGCGGTCGTCCTGCCCAAGGCGATGGCGTACGCGACCGTCGCCGGGCTGCCCATCGAGATCGGTCTTTACACTGCCTTGGTCCCGATGGCGGTGTACGCGCTGCTCGGCTCTTCGCGGGTGCTGAGCGTCAGCTCCACGGCCACGCTCGCGATCCTCACCGCCACGGAGCTCGGCACCGTGGTGCCGGACGCCGACCCGGCGAAGCTCATCACCGCGACGGCCACGCTCGCCGCGCTGGTCGGCGTGATGCTGCTGCTGGCGCGGCTCCTGAAGCTCGGATTCGTGGCGAACTTCATCTCCACGCCGGTCCTCACCGGCTTCAAGGCGGGCATCGGCCTCGTGATCGTCCTGGACCAGCTGCCGAAGCTGCTGGGCGTGCACATCGAGAAGCAGGGCTTCTTCCCCGACCTGCTGGGCGTGGCGCAGCACTTGGTGGACGCGTCGCCGATCACGGTCGGCGTGGCCGCGGCGACGTTCGCTGTGCTGATCGCCATGGAGCGGCTGTGGCCGCATTCCCCGGCACCGCTCGTCGCCGTGGGCGGCGCGATCGCCGCGTCGTGGTACTTCGGCCTGAAGGCGCTGGGGGTTTCGACGGTCGGGCTGATTCCGCAGGGTTTCCCGTCGCTCACGCTGCCGGACGCGGGATTGATCGGTCAACTGCTGCCGGGTGCGCTCGGCATCGCGCTGATGAGCTTCACCGAGACGATCGCGGCCGGGCGCGCCTTCGCGCGCCCGGGCGACCCGCCGATCGACGCCAATCGCGAACTGGTCGCCACGGGCGCCGCGAACATCGCCGGTGCGCTCTTCGGCGCGATGCCGGCGGGCGGCGGCACGTCGCAGACCGCCGTGGTGCGCGCCGTGGGGGGGCAGTCGCAGAAGGCGTCGCTTGTGACGGCGGGCGCGGCGCTCCTGACGATGCTCCTGCTGGCGCCGATACTGGGCTTCATGCCGAACGCGACGCTGGCGGCGGTGGTGATCTACTACTCGGTGGGCCTGATCCAGCCGGCGGAGTTCCGCGCGATTCGCGGCGTTCGATCGATGGAGTTCCGGTGGGCACTGGTCGCGTGCATCGGCGTGCTGGCGTTCGGCACGCTGAAGGGCATCGTCGTGGCGATCATCGTGTCGATGATCGGACTCGCCAGCCAGACCGCTCATCCGCGCATATCCGTCATCGGCCGGAAGCGCGGCGCCGACGTGCTGCGTCCGCTGTCGCCCGAGCATCCGGACGACGAGACGTTCGAGGGGCTGCTGATCGTGCGGCCGGAGGGTCGGCTGTTCTTCGTCAACGCGCAATACGTCTTCGACCAGATCAACGCACTGGTCGAGCAGCACGATCCGCGCGTGCTGGCGCTGGACCTGAGCCGGGTTCAGGACGTCGAGTTTTCTGCGCTGATGATGCTCATGGACGAAGAGCAGCGTCTCGCGGAGCGCGGTGTCGAGGTGTGGGTGGCGGGGCTGAATCCGGGGGTCATGGACTCGGCGCGGCACGCGGGCCTCGTCACGCGGCTGGGGCGGGAGCGCATGCTGTTCAATGCGCGCATGGCGATCGAGCGCTATCGGATCTTGCCGCCCCTGGACGCCCCGGCAGCGTCGCCACCGATCGCGTCCTGACAAAGGCCATCCCGAAACCCACGACTTTAGGACCATGAGCGAAACCGCGCCCGCACCCCAAGCCAAGCCCGCCGACGACGACGCGAAGAAGCGCCTGCGCGACAAGGTGGACAAGCTCCTGGCCTCCGAGCCCCGCAAGACCGAAGCGAGCATCACGCTGGACGGCAGGACGCTTGCTTACAGCGCGGTCGCCGCGTTCGTTCCGGTGACGGCGGGTGGCGTCGACGACAAGCGAGGCGATCCCGAGGCCGCGATCTTCACGACGTCGTACTTCGCCGCCGACGCGGATCCGCGCACCCGGCCGGTGTGCTTCGTCTTCAACGGCGGGCCGGGATCGTCGTCGATCTGGCTGCATCTCGGCGCGCTCGGCCCGAAGCGCGTGGTCATCCGCGAGGACGGCACGATGCCGCCGCCCCCTTACGCCGTGACGGACAACGACGAGACGTGGCTCGAGCATTTCGACCTCGTGTTCATCGACCCGCCGCACACCGGCTATTCGATCACGGCCTCGGAGGACGCACGCAAGAAGATGCTGAGCGTCGACGGCGACGTCGACGCGCTCGCCGAGTGCATCCGCGCGTGGCTCGGCCGTCACAAGCGCTGGAGCTCGCCGATCTTTCTCGCGGGCGAGAGCTACGGGACCACCCGCGGCGCGGCGCTCGCCGAGCGGCTGCAGAACAACGGCGTCGCGCTGTCGGGCGTCATCCTCGTGTCCTGCGCGATGGATCTGCAGAGCCTCGTGTTCGAGCCGCGCAACGACCTGCCCTACGCGCTCTTCCTGCCGGGCTTCGCGTGCGCCGCGCAGTACCACGGCAAGCTGGCGGGCCGGCTTGCGCGCTCGCCGCAGGAGGCGCGGGCGGCGGCCGAGCAATTCGTCGCCGAGGACTATCTCGCCGCTCTCCACGCGGGCTCGCGGTTGTCGGCGGCGACGCGCAAGCGCATCGTGAAGCGGCTGGCGGAGCTCACCGGACTCTCCTCGACGCTCGTGGACGAGAGCAACCTGCGGATCGGCGACTCGACATTCTTCGTCGAGCTCCTGCGCGACCGGGGCCAGATCGTCGGCCGGCTCGAGTCACGCGTGACGGGCCCGATGGCCGCCAGCCGTTCGCGCCTGTGGGAGTTCGACCCGGGCATCGAGGCGCTGTACGGCCCCTACACGATGGCCGCGCACGCGTACATGAGCGAGACGCTCGGCATCGACAGCGATGCGCGCTACGACGTGATCTCGATGGACGCCCACAAGCAATGGAACTGGAGCCGCGGCGAGACGAAGGGCAACAACTTCACCTGCACGAGCCCGGACCTGTCGCGCGCGCTGCGGCGCAACCCGCATCTGCGGGTGTTCGTCGCCAGCGGGCGCTACGACCTCGGCACGCCCTACAGCGCGACCGACTGGTCGCTGGCGCAGCTCGACGTGCCGCCCGACGTGATGGCGCGGGTCGAGCACCACTATTACGACGCCGGCCACATGATGTACACGCGCGAAGCGGACATGATGAAGCTGAAGCGCGACGTCGCGGCCTGGCTCGCGAGCGCCTGAAGCGGGCTCACCAGCCGAGATCGGACCAGCTGAGACCGAGCCAGGGGTCCGAGTTGTCGCGGGCCGTGGCCTTCTGCATCGCCTCGCTCTGCTGCTTGCGATAGGCGCTCGCCTCCCGTGTGACCGCGGCCGCGTCCGCGACGGCGTTTTCGGGATGGAGCTTGAGATACGCGTCGTACTCGGCCGGGCCGCCCACGTAGACCTGGTTGCCCGGCGCGTCCGGGTAGATGAAGAACTTCCGGCCGGTGCGTTGCATCGCCCTGAACTTCCCTGCCGGGAGTCCCTTCACCCACGACCGCTGGACGTCGTTCGTCGCGACGAGCACCTTGAAGCCCGAGTCCACGAGCTGCCGCGGGTCGATCGTCGCCGCGGCGGCGAAGGCGCTTGCGCCCAGCCAAAGCAGCATCGCCACCGCGCTTCGCATCGCGAGCGTGCGGGGCGCGCGTTCCTTCAGGCGGTCCTTCATCGAGCTCTCCCAGGTCGTCGCTTGCCGGACGGCACGATATCACCGCGCGCCTGTCCTGCGGAGCATGCGCGCCGCGGCGCGTCACGTATCATTGCTCCATGCCCGCTTCCCGCGACCTGACACGCATCGAGCTGTCCGTGCTGCTGATCGCGATCCTGATCGCGGCGTCGCTCTGGGTGCTTCGCCCGTTCCTCCTGGCCACGGTCTGGGCGACGATGATCGTCGTCGCCACCTGGCCGCTGATGCTGGCGGTGCAGTCGAGGGTCCGGCGGCGGTCGATCGCCGTGCTGTTCATGACGGTCGCCATGCTCATCGTGCTCGTCGCGCCGGTGTTCCTCGCGATCCAGGCGATCGTGTCGAATCTCGACACCATCAAGGGCTGGACGCAATGGGTCGCCACGCACGGGCTGCCGGCGCCGCCGGACTGGATCCGCCGCATTCCGCTCGCAGGTCCCAAGGTCGCCGAGCACTGGGCGGAGCTGGCGGCGTCCACCGGCGACGAGCTCGTCGCCCGCTTCGGGCCCTACGCCGCGGATGCGGTGCGATTCATCGGCGCCGAGTTCGGCAGCGTCGGCATCGTCGCGATCCAGATGCTGCTCACCGTGCTCATCGCCTCGATCCTCTATTCGAACGGCGAAGTCGCGGCGACCGGCGTCATCCGGTTCGGCCGGCGGCTTGCGGGCGACCGCGGCGAGGAAGTCGTGCGGCTCGCCGGCCAGGCCGTGCGCGGCGTCGCGCTCGGCATCGTCGTCACCGCGCTGGCGCAGACGCTCCTCGCGGGCATCGGGCTCGCCGTCGCCGGAATCCCGTTCGCCGCGCTGCTCACCGCGCTGATCCTCGTGCTCTGCATCGCGCAGATCGGGCCGCTGGTCGTTCTGCTGCCGGCGGTCGCCTGGCTTTACTACAACGGCGCGTCGGGCTGGGGCACGGCGCTGCTGATCTGGACCGTCGGCGTCGGCGCGCTCGACAACGTCCTGCGGCCGGTGCTGATCCGGCGGGGCGCCGACCTGCCGCTGCTGCTGATCTTCGCCGGGGTGCTGGGCGGCTTGCTGGCCTTCGGCATCATCGGGCTGTTCGTCGGACCGGTCGTGCTCGCGGTGACCTACCGGCTGCTCGAGCGGTGGGTGGCCGACACGGATCCGCCGCCGGCCGCGTAGGTGCGGCAGCAAGCGTCAAGGTTCGTCGCGAAGGGAGGCTCGACAATGGGGTGCAACGATTCGCCGGGCGCGCGGGCCTCGCTCGCAGCGGTGTGGCTCGCGGTCCTGGCCGTGACGGCGGGCTGCGCCACGCGTCCGGTCAACGAGCCGATCACGCGAACCGATCCTGCGAGCGGCTACCGTTTCGAGACCCGCGAGCAGACCGACAAGCAGAACCTGGTCGTTCTGGCGTTCTCGGGCGGCGGCACGCGCGCGGCGGCATTTTCTTACGGCGTGCTCGAATTCCTGCGTCGCACGGAGGTCGTGGGTCCCAGGGGCAACACCGTTCGCCTGCTGGACCAGGTCGACATCATCACGGGCGTCTCGGGCGGCAGTTTCACCGCGCTCGCCTACGGGCTCTACGGCGACAAGCTCTTCACCGACTATGAGCAGCGCTTCCTGAAGCGCGACGTGCAGGGCGAGATCATCGCGCGTACTTTCAATCCGGCGAACTGGGGACGCCTCTCGTCCAACGGATGGGGCCGCTCCGAGCTCGCCTCCGAGCTGTACGACGAGATCCTCTTCAACGGGGCGACGTTCGCCGACCTGGAGAAGGGCAAGGGCCCGTTGATCCTGGCGTCGGCCACCGACATTTCCACCGGCGCGCGCTTCCTCTTCAACCAGCGCGTCTTCGACGTCATCTGCTCGGATCTCGATTCGGTGCGGCTGTCGCGCGCCGCCGCTGCGTCGTCGGCGGTGCCCGTCGTGCTGTCGTCGGTGACGATCAAGAACTATGGCGGCACGTGCAACACGATCACGCCAATGTGGGCGCGCCCTTTCATCGACACTGCGGATCCGCCGCGTCCCGCGGCGCGCGCCATACGGTCGATGAAGGCCGAGCAGGCCTTCGGCGACGGCGTGCGGCGGCCTTATCTCCATCTGGTGGACGGGGGTGTGTCAGACAACGTGGGCATGCGCAGCGTGCTGGATGCGCTCGAGATCTTCGAGGCGCTCCACGACGCGGGGCTGCGGTCGCCCTTCGACAACGTGAAGCGCGTCATCGTGTTCGTCGTGAACTCGCTGTCGTCGCCGCCCATCAACTGGGACGAGCATGAAACGCCGCCGGGCACCGTCGACGTCCTGCTGAAGGCGGCCGGCACGCCGATCGACGCGTTTTCGTACGAGGCCACGGAGCTCCTGCGCGACACCGCGGCGCGCTGGAACGCGTTGCGGCGCATCCGCAACTCGGCGGCTTTCAAGGACAACAAGGACCCGGAGGTCGCGAAGGCGCTGCGCGTCCCCGACGCCGAGATCTACGCGATCGACGTTTCGTTCCCCGCGCTCGCGGACCAGGCGGAGCTCGATTACCTCAACCGGCAGCCGACGTCGTTCGTGCTGCCGCCCGAGGCCGTCGACCGGCTGCGCGCGGCGGCCGGCACGATCATCATGGCGTCGCCCGACTTCCAGCGGCTCTTGAAGGACGTCGGGGCGAAGATCGTCGCGCCCCCGCCGCCCTAGGGCGCGGCGCTCGCGAGAATCGCCTGCGCCCGCAGGATCACGGGCTTGTCCACCATCCTGCCGTCGACCGCGACGGCCGCGCCGCCGGCGGCGCTCGCCGCGGCGACGATGCGGCGCGCCCAGGCGATCTCGTCGGCCGATGGGCTGAACGCGTCGTTGACGGCCGCCGCCTGCGAGGGATGGATGCACAACTTGCCGCCGAAGCCGAGCCGGCGTGCGGTGGCGGCGGCGTCGCGCAGCACGGCCGCGTCGGCGATCTCGACGGTGACGCCGTCGACCGGCCCCGCGAGATTGGCGACGCGCGACAGCAGCACGAGCTGCAGCCGGAACGGCAGGAGCTCCGGCTCGTTCACGTTCATGCCGAGGTCGAGCTGGAAGTCGATCGAGCCGAACAGCAGCCGCAGCACGCGCGGCGCGGCCGCGATCGCGGCGCCGTGCGCCAAACCGCGGGCAGACTCGATCAGCGGCAGCAGCGTCGCGTCCTGCGCGAGGCGGCTCGCGGCATACGCGAGATCGTCCGCCGACTCGGCCTTCGGCACGACCACGCCCGCTACGCCGGGATGCGAGCACAGCGCGATGTCGTCCGCGAACCACGCGGTGTCCGCGCTGTTGACGCGCACGAGCACGCGCGACGATGGCGTGAGCCAGCCGGCCAGCGCCGCGCGCGCCGCGGACTTGTCGGCGGGCGGCACGGCGTCCTCCAGGTCGACGATGACGGCGTCGGCGGCGGAGCGCACCGCCTTGTCGAAGCGGTCCGGCCGGTTGCCCGGCACGAACAGATACGAGCGCGCGAGACGCTGCGGCATGGTCAGCGCCTCCGGGCGAATTCCACGAGCTGGTCGAGCGCCTTGCTCCAGCCGTCGTTGAAGCCCATTTCGGCATGGCGCGCGCGATCGGCCGGATTGCCGTGGATCACGCGCGCCGTGTAGCGCGTGCCCCCTCCGGCATCCTCCAGCGTGATCGTCGCCGTGAAGCCGAGCGGCTCGCCGGCGCCGGCGATCACCTTGCCAGCGGGCCGAAAGCCGGGTCCGAGCACGTTGGTCCACGTGAGCCGCTCCTGGGCGAGCACCTCGAGGTAGCAGCCCACGTTCGGGAACGTCTCGCCTTCGGGCGAGCGGAACACCGTGCGGAAGGCGCCGCCCGGCGCGAGGTCGATCTCGCATTCCACCGTGCGCCACGGCGCCGGCGTGAACCATTGCATCAGCTGGTCGGGCACGGTCCACGCCGACCAGACGACGGATCGCGGCACGTCGACGACGCGCGTCAGCACGAGGTCCAGCGCGGGATCGAGCGGCCGGTCGGCGAAGCGCGGAGGCTGGGATTTCATAGCTTGGTCTCCTTCGTGAGTGCCAAATGGGCGTCGAGCCGGTCGAGGCGGCGCTCCCACCCTTCACGCTGGTCCGAGAGCCAATGCTCGGCCGCGGCGATCGGACGGGGCTGCAGGCGGTAGGTGCGCACGCGCCCGGACTTGTGCGAGCGCACGAGACCGCTTCGCTCGAGCATCCGCAAGTGCTGGGCGAAGGACGGCAGCGCCATGCGGAACGGCCGCGCGAGATCGCTCGTGCTGGCGGGCCCATGGCGAAGCTGCTCCAGCACCGCGCGCCGGGTGGGGTCGGCGAGCGCCTGGAAGACGTCGGTGAGAAGCGTCGTTCGGCCGGGCACGGAAGCCACTGTAGCGCGCGGCGATACTTAGGTCAATGCCTTAGTAACGGGCGGGCGGGAACGCGGGGCGGGCGGCGGTCGTCTAATGTTGCGAACACCCCGAAACCGCCGTGGGACCACGATGCCGTCGCTGCCGCTGTCGCAGGAACCGCAGGACACGTCCGACGTCGCCATGGCGCGCCGCATCGCCGGCGGCGACCGGGCCGAGCTCACGCGGCTGATGCGCAAGCACAACCAGCGGCTCTTCCGCACCGCGCGCAGCATCCTCAAGGACGACGCCGAGGCCGAGGACGCCGTCCAGGAAGGCTACCTGAGCGCGATCGGCGCGATGGGCGAGTTCCGAGGCGGCGCCACGCTGGCGACGTGGCTGGTGCGCATCGTCGCCAACGAGGCGCTCGGGCGCTTGCGCAAGCGGGCTCGCAGCGCGGACGTCATCAGGCTCGCCGGCACCACCGGCGATATCGGCGACCTACCGGAGATCGACATGCGCGACGCCTCGCAGGTGCCGCCCGAGCAGGCCGCGCTTCGCGCGGAGACGCGGCGCCTGCTGGAGTCCAGGATCGACGCGCTGCCGGAAGCCTTTCGCATCGTGTTCGTGCTGCGCGCGGTGGAGGAGATGAGCGTCGAGGAGGTCGCCGCAAGCCTCGGTCTCGCACCCGCCACGGTGCGCACACGCCATTTCCGCGCCAAGGGCCTGCTGCGCGAATCGCTGGCGCGCGAGATCGACGTCAGCCTGCAGGACGCTTTCGCCTTTGCCGGCGCACGTTGCGATCGCATCGTCGCCGGCGTGCTGTCACGGCTCTCGCCCCCCGCCTGAGCCGCCCCCTGCCGGGGATGCGGGCATCAGTCGCCCGTGGCGGCGGGCCGCAGCGTCCCCTGGCGCTCGCGCACGAGGCGCAGCACGTATTCGCTGCACTCCTCCGGCCGGATGCATGGCTCCGCCGCGATCGCCCAGTCGTCGTCGTAGCCGTAACGCCGCATGTAGTCCGCCAGCAGCGGGCGGTAGTGCGCCACGTCCTCGGGACGGAACCAGTCGCGCCAGTTGCCCGCGCGACGCGTGCGGTCGACCCGCCGGAGCGCGGCGGGGACGGTGGGATTCATCGCCTCGGCGTCGAGCGAGAGATGGTCCGCGAGCGGCGCGAAATCGCCCGCCACCATCGTCTCGTATTTGAAGACGAGCGCATCGGGAAACGCGGCATGAAATGCGATGGCGTCCGCCAGCATGCGCGCGCGGCCTTCATCGGTGTGCGCGGACGAGCCGCCCATCGTCTCGAAGACGTCGTTGATCTCGAGCAGCGACACGGAGCGCGGATCGGCCTCCTTGGCACGCAGCAGCGCGAGGTAACGCTCGAGCCGCGCCGGATCGGCAAGCATCGACGTCGCGCCGTACGCGCGGTACAGCAGTCGGCTCACCAGCACGTCGCGCGGATCGCGGACGATGAGCACCAGCCGCTCGAACTGGCGGTAGAACGGATACGGCATCGGGTGCTTCGTATGGAGCAGGACCTTGGCCGCGACATTGGGCGCGGTCACGGGGACGAACGTGCGCGGCTCGAACAGCAGCACCGTGTCGGCGGGCATCGCGGCGCGGATCGCGTACACGAGCGCCGTCGTGCCCGACTTCCCCATCCCGGCGACGCAGACCCGCATCGTCAGGCCGAAGGCGCGGCGCCGAGGCGGGCCTCGGCCTTGGCCACCATCGCCTTGAAGCGCGGATCGTCGCGGAGCGGGTCGAGCGTCGTGTCGACCCGGAACCAGTTCATGTTCTGCGACTGCGCGGCAGCGAACACGTTGTCGAGCAGCTCGAGCGCCTTGTCGAAATCGCGCATCGACACCATGTTGCAGCCGAGGTTGTAGAGCAGGTTGATGTTGTCCGGGTCGAGCAGCATCGCGCGCTCGGTCCATTCGCGCGCCCGGTCGAACTCGCCGAGCGCGACCAGCGCGCTCACGCCCCAGCCGATGGCGAGGCCGTGGTCCGGCTCCGCGACGATGATCTTCTCGACCCGCGCGAGCTCGCGCCGCGCCGCCGACTTCATGCCCTCGACGTCGCCGATGGCCTCGTAGCACTGGATCGCCATTCCGAGCGCCCAGAAATCGGATTCCATCGCCGTGGCGGCGCGCTCGAGGCACTTCACGGCCTCCGCGTTGTCGCCCATCGCGATGTAGCAGCGCGCGGCCGGCGCATTCACTTCGTAGCTGTCGGGGTCGAGTGCCAGCGCGGCGCGATGCTCGACGATCGCTTCGGCGTAGCGGCCCTGGTCGCCCAGGATTCGGCCCTTCGCGGCATGCGCCTCGGCGAGATCGGGCTGCAGCGACAGCGCGCGCTCGGCGGCGTCCCAGCCGTCGTCGCCGGTGCCGGCGTCGACCAGGCGCTTGTTCGACTGGCAAAGCGCGAGCAGCGCCCACGCGCGGGCGTACGTGGGATCGATCTCGACCGCGCGCCGCGACAGGCGGATCGCGATGTCGCGGTGGCGCGAGTTGCCGGTGGCGTTGTACTGCCGCGCCATCAGGTAGAGCTTGTACGCCTCGGGATTGGTGGTCGACCGCTGCTCGATCGCCTTCTTCTCGGCCGGCAGCAGCTTCAGCTTGAGCGCGGCGACGATCGCCTCGGAGATCTCGTCCTGCAGCGCGAAGATGTCGTTCAGGTCGCGGTCGTAGCGCTCCGCCCACAGGTGGCTGTCGGTGGCGCCTTCGATCAGCTGCGCGGTGATCCGCACGCGATTGCCCGACTTGCGCACGCTGCCTTCGAGCACGTGCGAGACCTTGAGCGCCCGCGCCACCTGCCCGATCTCCGTGTGCTTGCCCTTGTACGTGAAAGCGCTGTTGCGCGACACGACCGACAGCGCCGACACTTTCGACAGGTCGGTGATGATGTCCTCGGTGACGCCGTCGCTGAAGTACTCCTGCTCGGGATCGCCGCTCATGTTGGCGAACGGCAGCACGCAGATCGCGAGCCGCTGCGTGCGCTTTCCGGCCGGCGCCGCCGTCGACTCCGCCGGCGTGCGCAGCGCGAACACGTGCACGGGACGCTCGATGTTCTTGACCGCATGCTCGCCGAGATCGTCGAACGCGAAGTCGCCCTTGCCCGCGACCTGGTCGCGCACGGTCCGCGACACGACGACGCCGCCCGGCTCGGCCAGGGCCTGGAGGCGCGCGGCGACGTTGACGCCGTCGCCGTAGATGTCGTCGCCCTCGACGATGACCTCGCCCAGGTTGAGGCCGATCCGGTAGCGCAGCCTCTCCCCGTCGGGCGCGCCGCTCGCGGCGGTCAGATGCTGGATCTCGCGGGCGCAGCTCACCGCGGCGACGACGCTCGGGAATTCGGCGAGGGCGCCGTCGCCCATCAGCTTGAATATGCGGCCGCCGTTCGCGGCGACGCGCGGATCGAACACGGAGAGCCGGTTCGCCTTCAGCCGTTCGAGCGTGCCGGCCTCGTCGCGCTCCATCAGCGCGCTGTAGCCGACGACGTCGGCGGAGAGGATGACCGTCAGCTTGCGCTGCATCGCGCGATCAGCGGGGCGGGGGCAAGAGGCGTCGCAGCGCCTCGAAGAACAGCGTGGACTGCAGCCGCTCGCCGTTGATCTGCGCGGCGACCTCCGCCGCCAGCGCGGGGTCCACCGGCAGCAGCGGGAGGCCGGTCGAGCGCGCCATCACCTCGACCATGCACGCGCGCTCGAGGATGTAGAGGTCGTCGTACGCGTAGTCCATCCGCGCGCCGCAAACGACGATGCCGTGGTTGCCGAGGAAGCCGATGTCGGCGTCGCCCATCGCGCGGGCGATCCGCTCGCCTTCCGAGTGATCGAGCGCGAGGCCGTTGTAGTGCGCGTCGAGCGCCACGCGGCCGTGGTAGCGCATCGCGTTCTGCGACAGCGTGGTGTCGAGGCCGCGCGCGCCGGTCAGCGTGAGCGCCGTGGCGTACGGCATGTGCGTGTGGAGCACGCAGGCCTTGCGCGTGATCCGGTGCACGGCCGCGTGGATGAACATCGCGGTCGGCTCGACGCCGTGGCGGCCGGCGAGAACCTCGCCCATGCCGTCGACCATCACGATGTCGCCGGCGCCGATCTCGCTCCAGTGGAAGCCGCGGGGATTGAGCAGGAAGCGGTCGCTCCCGTCGGGCAGCGCCACGCTGAAATGATTGCATACCCCTTCGCCGAGACCGTGATGGGCGGCGGCGCGAAGCGCCAGCGCGAGGTCGGCGCAAAGGCGCCGCACATCCTCGCGGGCGAAGTCGGCGTCGTGGCGAAGCGGGGGGGCGTGCAGGGCGGTGGCCATGGAAGGACCGGGCGAAATGGACAGGCCTCATTGTAGTGGGATCGGCGCGCCCCCACTTGCATCGAAGGCGCCCCGCTGGCGCCGCACCCTGCCGTCCCCCGAGATCCCCGACCATGCTGCGCTTCCTCCTCTTCGACGTCCTGCTGCACGGCTACATCGCCGTCCGGCTGATTCCCGCGCTCCCCGGCGTGCTCGTTCCGGCGGCCGTGGGCCTCGTCATCGCCGCCTCGGCCGCGCTGATGCCGCTCGGCTTCGCCGCCCGGCGCCTCGCGCGCCAGCCGCTCGCGGACCGTCTGGCGGGCATCGGTTGGCTGGCGGCGGGGCTGTTCTCGTCGCTGCTCGTGCTCACCTTGATGCGCGACGCGGGCCTCGCGCTGTCGGCGCTCGCCGGCACGGTCGGCGGCGCCGCTTCGTGGCGCGCGACGGCGCGCGAAGCGTCCGCGCTCGCCGTGCCGGCGCTGGCGGTGCTGCTGACGGCCGTCGGCTACTTCAACGCGCGCCGGCGCGCCCGCGTGCGGCGCGTCGACGTCCCGATCGCGGGCCTGCCGGCCGCGCTGCACGGCTTCACCATCGCGCAGATCACCGATCTCCACGTGGGCGCGACGATCAAGCGCGGCTACGTCGACCGCGTGGTCGACGCCGTCAATGCGCTCTCGGCCGACGTGATCGCGGTCACGGGCGACCTGGTCGACGGCAGCGTGCGCGACCTGTCGCCGCACACGGCGCCGCTGGCGCGGCTGTCGGCGCGCCACGGCGCGTACTTCGTCACCGGCAACCACGAGTACTACTCGGGCGCGCCGGCGTGGACGGCGGAGATCCGCCGCCTCGGTCTCACCGTGCTCGAGAACGAGCACGTCGTGCTGCGGCACGACGCCGCCGACGTGGTGGTCGCGGGCGTCACCGACTATGGCGCGCATCACTACGATCCGGCGCTTCGCAGCGATCCCGCGGCCGCGCTGAGGGGCGCACCCGCCGGTGCGGGCGTGAAGGTCCTGCTCGCGCACCAGCCGCGCTCCGCGTTCGCGGCTGCCGAGGCAGGCTTCGACCTGCAGCTGTCCGGCCACACGCACGGCGGCCAGTTCCTGCCGTGGAATTTCTTCGTCCGGCTGCAGCAGCCGTTCACCGCGGGATTGCGCCGCCTGGGCTCGCTGTGGGTGTACACGAGCCGCGGGACGGGCTACTGGGGTCCGCCCAAGCGGCTCGGCGCGCCATCGGAGATCACCCATCTGCGCCTCGTGCCCGCGTAAAATGCCGGCTCCTTTCACGGAGGCGGCATGGACAACGACAGCACGACCGGACGAGGTCAGGCAGTTTCGGGCAAGCGCAAGGCGGGGTGGCTGGTCGCGCTCGCCGCCGTGACGCTCGCGACCGGCTGCGCCTCCGATGCATGGCAAAACACGCAGGCGACCGGGTTCAACGGCTATCTGAACGACCTCGCGCGGGCCTGCGCGCCGCTGCAGATCGGCGACAAGCAGCTCGCCGAGATGATCCGGCTGAACGCCGTCAACGAGAGCTACAACTACTTCATCGACGCGACGTCGCGCCTTTACTACAGCCAGCTCGAGCCCGACAGCTACCGGACGGCGATCGTGGGCTTCTTCGGCGCCGGCTCGACGAACGAGCAGTCATTTCAGTGCATCTTCTCGCACCTTCCCGCGGGACGCGCGGCGCAGCCCGCGCGGCGGGTGATCATGTATTGACCGCGCCTTTGCCCCGCGGTGGATTCCGGTGCGAAATCAGCGTGATGTGATAAGATTTGCGGGTCGGGAAGGCGGGACAGGCAGCAGGCAACCGGGCGCCCGTAGCTCATTCGGATAGAGCACCGGCCTTCTAAGCCGGGGGTAACAGGTTCGAGTCCTGTCGGGCGTGCCAAAGCGGTCGAGCGGTAACGCCCGGCGCGCGGCCCGCGGCACACGGCGACATCGATTTCCAGTGGTGGCTGTAGCTCAGTTGGTAGAGTCCCGGATTGTGATTCCGGTTGTCGTGGGTTCGAGTCCCATCAGCCACCCCACCTGATCGTTTTCGGCGCTGCGCAACGCAGCGCCGTTTTCATTTCCGGCGCCGGCAGGCGCCGGCCGCCGGGCCCTCTCCTACGTCGTTTCAGGCGCGGTCCGACAGCGCGCCGCCGGCGTTCGGGTTAAACAATCTGACCACTCTCACTCGGCTGGGAGCCCACGCAAATTTCGTCCAGGAGATTGTCCGATGCCGTCGTCCAAGCCCCCCGCCTCGCGCACCAACAAATCCTCGTCCGCCTCCATGGAGGCCGGAAAGTCGAGTTCGAAGGCCACGGCCAGCGGGCCGGCGGACGGCGTGTCCGCGGTGGTCGATGCCGCCACGGCGAAGGCCGCCGGCACGGAGGCCGTCGCGCAGGCGTTCCCGTTCAACGCCGCCAAGCGCAGCGAGTTCGGCGCGGCCGCGCGCGCGCCGGCCGCGGGCCAGACCGCGGAGCCACCCCATCCGCTGGTCAGCGGCAGCACGCTCAGCGAGACCAACGCCTCGCCGAAGGTCGGGAGCGGCACGCCGCAGTCGAGCTTCAACCCCGGCAACGGGTCGCTCGATCGCGTCCGCGTGGACTCCGGTGGACGCGTCCTGACGACGAACCAGGGCGTGCCCATCGCCGACAACCAGAACTCGCTGAAGGCCGGCTTCCGCGGACCGGCGCTGCTGGAGGATTTCATCCTCCGCGAAAAGATCACCCATTTCGATCACGAGCGCATCCCCGAGCGCATCGTGCACGCGCGGGGCTCAGGCGCGCACGGCTATTTCGAGTGCTACGCGCCGCTGACGGAAGTGACGCGCGCGTCGGTGTTCTCGGAGGCGGGAAAGCGCACGCCGGTGTTCGTCCGCTTTTCCACGGTCGCCGGCGAGCGCGGCTCCACCGACACGGCGCGTGACGTCCGCGGCTTCGCCGTCAAGTTCTACACCGACGAAGGCAACTGGGATCTCGTCGGCAACAACATTCCCGTCTTCTTCATCCAGGACGCGATGAAGTTTCCCGACCTGGTGCACGCGGTGAAGCCGGAGCCGCACCATGCCATGCCGCAGGCGGCGTCGGCGCACGACACGTTCTGGGACTTCGTGTCGCTGATGCCGGAATCCACCCACATGCTGATGTGGATCATGTCGGACCGCGCGATCCCGCGCAGCCTGCGGATGATGCAGGGCTTCGGCGTCCACACGTTCCGGTTCGTGAACGCGCAGGGCGAATCGCGTCTGGTCAAGTTCCACTGGAATCCCGTCGCGGGCACGCATTCGCTCGTGTGGGACGAAGCCGTCAAGATCTCGGGCGCCGATCCCGACTTCCACCGCCGCGACCTGTGGGAGGCCATCGAAGCCGGCGCGTACCCGGAATGGGAGCTCGGCGTCCAGATCTTCACCGAGGAGGAAGGCGAGGCCTTCTCCTTCGACTTCCTGGACGCGACGAAGCTCGTCCCGGAAGAGCTCGTGCCCGTCGTTCCCGTGGGCCGGCTCGTGCTGAACCGCAATCCGGACAACTTCTTCGCCGAGACGGAGCAGGTGGCGTTTTGCACGGCGCACATCGTCCCGGGACTCGACTTCACGAACGACCCGCTGCTCGCCGGCCGCATCCATTCCTACGTCGACACGCAGATCTCGCGCCTCGGCGGACCCAACTTCCACGAGATCCCGGTCAATGCGCCCGTGGCGCAGGCGCACAACAACCAGCGCGACGGCATGCATCGCCAGGCCATTGCGCGCGGCCGCGTCGCCTACGAGCCCAACTCGCTCGGCGGCGGCTGCCCGTTCCAGGCCGGCGCGCAGGGCTTCATGTCGTTTCCCCAGCCCGTGCAGGAAGACAAGGTGCGCGGCAAGCCTGAGAAATTCGCGGAGCACTACAACCAGGCGACGCTGTTCTGGCAAAGCCAGACCGACGTGGAGAAGGCGCACATCATCAAGGCGTATCGCTTCGAGCTCACCAAGGTGCAGACGCCGGCGATCCGCCGTCGCGTCGTCGCCACGCTTCGCAACGTCGCCGAGGAGCTTGCCGCCGCCGTCGCGAGCGGGCTCGGCATCGAGCTGCCCCAGCCGCTGCCCCGCGCGCTCGATCGCGTTCCCGCGGCCGAAGTGAAGCGCTCCAACGCGCTGTCGCTGACCGCGCGGCCGGGCGACGGCGGCATTGCCACCCGCCGGATCGCCATCCTCGTCGAGGCCGGCGCCGATGCCGGGGTCGTCGACCTGCATCGCGCGCTGATGGACCGCGGCGCGGTGCCGCGCTACGTCGGCGGGCGCCTGGGCGACGTGGCGCTCGCCGGGGGCGGCGCCGTCCCGGTCGAGATCACGATCGAAACTGCGCCGTCCGTGACGTTCGACGCCATCGTCGTGCCCGGCGGCCCGGCGTCGGAGGCGCTGGCCCGGAATGGCGCGGCGCTGGAGTTCGTCAAGGACGCCTACCGGCATTGCAAGGCGATCATGGTCTTCGGCAGCCGCGAATCGGCGGTGCTTTCCAAGGCGGGCATTTCCGGAAAGCTCCCGAATGGCTCGAAGGATCCCGGCATCGTGTTCGGCGGCGCCGGCAGCGCCCAGGGCATCGAGGAATTCGCCGCCGCCGTCGCCGCGCACAGGACGTTCGCGCGCGAAACCGACCCGCCGCTGATATAGGCGCCATCATGGCCAGGACAATCATGATCAAGCCGCAGCTCCGCGAGCTGCTGCTGCAGGCGCTCGAGCACGAGCGCGGCGGCGCGCTCGTTTATTTCAACGCGCTCGAGTGCACGCGCAACGAGGACCTCCGGAAGGAATGGGAGAAGTATCTCGATCAAACGCTCGGTCACGTCGACATCCTGACGGCGGCCTGCGCGGCGCTCGGCTTGGATCCGGACGAAATGACGCCCGGCTGCAGGATCGTCCAGCAGAACGGCAAGGCGCTGATCGCCGCAATGCGGGCTGCGCTCGCGGAAGGGAATCGGGAGGCGGCGGAGCTCGTCGCGTGCGATTGCGTGGTCATCGCCGAGACGAAGGACCACGCCAACTGGCAGCTGATCGGCAAGTGCGCGGCGCAAATGGACGGCGACGCCGGCCGCGTGCTGCGCGCGGCGTACGAGCAGGTCGAGGACCAGGAGGACGAGCACCTGTACCACTCGAAGGGCTGGTGCCGCGAGTTGTGGCTGGCCTCGCTCGGGCTGCCGGCGCAGCTGCCGCCGCCGGAGGAAGTGAAGAACGTCCGCGACGCCAAGGCGGCCGCCGAGGTGGAATCGCGTCGCGTGTGAGTCAGGGCATCCGCAGTCCCCATCGATCACAGGAGAGCGCCATGGCAAAGAAGCAGGACGACACGACCGGGAAGCCCGCGCCCAAGCCGGGCCAGACGAACCCTGGCGACGATGCGAAGCAGCCCGTCGTCACCCGTCACAGCCAGACCGGGCAGCAGCAGGCACAGCACGGCGGTGCGGCGCAGGGACCCGGCAAGGGCGGCTCGGCGAAAGGCAAATGACGCGCGTGCACCCCGCCTAAGCCCGGCCGCGGGAAGCCAGCGCGGCGAACCGTTGCGCATCGCCCAGCCGGGGCAGGTTGTTGAACAGCACGTAGGCGGCGTCTCGCGGCTCGACGTCCGCGAGCATCTGGCGGAGGCGCGCAAGCGCCGCGTCGTCGTAGGACGCGCGGGCGCTCCCGGGCCCGTGCAGGCGCCAGTACACCGGTGCGCCTTTCGCGGGCGGCGTCACGAAAGGGTCCACCACGTGCACGAGGTCGAGATCGCGGCACAACGCGAGCGCGAGTGCCCGCTGCCGCACCCACGCCGCCCCGCGAGGCTCCCAGAGGAGGCGCGCGCCGGGACGGACGATGCGCGCGAAGAAGCGCCGCATCAGCGCGACGTTCTCCGGCGCCGGCGTGAACGACGCGGGACACTGGAAGAGCAGCGCGGTGGCGCCCAGCACGCGCGCGCACTCGACGGAGCGCTGCCAGCCTGCGTCCACGCACGGGGTGTCGCGAAAGAATCCGGGCACGTCGCCTTCGCCGAGCGGGCGCTTCATCCGCCGGTACGTCGGGCTTGCGGCGGCGTGCGTGACGACCTGCCACACTTTCATCGTGTACTCGAGACGCATGCCGGTGGCCGCGCGCCAGCGTTCCAGCGTCGTGTCCGGCGGGGGATCGTAGAATGTGCTCTGCACCTCGACGACGTCGAAATGGCCGGCGTACGCGCGCATCGACGTCGTGAATCCGCAGAGCCCGACGCGAAGGTCGGGCGCGGCCGTGCGGTCGTCGTCGCGTGAGGGGTGCAATAGAAAGGGGCGGGATGGGTAATCCGGGCGTTCACCGGCGGCGCGGGCCGGGGCCATGCGCAGTATCCGCGGGCCTGACCCGCCCCGCCATCGGACGCGTGCTGTGCTCGCGTAGGACCCGGCCGCGATGACGGGCCGCAACGAGCTCTGCCCCTGCGGCAGCGGCAAGCGCTACAAGCACTGCCACGGCGCGGAGGGCGTCGCCGCGTCCATCGGCCCGTCCGCGCTGCACCTCGCGGCACTGGCCGCGCATCAGGCCTGGTCGCTGACGCGGGCGGACGCGCTCTATCGGCAGGCGCTCGCGCAGGACCCGGCCGATGTCGAGTCGCTGCACATGCTCGGCATGGTGCAGTTCGAGCGCCGCCGTTACGCGGAGGCCCTCGAGCACCTGTGGGACGCCGCCGAGCGCACGCGCTGGACGGATGCCGTCCTCCGCCAGAACATGGGACTGCTGCTCGCCAAGCTGCTCGCGCCGGACGCGAACGCGCGGCAGGAGGCGCTCGTCGCGGCCTACGTCGAGCGCAGGCGGGCGTTGCGCGCGCTGCCGGTCGCCGCCGGGCGCGTCAGCGTCGTGCTGACCGTCCGCGATCAGGCGGCTACGGTGGCGCGGGCCATTGCCTCGGTCGCGGCGCAGACGCACGCCGACCTCGAGCTCGTCGTGGTCGACGACGGCTCGACCGACGCGAGCGCTGCCATCGCCGAACGAGCGCTGCAGGGACTGCCGTTCCCGGCGCGGCTGCTGCGACGCACGCGGCGGGGCGCGGCGCAGGCGGCCAACGCCGGTGCGGCAAGCGCCACCGGCCGCTACGTCGCGTTCCTCAACGCGGGTGCGGCGTTCGCCCCGGATCGCATCGAGCGGATGGTCGCGGCGCTCGCACGCGAGGCGCCGCTGTGGGGCTTTTCGCAGGTGACGGCCGCGGAAGCGTCTGCCACCGCCGGCCTGCCGAAAGGAACGCGCATGCGGCCGCGCGACTTTCTCGCCCACGATCCCGCGAGCTTCACGCTGCTCGAGCGCGATGTGATGGGCCCGCCGGAAAATCTCTTCGCCGACCGCGACTTCTTCCTTCGGCTGGGCGGTTATCCGACGGTGCCGCCCGACTACGGCTGGGCGTTCGCGCAGCGGGCGGCGCTCGACGTCGAGCCGGTGCCCGTCGCCGCAATGCTGTACGTCGCCGGCGCCGGATCGCATACGGCCGGTCCGCCCGACGGCGCTGCCGCCCGCACCGCTCGCGTGAATCGCGCGCTCGCCGGCGCCGCTGCCGCGGTGAACGAGTTCTGTCCGCAATACCCCGGCAACCGCGACGTGCTGCTGCGCGCGGAGCTGAAGGCGGGACGGGGCGACCGCTTGCCGGTCGAGATGCTGCGCGAGCTCGCCGTGCGCTGGCGCGCACGCGTACCGCCTTCCGCGCTGCCTCCCACCGCGGCCGCGACGGTGCCTGCTGCGACACGCCAAGCGAAAGCGGCGCTGGTGGTCCTGGGCATGTACCGCAGCGGGACGTCGGCGTTCGCGCGGGCGTTGAACCTCTGCGGCGCCGCGCTGCCCGACCGCGTGGCGGCGGCGAAGCTCGGTCTCAATCCCAAGGGCTTCTGGGAGACGGAAGCTGTCACGGATCTCGACGTCCGGTTCATGGAAGTGCTGGGCGGCGACTGGAATCGCGCCGCGTTCGAGCCGCCGGAGCAGGGCGCGGTCGTCGACCAGTTCCTGGAAAGCGCCGGCGACGTCCTCGCGTCCGAGTACCGCGACGCGTCGCTGATCCTGATCAAGGACCCGCGCATCTGCGTGCTGGCCAGGCTGTGGGACCGGGCGCTGCGGGCGCGCGGGTATCGCCCTGCGTACGTCGTGGTCGTCCGGCATCCGCTGGAGGTCGCCGGCTCGATCGAGACCCAAGGCGACATGCCGGTCGCGGAGGGGCTGGCGCTCTGGCTCAACTACATGCGGCGGGTCGAGGCGTTCGTCGACGCCGGCGTGGCCGACGCGATCCACGTCGGCTACCCGGAACTCCTCGCCGACTGGCGCGGCGTCGTCCGGCGGGTGGCGGCGCGGCTCGACCTGCCGCTCGACGCCGACGCGCGGGCCGCCGAGGTCGACCGCTTCCTGGAGCCCGGCATGCGAACCCACGAGGCGGTGGACGCCGATCTGGAGGCGCAGGTCGACGGCCCGACCGCCGCGGCAATCCGCGCGCTGTACGGCCGCATGCTGACGCGCTGCGAGCGCGACGCGGCGCCGGCGCCCCGATGATCCGCCTCATTTCGCGTAACATGACGCCGTTTCCGGGCCCGCAATCGTAATGCGCTTCACCGTCGCGACCTACAACATCCACAAGGGCTTCACGCAGTTCTCGCGGCGGATGGTGATCCACGAGGTGCGCGAGCGGCTCCACGGCCTTTCGGCGGACATCGTGTTCCTGCAGGAGGTGCAGGGCACGCACGACCGCCATGCGCATCGCTACGACAAGTGGCCGGGCAAGCCCCAGCACGAGTTCATCGCCGACGCGATGTGGCACGAGGTCGCGTACGGCAAGAACTGCGTGTATCGCGACGGCCATCACGGCAACGCGATGCTGTCGCGCTATCCGATCGTCGGCCAGGAGAACCAGGACATTTCCGCGCACGCGTTCGAGAGCCGGGGCCTCCTGCACTGCGAGATCAAGCTCGGTCCGCGCCTGCCGGTGCTCCACTGCATCAACGTCCACCTCGGCCTCTTCGAGCGCGGCCGGCAGTGGCAGATCAACGCGGTGGTCGAGCGGATCAAGGCGACGGTGCCGAAGTCGGATCCGGTGATCATCGCCGGCGATTTCAACGACTGGCGCAGCAAGGGCGACCGCACGCTGACCGACGGCCTCAACCTGATCGAGGTGTTCGAGCAGGTGCGCGGCCGCCCGGCCCGCACGTTTCCCTCGGTGCTGCCGATGTTCCGCCTCGACCGCATCTATTCGCGCGGCCTGTCCATCGTGGACGCTCGCGTTCACTACGCCTCGCGCGGCAACCGCATGTCCGACCATGCCGCGCTCGCGGCCACGTTCGAAGTCACGGCGCGACGCTAGCCGCCGGCGCCGATGAATCGCTTCACGCCCGGCAATGCGATCGGGCTGCTCCGCAACGGCACCGAATATTTTCCGGCGCTGATCGCGGCGATCGACGGCGCGACCGACGAGGTGTGGCTCGAGACGTACATCTTCGCCGACGATCCGTCCGGCCGCGCGGTCGCGGACTCGCTCGTTCGCGCTGCCCGGCGCGGCGTCACGGTGCGCGTCCTCGTCGACGGCTGGGGGGCCCGGCATTACCTCAGTCCGGCGCTCGAGGCGGCGCTGACCGGCGGCGGCGTGCAGCTGATGAAATATCGCCCCGAGGTGGCACCGTGGCAGTTTCGCTCGCATCGCCTGCGCCGGCTGCACCGCAAGCTGTGCCACGTCGACGGCCGCATCGCGTTCGTCGGCGGCATCAACGTGATCGACGACATGCACACGCCGGGGCACAAGCCGCCCCGCGTGGATTTCGCCGTCAGCGTCCGCGGACCGCTGCTCGTCCCGATCGCGCTGACGATGCAGCGCGTGTGGGCCATCGTCGAGATCGCGCAGCTGAAGAGCTCCGACGTGCCGCTGTTCCCGGAGGCATGGAAAAGCGCGCGCGCGGGCACGCAGACCGCCAAGTTCGTCATCCGCGACAACCTCCGCTATCGCCGCGACATCGAGCGCGCCTACATGGCGGCGATTCGCACGGCGCGCACCGAGATCCTCGTCGCGACCGCGTATTTCTTTCCCGGCGCCGACTTCCGCCGCGCGCTGGTGGCCGCGGTCGCGCGCGGCGTCAAGGTCACGCTGCTGCTCCAGGCGCGCGTCGAGTACCGGCTGCTGCATTACGCGTCGCGGGCGCTCTACGGCCAGCTCCTGGCCGCGGGCGTGGAGATCCAGGAGTATCACCGCTCGTTCCTGCACGCCAAGGTGGCGGTCGTCGACGACCGCTGGGCGACCGTCGGCTCGTCGAACATCGATCCGTTCTCGTTCCTGATGGGGCGCGAGGCCAACGTGTTCGTCCGGGACCCGCAGTTCGCCGACCGGCTGCGGCTCGAGCTGCTGGCGATGATCGACGGGGGCGCGCGCCCGGTGCCGCGCGACGAATGGGCGGGCCGCTCGCGCTTCGCCAAGGCGCTGAGCTGGGTCGCCTACGGCGTCGTCCGGGTGGCGATGGGCATGCTGCGCTACGGCGGCGACGAGTGGTGGCGCGGGCACGACCCGGCGCGCCGATGAGCGCGCGGCGGGGTTGCGTCGGGGCGCCGGCGGCCCCATCCTGATTCGTCGTGCGCAGCGCTCCTTCCGGCCCCCTTCCCGTCGACACCCGCGTCCCGCGCACCCAGCGCGGCGACTGGCGCACGCTCGGCACGCTGCTGCCCTACCTCTGGGAGTACAAGGCCCGCGTCCTGACGGCGCTGGCATGCCTCGTCGCCGCGAAGGTGGCGAACGTCGGCGTGCCGGTGCTGATGAAGGACATCGTCGACAGCCTCGACGCGCGCACGGCGGCGCTGGCGGTGCCGGTCACGCTGATCGCCGCGTACGGGCTGCTGCGCCTGTCGACGACGATCTTCACCGAGCTGCGCGAGTTCCTGTTCGCCAAGGTGACGCAGCGCGCCGTGCGCAAGATCGGCCTGTCGGTGTTCCGTCATCTGCACGCGCTGTCGATGCGCTTCCACCTGGCGCGCCAGACCGGCGGGCTCACGCGCGACGTCGAGCGCGGCCAGCGCGGAATCTCCACGCTGATCAGCTTCGCGCTGTTCTCCATCCTGCCGACGCTGGTGGAAATCACGCTGGTGTCGGTCATCCTCGTCGTCCGCTACGACTGGACGTTCGTCGCGATCACCGCCGGCGCGCTCGTCGTCTACATCGCCTTCACCGTCTCCATCACCGAGTGGCGCACGCACTTCCGCCGCGAGATGAACGAGCTCGACTCGAAGGCCAACACGCGCGCCATCGACAGCCTGCTCAATTACGAGACGGTCAAGTACTTCGGCAACGAGCAGTGGGAGGCGGACCGCTACGACCAGAGCCTGCAGCGCTGGGAGAAGGCGGCGGTGAAGAGCCAGACGTCGCTGTCGGCGCTCAACATCGGGCAGAGCTGCATCATCGCGCTCGCCGTCACGCTGATCATGTGGCGCGCCACCGTCGGCGTCGTCGGCGGCACGATGACCATCGGCGATCTCGTGCTCGTCAACGCGTTCATGATCCAGCTCTACATCCCGCTCAACTTCCTCGGCGTCATCTACCGCGAGATCAAGCAGGCGCTCGCCGACATGGAGCGGCTGTTCGCGCTCGTCGAGGAGAACGCCGAGATCGCCGACGCCCCCGGCGCGCGGCCGCTCGCGGTGGCGGGCGGCGCCGTGCGGTTCGAGCACGTCGATTTCGCCTACGAGCCCGACCGCCAGATCCTGTTCGACGTGTCGTTCGCGATCCCGGCCGGCCACAACCTGGCGGTCGTCGGGCCGTCGGGCTCGGGCAAGTCGACGCTCGGACGGCTCCTCTACCGCTTCTACGACGTTCGCGCCGGCCGCGTGCTGATCGACGGGCAGGATCTTCGCGGCGTGACGCAGTCGTCGCTGCGCGCCGCGATCGGCATCGTCCCGCAGGACACCGTGCTGTTCAACGATTCGATCGAGTACAACATCGCGTATGGCCGCCCCGGCGCGACGCACGAGGAGATCGTCGCGGCGGCAACGCTCGCGCAGATCCACGGGTTCATCGCCGGACTGCCACAAGGCTACGCCACGCCCGTGGGCGAGCGCGGCCTGAAGCTCTCCGGCGGCGAGAAGCAGCGCGTGGCGATCGCCCGCGCCATCCTCAAGGACCCGCCGATACTGATCTTCGACGAGGCCACCTCGGCGCTCGACTCCAAATCGGAAAAGGCCATCCAGGCGGAGTTGAAGCAGATCGCGCGCAACCGCACGACGCTCACCATCGCGCACCGCCTGTCGACGATCGTCGATGCCGACGAGATCCTCGTGCTCGACAGCGGCCGCATCGTCGAACGAGGCACGCATGTTGCTTTGTTGGCTACGGATGGCGTCTACGCCCGGATGTGGCGCCTGCAGCAGGACGAGGAACGCAACCGGCCGGCGAGCTCTCCTCCGGCAGTCGCGACCGATCCCGTGGCAGGCGATTCCCGGGAGGGCGGCGATCCGGCGTCAACCGCCGCTGCCGCAGCAACGTTACGTAGCATTCCCTAAGTCATTGAATTCGTGGCGCGATTGACGGAGTCACGCCGATGTGCGATAACGCGCGCTGCCGGGAATCGAGAATCGTTCTGATGAATCGCCTGCTAATGATTGTTTTTGCGGCCTTCCTGGCCGCCGCGCTCGCGACCCCCTCTGCCGCCGCGTTGGAGCGCCCGGACCCTGCCAAGCTACGCCTTGCCTCGGCCAACGTCGTCGTGATCGATGCTGCCGCGCAACGTCCGCTTTATACCAAGGCCGCCGACGACGTCACGCCGATCGCCTCGCTGACCAAGCTGATGACGGCCATCGTCGTCCTGGACGCGAAGCAGCCCGTAGACGAGATGCTGGAGATCGACACCGACGACTTCGACTATCTCAAGGGCAGCCGCTCGCGGCTGCGGATGGGGTCGAACCTGTCGCGGCGCGAAATGCTGCGCCTCGCGCTGATGTCGTCGGAGAACCGCGCGGCATCGTCGCTCGCGCGCCACTACCCTGGCGGCATGCCCGCGTTCGTCGCGGCGATGAACCGCAAGGCGATCGCGCTCGGCATGACGCGCACGCACTACTCAGATCCCACCGGCCTCTCGGCCGAGAACGTCTCCACGGCCAACGACCTTGCCAAGCTCGTGCAGGCCGCGGCGCAGTACCCCGTCATACGCGATTTCTCGACCACTCCGGCGCATTTCGTCGAAGTGCATCCCACGGGCGCCATGCTCGGCTTCAATAATTCTAACGCCCTGGTAAAAAACACTTCATGGGATATTCAGCTGCAGAAGACCGGCTACATCCGCGAGGCCGGCAAGTGTCTCGTGATGCTTACCAACATCGCCAGCCGGCCGACGGTGATCGTGCTTCTCGACAGCAACGGCAAGTACACCCGTCTGGGCGATGCGCAGCGGGTCAAGCACTGGCTCGAGACCGGCGAGGCGACGGCGCCGCCGTCGACCACGTCGCCGCAGCGGTATCAGGGCACGTTCACACCTCATCCGAAGGCCACGGCGAAAGTCGTAGCACGCAATTCGAAGGCACCCCGCGGCGTCTGATTTCCGCCCGCTGTGGGCTTGTTGAGGGGCTGCCGGTGGTTGCGACGCACGCGCACGATTTCCGTTGCCGGCGTCCCGCCGCGCTTCTAGCCACACTGCTGCTTGCCGCACTGGCGCCCATTGCGGTGCCCGCTTGGGCGCGCGGCGACTCCGCAGCGTGTGCGGCGCAGGATCGCACGATCCGCGCGATGACGCCGCTGTCCGCGTGCCGCGGCGCCGACGGCAACGTCGCGGTCGGCGCCGGCACCTGCACGAACGTCTTCGTCGACAAGAGCTACACGGGAACGTCGAAGCTTGGCGCCGTGACGATCGGTGCGGGCGGTGCACTGTACGTCCCCGATGCGACGCTCGACGTCGAGGCGGCGTCGATCACGATCGTTGGCGCACCCGGCGGTGGCGCGGGCGCGATCGCGCTCTTCCAGGTCGGCACCGACGCCTGCCCGGTCGGCTCGCTCGACCCGGCGAATCACGTGACGCTGACGTTCACCGGCGAGCAGCCCAAGGCGGCGCACGTTCACGTCCACGACCACAAGTCGGGCGACGACTGCACGTCGATCCAGAAGGGCATCGGCGTGGGCGTCGGTGGCGCGCTGCGCCTGTACGGCGCCCGCGGCGTTCCGCCCGACGGCGTGAGCTGGACGTATCTCGCGAAGCCCGCCGGCCCCAAGGACTACCAGGTCACGGGCGCCGATACGCGCGACGCGTACGACAACCCGCTTCACATCGGGTCGCCGGTGATGCCGGGCGGCGAGCTAGCGCTCCACCTCGCCGCGAACGTGCTTGCAGGCCCGAACCCGTGGAAGGCTGACGACTGGATCGTCATCGGCACCACCAGCTTCTCGCCGTTCGAATCCGAGTTCGTCCAGATCGAGATCGTGGAGAAGGAGGGCAGCGGCAGCCTCGTCACGCTGAAGGCCGCGACGCCGCTTCGCCACTATCACTTCGGCGGCGCCGATCCGGGTCTCGCGCACGATCCCCGCGTGGCGCCGGGCACACCGTCTGCCAGCTTCAAAGGCACCGTCGCCACGAACTTCGGCGTCGACGAGCGAGCCGAGGTCGGCCTCGTTTCGCGCAGCATTACGCTGACGGCGCAAACGCCGCCGGTCACGACGTCGGGCGACTCGTCCCTTCACTGGGGCGGCGAGATGCGCTTCTGCAAGGGCTACTCGGACGCCAGCGTGCAGGGCGTCGAGGTCGAGAAGTTCGGCAAGGAGCAGCTCGGCAGCTACCCGATCCACTTCCACCTGGCGAACGAGTCCAAGTGGGCTCCGGGCACGCGGCCGAAGCCCCCGTCCGGCCACCAGCTCGTCGACGCCAACAGCATCCATCACAGCTTCAACAAGTGCGCGACGATCCATTCGAGCTCGAACATCACGTTCTCGAACAACGTCTGCGCGCGCATCACGGGGCACGTCTTCTACCAGGAGATCGGCGACGAGTTCGAGACGACGTTCCGGAACAACCTCGGCCTCGGGACGATGCTGAACGGCTTCGGTCTCCCGCCGGCGCTGCAGCCGACGCCCGACGCGATCGTCAAGGGCTGGTGGGAAGGCGACTACCTCGGCCGCGCGATCGGCTTCGACGGCCTCAACATCGCGAACACCGATTCGGGCACCAATCCGACGACGGGCCAGTGCTACACGGCCGGCGCCAACGGGCTTGCCGGCGGCACGCCTCCGCCGGGCCAGAAGTGCACGGACGGCAAGGTGCTGTACGAGGCGCCGACGGGATTCTGGATCGTCAACCCCACGGCAATCCTGGACGGCAACTCCATCGGAGGCTGCCAGAGCCTCGGCAAAGGGTACTGGTACGTCGCGCCGCGGCTCACGCCCGGCGACTCCCGCTACGCGCTCAAGTTCCTGCCGGTGGGTCGCTTCACCAACAATCGCGTCCACGGCTGCTACGACGGCATCTTCGGCGAAACCGACGCCGGGACCATCGTCGAGCAGATGCAGCCGAAGATCAACGGCGACAACAACGACCTCAACCTGATCGCGCGCTTCGACGGCTTCACCGCGTCGCGGATCCGCAACCGCGGCGTGTGGATGCGGCCGCTGTGGAACGTATTCGACAACGCGCGCGTGTCGTCGAGCCGCGAGGACGTGTCGCTCGTCACGTCCGGTGGCCTCGACGGCAACGGCCCCGGCGTATGGGGGCTCTTGAAGAACTCCGTCGTCGTCGGGTGGTCGCGCAACAACGTCGACCGCTGGGGTCCGTGCCCCAACCCGAGCCAGCAGGAAGGGCACGGCTGCGTCGACCGCAACCCGAACGCCTCCGACCTCTACGAAAAGGGCTACCCGGATCCGTCGTGGAATTTCGCCGGGTTCTACATCTACGACGGCCCGGTGCGCATCCACGACACGCGCTTCGTCAACTTCCGCAAGGACGTGAAGCCGCTGCTGACCGCGACCGACGTCTCGTTCCTGGGCAGGTTCAGCGGATGGCGCACCGGCAAGGAATACGAGGGCGACGCGGCGCTCGGCTGGTTCCAGAACAACCAGAGCGCGTATCCGACGTCCACCGAGACGCGCGGGCTCGTGTTCGAGAACACCGACCTGCGCCACCAGGTGTTCACCGACAAGGTCAACTTCGGGAATTTCGACGACGGCGACAAGAACACGGCGGTGGTCGACCGTGACGGCTCGCTCACGGGCTTCCGCGTGGTGGACGGCGCCAACGTTCCCGCTTCGCATCGGCACCCGGTGTCGCTCAACAATCTCCCGTTCAACGCGACCGGCAACGCCGTCGACGAGTGCCTCGCCACCGGCGCGCAGGATGCGACCGCCGAAGGCCGGCCGACGTCGTTGATCTCGCCGGCGGATATCGCCACGCTCGAATTCGGCGCGCTCACCGTCCCCTCCGGACTCATCATCGATTCGGTCGAGCCGAAGATCACGCAACTGATGACGTTCACGCACGACACGCGGGACCTCTTCGATCTCCATCGCTCGATGACGCTGCACAGCCGCAACAACCAGGGCGTGTGGGAGCCGAAGATCGCGAGCGGCCGCGGCTATACCGTGAGCGTGGCCTCGGCGGCGGGCGACACGCGGGTATCGGCCTTCGCCGGGCCGCCCGGCATCCCGCGCTACATCAACGTGGGCCTCACCGACATGCTGAAGCCCGACGCCCGCGCAAAGCCGTTCTATTCGCGGGTGGGCGTCTGCTACACCAACAAGGACGGCTCGCATCCCGCCGCGACGTTCGAGATCGAGCGCGGCTACCGCTCGTGGGGCGGCAACGGCACCAACTACAACGATCCGCGGCTCCGCAAGTACTTCAACAAGTACGTCAACCTGTACCAGCAGCAGACCTGCCACAACCTCGACCATCAGCAGAACCAGTTGCGGACCAAGGGCGAAGACAACACCGACAAGCTGCACGGGTGTCCGGCCGACGGCGTCACGCCGCTCGAATCCGCGGCCACGTGCAAGGAGCAAGGCGGGGTGCCCGCGAAGTCGAAAGAGGAGATCGCCGCCGACGACATCTGCCTCTTCGAGACGCGCGCCGTCAAGGCAGTGGACAGCCTCGACCAGCTCACCGGCGCCGACGGCGTGCCGGTCGATTTCTACCGCTACTACTACGACGCGACGACGGGCATGCTGCTCTTTTATGTGATGCAGGATTCGGAGAACGCTCAAGGCACGTCGCCGCTCGGCAGCTGCCGCGGCCAGGCAGACGACGATCCGGCTTGTCCGAATCCGAACCACCCGACCTTCCCGGAGAGCTACTACGGCTGCCCGGCGCAGGGCTGCGTCACCTACACGATCCGGATGACCGACGGCGCGGCGTACGATCCCGGCGCGTCGGCGTGCGGCGATCCCTCCGACGAATCGCGCAAATCCGATCCGGCGGCGATCTATCGCGTGGCGCGCAACGCGGACGGCGTGGGCAAGTTCGAGCAGCCGGGCGGCAAGGATCCTTACCACCTCGCGTACCTCCCGTCGCCGCAGAGCCCGGATGCGGACGTGCGCGCGGGACTGATCGTGAAGACGGCGCCCAATCCGGGGTCGAAGGGCTTTCCGCATGTCGAGGCGCGCTTTCCGCCGTACTGCGCCGGCACGCCGGCCGCCGTCTCCGGCGACCACCCGCAGGCGGGCCACGCCTACGACCGTTGAGGCGTACGTCCGCTAGCCCGCCGGCTTGCGGCGGTGCAGGTCGTGCAGTTCCTTCGCGTGCGCGCGCGTCTTGGCGGTGATCGCGCTGCCGGCGAGCATCCGGGCGAGCTCGTCGACGCGCTCCGCAGCGCCGAGCCGGTCGAGCGTGGTGACGACGCTGTCCTTGCGGCCGGTCTTCACCACGCGGAAGTGCTGGTCGGCATGCGCGGCGACCTGCGCGAGGTGCGTGACGCACAGCACCTGCCGCGTATGTCCAAGGGCCTGCAGCGACTTGCCCACGGTGGCCGCGACCGCGCCGCCGATGCCCGTGTCCACTTCGTCGAACACCAGCGTGGGCACCTGACCCACCTCGCTCGTCACCACCTGGATGGCGAGCGCGATGCGTGACAGCTCGCCGCCCGACGCGACGCGCGCGAGCGGCCCGAGCGGCTGCTTCGGATGGCTCGCGACGCGAAGCTCGACGTGCTCGAGGCCATGGCTCGAGGGCTCGGCTTCCGGCACCAGCGCGACGTCGAGGCGGCCACCTTCCATGGCGAGCGCCTGCATCGCCGCGGTGACGCGGTGCGCGAGCTCGTTGGCGGCGAAGCGGCGCTTCGACGACAGCGGCTCCGCGAACGCGCGATAGCGCGCCTCGGCGGCGGCCGCGCGCTCGGCCAGCGCGCCGGCGTCGGCGGCTTCGTCCAGCGCCGCGAGCCGCGCTTCCGTTTCGGCGAGGAGCTCGGGCAGGGCTTCGGGGCGGACGCGATGCTTGCGCGCCATGTCGTGGACGGCGGAGAGGCGCGCCTCGACGCGCGCGAGCTCGCCGGGATCGACGTCGAGGCGCCGGCGGTAATCGCGCAGCGCCCGCGCGGCTTCGTCGAGCTGGATGGCCGCCGGCTCCAGCAGGGCGGCGATGTCCTTCAGCGCGGGGTCGTGCGCGGCCGCGGCGTCGAGCCGCGCGACGACGTGCGACAGCCGCGCCGTGAGCGCGCCGTCGCCTTCGGCGAGCGCGTCGTCGGCCTCCACGGCAGCCTCGAGCAGCGTGGCCGCGTTGGCGAGCCGCGTCTGCGCCGTCGCGAGATCCGTCCACTCGGTGGCGGTGACGCCCAGCGCGGCAAGCTCGCGCGCGCGGGCCGCCAGCAATTCGCGCTCGGCCGACGACGCCGCGGCCGCGGAGGCGGCGGCGTCGCGCAGCGCTGAGGCGGCCCGCCACTCGCGCCAGGTGGCGGCGACTTCGCGCGTCAGCGTGGTGAAGCCGCCGAAGGCGTCGAGGAGGGCGCGCTGCGCGTCCGCCGCGGCGAGCGCCTGGTGCGCGTGCTGGCCGTGCAGATCGACGAGCCGCTCGCCGAGGGCTTTCAGCTGCGCGAGCGTGGCCGCGCTGCCGTTGATCCACGCCCGGCCCTTGCCCTGCGCGTCGAACACGCGGCGCAGCAGTACGTCGCCGTCGTCCGCGGCGATGCCCTGCTCGGAGAGCCAGGCGGCGACGCCCGGCGCGTCCGAGACGTCGAACTCGGCGGCGAGCTCGGCGCGCTGCGCGCCCGGCCGGAGCTGGCGGAGCTCGAAGCGGTCGCCGAGCAGGAGCGACAGCGCGTCGAGCAGGATCGACTTGCCCGCGCCCGTCTCGCCGGTCAGCACGGAAAAGCCGGCGGCGAACTCGACGTCGAGCGATTCGACGACGACGAAATTTCGGATGGACAGGAGACGCAACATGGGGCGAGTCAGCGGCGGCGGCGGGCCGAAGGAAGCGAAGAGCGGCGCATGCGGGCGGGGCGCTCCTGCGTTCAGGGATGCGCGCGGATGCGCTCCGGCGTTTCGCTCCAGTGGAGCTTTTCGCGCAGCATGGCGAAATAGTCGTGGCCTTCCGGGTGGAGGAAGCGCGCGCTGTGGTCGGCGCGGCGCAACGCCACGCGGTCGCCCTCGGCGAGCTCGAAATGCGCCTGGCCGTCGCAGTGCACCGACGCGTCGCGGCCACGGTTGACGGCGATGGCGATGGCGGCGGAATCGGGCACGGCGATGGGCCTGTGGGTGAGCGCGTGCGGCGCCACGGGCACGATGGCGAAGGCCGGCACCTCGGGCGCCAGGATGGGACCGCCGGCCGACAGCGCGTACGCGGTGGAGCCCGTGGGCGTGGCGACGATGATGCCGTCGGCGCGCATCGCGTAGACGAAGCGGCCGTCGATCTCGACCGCGCACTCGATCATCGTGCCGAGCGCGCCGCGATTGACGACGACGTCGTTCAGCGCCGGCGCGTGCTCGCGCACGCCGCTGGCGCGCTCGACCGTGGTGGCGATCAGCGTGCGGCGCTCCTCGACGTAGCGGCCGTCGAGCATCGCGCCGAGCGTGGCCTCCATGCGCGCGAGCGGGATGTCGGTGAGGAAGCCGAGGCGGCCCTGGTTGACGCCGATCAGCGGCACGCCGTGCGGCGCCAGCTGCCGGGCGATCGCGAGCATCGTGCCGTCGCCGCCCAGCACGATGGCGAGGTCGATGGCGGGGCCGAGCGTGGCGGTGTCGACGACCGGATAGACGGCGCCGGTGGGCGATTGCGCCGTTTCGGTCGTCAGCGTGACCTCGTGTCCGCGCGCTGCGAGGAAGTCGGCGAGGCGCGACAGCGGCTGGGCCAGGCCGGGCGTTTCGGGGCGTCCGACGAGCGCGACGCGGGCGAAGCGTGCGGGCAGGGGCGCGGGCATGGCTCCGATTAAACCATACGCCGCCGCGCGCGCTGCTCGGCCGTCCGGACTACGCGATTGTCGAGCGACGGGCTGCTGACGGTTGCCCCGCCCGGAGGGGTACCGACACCGCCTGCGCCCCCATGGGCAGGACGCAGCGCCGCCACGGTAAGATAGGGCATGCTGGACCCACGTGCGCAGCTGCTGCTGAAGATGCTCATCGAGCGGTACATCGCCGATGGGCAGCCGGTCGGCTCGCGCGCGCTGTCCAAGACTTCGGGCCTGGAGCTGTCGCCCGCGACCATCCGCAACGTGATGGCCGACCTCGAGGAGATGGGCTTCATCGCCAGCCCCCACACGTCGGCGGGCCGCATGCCCACGCCGAAGGGCTACCGCTTCTTCGTCGACACGCTCATGGTGATGAAGCCGCCGGAGCAGGGCGAGATCAACCGCCTCGAGGGCGAGCTCACCGCCGACCGCCCGCAGCAGATCGTGAGCGCGGCGGCGACCGTGCTGTCGCAGCTCACCCATTTCGCCGGCGTCGTGATGACGCCGCGGCGGCGCGAGCCGCTGTTCCGCCATCTCGAGTTCCTGCGGCTGTCCGACCGTCGCGTGCTCCTGATCGTCGTCACGCCCGACGGCGACGTGCAGAACCGCATCCTTCCCACCGACCGCGCGTATTCGCACGCGGAGCTGATCGAGGCCACGAACTACTTCAACCACAACTTCGCCGGCCAGTCGTTCGTGGCGATCCGCGGCCGGCTGGCCGAGGAGCTGCACGCGCTGCGCGACGACATCGCGGGCCTGATGCAGGCGGCCGTGGACGCGAGCGAAGGCGCGCTGCAGCAGAACGAGGCGCTCGTCGTCACCGGCGAGCGCAACCTGCTGGCGACGCAGGACGTGTCGTCGAACATGGAGCGGCTGCGCCAGCTCTTCGAGCTGTTCGAGCAGAAGACGTCGCTGCTGCACCTGCTCGACACCGCGCAGAAGGCGCAGGGCGTCCAGATCTACATCGGCGGCGAATCGGGGCTCGCGCCGCTCGACCAGATGAGCGTGGTCACCGCGCCATACGAGGCCAACGGCAAGATCGTCGGCACGCTCGGCGTGATCGGACCCACCCGCATGGCCTACGAGCGCGTGATCCCCATCGTCGACCTCACGTCGAAGCTGCTGTCCAACGCACTGTCGCAGCAGCTGTCCGACGAGTGAGCGCGCCGGACAACAAGGCGCTGCTCGAGCGCTTCTACGCGGCGTTCGCCGTGCGCGACGCCGCGACGATGGCCGCGTGTTACGCGCCCCGCGCCGAATTCGTCGATCCGGTGTTCGAGCTCCACGGCGCGGAAATCGGCGCCATGTGGGCGATGCTGTGCGAGCGCGGCGTTGACCTCCGCGTCGAGGCGCGCGACATCGCCGCCGATCGCGAGCGCGGCGCCGCGCACTGGGAAGCGTGGTACACGTTCTCGGCCACCGGCCGGCCGGTGCACAACGTCATCGACGCCACGTTCGCCTTCGACGACGACGGCCGCATCGCGCGGCACCAGGACACGTTCGATCTCTGGCGCTGGAGCCGGATGGCGCTGGGGGCGAAAGGCGCCGCGCTCGGCTGGACGCGCACGGCTAAGAAGGCGATCCGCGCGGAAGCGCGCAAGAGCCTCGACGCGTGGATCGAGCGCCGGGCGCGCCCGGCCGGCGCGGCATGAAGGCGCGCGCCGGGGGCGGCTGAGCAATCGTGCCGCGCTATCGTCCCGAGCCGCCGTTTCGCCACGACCGCGAGCCCCGCGTCGGGGTCCTGCTCGTCAACCTCGGCACGCCAGACGCGCCGACCCGCAGCGCCGTCCGCCGGTATCTCGCGCAATTCCTGTCCGACCCGCGCGTCGTCGAAATACCGCCGGCGCTGTGGAAGCCGCTGCTGCACGGCTTCATCCTGCTGACGCGCCCGCAGAAGTCGGCGGCGAAGTACGCGAAGATCTGGACGCGCGACGGCTCGCCGCTGCTCGTCCATTCGCAGCGTCAGCGCACGCTTCTGCGTGGCTACCTGGGCGAGCGGATGAAGGCCGCCGGCCTGCCGGCGGACTTCTGCCCGGTCGAGCTCGGGATGCGCTACGGCAACCCGTCGATCGGGAGCGCGCTCGACGCGCTGCGGTCGGCGGGGGCGGAGCGCGTCCTCGTGGTGCCGCTCTATCCGCAGTACGCGGCGAGCACCACCGCCACGGCGATCGACGCGGTGGCCGCGCACGTCGCCGGCCTTCGCCGCGTGCCGGGCCTGCGGTTCGTCGACGCGTTCCACGACGACCCCGGGTACATCCGCGCGCTGGCGCAGATCGTCAACGACTACTGGATGAAGCACGGCCGGCCGGACCACTTCGTGCTGTCGTTCCACGGGGTACCGCGGCGAACGCTCGAGCTCGGCGATCCGTATCACTGCCAGTGCCAGTCGACGGGCCGCCGGCTCGCGCGCGAGCTCGGCCTCGCGGACGCGCAGTGGACGCTTGCGTTCCAGTCGCGCTTCGGGCGGGCGCAGTGGCTGCAGCCCTACACCGGCGAGCGCCTCGTGCAGCTCGCCAAGGACGGTGCTGCGCGCGTCGACGTGCTCTGTCCCGGCTTCGTCGCCGATTGCCTGGAGACGCTGGAGGAGATCGCGATCGAGGGCCGGGCGATGTTCCTCCAGGCCGGCGGCAAGGAGCTGCACGCCATCCCCTGCCTCAACGAGCATCCGGCATGGATCGCGGCGCTCGCCGACATCGCGATGCGCAACCTGGCCGGCTGGCTCGACGCGCCGCCCGACACCGATGCCCGCACGCTGACGCTGGCCCGCGCGAAGAACCTCGGCGCCCGCCGCTGACGCTGTCCCCGTACGCGGGCGGGGGCGTCAGGCCCCCGGGTTCGCGGCCGCCCCAGGGCGGCCCCTTTTTCCCGCAACCCGGCATCCGTGGATAATGCGCGTCCGAGTCCGGCGGGATCGCGCGCGCAAGTCGGTCGCCCGGACGATTGAAACCGGCGGAAAAGACCCCATTGTCAGAATGTCCCGGCCGCGCGACGGCCCGCCCAGACCCTCGCTACCTTCAAATGAACCCCAACGACCCCCATTCCGCCGACGCTCCGGCGGCCGACCCCCTCGCCGCTGACCCTGCCGACGCGGACGGCGCCACCGACCTTGCCGCCGAGCTCGAGAAGGCGCAGGCCGAAGCCGCGGAGCTTCGTGACGCGTGGCTCCGGGCCCGCGCCGAAACGGACAACGTCCGCCGGCAAGCCCAGGCGGACGTCGCCCGCGCCCACAAGTACGCCGTCGAGAAGTTCGCCGAGGACCTGCTGCCGGTGAAGGACGCGCTCGAGCAGACGCTCGCCGCCGACAAGGTCACCCCGGAGACGCTGAAGTCGGGCGCCGAGCTCACGCTGAAGGCGCTGGCCTCGGCCTTCGGCCGCGCGCAGGTCGTCGAGATCAATCCGGCCGGCGAGAAGTTCGATCCCCACCGCCACCAGGCGATGCAGCTCGTCGACTCGAAGCAGGCGCCCAACACGGTGGTGACCGTGTTCCAGAAGGGCTACCTGATCAACGACCGCACGCTTCGCCCCGCGCTCGTTTCCGTGGCGAAGGGCAGCGACACGACGACGGGCGCCGACGCCGGTTCCGCCGATTGATTCGGGGCCCCAGCACCCCATCTAGCGCACAGGCAAAACCCATTTCCAGCATCGGAGGTTAACCAAATCATGGCCAAGATCATCGGTATCGACCTCGGCACCACCAACAGCTGCGTCGCCGTCATGGAAGGCGGGCAGCCGAAGGTGATCGAGAACTCGGAAGGCGCGCGCACCACGCCTTCGGTCGTCGCCTACGCGGAGGACGGCGAAGTGCTCGTCGGCGCCTCGGCGAAACGGCAGGCAGTCACCAACGCGAAGAACACGATCTACGCGGTCAAGCGCCTCATCGGCCGCAAGTTCGAGGAGCCCGAGGTCCAGAAGGACATCAAGCTGATGCCCTACCGGATCGTCAAGGCCGACAACGGCGACGCCTGGGTCGAGGTGCGCGGCAAGAAGGTCGCGCCGCAGCAGGTCTCGGCGGAGATCCTGCGCAAGATGAAGAAGACGGCCGAGGACTACCTCGGCGAGGAAGTCACCGAGGCGGTGATCACCGTCCCGGCGTACTTCAACGACTCGCAGCGCCAGGCGACCAAGGACGCCGGCCGCATCGCGGGCCTCGAGGTCAAGCGGATCATCAACGAGCCCACGGCGGCGGCGCTGGCGTTCGGCCTCGACAAGAAGGAAGGCGACCGCAAGATCGCGGTGTACGACCTTGGCGGCGGCACGTTCGACATCTCGATCATCGAGATCGCCAACGTCGACGGCGAGCACCAGTTCGAGGTGCTCTCGACCAACGGCGACACGTTCCTCGGCGGCGAGGACTTCGACCAGCGGATCATCGATTACATCGTCACCGAGTTCAAGAAGGAGCAGGGCGTCGACCTCAAGAACGACGTCCTCGCGCTGCAGCGGCTGAAGGAGGCCGCCGAGAAGGCGAAGATCGAGCTCTCCGGCACGCAGCAGACGGAAATCAACCTGCCGTACATCACGGCCGACGCGTCGGGTCCGAAGCACCTGTCGATCAAGATCACGCGCGCCAAGCTCGAGTCGCTCGTCGACGAGCTGATCGAGCGCACGATCGCCCCCTGCCGCACCGCGATCAAGGACGCCGGCGTGTCGCTGTCGGACGTCGGCGACGTCATCCTCGTCGGCGGCATGACGCGCATGCCGAAGGTGCAGGAGACGGTGAAGGCGTTCTTCGGCAAGGAGCCGCGCAAGGACGTGAACCCGGACGAGGCGGTCGCCGTTGGCGCGGCGATCCAGGCGTCGGTGCTGGCGGGCGAGCGCAAGGACGTGCTGCTGCTCGACGTCACGCCGCTGTCGCTCGGCATCGAGACGCTCGGCAGCGTCATGACCAAGCTGAT
>Ga0207683_10000086_pt1 | contig 73510 bp, 88 predicted proteins | sample KBSM73metaG_FD_184333 | JGI IMG/M metagenome (GOLD analysis project Ga0207683, IMG submission 184333) | Miscanthus rhizosphere microbial communities from Kellogg Biological Station, Michigan, USA - KBS M7-3 metaG (SPAdes) (version 2) | ecosystem: Host-associated > Plants > Roots > Rhizosphere >...
AACCGCGCATGCTCCCAGGCTGGATGACTGATGGCGACCGTCGCCGCCGCGCGCCCTAGCACGCGGTTCCGGCCGCTTCAAACGCTGGCGGCACGATGTACGCGTGCGCGCCTTGCACTCGAACATGGGTTGGAGGCGGAGCGCGATCAACTCCCGTTATGGCTGCCGGTAGCGTTGGGCGGCGGCATTGCCCTGTGGTTCGTGCTCGACGACCCGCTGCAATGGATCGCCGCCATGCTGGCGCTGGCCGGCATCGCATTGGCGGCGATCGCGATCGGGCAAGGCGGGCGCGCCAGCCGCGCCGTGGCGCTGGCTGCCGGCCTGGCGGCATTGGGCCTGGGGCTGGCGTGGTGGCGCGCTTCCTATGTCGCGCAACCGGTGCTGGTGCGGCCGGCCATCGTCATGCTGACGGCGCAGGTCGAGAGCGTCGAGCCGCTGCCGGCCCGCGAACTGGTACGGGTGAGGCTGACGCCGATTGCGGCGCAGGCTGTTGCCAGCCCGCCGCGGTCGAAGTGCGGCAAGGAAGGCGGCGCGCCTTATGGGCGGGGAGGGCGGCGATGCGACGATCGGCCCAGGCCACCCCTCGTGCTGCCGCCGCGTGTTCGGGTGAATATCGCGGACACGGACGTTCCCACCGGGCTTGGACCCGGCGCGATCATCAAGCTGCAGACGCGGTTGATGCCGCCCAATGAAGCGACGGTGCCCGGCGCCTATGATTTCCGACAAGTGGCATGGTTCGACGGCCTCGGAGCCACCGGCAGGGGAAACGCGCCGGTCAAGGTGATCGAACCGGGCAGGGAATCGAACGGCCTGCGCGCGGCGCTGGCGGCGCATATCCAAAGCAAGGTCGAGGGCAGCGCGGGCGGGATCGCCGCCGCACTGGCGGCGGGCGACGAGGGCGCGATTTCGCTGGAGGATGCCGACGCGATGCGGCGGTCCGGGCTCGCTCATCTCTTGTCGGTGAGCGGGCTGCATATCACCGCCGTCGTCGTTGCGACGATCTGGGCGGTCACGCGCCTGCTCGCCTTGTGGCCATGGCTGGCATTGCGGGTGCGGATTCCGGTGGTCGCGGCAGGGGCGGGCGCGGTCGCGGCGATTGGCTACACCTTGCTCACGGGCAGCCAGGTGCCGACGGCGCGGTCGTGTATCGCGGCATTATTGGTGTTGGCGGCGCTCGCGATGGGGCGCGAGGCGATCACTTTGCGGCTGGTGGCGGCCGGCGCCTTTATCGTGCTGCTGATCTGGCCCGAGGCGCTGGCCGGGCCGAGCTTCCAACTCAGCTTCGCGGCGGTCGGATCGCTCATCGCGTTCCACGAGCAGCCGCGCATCAAGCAATTGTTCGCGAAACGCGACGAGGCCTGGTGGCGCCGGGCTGCGCGCGAAGTCGGATCGTTGCTGCTTACCGGCCTGGTGATCGAGGCCGCTCTGGCTCCGATCGCGCTGTACCACTTCCACAAAGAGGGAATGTACGGCGTCGTTGCCAATATCGTCGCAATCCCGCTAACCACCTTCGTCATCATGCCGGTCGAGGCGCTGGCGCTGGCGGGCGACGCGATCGGCTTAGGTGCGCCCTTCTGGTGGGTGACCACGCACGCGCTCAACCTCTTGCTGTGGATCGCGCGCACCGCAGCCAAAGCGCCGGGGTCGGTGGCGATGCTGCCCGGCATGCCGGCAGGCGCATTCGGGCTGATGATCCTGGGGTTGCTGTGGCTCATGCTGTGGCGCTCGCGGATGCGCTTTGCCGGACTCGTGCCGATGGCGATGGGTGCAGTCTGGGCGCTGGCGATCCCGGCACCCGATCTGCTGATCTCGGGTGACGGACAGCATCTCGCGGTGCGCACGCCCGACGGCGGCGTGGCCATCCTGCGCGACAAGGCAGGAGACTATACCCGCGACACGATGACCCAGAATGCCGGAGTGGATGGGGAGGCGTTGCTGCTGTCCGACCAGCCCTTCGCCAAATGCACGCCCGACGCATGCCTCGCTCTGGTGCAATCGGGAGGACGGATATTCCGCGTGCTGGCGACGCGAAGCCTGTACCAATTGCCGTCGGACCAACTGATTGCCGCATGCCGAGCCGCGGACATCGTCGTCAGCGACCGGCGGCTGCCGTCAGCGTGCCGACCGACATGGCTGAAGCTTGATGCCCCGTTCCTGCGCCGCACGGGCGGAATGGCGATCAGCCTGGCGAGTGGACGGATCGTCACCGTCCGCCAGCCAGGCGATCGTCACCCCTGGCTCAATCGCCCGTCGAGCGTCAGTCGTACCGGCGCAACAGACCGGCGAGGCGGCCCTGGATCCGCACCTGTTGGGGAGCATAACGCTGCGGGTCATAGGCCCGATTGGCCGGATCGAGCCGCACCATAGCGCCTTCGCGGCGGAAATATTTGAGCGTCGCTTCGCTTTCCTCGATCAGCGCCACGACGATCTCGCCGTCGCGCGCCACGTCGGTGCGACGGATCAGCGCGTAATCGCCGTCGAGGATGCCGGCCTCGACCATCGAGTCACCGGCGACTTCCAGCGCATAATGCTCGCCGCTACCAAGCAAGGCAGCGGGGACGGGGAGCATCGACGATCCCTCGAACGCCTCGATCGGCACGCCGGCCGCGATCCGGCCGTGCAGCGGGATCTCGATCACGTCATTGGCCGGTTCGGGCGCGGGACGGAAATTGTTCGGCTTGGGTTGTGCTGCCATGGCACGCTTGCTGTCGGCACGCTCGGGCATCTTGAGCACCTCGAGTGCGCGCGCACGATTGGGCAGGCGCCGCAGGAACTGCCGCTCCTCAAGCGCCGAGATCAGGCGATGCACGCCGGACTTCGACTTGAGGTCGAGCGCCTCCTTCATCTCCTCGAACGATGGCGACACGCCGGTTTCGTTCAAGCGATCGTTGATGAAGCAGATCAGCTCATGCTGCTTCTTGGTGAGCATCGACGTTCCTCCGTCCAGAACAGACGCGGAACTTTTACGGAACGTTGCGGATCAAGTCAAGCGAGCGGTGTAGCGCGACATTTGCTCTTAGAGTCTGTGACAGGTGGATTTGGAGCAATCGCTTTTGTAGCGGCGGCCCCTACGCGCCGCGTAGAAGCCGCCTAGGAGGGCGCTAGCCGTCATCCTGGAATTCCGTGAGCAGTCTTGAGAACCGCCCACGCGAGCGCTGCAGCCAGGCTGGAAACCCCATTACCGGCGCCTCTGGTGCGGTCCACCCGATCGGCCAACCCATCATCAGCTCGTAGAATTGCGGGTTGGAGATCAGGCCGGCGTAGAAGCAGCCGTTCCCATTCTTGAAGCTCACCCGGACCGGGAGCGAAGATGGGGTCGTCAGGCTCGCCATCGAGACGCCCAACGCGCGCAACACCAGCCAGAGCTTCGTCCAGACGCGCGTCGACCGCTCCAGGGAGTATTGTCCTCCGCTCCCCGCGCTGATGTCCGTCGGCGACGTTATGCCGACCCGACCCGCCTCCACCACCAGGTCCGGGATATAGCCGGCGTCTGACGCTGTTGGAGTGGGCCAGGATAAAGAGCCGGCGCCGGCGGTGGCGAGCGCCGACCTCTCGCGCCGTGAACAGGCCCGCCTTTGGGTCGTAGCCCATGCGTCGAAGGTCGGCCGCGACCTCGGCGTATCCCAGTGACAGGTGCCCCTCGACGTTCTCGCAAAAGACCCACTCCGGCGCTGCCTCCTCCACGATTCGGGCGACATCGGGCCAGAGATGTCGTGGATCGTCCTTACCGCCTCGCCGGCCGGCGTAGCTGAAGGGTTGGCAGGGATAGCCGGCAGAGACGAGATGAACGCGGCCACACCATGGCCGGCCATCGAAGGTTCTAAGATCGTCCCAGATAGGCGCTTCACCCAGGGCCTGGTCCGCCATCCTCGCCACGAGAGTTGCCGCCGCGTGGCTTTCCCGCTCGACGAAAGCCACAGTTCGGTAGTTGGGTTCGGCGATGTGCAGGCCGAGGTCGAGACCAGCGTATCCAGCGCAGAGTGAGATGCCGAACAGATCGCCCGATTGAGGGCGGAAGTTGGTACGTAAGTCCACAAGGCTTTGTCCCCTATGCCGCTCCCTCGGCGGTCGGTTTGGTGGGGCTCAAAGGCCGTAGAATGTTGAATTGCCGGCAGCGCCGGCACTTGATTTCGATCGGCCCGGATATCGCTGATGGCGCCGCTTTGAACAAGAGAGCACCACAGCCCGCGCACCTAAAAGACTCCTTCACAAATCCAACCTAACCAGCCCCTCGCCGGGGCCACCGGTGAGGGGATCGAACCCGGCGCGCGCCGGGCTAGGTGCGCGGCCCTACCGCGCGGCTCGGCGCGTTGGCGCGCGCCGACCCCCCTCCTTTCGGAGAGGGCGAATTTAATGCCCGATGGCGAAGTAAGTGATGCCGTCGATATTGTTGGTCGTGCCGCCGCCGCCGAGGTTGAGCTTGACCGTGAATCCGGCGGCGTTCGGGTCGCCCTGGGCCTGCGGCCATATGTCTCGCGTCGTGCCGCCGCTGTCGTTACGGGCCATGGAGAACGCCCCCCAACAATCGTTCGGGAAAGGCGTTTCAAAGGCTGTGTAGAGCGAGCTTTCACCAAAGAAGCCCAGGTGATTGCCAACCTTGATGATCAGCCCGCCGATGGAGATCGTCTGCTCATAGGAACCCGGCGTGACGGTTACGCCCGCGCCGGATGCCGCGATGATCGCGAGGAGCGCCGTGATGAGCTGGCTGTCATTGCCGCCATCGAGCGCGCCGATGCCGCTGCTGGGGTGCAGGATGACGTTCTTGAGCTCGTTCTTCCAAGAATTGGCGACCGCCGGCGTCCATTGCGTCGCCGGCGCTGGCGAGACCTTCGCGTCTCCGCCGGACGCTCCCGACACTCCAGTAAAATCGCGCATCTAGGCCTCCGGATATGAAAAAATGACGTGAGTGTGGGCGGGCTTGGCGGCGTTTAGAACGCACTCCAGGTCGACGGCGCCGCCGCCGCCCTCGGCGAAGCGGCCGCCAAACGGATCGCCGAATCGAAAGACGGAATAATCGCCGGCATTGAGCACCTCGACGCGCCAGACGTAGCGATATCGGCCGCCGGTGATCTGGCTGGTCAGCGAGCCGTCGTAATCGTCGACGTCCGGGTCGAATTCATGGATCACGATTTCGTAGCCGATCGAGGCGGCCAGCGCGGTGTAGAACTCGGGCGTCTGCCCTGCCTGAAAGGCGAGCTTGCGCCAGCACGCCGACTGGCGGGCGGCGATGCTGGTGGCCGCTGCGGTGCAGGGGTCGGGAAGGCCGAGCAGGCGCTCCCAATCGGACAACAGCTCGTAGGCGGTGCGGGGGTCGAACTCTTGCTCGAATTGAACCGTGCGCTCGTCGAAGCGGGCGAATTCCTGCGCGCTGGCGCCCATCAACAGGGTCAGCAGCGCCGCTCGGTCGCGCGGCCATGCTGCACCGGTCGGGAGGTGCTGCTGGAGCTGCAGGGCATAGGCGTCGGCCGAGTACATGCTAGGCCCAGGTGATCGTGCCGAGGGTGTGAATATGGCCGGCCGTGGCGGTTTGGTTCGCGGTCGGCGAGTTCAACACATGGTCCGTTTCGCCGGCCGCAATCGATATCGCTTCCTGCATATGGCTCAGCAGCAGCGTGCCTCCCGGCTCCGCCTCGCGCGAGAGCAAGTCGCGTAGTTCTGCCTCCACGGCCGCTTTCACGCCGTCGCTGGCCGGTGTCAGCGTGATATTGAAATTTAGCGCGTCGGCGGTCGGCGCAGCGACGGTAACGTCGGCGCACACAGGGCGTCGCTCGGCGATATAGGACGCCACGACCGCGACATCGCCCGACTCGGGAATGATGTCGTCGCGGCCGTCCATGACGAACAGCACCTTTACCGTCCCGAGGCCGTTCCAATTCTCATAGACCCAGGCGCGGGTCACCTCGGCAACATCCGTCGCCCATTGGACGTAATCGCTGGCGGACCCGCCCCGAACCGGGTTGCGGATGCGGAGCAGCAAGCGCGTGCGCAAGTCGTCATCACTCTCTTCGTCCGCGCCACCTACGATCCCGCCGACTGCGACCGTTGCGATCGCCTGGACGCCGGCGATCGGCGATTGGAAGGTTAGCGACTGGCCGGCGTCCATGGTGCCCGCCAGACCGGCGCCCTCGGCCGACACCGAAAGCGCGGCGGTGCCGCCAACTATAGTCGCCGCCGTGGTGACCAGGTAGCGGCCGCCATCGGCGCGCACCAACGCGGTGCCGATCGGGATGATGGTGCCGTTGGTGCCCGAAGCGGTGACGGTACCGGTCGCGGCTGACGCAGCCTTGCGCGTCAGGCCGAAGATTGCCGCCCAGCGCGCCAGCCACATCGTTTTCGGATCGTCAGGCAGGAAATGCGACAACGTGTCGAGGCGGCCATGGAGGCCATGCGAAACCCCGGCGATCGTCCTGGCGAGGACGGAGAGCGGGCTGCGCCGCAGCCGCGCGTCGGCCCCCGGCAGCCGGTCCATGTCGGCTTCGCAGCGGTCGATGATCTCGGATTTGGTCGGACGCGCGAAACTCACGCTGCGAGGTTCCTTTCGGTAGCGGACCAGATGAAGTCGTAGCGCTCACGCGCCGGGCCATCGGGACGGGTCAACGTCACGCCGATCGCCAGCGCGCCGAGCGGGTGCTGGGCTGAGATCGGCACGATCGCCGTCTCCACATCGACGCTATGAACGACCTGGTCGGTGATCATCCAGCTCAGCGCTTCGACGACATAGTCGCGGGCGCGCGTCGCCACGGCGACGGTCATCTTCTCGCGCTCAAGCAGCCACAGCCGCGAGCCGATCTCGTCGGCGTCGTCGTCGTTGGCAACGTCGCCCCACCACCCGCGGCGATCGGCGCCGGCATAGGGCAGAGGATCGTCGGCGCGCGCCCGGCGATCGGTGAAAAGCGAAACGATCATCGCCGTTTCGAGACCGTCGTCGGTCAACAGGCTGCCGGCTGACATGGCGAAGTCGGCCGACGCGGTCGATTGGCGGTAGACAAGGGCGATATCGGTCATGCGGCGTTCCCCGGCCGACAGGTCACACGCACCGTGCAGATCTTCTTCACCCAGCTGAGCGAGCCCTCGCCGCTCTTTTTGATGGTCAGAGTTACGCGCCAGCCATCGGGGTAGACCGCATGGACGCGGCGCATGTTGCCGCCGCGGTCGACCATGGCATGCCCTTCAGTGGGGCGATCGGCGGTTGCCGAGAACCCAACTTCCCGCATGATCCGGTCGACGCCCAACGGATCGAGCTCGCGGCGCTGCCAGCGGCGATTTCGCGATAGCCCAGTCGTCATGCGATCTTCACCTTGCTCGATCCCCCCGAAATCTTGTCATCGGCGTCGTTGATCGCGTCGGTCCTACGCGCGGCGTCCAAGGTGGCGCCGTTGCCGATCTTGACGTCGTCACTGCCCAACTCGGCGGCGCCGGATGCCGAGACGGTGAAATCCGCGCAGTCGATCGACAGATTGCCATCGGCCGACAGCGACAGATCCCCATCGGCCGATAGCGACAGGTCGCCCTCGGTCTCGATCGTGATCCCCTTGCTGCTGGAGATACGAATGCCGTCGCGGGTCAGATGGACGACCTGGCCCTGGTCGTCATGCATCGCGACCTCGCCCTCCGGGAGCGACGTGAGCCGATAGCGGCGATCGCCGACGCCCAGGACGATGGTGTGGCTGCGCAGGCCGCCTACGCCGAGCGCCACCGCCTCGGCACCGGCGAAGGGCCGCGCGGTAAAGCCGTAGGGCTGGAAATGCTCGACCTCGTCGAGCGTCTCGTCGGCCAGCAATTCGATCTGGAGCGCCTGGCAGCTCTTGTCGTCGTCGACGCCGGCGACGACGCATCGACGCACGGTCGCCTGAATGCGAGCGGCCATCGCGCGGGTGGACGCATCGCTCATTTGAGAGCTCCCTTATCGGCAAGTTGCGCCCAGGCGCCGGGTGGCATGACGGTAAGCTGCGCCAATGTGCCCTGGTCGTCTTTCGACAGGGTCGCGGCGGTTATGATCATCGCGTTGCCGGGCAAGTCTTCGGCCGGCGCCTTCACCGTGACCGGTACGTTCGGCCGCCACAGCTTGCCGCCGGCGGTGACACGCCAGCCTAACACGACGATCTCGGCTGAGACGCCCTTGCCGGCGCGCACACCTGCTTCGAACTTCGCCCGCGAAGAGGCGCTGGCGCCGTCGACCTGATCCTCGGCAACCACCATCAGCGGCCGATATCGCTTAATCGCGCTATCCTTGGCCTCGCCCTTGACCTGCGACACCGTCTTGCCGTGCTTCTTGTCGTCGCCGACGGACTGGCCCTTTACCAGATAGTCGCTGAAGCGTTCGCTGTGGTCGTGCGTGGCCTCGATCGATTTGATGTTCACCCCGATCGCCAGCGTTGTTGCCGGAGCGCCCGTCTCAGGCGTAATGATCTCCAGATCGCCGGTGGCGGTTGGCTGCATCAGCAGGCCACGGAAGCGCAGCAGGCGCTCGATCGCGGCCTGCACCGTTTCGCTCGGCTGCAACGCGAATTTGGGGATGCGACCGCCGGTCGACGTTTTCGCCGTGACCTTGATGCCGAACGGCTTGGTCAACTCGTTGGCGATGGCCTCGATCGACATGTTGGCCCAGCTGCCCGGCTTGGCGATCGCCGAGCAATCGGCGAGGTCACCGGTGCGGTCGCGGCCTGAGATCGAAATGCCGGCGTCGCTGTCTGAACGCGTGGGGCCTTTGCGGTCGACCCAGCCATCCATGGCGACCTCGCCCCCGATCATCACTTGGCAGCGATCGCCCGCCTTAATTGAAAGCGGCGCGTCCTGGTCGCGCAGGCGGTTGGCCAGCTGAAATTCGAAGGTGCCCGCCAGGCTATCCAGCGACCGCGAGATCGTGATCGAGGTCCAGACATCGTAGAGCTGGCCGCCGACGCGCAGCGCGACCTGCTCGGCAAGCTTGTCCGCCTCTGCGCGGGGGTCAACCATTGGCCACCTGGATCGATGGCGTGAGCACATGCAGAGCCACGCCGCCCTGAACGAAGCCGGGGTGATCGATGCGATTGCGGTCGACGATCTCCAGATCGCGGTCGGCGTCGCCATAGAGGCGATACGCGATCGTCAAGGCGGGTTCGGTCGTTGCCGGCGTATAGCTCTGCAGCCTGGCTAGCGTGCCAGCGCGAGCCGCGACGTCGGCGATCATTGCGCGGCGCAAAGCGTCGAACGCATCCGACCCCGTATCGTCGGCGATGTCCGCCTGCCGCAGCGACAGCGCTGAGAGCTGATCTGCGACGCCGTCGCGCAGCGCGATCGCATCGTCATAGGAGCCGAACGGGGTGGCGGCGATCGCGGCGATCAGCTCGCTTGCAGCCGACACGTTGACTAGCTGAACGAACGCCGCTTCGTTCGCTGCTTGCAGGTTTCGCGCTGGCGTGTCGCCGGGGATCGGGTCGAAGTCGTCGCCGAAGCCGAGCAACGAGCGCAACGCCTCGATCCGGCCGGGCGCGCTCTCGCCCAGCGCGGAGACCGCACCGACCAGGTTGACGATCGCCAGGCCGAGGCCTGCAGCGTCACGCACGAGCTCGCCGGCGCCGAGCCTGGCGGCATAGTCCTGGAAGGTGCGCAGCGCGGGGCCGGCGCCACCGAGCAGGCCGGCCTGAATCGCCGTCGCGTCGCCTAGCTTGGCGATCAGGTCGTTCGCGGCGCCTTCGACAAAGGCTGTCGCGCCGACGACGTTAAACGACCCGGCAAAAGCTGCTGGCGCGGCGGTGATCGTCTCGCCGGCAACGCCATTGGCGACCGCAGCAGTGTCGGTCGACGGGGCGGGCGACGCGGGCAAGCCGCTTTTGACGAACTGCACCGAGAACGTGGTGATCCCGCCGTCGCCGGTCGAATCAGTGCGCGAGTAATCGTCGACCGAGACGCGCATCGTGCCGCGCCACGGGTGGACGAGCATGCCATCTCCGGGCGCGTCGAGCGCGTCTTCGAAGGCGTTGGCGCGATCGATGAAATCGGCCCCACGGATGTGAAGATCGAGCGAGAACCGCTTTGCCTTGCGGCCAAGCTCCTCGACGACGTGATCCTCCGATTGCGGAAATTCATGCACAACCAGGCGGCGGCCGCCGCTGGCCTGCTGACCCTCGGTAACGAAGGCGAGGCCGCGGAACGTGCCTTTCTGGAAACCAGCTGGCGCAGTCATGCGAGGCTGCTCATAGCGCGGCCGGTGTTGAGCTGGATCCCGTTGCCGCTCATGCCGCGCGTGCGCGCCCTTATGCCTTCCGGCAATAGCAACTCGACGCGGACAGTCCCGCCGCCGCCGTCATAGCTGCTCTTCTTCAAGCCGCCGGCGGGCGGCGGTGCCGCCGGTGTCGTCTTGCGTCCGCCGAACAGGCCGCGCACGGCGTCACGCGCCTGGCCCGCCTTTGCACCCCACGGATCCATCATCTCCCAGGCATCCCAGGGCGTGGGCATCTTGGTCGGCTTCTTCACCGGGATGTCCCAAACGTTGCCGGTGCTGGCGACGCGGGTCGCCTTAGCAGACCACTCTGCCAAGGTTCGAAAGGCGCTAGCGAGGGTGCCGACATCGGCGGCAAACCGCTTCCAGTCGGCGCTGGCGAGTTGCTTGATCAGGTTGCCGACAGCCGAGCCCGTCTCCGTCGCCCACTTTTTGAGCGTGCCATTGGCCTCGGCTTTGTCGATCCACGCGCTCAACCGGTCCAGCTGAGTGTTGACGGCGGAGCCGATGCCGGCCTCCCACACCCGCTTCGCGCTGATGGTCAGGCGATCCATGACGTTCGACCATTTGCCGGCGGTCGTGGCCGACAGGCGGTCCATTCCGCCCGCGAAGCGGTCGTTGAAAATGCCGTACAGGGCCTTGGTGATGTCGGCGCCGTTCTTCTTCGCCAGTTTGGTCATGGTCTTGCCGTTCTTCATGAACGAAAAGGTGACCTGGTCGCCCTTTTGCGACGCCTTTACCCCGAATTCCTTCAGGCGCTCGAACTCGCCGGTCTGCGCGTCGGCGATCATCTCGACCGCCTGCATCAGATCCTTGCCCATGCCGGCGGCGGTATCGCCCAGCGTCTTCAGCGAGCCGTCGGCTGGGTCGATCCCGTAAGCCTTGAGCTGGACGAACGCCTCCATCACCTGGTCGATCTCGTAGGGCGTCTTGCGCGCGAAATCGGTAACCCAGGTCATTGCCTTGTCGCCGGCGGCGACCGAACCCATCAGGCCGGTTAGCTGCGTTCGGAACTTCTCGAACATCAGGCCGGCCGTGACGACCTTGTAAGCAAATGCGACAATGCCGCCGATGCCGGCAGCCACTCCGCCAGTGACCAGCCCGCCGAGGAGGCTGCCAGCTTTGCCTAGCAGCCACTTCCCGGCGCTGGCGCCAAACTTCTTGACTGCTTCGCCGGCCCGACCGGCGGTCGCGCGAACTTTCTCGAAGCCAGCCTGCGCGATGTGCTTGAGCGTTGCAGCCAAGCGCTGACCCGTACGCTCGCCGCGCTCCGCATCGCTAAAAAAGCGCGAAACGCCTTGCCGCGATCGGTTCGACGTGCGGCCGAGCGTCTCGACCGCCCGATTCAAGCCGGTGGTGGCTTTGGTGGCGTGTTCGGTCGGCTTGCTCCACCGGTCGATCGCCTGAAGGATCAGCGATAGCTTCATTCTTGCTGGCCCTCCCGCTCGACCAGCTGCCCTACCCAGAAACGCAAATCGGCAACGTCAAAGTCGAGCCAGTCACGCGGCCCGAACCGGAACGCTAGCGTTAGGTCGCCAACGAATTGCCGCCATTCGGCTGGCCATCCCCCAGGGAGGGATCGCCACCAGCCAAAGGGACGGCCACCATCGCAGTCCCGGGCGAGGTCTCTGACGCGCCTTCGGCCTCTGCCGCGGCGGGGGCTGCCGGCGACGCCTTCAACGTCGCGATCGCGGCCAACACCTGGTCCAGGTTCGCATGTTCGACGAGGCCCAGCGCCAGGGCGACCTTGCGCATGTCATGCACCTCGCCCCCGATCAGCGCGTCCATCGCCGCGAGATCCTGCTCGTCGAACTCGTCGGCATACTCGCGAGGCAGGCCAGCTAGCGACATCAACACCAAGAGGCGGGCCTGGATCTGCCCCTGGGCGTGCTCGGCGGCGAGCATGTGCCGGCCCTTGACGCGAGGCGCGAGATCGATTTCGTCGACCCTGACGGTCTGCTTCGCCTCGCCGATGCCCTGCTCAAACGACAGGGGATAAGCTAGTTTGAGTTTCAGCCGCTCCATCACGCGATCTTCTCGGCTGGCTGGCTGTACAGCACGCATTTTGCCTTACCGTCACTCGTGCCCATGTCGGGCGCGCTCTCAGCCCAGGCATGGCGCATGACGAAATGCTGGCCGGTGTCGTAAAGGATGTCGACGGTGGAATCGTCCAGCTTGCCGAACGCAACGGCATCGAAGCTGGACGTAGCCAGCACGTCGAATTCCAGCTTGGCTTCGACGGTCGACTCCTTGAAACCGCCGACGACATAATCACCAGGAACGCCTTCGCGCTTCGGACCGCCCGAGGTCAGCGTGATGTTGCCGGCAGTCGGGATCAGACTGCCGTCAATCTTCACCTTCGCCCGGCCGACGACCCTATTGGGATTGGCCATACTTACTCCCTTCTAAGTGACCGCTGAGCAGGCGCTCAGAGGATGAATTCGATGCGCGCCGCGAACTGCAGCAGCGGGTTCACGATGTTCGGCGTCATGAGCAGGTTGAGCTGGGTCGGGACCGTCCCGTCGCGCTCGATGACGAGGCCGGCGATGAACCCCTCGACATCCTCCAGCAGCTCGGCGTCTGCCATGTCGCGCGCCAGGGCGATGGTCTCCGCCTTGACCGACGCGATCGTGTCTGCGGTCAGTTTGGCGCGCGGGAACTTCTGCGACATGCGCTGGCGCCAGGCGAAGCGGATGTAGCCCAGCGTGGCGGTGGTCTGGATATCGCGATAGCTGCCGTCGGGCAGTCCGTAGGCGTCGAGCTGATAGCAGCTGATCAGGCGCTCGATCACCATCTGGCCCGACGACTCCAGCTTCAGGGTCGATATGCCGGTGTTGAGCAACTGCGCCCGCTCGGTCGCCGTGTAAGCGTCCGTAGTGAGGGGCCCAACCAGTCCGGGGAGCGCGAGATTGGTGAGCGGCCGGGCCGGGTCGGCAGCAAGCGACAACGCCGCGACCGCGCAGACGTGCGCCGCCACCTTCCAGGTCGGTGACGGCACCTTCCGGCAGCCGACGACAGTCGTGAAGATGCCGTTGCGGGTCGCGCCGAACGTCAACGTCGCGGACAGCGTGCCGGTAAACGCCGCGTAGACCCGCCCTTCGCGCTGGCGCGCCGGCCCCCAGCGCGAAACCATCTCGGTATCGCAGGCGGTCAGGTTGGTCGGGTCATTGATGCCGGTGGCGATGTTCTGAAACCAACTGTCGCCGATCGCAGCGAACACCGTCGTCACGTCCGGGTTGGTCGCGCCGGCGACCGCAGCGGCGATCGTGCTGGTGACGCCGGCGGGCAGCCGTTCGCCCTGGAAGTGATTCTGCCGGACGTCGATCTCGTTGCCATAGGTGCCCTTGTGGCGGGCTGTGAGAGTGACGACGGCTGCCGCCGAGGTCGCGGAGACCGGCAGATCAAGGGCCGCGTTGACCGCTGCCGCCACGTTGGCGGCCATGGCTGTGGCGGTATCGCCAGTGGCCACGCCGACCTGCAGGCGCTGGCCGGCGATCATGTAGGCGAGAGTGCCGGCTGCAGTGGAGGGGCCGGTCAGCGTGATCGTCCAGGTCGCGGCGACGCCGGCGGCGTTCTCGTCGAGTGCGACCGCCCAGAGTTCCGTTGTCGAATTGCCGTCGAGCGCGGCGATCACCATCGCGTGCAGCATCGAGCCGCGCCCGAATGCCTGCGCCGCCTGGTCTTTCGAGACGATGCGGAGCGGCGTTAGCGCGGACGTCAGGCCGGCGTTGGAGCGCATGCCGATCAGCAGGATTTTCTGCTGTGCGGCCGGCAGCCCGCTGATCGCGCGGACGTTCGAGAATTCGACCTGGCTGCCGGGAACCGGCGTGCTGATCAGCGTGTCAAAGGCAATGGTCACTTCGCGTCTCCCTTAGGCGGCGTCTTGCCCGCGCCCTTCTCGGCGGCGGCGACCTCGGCCTCCGTCGTCATCTCGATCTCGCCTTCGTCGAGGCGACGCTGCCAGTGGCTCGACCATTCGACGCCGCGGCCGGCAGGCGCGAGCGGACGGTTGGCGTGGTCGGGGTCGAGCACTGTCATGCCCTCGGCGGGTTTGATGAATCGGCGGTCGGTCATGGTTGCTCCCTAAGGGCGACCGTGTCGGTCGCGTCGGCGTGGAAATCGTCCGGCAGTTGGACGCCTGGCGTGCCAGGCGCGGCATCGACCGGCACCGGCCGGCCGAAATCGGGAATGTCCCAGTTGGCGTGGAGGTCGAGCAGCTCGACAGGATCTTCGGGATTGCCAACCAGCATGAGCGGGAAGGTGCAGGTGAGCAGCGCTGACCAACGGTTGAGGTTGCGCTTCTTCGCCTCGACGGTGGGCACGACCGGACGGACGGCGCTGAGCTTGAGCGGCGTCGACAGCATGTCGAGATCCTGCCCAACCAGGCTGACGATCGCCGCGGTCAGCAGATTGTACGAGCCGGGTTCCTTGGCGAGGTCGGGTCCGCCATGCCGGCGGTATTGCTCATCCGACCGCAGGTTCTCGTCGACCACCATCACCGCGAAATTGCCGGAGACGATGACCCGGCCGTCAGACCAATCGCCGTCCTGCTCGACTTCGGCCGAGGGGTCGAGCCCAGCGAACACGACGTAGGCAGCCGGACAGGTGATCGCGACGGTGGAGGCGAGATACTCCTCCCAATTGTCGGGATAGGTGGCGAGCAGCTTCCACGTTGGGAACGGCAGCACGCCCGCAGCCGCGACCACGCGAAGGCGCTCCAGCATGGCGAGCTCGATCGCGGCGATCATGAGATGTCTCCCACCCGGTCGCCGACCCAAGAGCGCAAGTCGATACCGGCCTCGCGGATCGCGATGAACACCAGCCAAATGGCCAAGAGAACGCAGGCCAGCACGACGAGCGGCATCATGATCGTCAATGCAACGCGGCTGGAATCCGGTTGCGGCCACCACTCGAATATCCAGGCGAGCGCCGATACGCCGCTGACAACGAACCAAAGGACGAGGATGAACGCGGCCAGCGTCACGACTCCACTCCTGCATAGTCGGCGGCGATCGCGAGGATCTCTTCGCGCGCGCCTGCCGAGATACCCAGGAACGGGCGGGCCGGGGTGTTGGCAGTGCGGGTGAACGCGCCGACCGTCACCTCGATCGGCTCGGCGAGCTCGTGGCCGAATACCTCGCGCATGGTGCGCCGGTGACTGGCCACCCGCTCGGCGCCGTGGAACCCGTCCTGGTGGCGGCCGGCATAGACGACGTTGGTACCGATCTCGACGAAGTCGCGACCGGCCCGATGAGTGATCGATTGCGCCAAGCGGCGGCTATCCTGGAGCGTCTTTCCGCCGTGCTCGAGCACGCGCTGGGAGGGCTTCCAGGGAATGCCCTCGGGCGAGTGCTCGCCCTGGAAGTTGTCGTGGACGTCGGTCTCGATCACACCGCCGACCGTGTCCATCAGCGGCGTGAGGTCGTGCATCCGGCCGAGCAGCGCGAACATATTACGCTCGACCTCGTCGCGGCCGTGAAGATCAACACGGAATTCAGCGCCGGCCATCAGAAGCCTTTCAGCTTGTCATGGCTAAAGACGCGCTCGGCATCCGGCACGATGATCTGCCCCTCGCGCGACGGGATCGCATCGGGCGTGCCTTCGTCGAGCTTCAGAAGGCCGCGCGAAATGTCGCGGAGGTGCGCCAGCGCTTCCGACTTGCGTTTGATCGCGTATTCAGTGGGGTTCGCAGCGAGCTCGCAATACGCGATCTGGCAGGTCAGCTCGACCAGCAAGGGCGGCACGGCCTGGCCGGGCGCGGCCTGGTAGTATTTCGCGACATACCCGTCGACCAGGACCGAAGCGGCGCGGAGTTCCACCTCGATCTTGGCGATGCAGCCGTTGTCCCAGCTGTCGCTGTCGGTCAGCTGGACCAGCGGCGCTTCCTTGTAGCGATCGCGCATATCGTTGGCGGTGGCGTACATGGTGAGCGTGCTGGTCCTTCAGAAATGGTCTCCGGCGAGCGAGCTTCCCCCAAGCTCGCCGGAGTGATCAGGGTCGATCGAGAGCGCCGTGACTGCCCCCGCGGACCTGACCGGAAACGTTATTTCTCGGCGGCAGGCGTCTTTGGCTTTGGCGCCGGCTTGGCAGCCGATGCCTTCAGCTGGGCGACTTCCTTGGTGAGCTCGGTCACCTTGTCTTGAGACGCCGACAGCTCTTTCACGATATCGCGGTGCCGTTGCAGCAACGGCTCCAGATCGTCGAAGCCCGCCGCCTTCAGCGCGTCCACGTCGCCGACGTGCTGTTCGAACAGAATGGTGAACGCTTCGAGAAGCGCGTCGAGGTCGGCGAACCCAGCCTCCCGCAGCTTGACCGCAATGGCCGAGAGCTCATCGGCGACCGGATCGGTTGACGGCACGATGCGCTCCGGCAGCTCGGCCGCCAGGCTGTCGATCATCATCTGCGCCTGGTCGACCCCTACCGATTGGTCGACCGCCGGCATCGGACGGAACGACCCGTCCTCGTCGCCCATGGCGATCGACAACACCGGATCGCGCGCCAGCTCCAGGAGGCGCGCACCGTCCAGGTCGCGAATGTCGACCTGGAGCGGCTCGCGCGTCGCGAAGTTTAGCCCCCCACGGAGGTAGGGCGTCCGCGCGCTGCGGATCTGCAGCGTTCCGCGCATTAGGCCAACCGCTCGGCGAACAGCGTCGCGACTTCGTGATAGTGGACGTTCGACTCGCCGCCGACGAGGTTCTGCTTGTTGAACAGATCCTCGGCCGCCGCGCGGTTCGATACGCCGTAGACGATGTGCGTCGGAACGATGCCGCGGGGATCGCCCACCTCATCGACGAAGGCTGCCATCGCGTCACGCGCCGCGACGAAGTTCGCGGCATTGAGCGTCGCGGTCGAACGATAGGCGAGGAAGGGCATGGTGAAGCCTGCGGCACCTCGCGCCTCGGCGTACATGCCGAACATGCCGGTGTCGGCCACCTTGCTGTCTTCCGGATCGGTGATCATCCAGAAATGCGGCGTCTCGCGCTGCTGCCAGATGAGCGGCTTGAGCGGCTTCGACAGGTCCACCAGGTACCACGCGTTGACCTGGTTCGCGGTGTTGTTGTTCGAATAGGTCGTGCCCGCCTCGTCGAAGTTCGGGTGCGACGTGTCGAAGAAGTTCTGGTTGTCGAAGCACGCGATTTGGTGACCATTGGCAAGCGCGATCGTCAGAACACGATCGGGCCAAAGCGTCGCCTCCATGCCCCAGCCTTCGATCATCGGCGGATAGATGCCGAGATTGTCGTCCTGGAGCTGGTGCTTGTGGACACCGGCCGTCGCTTCGTAGGGCTCGTTAACGAGCTGATAGGCGCGCTCCTCGATCGACTTGATACGCTTGTCGCCGACCCACTTGCGGAAGATCGGCATGGCGCCGAGGAACCCGTAGGTCTCGGTTTTGGTCGAGGAGGTGACCGGAGTGGCCAGGACGGCGAGCTTCGGCTCGGCCTTGGTCTGGCCACGCTTGAACAGCGTGTTCCAGGCCGTACGGAGCGCCTGAAGCGCAGTGTTGGTGACGATCAAAGCGGTAGCTCCTTAGTAGCCGATTTCGAGAATGCCGTTGATCGCGCCGCCGCCGTTGAACGGCGCGGACGGAACGATCTGGATGCGCTGGCCGGCCGCCACGTTGGTGGTCGCGTCGCCGGCGGTTGGCGTATCGGTGACAATGCTGCCCGCAGCCGCGGCGTCGGCAATGGTGCAGGTCAGGCCGGCAACTGCGGTAGTGTCGAGCATGACGGTGACATCGCCGCCGGTGACGATCGCGGTCTGAACGACGGTCGTCAGGCGGTTGACGACGCCCGTGACCGGCGAAACGAGCTGCGCGTTGGTCGGCGCCGCCAGGTCGGTGGCGTTGATCGAGAACGGCAGCCAGATGAACCGGTCGGCCGCCGCTGCGATCTCGGGACTGATGCGGACCATCACGCCGGTCGAATCGACCGCCACGACGACGCCGGCGCGTGGTCGCGTTCGGAAATTCGACGTGCGCGCGACCGTTTCGTCGTCGACCACGAAGCAATAATGGCCGATGTTCGCGACGGTGAGCTGGTCGACGCCGGCGCTGTTCTTGCACAGCCAGTCGCCCGATTGGACATCGAGCACCGCACCGCCATCGGCGCCCGTACCGGTCACGCTCGAAAGTCCGACGCCGACCAGGCGATAGAGGGATACGGTAGCCATCTTCGCGAAGTCGCTGCCTACGCCAGGCGCCGAAGCGGCCATCGCGTAGCCGCTGGACAGCATCGTGAGCCCACCCTGCCAGACGACGGCGGCTGCCTTAACGCCCAGGTTGAGCAGCCCGCGGCCGCTGCCCTGGACGGTCTTCTTGCCCTTACCGAGCGCCATTACTTGATCTCCCCGTTCTTCGCCGCGAGCATTTCCTCGTGCGTGAGACCGCTAAGCGCCGCAGCAGCGACCTCCTCGGCCGTCAGCGAGGTGGACGCGGCGGGTTTGCCGGTGACATCGGCGCCGGCGGCGACGACCACCGGAGCGACGTTCAGCCAGGTGCGGAACCCGGCTTCGTCCTTCTTGAAATAGTCGAGGCCCCAGCCTTTCGCGGCTGGCGCCAGCTTGCCGCTGGAGATCGCCGCCGCCACCTCACGCTCGGCGCGCTCGTCGGTCAGCACCGTCAGCTGGCCGGAGACCTGCTGCAGCTGCTCGATCGGCACGAACTTGGTGGGATCGGGAGCGCCGGCGCTCTTGAGGCTCGCGACGCCGGCGGCGACTTCCTCGGCGGTCGCGTTTTCGGCCAGGCCTGCGGCCGCGGCGATCGCCGCGATCGAGGTCGAGCCTTTGAGGTTGGCGATCGCGGCTGCGACCGTCTCCTCGGGCGCGTCGGCCGGCAGGCCGAGCAGCGCCAGGAGTTTGGCGAGATCCATTGCGTGTTCTTCTCCGGAAACGCCGGCGGCGACCGCCGGCAGGTCAATCGCCCCGATGATGACGAGGGACGCGTTCTTCAGATGGATGACATCGCCGCCGTCCTTGACGCCGGCGGCGACGAACAGCGGGCTGATGTAGCGATATTCGCGGTCTTCGAGGGCTTGACGCCCGCGAGGCGTCCACTGGACGTTGTTCGCGTAGATGCCGTCCGCCTCGGCGGAGAGGTCGGCGGCCGAGCACCATCCCGACGCCTTCGCGTCACTCCCGGCGACGGTAACCGCGTGATTGTAGTCGAAACTGAAGTCGAGCGAGCCGAGATAGGTCCGCGTGTTGGCGATCACCTGTTCGGCATGCGCCTGGTCACGCAGCTGATAGGGGCCGCGCCCGTCGCGCAGCTTGATCTCGCCCATCGGCAGAATCTTGACGCGATCGGGCGCCGCTCCATCGACCAGGTCGATCGGCGCCGCGGCCGACGCCAGCACCTCGTCTAACGCGGAAGCTGCCGCGACGATCTCCAGTTGGCGCGGGCACGCGCCGATCTGCGCAGCTGCCCGCCCGGCCGCCTCGGTCAATTCTAGGTTTCGAAGTTCCCCGCCCATGGACTGGGCTATGGCGCTGGCTCCGGCGATCCCTAACCTGAAGAATTTCAGGACGGCGGCGGCCGGCGCGCGACCCGCTACGCCGCCGTAGCTTTATCGCCGCGGCTGGCCATGTCTAGCTACCGCGTTGGCGGCGCGACCTGGTCCGCTCGCATTCTCGCCCAGCGCCAACCTTCGCGACCGACGTCGACCACCGTAGCCAGCCCGCCGGCGCCCGATTGTCGGACATAGCGTCGCATGATCATCTGGCTGCCGTCGCGCGCTTGGGCCCATGTCCAACCGGTCGAGCTGGGCGCGGTGATCGTGTCGGCGATCGCGTCGATCGCGATGCCCGCAGCGCCCCGCGGGAGCTGGACGCGGCCGCCTTCGGCGATGAACCAGCCCCGGCCGATCGACAGCGGCCAGCCGTCTCGATCGATCCAGATCGTCTCCTTGCCGGACGCGACCCCGAAATTCTTCAGGAAGCGGTCCACCAGACTTTGCTGGGCGGCGGTCAGCACGGCCGAGGCGCCGACCTCGTCGGGCTCGTCGAAACTAGGCGGCAACGGTTTGGGTGCCAGGCCGCGCAGATATTCCTTGCCTACGTTGTAATCCCAACCCTTCCCGAGGCCGAGTTCGATCGTCCCGCTCTCGCCCGTCCGCTTGTTGTGCCAGGGCACTTGCGGAAAGACCTCGGGTTGGGTGACTTCCTTGCCCTGGCTATCCAGCATGCGCTGGCTGCGCTGCACGGCCGAGCAACGGCAGCGCCATCCACACGGCGGATAATGGGTATCCCACCAGGGATCGTCGACGGGCAGTAGCGTTCCGTTCCAGGCGTGATGTTGCGGCCGCTCGCGCCCGTCCATCAGCGAGCTGTATTCGAGAAACGGTAGCGCCGCCTTGGTGCGCTGGATCCGCTCCCATTTACCGGCCGCGTAGGAGGTGCGCAGATTGGTGTCGAAGATCGTCTTCAACCGGCGATCGCTGCCGAGCTGGGCGACCTCGTGCTGGCCGGTCTTGGGATCGAGCACGCGCTTCTGACCCCACCAGCCGCGGGCTTGCAGCTTGGGGCGCAGGTTCTTCTTGAATTCGGCCAATGTTGTGCCGTCCGCGATCGCGTGGTCGACCTCGGCGCGGATATCCTCCAGCACCGACATGCTCATGGCCTTCGCTACGGTGAACCAGCGCGCATGCTCGCCCTTGAAGATATCGAGCCAGGAGAAGCCGATTCGGAAGCCCTTCGACCGGAAGAAGTTGATCGCTTCCTGCGGCGGGATGCCGGCCCGTGGGAGGTCCGCGGGGCCGGGCATTAGCGAGCTTCCTCCGCCGGCTGCAGCGCACGCGTTTGAGACCGGTTGAGCACTTTCACGCGGGCCGCTCGCTGAACACCTTGCCGTCAAGCTGAAGCGACGCGCGCATCGCCTCGACCCGCGCTTCGGCATCGTCGAAGTCGTAGGCGAGGATACTCACGCCGAACGCCTTCTCGCCGAGCTGATAGCTGAGCGCGAAGGTGAACATCTGCCGGCCCCATTGATCTGTCGCGAGGAACTCGGGATCGGGGCCGTCGCGCCGGACGCGCTCGGCGCCTAGGTCTATGACATCGGCCATGGTCAGCTCCCCGGCTCCGCGATCATGCCGGCGATCTTTGCGGAGAATCCGGCGGAAGCAGCGATCTCGACGAACTTCGCGGTGTCCATGCCCATGATCGCATCGCCCGCAGCGATCGCGAGGATCTCGCGAACTTCTGCCATCGAATTCGCGCTCGCTATCAGATCCTCAAACTTGCCCATCATGGCGTTTTCGAGCTCCGGCATCGCCGCGATCATCTGCTCGGCAAGGCGATCGATCGCATCGGGTTCCTGATCGCTATGCTCGGCCGATGCTGCGACGGGATCGGCCCCGGCATCCTGAATTGCCCCTTTAGGGGCCTTAGAGGCCTGTTTAGAGGGGTTCGAGGCCCCGGCGGCGGGGTCAGTGCCATCTGCGCCGCCCAGCGGCGCTGTGCCCGGCTGTCGTAACAGCTCCTCATCATCCTCCGGCGTCGGCACGCGCGTGACCTCCCGGAAGTAGCTGACGCCCACAGGGACGTTGTAGCTGACCGCGGCGGCGATGCCCTTGAGCGCGGTGTCCTGGTCGACCGGATCCGGCTCGCCGATCTCGACCAGCGGATAGTTCTCCCGCGGGCCGCGGTTGAGCATCACCAGCGGGACGACCAGGTCACGCATCAGCGTGGCGGCGAGCTGCTCGGCGTCGTCGTCCCGGATATCCTCTCGGACTTCGCCGTGCAGGCTGGCTTGGCCGGTACCGAGGCCGCCAGATTTGGCGTCGGCCGAGCTGGTTTGGCCGAGCACTGCCTTCGACACCGCGTCGTCGGCATATTGGCAGAAGGCCTTGAACATGTCGGGGTTGGTGGCGCCGCCATCCGATTTGACGAACTCAATCATCATCGACTGTGGGATGACGCAGCCGGCGTCGCTGCCAATCTGAGCGACCGCCTGGGCCAGTTTGCGGATGTCGCCTTCGCTGGTCCCGTTGGCGTACTTTCCGACGCGCAGCGGCAGACCATAGACCTCCAAAAAGGTGATCCAGTCCTTGATCGTGAAATTGACGAACAGGTAGTACCAGGCGACCGTGCGGGCGAGGCCGCCGCGGATCGGGAGGCCGGACTTAGCCTGAGCGAAATGGGTGATGAACTTATATGGCGCGAGGGGCTGCGCCAGGCCGCTGGTGCCGTCCTCGCCGCCCTTTAGCAGCAGCTGTTCGCCGGTAACCTGGTCGAATTCGAAGAAGGTCGGGTAACGCCACTTCAGCTGCGCTGGCTTCCAGGCCGTTGCCGAGAAGGTCCAGATGATCTCGGTTGCCGAGAACCCCTTGCCGAGCGCGTCCATGATGTCGCGCAGTTCAGTCCGCAGCGTCGGGCGCTTGAACCAGTCCCGGCATAGCTGGGCGTCGCCTTCCTCCTCGGCGCTGTCGCCGGCCGCGACGATCGAGATCGGCAGCTTGGTTACGGCGCGCTTTCGCGTGCCCAGTACCGACTGGTAGTGCGGGTATTTCTCCTCCATCTCCTCGGCGAGTTCGAGATACGCGGTCGCGTCGCCTTGCTCGGCCGAGCGCAGGATTTGGGCCAGGCGCGCCGGGTCGAGGCCCTGCGCAGGATGGCCAGACATGATCGACCGCAACCCGGTCACCGTGGGCGCCGAGATCTCGCCGGTCAGCCGGTCATAGGCATCGCGTAGCGGACGGCCGCTGGCGTCGACCAGCGGCGGTGGCGCGGGGGCGGCGTTCCAGAGAACGATGTCAGTACCGGGCACGCTTGGTCTCCATCACCATGAGCCATTGCCGCCGAACCGGCCGTGCTGCTGGCGGCGGCCGTGGCGGTTGGCGAAATCGTCATTGTCGTCAGCCATGCGGCCGCCACTGTCGAAGCCGAGCTTGGGAACCGAGCGATACTCGATCAGCTGCTCGGGTGTCTGAAGCGCGCGCCACATCAGCGCGAGGGCCCAAAACCAATCGGCATGGACTGAGCCTTCGTTGACGATCCGGATCGATCCCGACTGCTCGCTGCCGATGCGCTTGATCGCGCGAAGGTCGACGCGGATGTCCGGTCGGTTCGCCGGGATGCGAAGCAGGTTGCGCTGGAAGCCGTCGGCCAGGCCCAGCGCGAGGTCCAAGCGAGCCGGGCCGGTTAGAAGAACCCCCTCGACGCGGTAGGTGCCCCATTTCAGCTGCTGGTCTTCGACGACTTTCTCGCCCATGCCGGTCTGATCGATCATCGCTCGCAGCACGCGACGATCGCGCATCAGCGCGTCGAAATATGCATCCTGGTGCGCGAAGGTCTGGCCGACCTCGTTGTACTCGTCGCGCACCCAGGCCACCGGCCCGATCAGCTCGGCACCCAGAATGATTTGGCCATCCCGCCGACGGGCAACGTCTCGCCCGATGCCATACAGACCGCCCGTATAGAGTTCGGGGATGCCGGCTTCGGGATGCTCGGCCGCGGTCAAGTCCTCGGGCTTGATCAGGGCGCCGCTGCCGGCGCTCGGAATGCAGCGGAGTTCCTCGTCGGCCGCGTCGCCATAGGTGGCGAAGATGTCCGCGATCCATTCGTCCTTCGGAAGGATCGAGCGGCCCTTGACCGACGCCACCAGGGCGATGCGCTCATAGAGCCCATCGGCGATCGCGCGGTCGAAGTCGAAAGTGAGCACCTTGCCCTTGCGACGGCCTCCACGGATGTCGTCGATCAGCAAGTTGAACGGATTGTCGACGCCGTCGTGAGTAGACCAGACGACGACCTGGCCGCCCCACATCAGCAACGCCAGCGCGGCTTTCAACGTCTCGCCGATGTTCTTGTGGAACGCCGCTTCGTCGATCAGCACCTTGCCCTGTTTGCCGCGGATGGCGCGAGGCACGGACGGAAGGGCGACGATCTTGAACCCCGACGAGAAGCGGATGCGGAATGCCAGCACCGGCTTCTCGTCATCGCCTTCCAGCACTTCCTGATCGACCTCGGCCGCAGCGAACCCGAACACGCGCGCCCACATGGCGCACGTTTCGATGAACTCGCGCGCCATCTCCATGTCATAGCCCATGTACCAGCAGTTATCGCCGCCGGCCGATGCTTGGCTCGACGCGCTGAGCGCCGCGAACGCCGCGACGGCCCAGGTGAGACCGATGCGACGGGACTTCTCAATGACGAGCAGGGACACGCCGGCGCGCAGCTCGGCGAGCGTAGAAGCCTGATAGGCGAGCAGCAGGCTGCTGCGATCGAGCCGGACCAGCGTCTGCTCGGCGGCGGAGCGCTCCTCCTCGCGTTGCTGTGTGGTCGGGTCGCGCAACATCAACCAGCCCCGACGCCGAGCACCTGGTCGTAGATGAAATCGGCGGTCTCCTTGGACAGCCCCTTGGCCCGCGCCGCGCTCGACGCCTTGACTGCCGCCTTCTTGGTGGCCGCTTCCTGAGCCTTCGCTATGCGGTCGCTATTGGTCTTCTCGGCGGACGCCAGACTCTGTAGCGATCGCGAAAGGAACATCACGCTTTCGGGGTCGAAGGTCACCGGCTTGGCTTCGCCGGTTTCCTCATCGACCTCCGCAGCGGTGATCGCCTGCAGCACGACGGAGTGCATCAGCTCCAGGTTCACGCGGGCGAGCCGATTGTCGGGCTCGTCGCCGAATTGCCCGACCAGCGCCTCGGCGACCTGACGGCTGTGCTGCAGCCGTGCCGTTACCTCGGCCAGGCCCTTCACATGGCGCCCGAGCGCCGATCTGGAAACGTCGACGTCGAGCTCGCGCAGCTTTGCGAGGATCTCGTCGATCGTCCGGCCACCGCGGCGCAGCCCGCCTATCAGGTCGCGGACTTCAGCCGGCAGCCGGTCGATGGTCGATGGGGTTTGCTTCTTTGCCATCACGCCCCCGGCGACGGCCGCTGAACCCCTGGCTGGATGGCCCGGCCGTGGGCCACATCACAGCCGCGCTCGGTCGCGATCGCGACGGTCAGCGTCGGCGTTGGGTGCTCCAAGCGGACCAGGCCTTGCTCCTCCAACCAGGCGAGCTGACCGCGGAGCTGGTCACGCGTGCAGGGCAAACCCATCGCGTCGATCGCCTGGGCGAGCACGCTATCGTTGGCGCGATATGCCGGAGCCTCGGCCAGCACTCGCAATGCCGTCAGCCGGACATGCTCCATAGTGAACGCGAAGAAATTGCTCACGACTTGTTGCCCCCCATGCTGCGCAGGCCTTCTTCGATGAAAAAGCGTTGCATCCGGTCGACCGCCTCCCAGGTGCGGTCACTCGAATCCTTCAGGCCGCCAACCTGCGCGTCGATTTTCTCGGCGAGCGCGTTAATCTTGCCCTCCAGGGCGTTCATCTCGCCGCTGCTCGCGGTTGCGCCTTCCAGCGATCGGACCTCCGACGCCAGAAGGCTGAGCGCGGCGGTTGTCGCGCATCCGCCAACTCGGTCCTCGAGCTTTTTGAAATCGCCCCGGAGCGAGCCGATCTCCTTGCCCAGCCGGCCCGTATTCTCTGGGTTCAGGCGGCCGTATCGCCACGCGGAGACCACGGCCAGGCCGAGGATCGCCAACGTGATGGCGATCGAGGCTACGTCACTTAGGGGCACTATCGTCTTCCTTGGGCTTGCCGCCGATGCGCGCGGCGATCGAGTTGAAAAACGCGTCGGTGATCGTCTTGATTCCGCCGCCTGCCTGCGTGCCGAGTAGCTGCACGCTCGACACGCCGCTGAAGCCCAGGCCGATGCCCCAGCCGATCGCGACCACGGGACGCTGGCCAGTGGCGACGACGATCGCCAGGGTGACCAGCGAAAGGGTCAGGAGCAGCAGCGTGGTCTTGCGCCAGGACAGTTGCGACGGCGCCGCGGGCGCGAGCCAGTGTCCGGCGAGCACGCCGGCGACGCCGAAGATGGCCGAGAAGATCGGAATGTCGACGCCGAACACGCCGATCAGCTCCGGCCCTGGCAACACGATGCGCGTGCCGGCGGAGCTGACCGCCAGCGCGATCGGCATGGCCACTACCTGTCGGGTGAGGTTCAGTGTTGCGTTCATCGATAGCGACCCGCCGGTACGGAGCGGAAAGCCGTCACAGCACTTCGCCGGCGTCGGCCAGGAGGTCGCGCCAAAAGACGAACGCGTCGTCCATCTCCCCGCTCGATAGCTGCTTCGTGTAGACGGACAGGCCGGCCAGCCGGCTCGATGGTGAAGTGGTCCCGTTGGCGTAGCCGACCCGCAGCTTAGCCGTCGTGCTGCCGACCGGGTTTGACGTCCTGGCTGTGGCGGCCGGAGACGCGGCACGTGCCGGACCCGAACGCTGGATGAAGCCTTGCCCGCTGGTCAGCGAAAACTGCGAAACGCCCATGCTCCAGGTCGTGGAGCCGTTCAGGAAGCCCGACGACGTGGAAACGTTGATGACCGCGGCCGCGGCGTCGCGGCCGAAGGTCTGCACGTCGTTGGCTGCGGGCACCAGCAGCCCCATGGAGCCACCTGTTTGGCCGTCCGAAATGATGCACTGGCTAAGCGGTGCCTTGTAGACGGCGAGCAACGTGAGCGCGCTTCCGAGATTGAAGAGATCGCGCGAGAATCCGGGGATTTCGAAGTAGCGCGTCCAGCCGCGCATGGTCGTCCCGGCCACAGTCTGAGCAACGCTGACCGTGTAGGTTCCGGCGCCTCCCGTCCCGGTGCCGAGCGCGGTGATGACGGTATTAGCCGCGACAAGCGATCCGGTCTGGCTTTCGACCGTCATCCCGACCGCCCAAGGATCGCCGGCCACGGTCCCACCGACGGTAAGCGTATTCCCACTGATCGAACACGACGTAGCCGTTGCCTGCGGGCCGCCCGCCAGGCCGATCGCGTCCGGGGCGCCGACCAGGCGGCCGTCGACGACGCCGGTAAATAGGTTCTTGGTCGGTGTGCTCGTCAGCGCGGAGCCGAACATGTAGGCGGCGTAGCCGGCGCCGAACGCCGGGCACGTGCGCGTGCGGCCATACCCGAAGGTAGACGCGTCGACGCCAGCGAACGGAATGGCAATTCTCATGTCAGGGGCACCTCGCAAATGGGCAGCCAGCGGTACATCGGCAGCCGGAGATAGGTCGGGTCGAAGATGAGCGGAGCATCGGCGCGAGTCTCACCGATGTTGGTCCAGCCCTTGGTGGTGTTGCCGGTGTAACCGCACCGGAATTTCCACGTGTTGGTCGGGGCGGCTGGCGCATCCCAAACGATGCGATCGCGACCGACGACGCGGGGATTGCTCAGCGCCTTTGCGGCGCCCGCGGCATCGATCGCGGCGACCCCCCAATTTGAGAGGATCGTCGTGTCGGCAATGGTCAGGCCGCCTGCAATCTTATGGCCCGGCTTAACCGGGAAGGTCGCAATGATCTGCGACCCCTGCGCGGTGAACACCGGCATAAGCGGCGTCTGACGGATACCGTCGAACAGAAGGCGTTTGATGGCCCAGCCGAAATAGGCGCCCATGTGCTTGCTGCCGGCACCGGTCATATGGACGTCATTGACGCCGTTCTGCACCGCGTACTGGATACAGGCGAGGATGAATTCCTGACGATCGAGCGCGAGCTGCAGCTGGTCGAGCGCGACGTGCGGGATCGGCGCGGTGAAGGCGACATTGGTGTGCGTGGCGGTTTGGCCGAGCAGCAGCGGGAGGCGGAAGTTGCCGCCGACAACCTGCCTCGCCTTCGCTTGGCGCTGCGCCTGGACGGTGATCGCGCGGTTGTAGAACCATTTCGAGTTGGCGCCGCCCGGATAGTTGGCGGCATCGCTGGCGTTATCGTTCGTTCCGGTGATGATCATCTGCGCCGCGGCGATGAAGCTCTTGCCCTGGGCGGCGTACAGCGCCTGGCCCTGCGCTAGGCTCGCATAGCTCCGCTGGGCGGTGAGCCCCGTCAGCGTTTCGTCTTCCGTCGTGATGCTGCCGCCGTTGCGCCCATCATCGGCCAGCAGGAATTTCATTCCCGACGCCGCGAAGTCGAAGCCGTCCTCGTCCTTGAGCAGCTGCACGATCATTTGCGCGCAGCCAGAGAGCGGCGTTTCGCCATGACTGGTCCAGTCGTCGACGTCGGCACCGTAGTTCGTCTCGAATGCGGGGGTCAGCGCCGCGCGGTTGGCGAGCAAATCGGGGTCCGACGAACTTGAAATGTCGTTGATATCGTCGGGAACGATGCTCGCTTTGCTCAGGTCGGCGTTGCCGAACATGTCCGCATAGGTGCTCGGCGTGGTCGACAAGATCGGCCCTGACCCGTGCCCTAGCGAGAGGGATTCGCCCGACATGGGCAGCAAGATACGCTCGGCGAGGTTGCGCATGTCGGCAAGCGTCGGGTCCGCCGCTCCACGAAGTGCAGCATCGATATTGCGGCCGTGCGCATCGATGACCTGGTGCCGCAACGTGGTGGGGGTGGCGCGAAGCCAGTGGTAGCCGTTGGCGTCGGTCAATCCCCAAACTGCCGAACCGTCTGCGCCAATGATCGGCTGCTTCAGGGCATAGGCTTCCAGCGACGAAGCGCGACCTTTCAGGCCGTCGATCGCCGGGTGCTGAATGTCGGTCGCGGTGACGCGGAACCACCGGTAACCGGCGCTATCGGTCAATGAGAAGTCGGACGGCCCCTCGGCTGAAAACAGCAAGTCGACCAAGGAGAATTTGACGAGCGGAGACACGGCAATGCCGGTGCCGGCAGTGTTCGTGTACAGGATCAGGTTGCTTGAGCTGTTGTCGAGCGCCCAATAGGTGGCACCGCTGGCCACGCCGGCCGGAGGCACGGTGGGCGTCGCCGGGTTGGGCTGGATGGCGAATGACGGACTGGCAGCAGCTGCCGTCGCGATGGCAGCCTGGGTAGTCGAGACGTCGGCTTTCGCCGTCGAGATCAGCGCCTGAGCGGTCGAAGTCGCCGCCTGGGTTGCAGCGGCAGCTCGTGACGCGTCGGCGGCGTCCCGGTAGTTCGCTGCGAGATCGCGCGCGACTTGCGTGTCCGACAGATACTGGGCGCCCTGCGCCACATTCGCGGTCGTCGTCGCCGCATTGACGCCGGACAACTCCGCCCATTCCTTGGATGATTTGGTGCCGGTACCGCCCGGCAGCGTTCCGGCAGCCCAGGCCTGCGCGATTGTCACCGCAGCGGCGACGTCCGTCGCCTCCAGGTTGGCGATGCGCTTCCATCCGCTCCCCGTGACCGCCGAGTAGACTCCGGTGTTTTGGACGGGGGCGCCACCAACGACGGGGTCAACGTGAGTGCCGCTATCGGGACCATAGACCTTTGCCGCCTTGCCCTCGGCATAGCGCTTGGGATCGATCGCGTTGAGCTCGGCCCAGGTCGCCGTGACGACGGCCTCGCCAAGCGCTTTCGTCAGATTGGAGGCGAGGAGCTGCACCTGGTCGAAGTTGATCGCGTCGCCGGTTACGCGGGCGCTCGCCTCGGTGGCGACCATGTCACGAACCACCTGCTCGGCGGCGACACGTGCGGCTTCCTCGGCGTCCAGCCGGGTCTGCTGCGCCGTATCCACGCCCTCGATACTGGTGCCCGCGGTCTCCAGGCCCTGATCGGCGGCGGCCTTGTTCGCCTCGATCTGCGCGGTGAGATCGGCGATCGCCCGCTCCAAGGCGGCGAGGCGGGCGTCGGGCGGTGCGCTGGGATTGGCTTCGAAAACGCTCATTGCGGACACTGGCTCCGGGCGTCGGCGGCGCGCGCATCGAGCAGGCGCTCGCGCCGCAAGTGGGCGGCGACCCACGCGAGATAGACAGGCGGGACGACGATCGCCGCGCCGACATAGGCAGGCACCGGGTCGGGACTGGCGGCAGTCACCTCCGCCGGGCACACGGTACGCGTGATCGTGCGGGTCGTGACGATCGGGTCTGTGGCGGGCTTAAGGGGCGCCTGAGAGGTGGCGCAGGCAGTCAGCATCGCAAGTAACGTTGCCGTCGGCAGTGCGCGGCTGGGCGGAAATGACGGCATCGTCGGCGGCCTTTCGATTGGCGGTGTTCAGAGCGCGCGACTCCGCGCGTTTCACGGCGTCAGCCGTGGATTGGGCGGCGTTGGCGAGCTGCGCCTTTGCGTCGGCCAAGTTGGCTGCGTCAGCGTCTGCTCGCGCCACCAGCGTCTTCACCGGTTCGCTGCAGCTCATCTTGATCGCGAAGGCGGACTGACCCAGAGCGGCCGATGTCGGCGCGGCGACCCGATATACCGCGAGCGCCGCGTCGCACTCGCGCGCCTGGCGCGCTTCCTGGATCAGCGTTTTGACCGCACTGCTGCAGGCGTCGACCGCACCGGAGGGCGTCCGCGCGCCGAGCTCGCATTGCTTGGCGGCCTTGCCATCGTGGATGTTCTCGATCGCGTCGCCGATCATGGCGATCGCTCCCCAGGCAACGCCGATCGCGGCAATGATCCCGGCGATCCAGCCAATCAGCTTCAAGTTCATGAGACCCCCAAGTTGCGAGCACGTTTGACCCAGCCACCGAGGAATTCGCCGAGCTTAGGATTGCGGGCGACCAGGTCGCGGTAACGCGCCTCTGCACTCGCGCGATAGGCGGCGATCAACGCCGGCATTCCGTCGCCAGGATGGGTAAGCACCCAAGCGAACGCGTTGGCCGTCTTGTCCCCCAGGCCGCCGTCAACGACGAGAGTAGTCGGCAGGCCAGCGAACCCGGCACGCCGCGCGAGACAAGAATTGATGGCAATCTGGAGCAGCTTCTTTGCTGCCGTCAGTCCGCCGTTGACGCCCTGGTCGAACATCGCTTCGCCGATCGGCGCCGGCCAACGCTCACAGAGCAACGGCTTCCAGAAACAGCGATAATAGAGTGATTTTGCGTCGGCCGGCGTCAGCGCCTTGATGTCGTCGACATCGATATCGCCGTCCATGTCCAGGTCGAAGTCGCCGTGGCCGTCGAGGTCGACGTCCTTTAGGCCTTCGCCCAGCAGAAATCGCAACGAGATGCCGTATTTGGTAGCACCGCCCGGATCGGCGCGCTTGTTGACATAGCCGCCCTCGATCGGGATCAACCGATCGCAGGCCGCATCGAATCGCTTGGTGTAAGCGACGACGACGATGTCCGGTTCCCCACCCATGGGGCTGCTATGGTCTAGGTCGGGGGGCGACGCTGACCTGAAGAATTTCAGGAAATCAGCGGAACAGGTCGAGCTGGTTGTCGTCGTCCTTTTCAGCCGCGAGCAGCTGATACACCCGACGCTCGGTATAGTCGCAGGCTCGGGCCGCATCCGCAACGGTCATCTTGCCCGACTTCGCGAGCTCGATCACGCGCTGTCGGCGCAGATGGGCTTTGGGGAAGTCGATCGAGGTGCCGAAATAGTGATCGGCCATGAGCCCAGCGGCCTTCAACCCGATCGCCTCGGCGATGGGATGGTTGTGCGACATCTTGGCAGGAATATAGATTTTGGTGCCGCCAAACACCTTGCACAGGGTCGACAGGTTCACTTGGCCGATGACCTGGGCGAGCTCCTCCAATTGCTCGGCCGCGGCGGATATGGGACGCTGCGCGTTCATCAGGCGAACGCCGCCATGAGCCCCGCGATCGCCAGCATGGCGATTATAGCGGCGATGTCGGACCGCTCGGGGTGCATCAGCCAACGGATCACGGCAGCGCCTCGCGCAATTTTCTGCCGAACGTTTTGGCCACCACGTCGATGTCGCCATGCTCCAACAGCGCGACGTTGCGGACTTCTACGCCGCCCAGGTGCCACGCCGCCCGGCGGATATCCCAGTCGGCCGGGACCACGTCGGCAGCCTTCAGTTTAGCCAGCAGTGCGTCGACCAGGCGCCGACGCAGCACCAGCACGCGCATAGCTGGCGCGACGCCGGATAGTTCTTGCGACCAGCCGGCGCGCTCGGCCATCGCCTTCAGTGCCTCGATCAGCTTGTTGCCCTCGCGCTGGTTCGCCCATTGCAGCTTGGCGACGCCGAGCTGGCGCTGGGCGAAGGCTTCCAGGGCCGGCTCACTCGGATTGTCGACGACGCCGAGCTGGTGGAGCGAAATCCACATAGCGCGAGCCTTCAGCGCGAGCGGGTGGTCGGCCGGTCGCGGCGACGGCTTCTTCGCCTTGGCGGTGAACCCCTTGGCTTCGAATTCCTTGACCAGGGCGACCAGCTGGGCGTCCGAGCACTTGGCCGCGCTGGTCTCCCCGGCGACGCGCAGAAGCACTGCGCGGTAGGTATCGTCGTCGAGGCCGAGCACTTTCTTGGCGACATGGACTTTGGCCAGCAGCGCGCGGCGGTGCTGGGTCGAGGCGTCGAACAACGCTGGGCGAGCTGCAGCCCTCATGCGCAGCGCTCCCGATAGCGGGCGACCAGCCGATCGGTCAGGCGCTTGAAGGCAGGGTCCGATCCGGCGCGCATCACCTGGGCTGCACTGAGCTGGTTGGCGATCGTCGAGTGATCGCGGAAGCCCATCGCCGCTCCGATCTCCGTGCCCTTCAGGCTCGTGACCGTTTTTGCGATGTACGAGATCGCGGCCCGCGCCCGGAACAATGGACGCTCGCGGCAGGGGCTGAGAATGCGCGCTTCCGCCAGGCCAGTTTCGAACGCGACGTCCGCGACGATCTGCCCGATCGACGGCTCAGCCGCGGCCGCGCGATCGCCGTGTAGCACCGCCATATCGGCGCCGATCGTCGCGCAGAGCGCGTCGAGCAACTCAAAGGGCAGGCGTTCCCCGCGGATGATAACCTGCATCATCACAGCACCCGCGAGATCGCGGCGGCGATCGCATCCAGGTTGAGACCTAGCCATGCGCAGAACGCGATCGCCGCGCCGGCGGTCAGCAACTCGTGCCGCGCCGCCTCGGCCTTAAGCCAGCGGAGTAACGTCATGCCGTCCTCCGCATCTGGACGGTCGCGCGCGAGCGGATTGCGTCGGTGATATGCTTGGCCGACAGAACTTCGTCGTCGCCGATCGCCAGCATGTTCGCCGCTTCCAGGATCTGCTGGACCTCGCGCAGACCGCCGTGGCCTGGCGCGAGGCCGCGCTCGATCAGCGGCTCGCGCATGTCGGGTTCGATGAGATCGTAGTAATCGAGATAGGCCTCGACATCGTCCCGGCGAGGGCTGTCGGCCACGTGGCTATTAGCGATGCGGCTGTTCAATCGCGCATAGGCGTGGCGGTCTTTGTTATCCCGCCCGCGGAGTCTATGGAGGAGTTCCTCATTGCCTAACAGGCAGATGCCGACGCCTGTCGCATCGTGCCACCCGCGGAGCTCCTCCAGCGCGTTGAGCGACAGAAAATTGGCCTCGTCGATGATCAGCAGGCATTTGCGGTGCTTCAGGTTGTCGATGACCAACGCCGACATCTGCTGCGTCCAGCTCGCTCGTACCGCTAGGCCCATCACCTGCATGACTTGGCGCACCATCCCCGCGGTCGACGAGGTCGATTCAAGCATGGTGACCAGGAACACCGAATCGCCGATGCTTTCCTTGTAGTGGACCGCTGTCATCGTCTTGCTGGTGCCGGGCGCCATCGCCCCAACCGTGATGCGCCCCATATGGGCGACCTCCAGCAGGAATTGGACACGTCGCGCAGTCGGCGTCTCGATCCAGCGCGGCCGCTCAAGCACGAATTGCTTGCGGTGTTCCTGGCTCTCGACCTTCTGGCGAAACTGGAAGATGCGCTTCGCCTGGTTATCCTTCTTGCCCGGATAGTTCGGCGTGTAGAGGGCGCTCAGCGACCCCGGCGAGATGTTCGATAGCTGGCCGAGCTGGGTCCAGCTCAGACCTTTTTTCGCCTTGTAGTCCTTGAGCCATTCCAGCTCGGCTTCGACGTCGATTGCGACTGAATCGGGAGTGTTCACGGGAGCTCCTCTCTTGCCTACTCAACAGGCCGCAGGCGCCGCATTCCGCCTGCCATGCGGTCGATGCGGGCATCCTGGGCAGCTTCTTCGCGGGCGATTGGCACCGCCTGGATCAGGGGCTTGAGCGCGGCCGCGGTCTGGCCACGGTGACGAACGGGCCGGACGACGGTCGGCGCGTCGAGCGGGTCGGTGGCGGTCCGCTGCAACATGTCGGCGACCTGAGCGGCTGACAGCAGTTGTTCGGCGTCGATCAGCTCGCGGACGGCGCTCTTGTGGCGCTTCTCGATGCGCGCGCGGACCTTGGCGGCTTCGACATCGCTGAAGCCGCTCGATTGGAACGCCGGCGCGGCGCAGAGATATCGGCCATCGCGGGTGTAGACGTGAACCGGCGCATGGAGATCGTCGGGGTTGAAGCGGATGGTGACGCGATCTCCAGCGACCTGCGACAGCTCCTCCGCCCAATATTGGTTGCCGTGGAGCGTGATCACGCCGGTCCGCTTGTCGGTGGGGCGGTCGTCGGCCGCGAGCAATGCCAAGCGCAGCTGCTCGGGCGTCGCGCGGCCTATCGGCGCGACCGCATATGAAGCGGCGAAGACCTGGTCGAAGCTGTGCGCGCCGGCGCCCATTTCGGTGCGGCGGTTCGCTCGGGCATTATGGGCTGCGATGCCATCGGCGACGATCTCGCGGAATCGGTCGATCGGGATGGCCTTGCTGCCGTAATTCTCTGGCTTCTTGTCGACGCCGTTACCGGTGTAGGCGCCCGCCAGGGCGGGGTGGCGCGCGACGCTGTCGCACAGGTCGCGAAACGCGCGCTCGATCGGCTTCGACTGGCCACGATACGGCGTCGCCCAGTGGATCTTGATGCCGAGCGCGGTGAGGATGCCCAGTGGCTCCTCCTCGCGGATTTTAAAGCGGAATCGGCTGGTGGCGCCGCCGGTGATCCACTTGCTGGCGAACGCGCGCCCGTTGTCCATCAGGCAGGCGGCCGGGATGCCGTAGTTCGCGAACAGCTGCGCGAAGGCGAGGCGCGTCTCTACCGCGCTCTCGGTGCGGCCGATCGACCAGGCCAGCATCTTGCGGCTGTAGACGTCCTGGATCGCGACCATCAGCGGGCGTTCGATCTTCCCGTCCGGCCACTCGACGAAGACATCCCATTTGTGTCCGTCGATGTTGACCAGCTCCATGGCCTGGAGCGCTTCGACCGAGCGCCGCTGCGACGGCAGAGACCGCCGCAGGGCTTCAGCGCCCTCGCGACGCGCCGTGACGACGCGGCGGTCGAGTTGCTTATCGAGGCGTCGGCGAAGCGTGCGCTCGCAGGGGAGCGTGATGCCGTTGGGTTCGGCATAGCCCTTCAGCAGGCGATAATAGCATGACGAGAACGTCGGCTGCTCGGGGCGCAGATAGTCCGACATGAGCAGCTTGAGGGCGCTGGGGTCGATCTCCGCCTCGGCACCGCCACCGGCGTGGCCCGGTGCCAAATAGGCCAACCTGTCGGCTGCAGCGACGCCCTCGACGAGCTTGAGCCAGTTCCACAAGGTGGCCGCGCCGACCTTCATCCTTGCAGCGGTGTTCGCAACCGCGGCCGACTTGGTCAGGCGTCCGATCTCGACATAATTCTCGATCATCGCGATCGCCGTCGCCCGACGATGCGCTTCTGCCTTCGCCTTCGCGGTTAGCCGCTCAAAGTGGCGCCATTTCGCCGCCGCTCGCGTTTCCGGTTGAGGTGAGACATCGGCCAAGGTTTCGATCGCGCGCGCCGCGAGCGCCGCTCGCGCAGCGGCAGGCACTACCGACCAATGATATTCCAGACCGCCGCCGCGCCGACCGCTGGCACGGGCCAGTGGTTGACCGTCGTTGCCGACACGCATCGCCCACATGTCGGCAGACGCGCGCTCGTTCATCTTGCGCTTGGTGGTCGGCAGGCCGGGCAACCCGAGCTCGGCGAGCTCTGCCGCGGTAAACCACTCTTTCCCCCCGCCAGCTTTCAACGCTTGCCTCCCCGGATGATGGGCGCGCGGCCCTTGATTTGTTTCTGACGAGCGCGGAGCGCAGCCATCTGGCGTTCGATGTGGCCGAGTTCCGCGGTGACGATTTCCTCGCCGACCAGCAGCGCGGCGCCGATCTTGCGGGCCAACGCGTCGAACAGGTCGTAGCGATCGGTCACCGCGACGAGCGCGAGGAAGCGGTGCGCCGGGATGTTGTGATCCTCGCGCGCTTCGGACGCGTAGGCGTCGAGCATGAACTTGGTGACGTCTTCATTCAGCAGGCGAGAGATCGCCGCGGCGATCTCAAAACGGTCGCGTTCATCGCCTTTGAGTGCCTGGGCAACGGCCGCCGCGACCATACGATCGAGCCCCGCCAGGTCCGCCTCGCGCGTCGGCTGGACCGGCGCGTCGAAGGTGAACCCAAGCTGGTTCGCGTCGAGGGAAGGGCGGCGCTTCGCCATCAGTGCATCGCCCCGCGGCGCTTAGCGTCGAGAAATTCGGTCCAGGCGCGATCGAAGTCCTCGTCGGACCAGTCCGGCCGAACGAGGCGAGTGACCTCGCGCCACTCGTCGCGATCGAACTCGTCGAGCCGCACATCGGGGGTACCGGTAAACAGCATCGTCACTGCTCAAGCCCCCGCTCGATCGCTGCAATCAGCACGCTACCCGGTGAAGCCTGCTCGGCACGCGACCGCGCGACGCATCGCGCCCAAAGCTCAGGCCAGGCGCGCCTGGTCGTTTCGACGAGGTCGCTAGGAGTGGCGACCAATGCTCCCTGAAGTTGCTCGATCAGCTTGGTCGACCGGATAGCCGCGGGGCCGTGAACACTGCCGGAGCTGCGTGCCGCGGCGCGGTTCGCGCCGATCGCCAGCGCCTCCGCATGGACCTGTTCGGCGATCGAGGGCTGAGCGGCCGCAGGGACCGGCTCCTGCTTCACTACGGGCGCGACCGATGGCCGCTCAATCATGGAGGGCGAAAGCTGGATGCGGTCGAACGCGATCTGGCCCTTGTAACGGAGCGAGCGCACGATCTCGTTGACCGAGCCCAGGGTGAGACTGGTAGCCCGCGCCAAATCCGCCGCTTTCCACACCTTCGACGGGTCGCTCAGCATCGTGCCGACCACGCGATTGATGCGCAGCTGCTCGGGAGAGAGGTTACGCACCACGGCGTGCCTCCTCGATCGACACGACCTCGGCAGTCGGACGGCCAAGTGGTTTGCGCGCCGGCAGCGCCGCGATCGCGGCCGCGAGCTGCTCGGTGTCGAGCGGCTGCAGCGGTACGCGCAGGTTTGTGGTTCGGCCAAAATAGCCGATCGACGTAATCTTCACTCCCAATCTCCCCTCGTTTCGGTGAACCAGCGCGGGCGGCGCCCGATTTGATCGGCCTGAGTGCCGCAGCGAGCAGTCGCCGCTTGGCGCTCGGCCAAGCGCCGCTCAGCTGCGGTGTAGGTTTCGCGAGCGATACGCAGGCGGGCCTCGTCGAGTGAGACGTTGTCCAGGCAAGCGCGCTCGAATTCGACGCGGTGCTTGCGCAGCTGCTCGGCGCGGGCTGCCATGCCGGCCATCATGCGTAGCTCCGGCCGGTCGCGGCGATCGCGGCTGTCATCGCCGCGCAGCCTTGCCGCGCCATGATGCAGAACGCGGTGTGGTCGCCGTCGCTCGAATACATCGAGTAGACCTTGCGGACGTAGCCGGCCTTGATGCCGAGCTCCTCGGCAATCGCGGCTGTCGTCATGCCCGCCTCGGCGAGGTCCATGATCGCCTGCTCGCGCTGGCTCATGCCGTGCGCTTCGTCGTTGGGGCGCTTGCTCATGCCGCCCTCGCGCCATCGACGATGTCACGGGCCCGGCTAACCGCCGCCTGATAGGCTTCGAGATCGCGGCGCCGGTGCGCGGCAAGGATTTCCCCGCGGAGATCGAACGGGAGCGCGCGCCAATGCGTCAGGCAGAACAACCGGCCCGGCTCGACCTCGCACCCGCAACTATCCGCGGCGCAACTGGCTGCCGGGCGAGAGAAGGACTTGTGGGTGCCGCTGTCGAGCGCACCGAACGTCATGCCGCGCCGGGCGAGTTCGGCGAGGATCGCCTCGCTGCCGACCTTGCGGACGTCGGGCACGTTCGCAACCCGCAGCTTGCGCAGGCCGAGCGCGGATTCACGCTCCAACAGGCCGCGGGTGACCAGCTTGTCGACGTGCCGGCTCACGGCCTGCGGAGTGACCCCGAACTGATCGCCGATTTGCTTGAGCGTCGGGCAATATCCGGCGTCGGCGGTGCAATCGCGCACGTAGTCGAAGATTTTCTGCTGGATGGGTGTCGTCATCGGCGCAGCCCCAGGATGAGGATCGCGATCGCCGTCATGCCGATCAGCACGGCGACTTCGATCCAGTTGCGGAGGGTAAGAGGTCCACGAACCCCAAGGAGGCGGGCGAACATCACTTGCTCGCCTCGACCAAGGTGAAGCCAGCCGGCAGCATTCCCGCCAGATGGGCGAGGGCGCCCTTCTTCTCGGCGAGGCCCATGCGCTGAAACGTGCCTAGGAAGGTGGAGAGGCGCTTTGCCTCGGGGTCGGCGGCCTTCGTTCCGGCTTGCCCGATCGCAAGCGCTTCTGTGACGGTCGCGATCGCTTTGGCGCCATAGAAACTGGAGAGTTTGTTCGCGTGCCGGGTGAGGTTCTCGACCGCCTTTAGCTGGGCGTCGTCCTCAAGCTTGGCCAGCGCGCGGAGCTGGCCCGCATTCTTCGCGATCGGGTGTTTCGCGTCCCGAAGCCGCGCGAGGAGCGACGGCGCGAGGCGGCGATAGAGCAGAAGATCGCGCTCGATCGTACTCGCTGACAGCCCCAGCTCAGCTGCGACGTCGGCGGTGAAGCCATATGCAACCGTCATCGTGACGTTTGCATCATTTGCCTCGGTCTTGACCGCTTTCTGCCAACGCACCGCTGCGGACACCGCGCGGCCGTCTTTCTGCGGGTCGACGCCGGCGCGCTGTTTCGAGATGCGAACCAGCTCGGCGATCGCCGCTGCACGCTCCATCGGATCGTTGGCGCGGCGGAATAGATTCTCCGCAGCTTCTCGGCGCCGCTGGACGTCGCGGTCGCTGGAAACGATCCTCGCTTCGATCCCGTTGTGCTCGCGGATGAGCGCGCCCTGTAGGCGGTGTCCGCCAGGACCGGCGAGTTCCCAATCGTAGTCAGGATCGTCGTAGATCGGGCAGACGTCGATCGGCGTTATCTGCCCATCGCGTTCGATGGCGGCGCCGAGCGCCTCCGCCCAAACCGGATCGACGGCGCGCAGGCGTTCGCCCTGTCGAACCCGCCGGGGATCGACGATGATGATCTCGCCGGCGACGATCGGATCGGCGAAGTCGTTTGCAGGTGCGGTCGCCATGTCTAGCGCGCCCCCGCAATTAGACGGTGCGCGTCCGATGAAGCGCCGCTATTGTCCAACTTAATGGACTCGGGGGCAGCATCATTGTGATCGACCGCTTGAAGCTCAGCTTCGATCTCGTCAGCGACGTGCTGGCTCGCGCGACCGCGCATGAAGTCGGCGACCGCCTGGGGCTTCAGGTTGCGGCTGTGCGCCCACGCGCGAACCGACCCGTACCGCTTGCGCAGCACCGCCTTGATGTCCTCCCGATGGAGGCCCTGAGCTAGCATGGCCAAATCCTTAGCCGTTGAGTCCAATAAAATGGACCATAAGGATGGAGAATTGGACCGTCAAGCGCCGGATGCGTTCGGGCGCCGCATTCGCGAGCGCGCGGCCGAGCTCGGCTTGGAAAGCGCGGAAATCGGGCGTTTAGCGGGAATTAAGAAGCAGTCGATGGCCGGCTATTGGCACGGCGAACGGTTTTGCGGGTCCGAAAGATTGTTCTCACTGGCTGACGCTTTGAAGGTGAGTGCCCGTTGGCTGGTCGAAGGAATTGGACCGATGGCCGATCCGGTCGTCGACGCCGACGATGCCGCGTGGGTCAACATCCCCCAATACGACCTGCGATTGATCACCGACAGCAGCAAGGGCAATCGCATTGAGACCATCCCGATTCGACGCGACTGGCTCAATCGCCGCCTTATGCGCGCGACCGACCTCTGGCTGACGGAGCTTCCCTCCGATTACGACGCCATCGGCCTGGCTGAGGGTGACGTGGTCATCTGCTCGGACATCGTGGCCGGCTCAGGCGCGGGACCGGAGGAGGGGTGGGTTTGCCTGTTCCGTGGGCAGGGGGGGCCGTTCGTCGCACGCTACAGTAACCGCCCCGCGCCGGAGCGCCTTGCCGCGGCCGAGCAGCTCGGTGAAGCTTTCATCACCGCCGCCGACCTACAGGGCGGCGAGGTTCAACCCATTGCCCGCATCCATGCGCGGATGTTGGCGAAGCTCTAGGGAGCGCCGATGCGCCTTCTATGTCTTGCCTTGGCGATCTTGCTGACCGCGTGCTCAAACGCGCCAACGGTCGTCGCCAGCAACGCGCAGGCGGCGGCAGCCGCGCCATCGACTGACTTTGAGCCGGCCGCGATCGCGGCCATGAAGAAGCAGCTGCTCGCCGAGCCGAAGATCCGCGATCTTACGTTCAACGGGGGCGAGGGCGTCACTTGGCAAATCGGAGTAGACAGCGACGGGACGAGCCGCGTCGGACTAGCGCGGTATGTCTGTCAGCTGCTTGGCGAGAAACAGTTGGTTGGCGCTACGACCGATGTTCGCATCGTCGACCTGGCTAAACTCGACCAATCTGGTGGCGATTTTAGGGGCGCGAGCCTCGGTCACGTGCGATGCCGCGACGAGATGAGCTTAGGGGAGTGAGGGGTGGATACAGGTCGGCTGAGGCGTGCCGCGGAGTTACTTCGTTTGGAGGAGAAGAACCTTGGTATCCAGGGTATCCTCAATCAACTGACCGACGCACTGGGAAACCTGGCAGGTAGCCCCGGTAACCCGGACTTTCAAACGCAAGTCGCAAATCACCAGATCGAGCTCCGGAACGCGATCGGGCAACTTACGCTAGCGCGCGATCCAGCCTTCGCGGCTTACGGGGAGGCCCTTGGTGCCATCCCCTATTTCGGCCCTGGTATGCCTATCCAGATCGCCCAGGCGATAACGGATAACGCCATGACGCCGACGGTCGCTCGCGACATCCTGAGTGACTTGCGCGATCGTCGGGCAAGTTACCTAGAGCAGCTTCACCAGCTTGTCAGTGCGATGACGAAACTGGGTATTGCAGGCGATGAGGTCGTCCCCGGGGAGGCGCAGATCGGTTTCCGCATTCCACGGACCATCTTTGATAATGAATTTGCTGGCTGGATCGCCGAACTGAATGAGATCAAGCGGATCGTGCGCCCTTTCGCCGAGCTAGCGACGGGCGGCGATGCGCCAATCGGACTCGGCGAAGTTTCTTCCAGCAACCCCATTGTGTTTCTCATCGCGACGGCTCCGGTCATCGCGCTGATCTCAACAGCGGTGTCATGGTCACTCGACCAGTGGAAGAAAGTCGAGGAAATCAAAAAGATTCGCGCCGAAACCGCAAGGCTTAGTGCGGACAATAGTGGCGCTTTGGATGACATGATCGCCCAATTTGATGCGAAAATAGCTACAACGATCGAGGCGGCGATCGCCGCTCACGCGACCCAGCTCGTCAATCCTGGCGCAGGGCCTGGCCGCGATAATGAACTGGTGAATGCAGTCACGTATTCTTTGAAGTCGCTGATGGCTCGGATAGAGCGGGGAATGACGGTCGAGCTCAAATTCCTTCCTTATGAGGAGGCGCCCGACCCTGAAAGCGCGCAAGCGATGGACCAAATCGCGTCTATCGTGCCCCAGCTGGTTTTCTCGGCTCCTAGCCCTGCGCCCGTTCTTGCTCTTCCAGGCAACGACAACGACCCGCCTCCCGAGGCCTAGGAATTTTCCTATTGGCGTGTTGGATTTAGTTCTAGATTTGTTCTCTTCGGCGAGTCGCCGTTTACAGGAGAACATCGATGCCAGACGCCCATGATCGCTACCACAAACCGCGCCCTCCGTTCGGCGCTTGGCTGCTCGACCAAAAGAAGCGCACCGACGCCATCGGGGAACTCGCGCGCGCCGCTGCCACCGATCCTGGGTTCCCCAAGGAAGGCGACTTCCAAGCTGTTTCGGCTCGGCTGAACGGCGTCCAGGCCGATCCCGAGATGCACGTAGCGCTCGAAGATGCCGAGCTTGATTGGTCCTGTTACTGATGCCTGGGCTGCGACCATCGATCTGGAGCGCGATGTACGGCTTCTGGTATCGCGGTGAGGGCAAACCGCAGCGTGGTGTGCCCGACATTTTTCCCGCCATCCCAGGGACGAGCGTGCTCGACCTCCTTATTGAGCCTGGGGAAGGTGATCAGCCGGATACTCACTCGATATTCGCATCGCCAGTGATCGGCTGGCTATTCAGTGCCGCCGGCGTGCGTCCGATTACCGCGCGCGGGCTCGACGATGGCTTGCCCGACGGCGACCTCGTGATCGAGTTCCCGACCGGACAGGTCGTCGGCACCTCAGTCGGCCGCTGGAGCCATCGCCGCGCATGGTTGGAGGGTATGGTCGGCGCCGCGGAAAACGGTCCCACTTGCGTCGGCGGCGATTAGCTGTCCTGTCCGGCAGGAAGTGGCGGAATACCGTCGTTTATCGTCTTCGCGCCGCCTCCGCAGGAAGTGGGACCGGGAATCGTCCCACTTCCCCGGCGCATTTCGCCGCTTAGCACCGGCCGCGGGCTCATTTTTAGAGGGTAGATAGGGCCGTTTCCCCTCCTGCAGCGCCAGTTTAGGGGCTCCACAGCGATCGGCCCTCTAGAAGGCCACCACTCCCGCCAGTCGTGTCATTGGGCTGTCTAAACCGGGGTCGACTCTTGACAACCCGTCCGCCGAGGCCGCGCTCGCCGCGAGGCCAGTTTTTTGGCGGAAAACAGCCGTTCGTCCCGCAAAATCCCGTTGTGGCCCGCGATATCCCGCCCCACCGCCATCAGTCTAAGACCACGTGTCACCTAACAAGCGGCAGGATGTCCACGGTGTCGCCAACGGCGGCGGGCGGGGCGTGTGGCGGTCGGACGATCAGACACGTCGCGTGGGCGAGTGTCGCGAGCATCGAACTGTCCTGCAGCGCGGCGGCGGAGACACGGCCATTGATGAACGTTGCGCGCAGATAATCCTGTCGATGGTCGTTGCGGGGAAGGGGCTCGGCAAGTTCGGCGCGAAGCAGGCGCGGCAGCGGATCGGTCGCGCCTGCCATCGCCGCGATCAGCGGGCGCAGGAACAAAGTGGCGGTGACGAAGGCCGATACCGGATTCCCGGGTAGGCCCAGCACGATCGCGTCGCCGATCTGGCCCGCGAGCATCGGCTTGCCGGGCCGGATCGCGATGCGCCAGAAATCCACCGTTCCACCCGCCGCTTCGAGCGCAGGACGGACCAGATCGTGATCGCCGACCGAGGCGCCGCCGGTCGTGACGACGATATCGGCTTTCGCGGCGGAGAACGCGGCAACCAGGGCGTCGAGCCGGTCGGGGATGATCCCGGCCATGGTCACATCGACAGGCAGGTCGGCGAGCATGGCCGTCAGCATCGCGCTATTGCCCTCGGGAAGCGCGAGCGGGTCGCCGCCGGCGGTGCCAGGCGCGATAAGCTCGTCGCCGGTGGCCAGGACGGCGACTCGCAAGCGACGATTGACCTCGAGTTCGCCGTATCCGCCGGTGGCGACGAGTGCGATGGCGGCAGGCGTGAGGCGAGCGCCGGCCGCGATCAGCGCAGCGCCGCGGTCGAAATCGAGCCCCTTGTGCCGAACGCTAGCGCCGCGGCGTGGTGGTCCCTCGCCCGCGAGGGACAGCGTATCGCCAGCGCGGTCGGCCTCCTCCTGAACGAGCACGCTGTCGGCACCCGCGGGCATCGCGGCGCCGGTGAAGATCCGCGCGGCCTCTCCGCGCCCAACCGAGCCGCCAAAGGCGCGTCCCGCCGCGCTCTCGCCGATCACGCGCCAAGGACCCGGCAAGTCGTCGAACCGGATCGCATAGCCGTCCATGGACGACAGATCGGCGCCGGGCTGCGCGCGCATTGCGGTGACGGGTGTCGCGGCCCAGCGTCCCGCCGCTGCGGCCAATGGCACGCGTTCGCTCGCAACGCGGGGTGCCATCGCGAACAAGCGGGCCTGGGCATCGGCGACGGGGAGCAGCGGGGTCATCGCTTACGCCATGCCACAGCCCATTGCTTTACCGCCAGCAGTTCGCCGCGCGGCGAGTCCGGTTAGCCAACCGGATGCGGCTTGACGCCCGACCAGGTCCAGGCCTTGATCTTCCAGCCTGCTTTGCCCTTTGACAGCACGAAGGTCATCTCGCCTTCCTCCGCGATCCGCGCGCCCTTTTCCTTGTAATTATAGACCGTCGGAATGATGACATAGGCCCTGACACCGTCGATTTCGCGGCGTGTAGGGGCGCCGTATTTGACCGATCCGTCAGATACGCCGGTCGCTTTCGCGTGCTTTTCATAATCGGCCGCCCACAGCTGCGGTGCCTTGGGGCCAACCCAGAGGTGCGGCGCGAATTCGTCGATGATCGACACGTCGCCTTGGACATAAGCGGCATAAGCCGATTTGGTGTCGCCGGTGTTGAAGCCGTCGATGAACTGACGAATCGGCTTGGTCAGATCGCTATCGGCTGCGGGTGCGGCGGCCGTGACCGGCGCGATCAGCAATGCTGCCAGCGGCAGCAGGAACAGTTTTTTCATTGGCATCCCCCCTCGGAATGCACCGAAGCGTGAGCTTGGGGAGACGAGCGGTCAACGCATGCCGAACAAGATGCTGTGATCTTCCGGAATAGTCCGATCGATCAAGGAGCCCGCCAGTCCCCTGACTTGCCGCCAGTCTTCGAGAGCAAGCGGACCGAGTCGATCGTCATCGCCTTGTCGATCGCTTTCGCCATGTCGTAGATCGTCAGCAGCGCGACCGAAACGGCGGTCATCGCTTCCATCTCGACCCCTGTGCGTCCGGTAGTGGTGATCGTTGCGGTCGCCGTTACGCCGTCCGAGTCGACCGTAAGATCGATCGCGGCGCTGGTGATCGGGAGTGGGTGGCAGAGAGGGATCAACTCCCCAGTACGCTTGGCGGCCATGATTCCGGCGATCCGAGCGGCGGCGAGGACGTCGCCTTTAGGAACGTCGCCCGCGCCGATCGCGGCTGCCGCTTCACGAGACATCGATATGCGTCCGGTCGCGATTGCGCGGCGCTCGGTTTCGAGCTTGCCGGAAACGTCCACCATTCGCGCCGCGCCGGTGTCGTCGAGGTGCGTCAGATTCCCCTCCCGCTTGCGGGAGGGGCTGGGGGAGGGGGGGTCGGCTCGGGACATGAAAGTGACATGCCCTCCCAAGCTTGGGTGAAGCAAGCCCCCGGCTTGCTTCAGGCCGTCCGGAGGACGGCCGGGCCCAAGCTTCCCCTCCCGCAAGCAGGAGGGGAGACTAAGCCCCCAGCAACTCCCGGGTCGCCGCCGCGATATTCTCCGCGCGCATCAGGCTCTCGCCGACCAGGAAGCAGTTCACGCCATGCGCGCGCATCGCTTCGAGATCGGCGCGCGAGGTGAGGCCGCTTTCGGCGACGAAGGTGCATCCCGCCGGCGCCTTGCCGACCAGTTCATAGGTACCAGCGAAGCTGATCGAGAAATCGCGCAGGTCGCGATTGTTCACGCCGATCAGCCGCGACTTGAGCTTGAGCGCGCGATCGAGCTCTTTCTCGTCATGCACCTCGACCAGCACGTCGAGCCCGCAATCGATCGCCGCCGCCTCGATTTCGGCCATGCGCGCGTCGTCGAGCGCGGCAACGATGATCAGGATCGCATCGGCGCCGAGCGCGCGGCTTTCATGCGCTTGCCATGGATCGATCATGAAGTCCTTGCGCAGCAGCGGCAGCGGCACGGTCTCGTGGATCAGCGCAAGATAGGAATCGTCGCCCTGGAAATATTGCTCGTCGGTCAGCACCGACAGGCAGGTGGCCCCGCCCTTGAGATAGGCGAGAGCATGCGCCGGCGGATCGAAGTCCTCGCGGATCACGCCCTTGGACGGGCTCGCTTTCTTGACCTCGGCGATCAATGCCGGGCCGCTCTTGGCCTTCTTGTCGAGCGCCTTTCTGAACCCGCGCGGCGTGTCGCGGCGGGTGATCATCGCTTCGAGGCTGGCGAGCGATGTCGTCGCTTTCTTCGCGGCGACTTCGGCGCGCTTGGTTTCAAGGATACGGTCGAGGATATTGGTCATTTATAGGCGATCCAGCAATCGAGCAGCGCGTTGGCAAGGCCCTTGTCGATCGTCTCCGCGGCCTCCTCGGCGCCTTCAGTGAGTGTGTCGGCGGCGCCCGCGACGACCAAAGCCGCGGCGGCGTTGATCAGCACCGCGTCGCGATACGCGCCATGCTCACCCTGTAACAGGCGGCGCAGCGCCGCGGCGTTATAGGCGGGGTCTCCGCCATGGATCGCGGCGATCGGGTGGCGCGGCAGGCCGGCATCCTCAGGGGTGATATGATCCGGCAGCGATAGTCGGCCGACGCTGACGGCAACGGTCGGGCCGGCACCGGACACCTCGTCCAGCCCTTCCTCACCCGAGACGACCAGCGCGGCTTCGGTCCCGAGCTGCTCGAGCGCCTCGGCATAGGTCGTTGTATAGTCAGGCCGCGCGATGCCGATCAGCTGGCGCGTGACGTGCGCCGGGTTGGCGAGCGGACCCATCAAGTTGAAGATCGTGCGGCGGCCGATCCGGCGGCGGATTGGGGTGATGCGCTTCATTGCCGGGTGATGATTGGCGGCGAACAGGAAACAGATGCCGAGATCGTTGAGCGTCGCCTGGGCGAGCGCGCCGGCGCGTTCCATGTCGAGCCCCAGCGCCTCCAGCGTATCGGCGGCACCCGCTTTCGAGCTTGCGGCGCGATTGCCGTGCTTGGCGACCGGCACGCCGCTCGCCGCGACCACCAGGCTGACCGCGGTCGAGACGTTGAGCGTGTGGTGGCCGTCGCCGCCGGTGCCGCAGACGTCGATCGCGTTGCTCGGCGCGTCGATCGGGATCAGCCGCGCGCGCAGCGCCCGCGCCGCCTCGGCGATCTCGATACTGGTCTCTCCGCGCTCGGTCAGCGCGATGAGGAAGTCGGCGATCGCCTCTTCGGACGTCTTGGCGTCGAGGATGTCGGCGAACGCCTGAGCGGCCGATTCGCGCGACAACGGAGCCGATGGATCGGGCAGCGGCGCAAAGCTGGTCACGCCAGCGCCTTTGCCTTCAGCCCGGCAAGCTCGAGGAAGTTCGCGAGCAGCTGATGCCCATGCTCGGTGGCGATGCTCTCGGGGTGGAATTGCACGCCATGGATGGGCAGGGTCGCATGGCGGAAACCCATGACGAATCCGTCCTCGGCGCGGGCATTGACGATCAGCTCGGCAGGAACATCCTCGACCACCAGCGAATGATAGCGCGTCGCCTGGAATGGCGACGGGACGCCCTTGAACAAGCCGGTCCCGTCGTGAGTGATTGCCGACGTCTTGCCGTGCATCAGCCCGCCGCGCACGACATGCCCGCCGAAATGCTGGCCGATCGACTGATGACCCAGGCACACGCCGAGCAGAGGCCGCCCCGCCTCGGCGGCTGCGGCGACCAGATCCAGGCTGACCCCGGCTTCGTTCGGGGTGCAGGGGCCGGGCGAAATCAGGAACGCCTCGGCATTGCTCGCCAGGGCGTCCCGCGCGGTCAGCGCGTCGTTTCGCACGACCTGCACGTCCTGCCCGAGCTCCATCAGATAATGGACCAGGTTCCAGGTGAAGCTGTCGTAATTGTCGATGACCAGGATCATTCCGAGCCCGCTAGCGTGTTCGCTGCACCGCGACAATCGTCGTTGCGCCCTCGTTTCGCCGCGTTTCGGCCCGGTCAGCGCTGGAATGATACGGGATCGATCCTATCTGGGGGCGTTGAAGTGCCCATAGAAAGGTCGCACCAATGATCCGTACCGCGTTTGCAGCCCTGGCCTTGCTTGCCGTGCCCATGGGCGCAATGGCGCAAGACAAGTCCGATAAGCAGGCCGATGCCGGCCAGCCCGTCAAACGGATCCGGTCGGTGATCGTTGAGCCCGATCAGAAATGTCCTCCCTCCACCGGCGACGAGATCGTCGTGTGTACGACGGTCGACGACCCCTATCGCATTCCCAAGGCGTTGCGCGGCGCCGGGCCGATTCCGCCCGCACGGCAAAGCTGGGTCAATCGCGTCGCGGCCGATGAACAGACCAGCCGAGAGGCTGCTGGGCTGCCCGACACCTGCTCGCCGGTCGGATCGGGCGGCCAGACCGGTTGTGCGCGGTCGGCGGCGCGGGCCTGGGCGGCAGAGCGCCGCGCCAAGGCCAACGGCCAGTCGGACGACCAGTAAGGCCTATTGCCCGAAGCGGGCGTCCCCCGCCCGGGCGATCGCTTCGCGGGCGGCGGCGAGCAGCGCGCCCGCTTTCGCCTCACACTCGCGCTGTTCGTAAAGCGGATCGCTGTCGGCGACGATGCCGGCGCCGGCTTGGACGTGCATGACGCCGTCTTTAACCACCGCAGTGCGGAGCACGATGCACGAATCCATCGATCCGTCGGGTGAGAAATAGCCAACCCCGCCGGCATAGGCGCCGCGCGCCTCGGGCTCCAGCTCGGCGATGACCTGGCAAGCGCGGACCTTGGGCGCGCCTGACACCGTCCCGGCGGGAAACCCCGCGAACAGCGCGTCGACCGCGTCCTTGCTGTCGTCGAGTTCGGCGACCACGTTCGACACGATGTGCATCACATGGCTGTACATCTCGATCGTATAGCTGTCGGTGACCTTGACCGTGCCCGGTGCGGCGACACGCCCGGCGTCGTTGCGGCCGAGATCGAGCAGCATCAGATGCTCGGCGCGTTCCTTGGGATCGGCGAGTAGTGAAAGGCGATTCTCTTCGTCCTCGGTCGCGGACTTGCCGCGCGGGCGCGTGCCGGCGATCGGGCGGATCGTCACTTCGCCGTCGCGCACGCGCACCAGGATCTCGGGGCTCGATCCGGATAGCGCGAAATCGGGCAAATCGAGGAAATAGAGGAACGGCGATGGGTTCACGCGTCGCAGCGCGCGATAGAGCTCGATCGGCGGCAGCGCGAAGGGCGCAGTGAAACGCTGCGCCAGGACGACCTGAAAGATATCGCCCGCCGCGATATAGTCCTTCGCCTTCAACACCATCTCGCGATACGCGCCGTCCGGCAGTACCGGGGTCAGCGCGACGTCACTCGGGTCGCCGCGCGGCGCCGCCGGGATCGGGGCACTTGCCAGCCTGGCGGCGATGGTGTCGATTCGCTCCTCGGCAAGCGCCAGCGCTGCCTCGGGGGCGAGTCCGCTATCGGGCCAGAGTGGCGCAACCAGGAACAGTTGATCGGCCAGCCGGTCGAAGATCAGCACTGTTGTCGGCCGCACGAAGATCATGTCGGGCAGGCCGAGTCCGGGATCTGCGGGGCGTGGCAGATCCTCGACCAGCCCGACCGTCTCATAACCGAAATAGCCGACCAGGCAGGCGAGCGCGCGCGGCAATTCGGATGGAACGTCGTCCATTCGGCATGAGGCGACAAGCGAGCGGAACGCCGCCAGCGTGGGCTCAGCGCAAGGCTCGAACGCGGCGCGATCGGCCAACCAATGGCGGTTGATCGCAGCCCGCTCGCCTTCCGCGCGAAACACCAGATCGGGCGCGAGCCCCAACAGGCTGTGACGCCCGCGGACCGCGCCGCCCTCGACCGATTCGAGCAGGAAGTCGCCGCGCCCGGGCTCGATCAGCTTCAGTGCCGCGGCGACCGGCGTCTCGGTATCCGCGACCTGACGCCGCCAGACGAGTGCCGGGCGACCGGCCGCGAGCGCGGTCAGCGCGGCGTCGGCTCCTTCGACCATCGCGTTACTGCGGCTGGTCGCTGCCGTCGCTGCCTTGACCGAGCAGGTCGCGGCGCAGCGCGGCGATCGCGGCGTCATTCTTCTTCACGCCGACCTTGTCGCGGATCGCACGGGCGAATTGCTGGCGATATTCGTCGCCCATGCTCGCGCCGAGATCGCCGCGCATCTTGTCGACCAATTGGGCATTGCCGGCGGCATTGCCCTTGTCGATCGAGTCGACGACGATGACGAACCAGCCCCCCTTATACGGCGCCTCGACCAGCGACGCGCTGCCCTTGGGCTTGCTGAACAGCAATACCAGCGGGGCGGGCGGCTGCTTCGTCGCGAACAGCTGGGCGCGGTTGGCCGACATCGGCTTGGTCGCGTCGAGCTTGATGCCCGATTCGGCCATCGCCTGGGCGAGCGGAACGCCCTTGTTGACCTTGCCGGTGATTGCGTTGGCGACGTCGCGCGCGGCTTTGACCTGACGGTCGATGACGACGTCCTTCTTCACCTGGTCGGCAATCGTCGCGAAGGGCCGTGCCGCCGCCGGAATCACTTTGTCGAGCTTGGCGACCGCGAAGCTGCCGTCCTGGCCATAGGGCACAAGCTGGGGATCGTCATCGGCTTCGGACTGGAAGGCCAGCTGATAGAGCGTCGTCTGGTTGGGATCGGGCTTGACCGGCGTCGCCGCGGTCGGATCGGTGCCATTGGCGGTCAGCGGCGTCGTCGCCTGGACGGTCAGGTTGAGCTTGGCCGCGATCTGATCGAGCGTCTGGCGATTGGTGATCGCATCCTCGATCTGATCGCGCAGCGTCTGCGCGATGACTGCCAGTTTCTGGTCGGTGAGTTCCTTGGTCAACTCGGGCTTGGCCTGGTCGAGCGTCTTGCCTGCAACCTTGGTGATCTTGTCGAGATGGGCGACCACCCAGCCGAGCGGCGTCTTGACCGGACCGATCACCGCACCCTGCGCGGCGCCGAACACCTGATCAGCCAATGCGGGCGTGGCCTGGCCGGCATAGGCGGTCTTGTTGACGTCGTTGATCGCCGCCGCCTCGAGCCCCAGCGCCTTGGCCGCGGCTTCGATCGCGGTGCCGCCGCGGACTTTCGCCGCGAGGTCGGTGGCGGCTTTTTGATCCTGCAGCACGACCTGCTTCAGCGACCGATTCTCGCCCGCGTCGAACTTCGCCTTTTGCGCCTGATAGGCCTTGGCGATTTCGTCATCGGTCGGGGTGGCGCGCTTCTTGAGCTCGTCGAGCGTGATCAGCGCGTAGCGTGCCGAACGCTGTTCCGGGATCGTGTAGCGGGCAAGGTTGCGAGTGTAATAAGCGTTCGCCTCGGCGTCAGTGACCGGCGCGCCGGCAGGCATCTTCTTGGTATCGACGAAGGCGACGGTGCCGTTGCGCTTTTCGAGCAGCATCGAGGCGTAGGAGGTGGCGACGCCTGCGGGACCCTTGAGCTTGTCGGTCGCGTTCCCCGCGATCGGGCCGAGCATCAACTGGGTCATCAGGTCGCGGCCCATTTGATCGTGGAATTGCTGATCGTTGGACTTCAGCATCGCCAGCAAGCGGTTGTAATTGTCCTTGTCGAACTTGCCGTCGAGCCCGCGGACGCCCGGAATGTTGGCGATCTGGTTGTCGATCAGCGGCTTGCCGACACGGATGCCCTGGCTGTGGCCGAACTGTTCCATCGCCATCGAGGTCAGTCGGCTTTCGAGCGGGCCATCGAACCCGCCCCGGCTGATGAATTCCGCCATGGTGAGCTGCGGCGCCTGGTTGCGGTACATGTTGAGCATGCCGTCGGTGGCGTTGCGCAGATCGGTCACCGAGACGGTGTCGTTGCCGACAGTCGCGGCGGTCGCGGCGCTTTGCCCGCCCAGCGCGTTCGAGCGCAGGCCGGTGACGTCGCCCAGCCCGAACGCCACGCCGATCAGGCCGACGACGATCAGCGTGACGAGCGCGCCGATGCGCGAAAAGATGATCTTGCGGAAGAAAGTGAGCATGGGGCCCGATCGTTGGTCCTGAAAAACGAGCCGACGCTTTAGGGTCCGTGCTCGATTACGGCAATGCCCCGAGCACATGCACGAGCCGGTATCCCGGTGCGCGACGCTTGCGCACGCTCTCACGAGCGCTATCGGGGACGGGGAAAAAGGGAGGAACCATGACACGGCGCAAGCTGATCGCGGGCAATTGGAAGATGAACGGCAGCCTGGCGGCGCTCGCCGAGCTCGACGGCATCGCGGCGGCCGCTGCCGTGGCACCGGGAGTGGACGTGGCGGTTGCCGTTCCGGCGACGCTGATCGCGCCGGCGCATGCCCGCGTGCCCTCCATCGCGATCGGCGCGGAGGATGTGCATGAGGCGGATAGCGGCGCGCATACCGGCTGCATCTCGGCGTCGATGGTCAAGGAAGCCGGCGCCGTCTTCACCATTGTCGGCCATTCCGAACGCCGCGGCGATCAGCACGAGACCAGCCACGACGCCTATATGAAGTCGTCGGCGGCGCATCGTCATGGACTGACCGTGATCCTGTGCGTCGGGGAGACCCAGGCCGAGCGTGACGCGGGGCGGGCCGAACGCGTGGTTCAGGCGCAGATCGAGAAATCCTTGCCCGATGACGCGCATGGCGATTGGCTGACGCTCGCCTATGAACCGCGTTGGGCGATCGGCACGGGCCGCACGCCGACGATGGAGGAAATCGCCGCGATGCACGCGATCGCGCGCGCCAAGCTGCATCAGATGATCGGTGACCCGGCACTCGACGTGCGGATTCTTTACGGCGGATCGGTGACCGGAGCGAATGCCGCCGAGATCCTGGCGGTCGAGAATGTCGATGGCGCGCTGGTCGGTGGCGCCAGCCTGACCGCGGACAAGTTCGTCCCGATCATCCAGGCCGCCAAGGCGCTGTCGGCATGACCGATACGCCGCTGCCGGCGCCGCGCCGGGTCGTCACCGCGATCGACGCGGAGGGCCGGTCGTATATTGCCGAGGACGGCGCCAGCCCGGCCGAGTTCGTCCTGCCGGGCTCGACCTATCGCAGCACGAATATGTGGCGCACGCATGCGGCGCCGGGCGCGATCGATGCGCCGGACGACATCGCCGAACACCGTGGCGTACTACCGCCGAGCCGCGGCACCGTGCTGCGCGTGATCGACTTTCCGCCGATCGGCGACGCAACGCCGCAAGAACGCGCGGCGATGGTCAAGGCGGTGTTCGCCGCGCTCTATCCCGATGCCGATCACCACGAAGGCAGCGAGCGCTCGGCGAGCATGCACACGACCGATACCGTGGATTACGCGATCGTGCTGGAAGGCGAAATCGTCGCGGTGATGGATCGCGACGAGACGCTGTTACGGGCGGGTGACATCCTGATCCAGCGCGGAACGCCGCATGGGTGGGAAAACAGGTCGGACCACCTCGCGCGCATTGCTTTCATATTGATCGACGCGGTACGATCGACCGCCGCCTGATCGCGGTCGGTTTGCGTCGGAATCGAACTAGCTTGACCTTCCTCTTCAGGAGTCGCGGCAATGGATATTCTCGGACAGCTTTTACAGCAGGCGACCGGCGCAACTGGCGGTGACACTGGCGCGGCACCGCAAGTCGATGTCGGCGCGCTCGCGCAGCAATTCGGACTGACGCCTGATCAGGCCAATGCCGCGGTCGGCGCGTTGCTGCCGGCGGTGCTTGGCGGGTTGAAGAAGGTCGAACAAGGCGGCGGACTCGGATCGGTTGCGGACATTGCCGGCGCGACCAGTTCCCCGGCAACCGATACCGATGCCGGCAACGCCGTGCTCGGCCAGATTTTCGGGTCGAAGGACGTCAGCCGCTCGGTCGCGACGGCCGCCTCGGCGCAAACCGGGATCAGCGACACGATCATGAAGGCGATGCTGCCGATCGTCGCCGGGCTGGTCGCGCAACAGGTATCGAAGAAGATGGGTGGCGGCGTGATGGGCGGAATCGCCGCGAGCGTGCTGACGTCGATGATCGCAGGCGGCGGGGCGAGCGCGGCTCCTGCCGCACCGGCAGCGGCACCCGCAACGGCGCCGGCCGGCGGTATCTTCGGCAGTCTCGGCGGCCTGGCATCGATGCTCGACGCCAATCACGACGGCAACCCGCTCGACGATATCCTGGGAATGGTGCGCGGCAGCGGTCGGTCGGCCTGAATCATTTCCTTGCCCAACGCCTCCCCGGCGAAGGCCTTCGCCGGGGAGGCGGAAGAGGTGGTCAGCCCGCGGCGTAACGCTTCTTCAGCATCGCCCAGGCGGCGCGCACGCCCAGGGCATCGCCACCCTTGGGTCGCGCTGGCTTGGCGTTGGGGCGCCAGGCAAAGGTGTCGAGATGCACCCACGGCACGCCCTCGGGCGCGAAGCGGCGCAGGAACAAGGCGGCGGTGACCGCGCCGGCATAGCCATTGTCGGGCGCGTTGATCAGATCGGCGATGTCGGATTTGAGATATTCGTCATAGCCGTCCCATAGCGGCAGCCGCCACAACGGGTCGTGCACTGCCGTGCCGGCCTCGATCAGATCCGCGGCCAGCGCCTCGTCGCTGACGAAGGTCGCCGGCAGATCGGGGCCGAGCGCGACGCGCGCCGCGCCGGTCAGCGTGGCGTAATCGATCACCAGTTCGGGTTTTATCCCATCGGCACCTTCGCCTGCTTTGGTCAGCGCGTCGCCGAGCACCAGCCGCCCTTCGGCGTCGGTATTGGTATTTTCGACCGTCAGCCCCTTGCGCGTCTTGAGCACGTCGCCCGGGCGGAAGGCATCGGCCGAAATCGCATTTTCGACCGCGGGGATCAGCACGTGCAGCCGGACGGGCAGGCGTGCGCCCATGATCAGATGGGCGAGGGCCAGCGCGTGCGCCGCCCCGCCCATATCCTTCTTCATCAGCCGCATGCCGCTCGCCGGCTTGATGTCGAGTCCCCCCGAATCGAAGCAGACGCCCTTGCCGAGCACCGCGACACGCGGATGTTTGGGATTGCCCCATTCGATCTCGATCAGCCGCGGCGCGCGATGCTTGGCGGCGGCGCGGCCGACCGCATCGATCATCGGATAGCCCGTCGTCAGCGCATCGCCGCGCGTGACCGTCAGCGTCGCATCGAACGTCTTGGCGAGCTTGGCCGCTTCGGCCTCGAGTTCGGCCGGGCCCATGTCCGACGAGCCGAGATTGACCAGGTCGCGGACCAGGGCAGTCGCCTGTGCGAGCCTGACAGTCTCGTCGATGGTCGCGGGATCGCTGGTCAGCAGGATGCGCTGTCCGCTGTCCTTTTCGGGCTTGGTGTATTTGTCGAAGCGATGCTGTGCGAGCAGCCAGCCCAGCCCCGCCGCACCCAAATCGCCGCTCTTCAGCCGGTACGTGCCTTCGGGCAGGAAATCGGGCTGGGACGCGACGCGCCATGGCGACGTCGCGGCTTCGTCGCAGACATGCAGGACTGACCAATCCTCGGCGCCTTCGCCGGGAAGGATCGCCTTGTTGCCCGCCTTGCCGGTCACGCGCCCCGCGGTGAGCATCGCCCGGACGCGCGGTGGTTGCGTGGCCAGCCAGTCGGCGAACCCGTCGGGATGGATGACTTCGATCGTGCGGGCGGGCTGGCCGCGATCTGGCTGAAGGAGGGCAGCGAAGTCGGTCATGAGGTGGTCTCGTCGGATAGGCGGATTATTTGGTCGAGCGCGTCGGTCATTCGGCCGGCATCACGATGAACTGTTCGTAGCGCCCGGCACCGTCCGGCTCGGCATAGGTCACTACGGCCAGCTTGGTGCCGTTCGCATAAGTGACGGTGTAGTTGCGGTTGACGAATCCGCCGCGCAGCCTTGCAGGCCGCGTCAGGGTGAACGACGCCGGGTCGCCGAGCTTGGCCAGGCTGTCGCGATAGTCGCCGATCGCGGTGGCGTCGAAATAGTAATTGGCATCCTCGGTCATCGTCGCGCGATCGAGCCTGCCCGTCCGCAACTGGTCGAAGATCGTGCGCGCCTGCGCGGTCTTTGCCGTTTCGGTGTCGCCCGCAGCAGCAGGCTCGGTGGCGGGCGGCAGGATCAGCTCGGAAATCTGGCTCGCAATGCCGGTAAAGGCGTCGGAAAAGTCCGAATTGACCAGCACCACGATGGCGGCCTTGTCGTCGGGATAGACGATGTTTTCGGACAGGAAGCCGACCGCCTCACCGCTATGTTCGACGTAACGATGTCCCTTGGCGGTGCCGGTGAAGACACCGAGGCCGTAATTGGTCGATTTGCCGTTGGTCAGCAGGATCGGCGTTTCCTGCACCTGCCAGTCGTCGGCGGGCATCACGCCGCGGTTGAGCCGGGCGATATCCCATTTGGCGAGGTCGCTCGCCGACATGGCGAGTTCGCCAGCCGCGAACAACCAGCCGCGCGCCGCCGGCTTCTCTACCCGCACGGGACCGAGCGCGTAGCGATGATAGCCCTGCGGGAAGCCCTTGCCGACCGCCAGGTCCTGGTCGATCACCTTCATGCCCAGTGGCTTGAACACCTTGTCCTGCAGATAGGCGAGCAGCGGCTTGCCCGCGGCCTTTTCGACGATCAGTCCGGCGACGACATAGCCGGTGTTCGAATATTGCCATTGCGTGCCCGGCGCGAAATCGAGCGGCTTTTTCGCCCAGCGATCGATGATCTGCTGCGGCGTGACCGGCTTTTCCATCGCCGCGAAGCTGTAATCCTGCGGCCAATAATCCTGCAGGCCTGACGTGTGGCTGAGCAATTGGCGGATGGTGATCTTGTCGCCATCGGTGATGCCGGGCACCCATTTGGCGACGCTGTCGTCCAGGCTCAATTTGCCCTCATCCTCGAGCAGCAGGATGGCGGCGGCAGTGAATTGCTTGGAGATCGAGGCGATTTGATAGGGCGCATCGGCGCGCGGCGTCGCGATTGTCTCGGACTGTTTGCCATAGGCCTTGGCGAACACGATCTTGCCGTCGCGCACGATCGCGATAGACGCCGAGGGCACGCCGTTGCGCGCCAGGGTGTCGGTAACGATCGAATCGACCTTGCTGGTTTCGGCGGGGGTCAGGTCCTGCGCGAGGGCAGGGGTGGCGACGAGAAGCAGAGCAAGCGGCAGAAAGCGCATCGACGGGCGGCTCCGAAAGAGTGGCCCGCTCGCTATACGCTGCCATTCGCCGCGCGCAATCAGCGGGTCAGCGGCACTCCGGGCATGAGCGCCAGGCGTGGGGCGTACCGCCAGGTTTCGGCGCGGAGCGTGTGCACCGAGCCGCCGCTCAGCGACAAAGGCGGCGGAGCGCCGGGCGACCTCGCGGGGAGCATCAGCAAATAGCGTCCCGGCGTTCCGTCGAGGCCGCGATACCAGGTCGCGCCTTGCAAGGGCCGAGCGACGATGGCGGCCTCGAACGCGGCTATATCATCGGCGGCGATCGCATAGATGTGCAGATATGCTCCCGGCCGCCGCTGTTCGAGCGGCGCCGCGCGGCTTGCTTCGCGCCACAATTCCCAACCTTCATCGCCGATCGCGGAGACATAGGGGCCTGCATTGGCGCGGAAGTCGGCACCATCTCCCTTGGGATCGGGACGACCCGCAAGCCCGTCGGGCGTCGTCCCGAACGTCCCGTCGACAAAGGCGCCCGCGCGATCGCCGTCCGTCACGTACCAGGCGAACCAGGCCAGCTTGTCGGCATGAGCCGCATGCCAGCGCAGATGCTTACGATAGCCGGCCTCGAACGCGGCTCGGTCCTTCACCGTGTAGGCATAAAGATGCGCGGTTCCGCCCGATTGCGCGACCGCGACGGCGGGAACGACGATCGGCAGGCAGGCGAGCAACAGTCGGGCGAACATCGGATTTCTCCTTCGTTCGCAATCTAGACTCGTGCCAATAATTCCGTAATTCGAAAGATAGGACCTAATGGTTAGGTAGAACAGAATGTTCGAGGGTGCGGACCTGCGGCGGGCGGCCATATTCCATGCAGTCGCGCGCGCCGGCGGGATCGCCGCTGCGGCGCGGGCGATCGGCAAATCGGCGCCCGCGGTCCATGCCGACCTTCGCCGCTTCGAGCGCGATGTCGGCGTCACGCTGATGGAGCGATCGGGCAGGGCGCTTCGCCTGACTCCCCAGGGAAGGGTGCTGTTCGAGACGATCGGCCGCGCGCTCGACGAGATCGACCGGGTGCGCGTCTATCTCAATCGCGACGACGGGTTCGTCACGCCGCTCAGGATCGGCGCGGTGACCGGGTTCGGCCGCTATCGTCTCGCGCCGCTGCTGTTCGCGACACTGCCGGGTGCGCGACCGATCCTGTTTCGCACCGGATCGCACGACGACCTGCTCGCGACGTTGCTGGCGGGAGAGATCGATCTGGCCGTCACCTATCGCGCGGTGACGGCGGTGCCGGTCGAATCGGTCGATCTGGCGAGCGAAGAAGCGGTGCTGGTGGGCGCCACCGGTGACGTCGGCAGTCTCGAGGCGATCGAGCGGCTGCGCTTCGTCACCTATGACGAATATGACTATGTGTTCGGCCATTGGTTCGACCGCGTGTTCGGCCGCCAGCCCGCGTCGCTGATCCGCCATGACCATTGCACCGAACTGGAAGAAGCATTGATCAGCGTCCGCGCCGGGCGCGGAGCGACGATCGCGCCGCTCGACGCCTGCCTCGCGGCTGGTCTCGAACCCGCGAAAGCGGGGCGCGCGCCCAACACGCTGTATCTCTGTGGAATCGGGGGAGCACTGGCCTCGCCCGAGGCAGCGATGATCCGCCAACTGCTCGCTTAACGGCGCTTCTTGCGCTTGGCGGGTGTTTGCGTGCGGACCGGATCTGCCGGCGGTCGTAGCGCGATGCCTTCGACCGGCGCGCAGCGGGCCATCACCGTGCCGATCATCGCGAGCAGCCGCGACCGCGCATTGCCAAGCCCCGCCGGATCGGTACCGCGATCTTGCGTCTCCAGATTCACATAGGGCAGGCCGCGGAACAACGCGTAGTTGGAGAGCGACCCGTCGCTGGTCACGACATGCTCGAACATGATGTTCATGTCGGCATCGGACAAAGGTCGCGCGCAATAGCCACTCGCGGGGCTGCGGTCGCCAAGATAGGAGATGATCGCGACGCTGTCGGTATCATCATACGGCCAGGCGGCGCGGATCGAAGGGCGCGGAGAGTAGAGGTCGCTGCAGAGCAGCACCGAGATCTCACCCTTGCCGGTATAGCCGGCATTGGGTGGCGTGCAGGTCGATTCCGAGGCGTCGTAACCGGCCTCATTGGTATGGAGAGCCACGATAAGCCGCGGCGGACTGCCCAGATCCGCGAGGATCGTTGCTGCGTAATTGGGGGTGTCGTCGCGAAAGTTGCGGTTGGGATCGATCGACCGGCCATAAGCGACGTCGGGGTTCATCCGGGTGTCCGGCCCGTCGATCGACCGCGCTTCCTCGATCGCGATCACCACACCGCCATAGGAGCGTACCGCGAAAACCGCCGCCTGGAACGCGGCATTCTCGTTGTCGTGCGGCACGAACCAGAGCGGGCCCGCGGGATGGCGCAGGTTGACGATGCGATAGAGCCGCCAGAAGGCGCGATCCTCGCGGAATTCGATGCGATTGACCGACAGACCGTCCCAGATCGCGGGATTGGCCAAACGTGTGAAGTCGTCGGTCGCCATTACCATCGGGTCCACCGGGGTGACGATCTTCTGCAGCGGCGCCGACACGATCTGCGCCGATGCGGCGGGCGCGATCAGCGCCACGACCAGCCCCATCAGGATCGCCAACATCTTCATGATGCCACTCTGTTAGGTGGCGCGTCGCTTCTGGCAATAGCGCTGTCCGAGATCGGGACAGATTTGCAGACCCTAGGCGGGGACGCCGTACAAATCGTGCTCGTCGGCGTCTTCGATCAGCACAGGCGTGATGTCGCCGACCGTCAGGTGACCGGCGTCGCGCAGGAACACCTCGCCATCGATCTCGGGCGCGTCGGCCTGGCTGCGCCCGGTGGCGCCGCCGTCTTCGTCGACCGCGTCGATGATCACCGGCAAGGTGCGGCCGACTTTGGCCTGAAGCTTGGCCGCGCTGATCGCCGCGGTCTTCTCCATGATCCGAGCGTAGCGTTCTTCCTTGACCTCTTCGGGGACATGGTTCGGCAGGGCATTGGCCGCCGCGCCCTCGACGGGCTCGAAGCGGAACGCGCCGACGCGGTCGAGCTGCGCCTCGTCGAGCCAGTCGAGCAGATATTCGAAATTCTCCTCGGTCTCACCCGGGAAGCCGACCACGAACGTCGAGCGGATCGCGATGTCGGGCGCGATCGTGCGCCAATTCTTGATCCGCTCGAGCACCTTCGCCTCGTTGGCAGGGCGGCGCATCAGCTTGAGGACGTTGCGGCTGGCGTGCTGGAACGGAATGTCGAGATAGGGAAGCACCAGCCCCTCGGCCATCAGCGGGATGACCTGGTCGACATGCGGATAGGGGTAGACGTAGTGCAGCCGCACCCAGGGCGCGATCTTGCCCAGTTCGCGCGCCAGGTCGGTCATGTGCGCGCGGACTTCCTGGCCATGCCACATGCGCGGATGGTGCTTGATGTCGACCCCGTATGCCGAGGTGTCCTGGCTGATGACCAGCAGTTCTTTCGTGCCTGCCTCGACCAGTTTCTCCGCCTCGCGCAGGATCGCGTCGGGGCGGCGGCTGACCAGGTCGCCGCGCAAGCTCGGGATGATGCAGAACGAGCAGCGATGGTTGCAGCCCTCCGAAATCTTCAGATAGCTGTAATGACGCGGGGTCAGCTTGAGCCCGCTTTCGGGCACCAGGTTGAGAAAGGCGTTGGGCGGCATCGGCGCCGCGTCATGCACCGCCCCGACGACCTGCTCATATTCGTGCGCGCCGGTGATCGCGAGCACGGAGGGGAAGCGGTCACGGATGACCTCGGCTTCCTTGCCCATGCAGCCGGTGACGATGACGCGGCCATTCTCGGCGATCGCCTCGCCGATCGCCTCCAGGCTTTCCTCCTTGGCGGAATCGAGAAAGCCGCAGGTATTGACCAGCACGACGTCGGCGCCGGCATAATCGGGCGACAGCTGATAGCCGTCCGACCGCAGCTTGGTCAGGATGCGCTCGCTGTCGACCAGGTTCTTGGGACAGCCCAAGGACACCATACCCACGCGGGGCGGTTCGGGAAGTTTGGTTGCCATGATTGCGCGCGCACATAAGCGTTTTGGTGCCGCTTGAACAGGGCAGGGACGCACGCCTATCCTCGCCGCGGCGAAAACGAACCAGGGAGAGCCGTCGACTTGCCCGATTACTGGCTACGGCCGCATCCCGATTTCAAGAGCATTGCTCTCACCGCGATCAACGTCGCGATCGCGCGAGACGGCGCGCGATTGTCGCTGCGCTATTCGGTCGAAGGCGCGCTCGACCGCGTGCTCTGGCCCGAGCCGATGGCATCGGCGCGGACCGACGAATTGTGGAAACACACCTGTTTCGAGGCCTTCGTCCAACCGGCGGGGGAGGCGGGCTATACCGAGCTCAACCTTTCGCCCTCGGGACGCTGGGCGACCTATCAGTTCGATGGGCACCGCGCGGGCATGCGCAACGCCGCGGCGGTTCCCGATCTGTCGTGGCGATCGCCGGTGCTCACCGCCAGGATCGAACTGGGCGAGATCGCCGACGCCGACTGGCGGCTCGGCCTGACGGTCGTGGTCGAGGCGGTCGACGGGTCGAAGAGCTTCTGGGCGCTCGAACACCCCGCCGGATCGCCTGATTTCCACAACGCGGATTGCTTTGTCGCGCGGCTCCCGGCACCTGATCGCGCATGAAATTCGGTATCGACCGGCTCCTGAGCGAGCCAGACCTGAGGAAACCGCTAGAGGGCAAGCGTGTCGCGTTGCTCGCGCACCCGGCTTCCGTCACCGCGGACCTGACGCATTCGATCGACGCGCTGGTCGCGACGGGGCTCAATGTCTCGGCGGTATTCGGGCCGCAGCATGGCGTACGCGGCGACCTGCAGGACAATATGATGGAGTCGCCCGACTTCACCGATCCGACCTATGGCATGCCGGTGTTCAGCCTATATGGTGAGGTCCGCCGTCCCACCGGCCAGTCGATGGGCACGTTCGATACGATCCTGATCGACCTTCAGGATGTCGGCTGCCGGATCTACACTTTCGTCACGACATTGCTCTACGTGCTCGAAGCAGCGGCAGAGCACGGCAAATCGGTGTGGGTGCTCGATCGACCCAATCCGGCGGGGCGGCCAATCGAGGGACTCACTCTGCGCCCCGGCTGGGAAAGCTTTGTCGGCGCGGGGCCGATGCCGATGCGGCACGGCATGACCTTGGGCGAGATGGGCCATTGGTTCATCGATCATTTCAAGCTCGACGTCGACTATCGCGTGATCGCGATGGAGGGCTGGCAGCCCGATGCGGCGTCCGGTTTCGGCTGGCCGCCCGAGCGACCCTGGATCAATCCGAGCCCCAATGCCGCCAACGTCAACATGGCGCGCGCTTATGCCGGGACCGTGATGCTCGAAGGCACGAATTTGAGCGAGGGGCGAGGGACGACGCGCCCGCTCGAATTGTTCGGCGCACCCGATATCGACGCGCGCGCGGTCATCGCCGAAATGCGCCGGTTCGCACCGCGATGGCTCGACGGCTGCACACTCCGCGACATCTGGTTCCAGCCGACCTTCCACAAGCATGTCGGCCAATTGTGCAACGGCGTTTTTATCCACGCTGAAGGCGCCGGGTACGACCATGACGCGTTTCGCCCATGGCGGCTCCAGGCGCTGGCGTTCAAGGCGATCCGCGCGCTCTACGGCGATTACGATCTGTGGCGCGATTTCGCGTATGAATATGTCTTCGACAAACTGGCGATCGACGTCATCAACGGCGGCCCGGATCTGCGCGAATGGGTCGATGATGCCGCGGCCTTGCCGGGCGATCTCGATTCGCTGACCGTTCCCGATGAGGCGGTTTGGGCCGAGGTTCGGCGGCCGCATTTGCTCTATTGAGCGCTGGATTGGTCGAAAACGACGCGAAAACCGCATTCTATCGCGAGTCGCTCCCCTTTGATCCCAAAACGGGTGCATCGAGTCATCAGCATGACATGGTCTGTGAATAACCGAATCGCGGGGATCGGGGTCGCACCTATGGAATCAGATATTCGTTTTTACGCGCGCCGGGTTGCACAGGAGCGCATCGCCGCGAAGAACGCCGTGACCGCGGAAGCGCGCGCACGACGGCTTGAGCTCGCCGAGAAGTTTCAGGAAAAACTCACGCAGCTCGAAGCGTGCTGAAGCTCGAATTCTTCTAAGGTTCGACCCTCACCTTTTGCGCGTCAGCTCGCGCATCGCATCATCCAACCCCGCGAGCGTCAGCGGGTACATGCGATCGTTCATCAGCTCGCGCACGATCTTGATCGATTGCGAATAGCCCCATTGCTCTTCCTTGATCGGGTTGAGCCAGACTGCAGCGGGGTAGGTGGTCGTCAGCCGATGCAACCACACCGCGCCCGATTCCTCGTTGAAATGTTCGACCGAACCGCCGGGATGGGTGATTTCGTACGGGCTCATCGAGCCATCGCCAACGATCACCAATTTATAATCGTGGCCGAATTTGTGGAGCACGTCCCAGGTCGGCGTACGCTCGGTGAAGCGGCGGCGATTGTCCTTCCACACGCCTTCATACGGGCAGTTGTGAAAGTAGAAGAACTCCATGTTCTTGAACTCTGACGTCGCCGCCGAGAACAGCTCCTCGCAGAGCTTGACCCAGGGATCCATCGATCCGCCGACGTCGAGGAACAGCAGCAATTTGACCGCATTGTGCCGCTCGGGCCGCATATGGATGTCGAGCCAGCCCTGGCGAGCGGTGCCCTCGATCGTCGCGTCGAGGTCGAGTTCGTCGGCCGATCCTTCGCGCGCGAAGCGACGCAGGCGGCGGAGCGCGATCTTGATGTTGCGCGTGCCGAGTTCGCGCGTGCTGTCGAGATTCTTGAACTCGCGCTGGTCCCACACCTTGATCGCGCGGCCATGCTTGGACTCGCCGCCGATCCGCACGCCCTCGGGATTATAGCCCGAATTGCCGTACGGACTGGTGCCGCCGGTGCCGATCCACTTGTTGCCGCCTTGGTGGCGCTTTTCCTGTTCTTCCAGACGCTTTTTCAGCGTCTCCATGATCTCGTCCCACGAGCCGAGCGACTTGATCTGCTCCATTTCCTCGGGCGACAGATATTTCTCGGCGATGGCTTTCAGCCAGTCGGTGGGAATCTCCGCCGGCTGGGTGCCATAGGTCGTGGCGATGCCCCTGAAGACCTTGGCAAAGACCTGGTCGAAGCGATCGAGCAGGCCTTCGTCCTTCACGTACACCGCGCGGCTGAGATAATAGAAATCCTCCGGCGTGCGATCGATCACGTTCTTGTCGAGCGCCTCGAGCAGGATGAGATGCTCTTTCATGCTCGCCGGGATGCCGGCGGCGCGAAGCTCGTCGAGGAAGTTCAGAAACATGGGTATGGTCTTAACGCACCCGGGCGCCTGTACTCAATAGCACTGGGGCGGTGATCGGGCTTCAGCGATAGGCGTCGATCAGCGCACCGACATAATCGGGATCGCGGCCGGTCAGTTCGGGCGCGGGCTTCGCCTTCTGACCATCCATCGCGACGGGATAGATGAAACCGTAGAGCGGAAAGCTGGTCGATCCGAGCCCCTCGGCGTCGCGATACCAGACGCGCACTTCGCTCCAGTCATTGTCGGGGCTGACGTCGGTCAGCGTGACGTCCTGTTCGGCATGGCCGCGTTCGCCGTTCATCCGCGACCAATTGGCATGGGTGACCATCGCCACCCGGTTGTCGACCACACGGCTGATCACCGCGACATGGCCGAGCGGCAGGCGCGTGGTCTTGCGAAAGACGACGACCGCTCCAGCGCGCGGGGTCTGGCCGCGGCGATATCGACCCTCGGCCTGATCCCACCAGGTCCAGGCGTCGCCATAGATCTGGATGCCGGATGCCGCTCGTGCGAACGGCACGCACTGCCCGACATAGTCGAGCAATGTTCCGGCGCGCGCTGGGGCGGCTACGCCCGCCAACAGGGCAAGAGCAGCCGCCAGCACGCGGAGATGGGGGGGATATCTCCTCATGCCCGACTGCCATAGGGAGAGTAGGCTGACCGGATGGTTGGCGGATGGGGTTAATTAGCTGGTGACTGTAAACTCATTTCTCGATCGTCATGATGGATCAGCGAGACCATCACGACCGAGATGATCATCAGCAGATACCAGGAGCCGAGCTTGGCGGGGCTCACCATCGCCCAGCCATGGCGCTGATTGGGGTACGACCAGGCATGGGCAAAGGTGCTGATGTTCTCGGCGAACCAGATGAACAGGGCGACCAGGAAGAAACCGAGCAGCACCGGCATCCAGCGTTCGCGGCGGAACGGCGTGAAATAGAAGCGCGAGCGCCAGAACATCAGCACGATCACCGCGAACAGCAGCCAGCGGATGTCAGGAAGCCAGTGGTGGGAGAAGAAATTGATATAGATCGCGACGGCGAGCGCGATCAGCGCGCGCCTCGACGGCCAGTGATCGAAATGGATCCCGAAGATGCGCCAGATGCGCGCAATATAGCTGCCCACCGCGGCGTACATGAATCCCGAGTATAGCGGGACCAGCCCGATATGGAGCACGCCGCCAGCCGGATAATTCCACGAGCCGGCCTGAGTTTTGAACTGCTCCATGATCGTTCCGGTGACGTGGAACGCCAGGATCACCCGGGCCTCTTCCCAATTCTCCAGCCGGAAGACGAGCATCCCGATTTGGATCGCGATCGCCGCCAGCGTCACGAAGTCGTTGCGGGCGAGCGGCGCGTTATCCGGATAGAAGAGGTGTGCGCCGAGCAATAATGCGAGCATCAGCGCGCCGAACAGGCACGCCCAGCCTTGCTTGAACCCGAACAGCAGGAATTCGTAGACCCACGATCGCCACCCACTAGTCGGTTGCGCCGCCTCGAGTCGTGCGCGGACGCGGGCAAAGCGCGTGGCGCCACGCGGCGAGGAGGTGTCGGTCATCGGCACGTCATGCCAGCGTGAGCCGGCATCTCAAGAGGCTTGAGACCCCAGCTTGCGCTGGGGTGACGTTATTTGATTGGCCACCGCTTGCGTTCGTAGCGAGCCTGTAGGGCCGCCGCCGCCGTCAGCGCGGACCGCCGCCCTGCTGGCGCTTGGCCATGAACGCCAGCCGCTCGAACAGCATCACGTCCTGCTCGTTCTTGAGAAGCGCGCCGTGGAGTGGTGGGATCGCCTTGGTCGGGTCGCGATTCTGCAGCACGTCGAGCGGCATGTCCTCATGCAGCAGCAGCTTCAGCCAATCGAGCAATTCGCTGGTCGACGGCTTTTTCTTGAGGCCGGGGACGTCGCGGACGTCGTAAAAGATGTCCATCGCCTTCGACACCAGGATCTTCTGGATGCCGGGGAAGTGGACGTCGACGATCGCCTGCATCGTGTCGCGGTCGGGGAATTTGATATAGTGGAAGAAACAGCGGCGCAGGAACGCGTCGGGCAATTCCTTCTCGTTGTTCGAGGTGATGACGACGATCGGGCGCTCGGCCGCGCGCACCGTCTCCTTGGTCTCGTAGACATGGAATTCCATGCGATCGAGCTCCTGGAGCAGATCGTTGGGGAACTCGATATCGGCCTTGTCGATCTCGTCGATCAGCAGGACGGGCACCTGAGGCATGGTGAATGCCTCCCAAAGCTTCCCCTTCCGGATATAGTTCGAGATGTCGTGGACGCGCTCGTCGCCCAACTGGCCGTCGCGCAGGCGGGCGACCGCGTCATATTCGTACAGGCCCTGTTGCGCCTTCGTCGTCGACTTGACGTTCCACTCGATCAGCGGCGCATTGACCGCCTTGGCGATCTCATAGGCCAGGACGGTCTTGCCGGTGCCGGGCTCGCCTTTGACCAGCAACGGACGACGAAGCGTCACCGCCGCATTGACCGCGACCTTCAGGTCCTCGGTCGCGACATAACTTTGGGTGCCTTCGAAGCGAATCATTGCTGTCCCCGAATTTTTCGAAACTCGGGTTTGCTTAGAACTGCCCAAAGGGAAAACGCAAGCTCAGCTCCGGTCGCGCGCGCTCTTGCGGGCTTCGGCCAGGTCCCACAGTGCACGGTGCTGCGCGAGCAGCTGTTGCGCGCCAAAGCTCATCGCGCGCTCGACCGGCGCTTCGGCGGCCAGCGTCACGGCAATCGTCTGCGTCTCGGCATCGATCGGCAGGTTGGACGGCAGCGGCGCAAAACCCGCACGGTCGGCGGCGGCACTCATCAGCGCGCGCACCGCATGCCAGTCGAGCACCAGGGCGATCGACGCACCCACCGCGCACCCGGCGCGGTCGGACTGCGCCAGCATGTCGAGCGCGTGGCGCTGCGCGTTGACCGCGGCTTCCGATTCGGCCTGGCCGGGCGTGGAAGGGATCGGTCCCGCCGCCGCGGTCAGCCGTGCAAGCAAGGCGCGTTCGTCGGCAAATGCTTCGGCCGCGGCTTCCAGCCACGGCTCGGCGGTCTGGCTGGACCGATGCCCGAACGCATGGTCGATCACCCCAGGATGACGTCCGTGCAGCGCGCACAGCAAGTGGATCGCATCGGCGAGGTCGCGCGTCGCGGCGCCCGGCGCGCACATCGCGCGAATGAACGGGTGGCGTGCGCTGCCATCGGCATCGGCGAGCGCGGCAAGCACGCTCCACCCGCCACCGCGGCGATCAAATGATAGTGTTTCGACTGACATGGTTCCCCAATGCCTAATGTGGCTCCGCGCACTCTGGGGCAAAGGGATATACTGAACCACGTAAAGACGCGGTTTACGCGCTCTTAAGTATGTCACAACCGCCGCACGAGCGGGGCGCTTCGGCGCAGGCTCTTGGCAGCCTCTTGTCGGCGCGCATTGTTGCCGGCCTCGCCGGCCGCCTGTAGCTACCGCATCGATACGGGGGAGGATGCCATGACGAGATGGTGGGCGGCGCTGATCGCGCTGGCCGGTGCGGTAATCCTGGCGATCGTGGCGACGACACCGCCGGCTCCGGTGTCCGCCGATGCCCCCGCCACGGCTTTTTCGGCGGCGCGGGCGATGGGGGACGTGTACGCGGTCGGCGGTGCGCCGCACCCGACCGGCAGCTTCAACAATGCCGCGGTTCGTGCCTATCTGATTGCGCGCCTCGATAGCATGGGACTGGAGGTCGCGACCGCATCCGGGCGTATGAGTCCGCAGGCCAAGAATCGCCTCGACGGCTGGCGCAAGGCGATCGAGCCGGCACCGCCGCTCACCAATATCGTGGCGATCCTGCCCGGGCGAGATCGCGCGCAACCCGCCGTCCTGCTGATGGCACATCACGACAGCGTATGGGGATCGCCGGCCGCGGCCGACGACGGCGCGGGCGTGGCGTCGGTGCTGGAGACGATTCGCGCGATCAAGGCAGGCGGGCAGCCGCGCCGCGACGTGATGGTGCTGCTGACCGATGGCGAGGAACTGGGGCTGGAAGGCGCGAAAGCGTTCTTCGCCACCGATCCGCGCCGCGCGCATGTCGGCGTGATCGTCAATCTGGAGACCCGCGGCGGCGGCGGCCGGGCGACGATGTTCGAGACCGGCAGCGACAATGGCGCAATGATGGACCTGTTCGGCAGAGCCGTACGCCGGCCGGTCTCCACCTCTCTCAGCGTGTTCATCTACAAGAAACTGCCCAATTCGACCGACCTGACGGTGGCCAAGAAACTCGGCTATCCAGGGTTCAACTTCGCGTTCATCGGCCGCGCGGGCCTGTATCATTCGCCGCTGGCGACTCCCGACGCGCTCGATCAGGGCGCGTTGCAGGACATGGGGCGCCAGACGCTCGATCTGACGCGCGCACTGGCCGACGCACCGACGCTGCCGGGCAGGGCGGCCGATCGCACGTTCTTCGATGCCTATGGCTTGGTCTTCGTCAGCTATCCGGCAGCGTTGGGCTGGCTGTTCCTGGCGATCGGCGCGTTGGGCTACGCTGCGGCGGCGTGGCGGCGCGCGACGGTCGGAGAGGTCGCGAAAGGAACGGGCCTGCTGCTCGCGTTGATCGTCGTCGCGATGGCGTGGTTGTATCTCGTCAACATGGTGTCGATCGGGTTTGGCGCGAACAATCACTATTACGACCGGCTCGCGGCAATTCCCCGCCTCCAGGTCCAGGCGTTGCTCGTCTGCCTCGCCGCTTTCCTGACGATTCGCCGTTGGTTGCCCTCACGGGCTGGCAGTATCGCCGGCGCCGCGATTCCGTTGCTAGTGCTCGGCGTGGTCATGCAGGCGATGGCGCCGACCGCGTCATACCCATTCGCCGTGCCGTTGATGCTCGGCGGCGTCGCGCTGGCGATCGATCGTTACGTGGGAAGGAGCGTCGGGATCGCCGCGACGATCGTCGCCGCGATGCTCGGCGTCGGCTATATGCTCGGCTTCGCCTTCTTTCTGCTTCAGGCAGTCGGCCCGGGCATGCCGATGGTTGCTGCGATCCCGCTGGCGATCAGCGCGGTGTTGATGTTGCCACTGATGCCCGAACCAAGACGCGCGCTGATGGCGGCGGCGGCGCTGCTGGCCCTTGCGACAGGGATTGCCCTGTGGGTCCTGCTGGATCCCGTGGCGCCAAGCGCTGCGATGTACAACGACACGAAGAAGTAGGCGGGCAAAAGGCAAAAGCGTTTTCGTTCGGCGATCGTCGATCTCTTGCCGTCCAAACGGGCGTTGACTTGCAACCGGCGAGGAATAGGCTGGCAATCCGTCGCGGCGAATTCGAAAGCGCGCAGCGGTCGTAGGTTGCGTTTGGAGGGTTGCTCGACCGTGTCTCTGATCCATCGCGCTGGTGTTCTTGGCCTCGCGGCAAGCAGCCTATTTCTCTCCACTGCCGCATCGGCGAAGCTCGGGGGCTCGGTTTCCAGCGTTACCGCGGACCGCGGGCGGATGGCCGTCAGCATGAACTCGGTCGCGATGGGTCGCTACATGCGCCACGAACTGAAGCGCCCGAACGGCGGCTCGGTGCGTGAGTTCACCAATGCCGCAGGAACGGTCTTCGCGGTAACCTGGTCAGGGCCGGGCAAGCCCGATCTCATGACCCTGCTCGGACCCTATTTCTCGACTTTCCAGGCGAATAGCGTTGCGACCGCGCGACAGATGCACTCGCTGCGTCGTCCTCCGCAGGTCGCGCAGCGCGACCTTCAGATCCAGGCCGGCGGCCATATGGGCTGGTTCCACGGCGTGGCGTACGTCCCCTCGCTGGCGCCCGCGGGATTTTCGGTCGGCGATCTGGCGGTGCAACCATGAACGTCCGCAAGCACCTTGGCGGGCTGATGATCGCGCTGGCGCTCGCCGGGTGCGGGGGCGGGGGTGGTAGCAGTTCCGCGGTGGGAAGCGGCACGTCCGCGCCCACGCCGACCGCAACACCGACTCCCACACCGACGCCAACCCCCACGCCGACACCTACTCCCACCGCCAACACGGCGACGGTCACGTTGGATGCGGGGCCTGCGGCACTCAATACGGGGGCCGGCGCCTATACCGCGTTCAACGAGCCCTATGTCTCGGTCACTATCTGCGCGCCAGGCTCGACCAGCAATTGCCAGACGATCGACCATGTCATCCTCGACACCGGCTCGGTCGGCTTGCGCATCATCAAGCCGGTGCTCAACGCTGGCCTGCTGGCCGCATTGCCGACCGAGAGCGACGCCTCGAGCAATCCGGTCGGCGAATGCTATCAGTACGTGAATTCCTATGCGTTCGGGTCGGTGCGGACCGCGGACTTCTCGATCGCGGGGGAAAAGGTCGCAAACATGCCGTTCCAGGCGATCGGCGACAGCGGCACCTTCGCCACCGTCCCCTCGAGCTGCTCCTCGGGCGGCGGCACCGCGATTCAGACGGTTCAGGATTTCGGCGCCAACGGGATTATCGGCGTCGGCACGACGACCACCGATTGCGGCAGCTTTTGCACCGTCAACGGCGGGTCCTCGGGCGCGATCTATTACGATTGTCCGAGCACCGGCTGCAGCAGCGTCATCGCCCGCGCCGCCAACGCCGCCGCGCCCTTCCAGCAATTGCCCAATCCCGTCGCGGCCTTCGCCACCGACAATAACGGAACGATCATATCGCTGCCGGCGGTGGCGCAGTCCGGTGCGACGTCGCTGACCGGCACCGTCACGTTCGGCATCGGCACGCAGGCCGATAACAGTCTGAGCGCGGCCAATGTGCTGCCGCTGACGACGTCGACCAGCGGGCTGGGGGCGGGCCTGCTCACCGCGACCTACAATGGCAAGCAGCTGACCCAGAGCTTCCTCGATAGCGGCAGCAACGATTATTACTTCATCGATACCAGCCTCAATCCCTGCACCGACGCGAGCCTGATCGCCTTTTATTGCCCGGCGACGCCGACCCCGCTTTCGCCTTTGCTGACCGCGACCAATGGCGTGACCGCCAGCGGCGCGTTCGAGCTGTACAGCCCATTGAACGTCTCCGGCTCGTCGACCGTCGCACCGGGGCTCGGCGTCAACCCGACCCTCGTCAAACCGCCATTACCGTTCGCCAACAGCTTCGATTTCGGAGTGCCGTTCTTCTTCGGTCGGACGGTGTTCACTGCGATCGAGGGCCGGCCCGCAGGGGGTGTTGGCGGGCCGTACGTGGCATTCTGAAAGCGGGCATGCTCGCGACGGTCTGGGCTCGTTGCGTGTCAGCGATCGATCCATCCCGAACCGCAAGATCGGTCGAGCAGGCCATCGCCATGCGCGACTAGTTGGCGCCGCCACGGAGGAAGACGATGAAGGCGGCGCTTCAGAACTATCAGGACCGGATGCAGCGAGTGCTGGATTATATCGACCAGCATCTCGACGATGATCTCGATCTGGAAACGGTAAGCCGCGTTGCGGCCTTCTCGAAATTCCATTTCCACCGACAGTTCACGGCGACGTTCGAACTGTCCGTGCACCGCTATGTCCAGCTTGCCCGCATGAAGCGTGCGTCGCACCAGCTCGCCCATTGCAGCGCCGACAGCGTCACGGACATAGCGATGGACGCCGGTTACGACGCGCCCGATGCCTTTGCCCGTGCCTTTCGGCAGCGGTTCGGGCAATCGCCGTCGTCGTTCCGGAAATCTCCCGACTGGGAACCGTGGCTTGCGGCCTTCGGGCCTCTCGACAATGCGAGGAGCAAGCTCATGCAGAATACCTTTACCCATGATGACGTGATGATCCGCGATGTGCCGCCGATGCCGGTGGCGATCATGGAGCACCGCGGCGACCGGGCAACGTTGGGTGATACGATCCAGCGGTTCATCGCCTGGCGCAAGGCCGCTGGCCTGTCGCCCGCGACAAGCCCGACGATCAACGTCTTCCGATCCGAGCGAACCCCCGCGGTCGCGGCCGATTACAGCATGGACCTGTGTGTCGGAACCGACCAGCCGATTGCGGCGAACGAAGAGGGCATGAAGGCCGGCCTGATCCCCGGCGGACGCTGCGCGGTGCTGCGCGTGGTTGGCGCTACCAACAATATGGAGCCAGCCGCGCTCTTTCTTTATCGAGACTGGCTACCGGCGAGCGGCGAGGAAGTGCGCGATTTCCCGATCTATTGCCGGCGGTATCTTACCTTTCCCCCGGATGCGCCGGTCCATGACGCGGTCGCGGAACTGTTCCTGCCGTTGAAATGAGAAAAGCCCTCTCCCGTTTACGGGTGCACCGGGTCGGTCATGCCCCCGGCATGACCTAAACAGCGCGGGGCGCTGTTTACCCGGTGCAGGTTGGGTGAGGGTCTTCTTTCTTCTTCCAAGCGAGGAAAGCCAACGAAAAAGAAAGAAGACCCTCACCTTCCCACCACCTTCGGTGGCGGGCCCCTTCCTCTCCCGCAGGCGGGAGAGGGGCTTGAGCTATAAGACCTAAAAAAGGCCGCGGCGGTTTCCCGTCGCGGCCTCTTTTTTGTTCGGAGATCGAGCTTACTGGTCGAGGAAGCTGCGCATCTTGCGCGACCGGCTCGGGTGCTTGAGCTTCCTCAACGCCTTCGCCTCGATCTGACGGATACGTTCGCGGGTCACGCTGAACTGCTGGCCGACTTCCTCCAGCGTGTGGTCGGTGTTCATCCCGATGCCGAACCGCATGCGCAGCACGCGTTCCTCGCGCGGGGTGAGCGACGCGAGCACACGGGTCACCGTTTCCTTGAGATTGGCCTGGATCGCGGCGTCGACCGGGATGACCGCGTTCTTGTCCTCGATGAAATCGCCCAGATGCGAATCCTCCTCGTCGCCGATCGGCGTTTCGAGGGAGATCGGCTCCTTGGCGATTTTCATCACCTTGCGGACCTTTTCGAGCGGCATCGACAGGCGCTCGGCCATTTCCTCGGGCGTCGGCTCGCGGCCCTGCTCGTGAAGGAACTGGCGGCTGGTCCGCACCAGCTTGTTGATCGTCTCGATCATATGGACCGGGATGCGGATCGTCCGCGCCTGGTCGGCGATCGAGCGCGTGATCGCCTGACGGATCCACCAGGTCGCATAGGTCGAGAATTTGTAGCCGCGGCGATATTCGAACTTATCGACCGCCTTCATCAGGCCGATATTGCCTTCCTGAATCAGATCCAAGAACTGCAGCCCGCGATTGGTGTATTTCTTGGCGATCGAGATCACGAGGCGGAGATTGGCCTCGACCATCTCCTTCTTCGCGATGCGTGCCTCGCGCTCGCCCTTCTGCACCATGTTGACGATGCGGCGGAACTCGGGAAGCGCCATGCCGGTCTGCTGCGAGATTTCCGAAATCTCGCCGCGGATGCG
>Ga0207683_10000087_pt1 | contig 73166 bp, 59 predicted proteins | sample KBSM73metaG_FD_184333 | JGI IMG/M metagenome (GOLD analysis project Ga0207683, IMG submission 184333) | Miscanthus rhizosphere microbial communities from Kellogg Biological Station, Michigan, USA - KBS M7-3 metaG (SPAdes) (version 2) | ecosystem: Host-associated > Plants > Roots > Rhizosphere >...
CTCATTCGCTGCCGACTGGAAACGGGGCGCACGCACCAGATTCGCGTGCACCTGACGGCGATCGGCCATCCGCTGCTGGGTGACCCCACGTATCGCGGTCGCCGCGCAGCCGCGGCAGCGCTGCCACCGGAAGCGCGCGCATTTTCCCGCCAGGCACTGCACGCGCAGCGTCTGGGGTTGATGCATCCGGTGACGCACGCGGCACTGGCATGGGAAGCAGATCCGCCCGCCGACTTCTCGGCGCTGGTCACGGCGCTGCGCTTGTCGCTACCTCAATGAGCACGCGGCCGTGACTGCTGTCCTGGCGCAGCGCGTTGCCGAAGCGGGGTACGACTGGATCGTTCCGGCGTGGGACGCGCCGGCGAATGTGCTGGCGTTGTCGACATCGCGGAATGGGGGTGTCGCGGTCGGCGCGCGCGCGACCCTGGATATCGGCCCCGCGCTGCCGATGCGGGACGACCAGTTCGCTGCCGTGCTCGAAAACCGCCGGCGGCTCGCGCAGTTCCTGCCCTCATCGCCTGTGTGGCTTGCGCAGGTGCACGCGGCGCAAGTGGTGCAGGTCGATCACGGCAACGTAGCCGATCTGCTGGCAGCGCCGCCCACCGCGGATGCGGCCGTGACGCGCGCGCGCGGCATCGTGCTGGGTGTGCGCACGGCCGACTGCCTGCCGGTACTGTTCGCGGACAGTGGTTGTGCTGTCATCGGTGCCGCGCATGCCGGCTGGCGCGGGCTCGCCGCCGGCGTTCTCGAAGCCACGCTGCAGGCGATGGACACGCCACCGCGTGAAATCGTCGCGTGGCTCGGCCCCGCCATCGGTCCGCGAATGTTCGAGGTGGGCGCCGATGTGTTCGATGCCTTCTGCGCGACGGATTCTGGCGCCGCCTCGTGTTTCGCGCCCCATCGCGACGGCAAGTGGCTCGCTGACCTGTATGGGCTCGCGAAACGCCGCCTTGTGCGCGCCGGCGTTACGACGGTCGCGGGAGGCGGACACTGCACGATGACGGAAAGCGACCGCTTCTTTTCCTGGCGCAGGGACAAAGGACCGGGACGCATGGCCACGCTGGTCTGGCTGGGCGCTGGGGCATAATGCCGCTGCCTCGCCGCATCGACCGCCACGCCGCCCTCCCGTACCGAATTCATTCCCGTTGATTCGATGAGCACCTTCGCTTACATCGTCGCGGCCGCCATTGCCGGCGGCGTGCTATCGACGCTTGCCGCTGCCGGCACGCTCGCGCTGCACGCGGGCTGGATTTCCCGGCTGGTTTCCTTCGCGGTGGGCGCGCTGCTGGGGGCGGTCTTCCTCGAACTGCTGCCGCATGCCCTGGAGGAAGGCAGCGCCCCACGCGTGATGGGCACGGTACTGGCGGGACTGCTCGCCTTCTTCCTGCTCGAAAAGATGGTGCTGTGGCGGCACGCGCACGGCCACGCCGAGCATCGTCACGACGAGGACGAAAGCGAGCACGACCACGCGATGCATGCCGACGGAGAGCCCGGCCGCCCGGGGCTCATGATCCTGATCGGCAACGCCGTGCACAATTTCTGCGACGGGATCGTCATCGCCGCGGCATTTATCGCGAGCCCCGGATTGGGCATCGCCACCACATTGGCCATCGTCGCCCACGCGGTCCCGCAACAGGTCGGCGATTTCGCGGTGTTGATCCACTCCGGATTCACACGCGCCAGGGCATTCGCGTTCAACGTCGCGGCGGGCGTCGCGACGCTGGTCGGTGCACTTGCAGGGTATTACGCACTGGCCGACATGACGCAAATGCTGCCGACGGTGCTGGCGATCGCGTCCGCGAGCCTGCTCTATGTGGCGGTGGCGGACCTGATTCCCAGCCTGCACCGCAGGCCGGAACCGGTCGAAACCGCCAAGCAGATGCTGGCGATCGGTCTGGGCCTGGCCATTATCGCCGGCGTTCATGTGCTGCTGCCGCATTGAGCGGATGGCGGCTCTCGCGATACCATGGGGGCGCAATTCAAGTGCAAAGTGAGCGCAACTGAAGCGCGCCGGCGCGGCTCTGCGCGATGACCATGGCCCCCTACGATCCGCAAGACCCCCAACCGTGGCAAGACCTTGTGCGGCAATGGGAACATATGGGCGCCACGTGGCTCGGCTGGTGGCAGCAGACCGCGAACCTGCCCGGAATTCCGCCTGGCGCAGGGCTGCCGCCGGTGCTCCCGGCCGGCGCCGTGAACGCCGAAGCGCTCACCGCACTGAATGCGCGTTTCCAACCCCGCTTCCAGGCATTGGCGCAGGCCGCGTTCCAGGTTCCTTCAGCAGGCAGGCTGCCCGAACTGGTCTCGTCGGCGCCAAGCGATCGTCGCTTCAGGTCAGCCGCCTGGCGCGAACAGCCGTTCTTCGCGTTCCTGAAGCAGGCCTACCTGCTCTACGCGGAATACCTGACCGAACTGGCCGCGCTCGCGCCGTTGTCCGGAACCGACAAGCGACGGCTCGAGTTCGCGATGCGGCAATATCTGGACGCAATCGCACCGAGCAATTTTCCGGCGACGAACCCGGACGTCCTCGCGAAGGCCGTCGAAACGGAAGGTGCGAGCCTCGTGCAGGGCCTGCGCAACCTGGCCGACGATGCGCAGAAAGGGCGCATCACGATGAGCGACGAAAAGGCGTTCGCCGTCGGCAAAAACCTGGCGACGACGCCCGGCAGCGTCGTCTTCCGCAATGAGCTGATCGAGCTCATCCAATACGATCCCGTCACGCCCACCGTGTACAGGCGGCCGCTCGTCATCGTTCCGCCGTGCATCAACAAGTACTACATCCTCGACCTGACGCCAGACAATTCGCTGGTGCGCCACGCCGTCGCGCAGGGCCACACGGTGTTCATGGTGTCGTGGCGCAATGTCCCGCCTGAGCTGGGCCATCTCACCTGGGACGACTACATCGAGCAGGGTGCATTGACCGCGATCGCCAAGGCCCGCGAAATCTCCGGCAGCAAGACAGTAAACGCCCTGGGGTTTTGCGTCGGCGGAACGCTGCTCGCGTGTGCGCTGGCCGTGCTCGCGGTACGTCGCGACACCAGCGTCTCCAGTGTCACTTTCCTCACCACGATGCTCGACTTCGCCGACCCGGGCGAGATCGGCGTCTACGTTTCGCGGGAATTCCTCGATGCGCGCGAACCTTCGCTGCTTGCGGGCCAATGCGTGCACGGCGCGGAGCTGGCCGGTGCGTTCGCGAGCCTGCGCGCGAACGACCTGGTCTGGAATTACGTCGTCAGCAACTACCTGAAGGGCGAGACGCCTCCGGCTTTCGACCTCCTTTACTGGAATGGCGATTCGGCGAACCTGCCGGGTCCCATGTACGCGTACTACCTGCGCAGCATGTACCTCGACAATAAACTGCGCGAGCCCGGCGCGCTGACGATGGCCGGCGCCGCGATCGACCTGTCGCGCATCACCATTCCGGCTTATGTCTATGCGTCGCGCGAAGATCACATCGTGCCGTGGCGTTCGGCGTTCGAGACGACGCGGCTGCTCAGTGGCGATTGCACCTTTGTGCTGGGCGCGTCGGGCCACATTGCCGGCGTGATCAATCCCCCTCATCCGCCGCGCCGCAACTACTGGACCAACGACCTCATCACGGATGTCGCGGACGACTGGCTGGCGCGGGCTCAAAGCGTCCACGGCAGCTGGTGGCCGCACTGGCACGATTGGCTTGCCGGCCAAGGTGGAGCGCGCCACGCAGCACCGCGGCGCGCCGGCGACGACACCTACCCTCCGCTGGCACCCGCCCCAGGCGGCTACGTCCGGGCCTCTGCATGATGCCGGGAACCTGGCCGCTGCGCTAAGATGCAGGCGGATGCCCGACCGCCATTTGCTTCGGCCGGCACGAACATCGAAGGAGCAAGCTCACCATGACCGACATCGTCATCGCTGGTGCCTTGAGGACGGCCATCGGCAAATTCGGAGGTTCACTCGCCAAGGTTGCGGCGCCTGACTTGGGCGCCACGGTCATCCGTGCGCTGCTTGAACAAGCCGGCGTGAAGCCCGAAATGGTCTCCGAAGTCATTCTGGGCCAGGTCCTGACCGCGGGCAGCGGCCAGAATCCGGCGCGCCAGGCGCTGATCAAATCGGGAATTCCGAACTCCGTTCCGGCGCTCACGATCAACGCCGTATGCGGGTCCGGCCTGAAGGCGGTGATGCTGGCCGCGCAGTCGATTGCCAGCGGCGACAACGACATCGTGGTCGCGGGCGGCCAGGAGAACATGAGCGCCTCGCCGCATGTGCTACCCGGCTCGCGCGACGGCTTCCGGATGGGTGACGCGAAGCTCGTCGACACGATGATCGTCGACGGCCTGTGGGACGTGTACAACCAGTACCACATGGGCACGACCGCCGAGAATGTTGCGAAGAAACACGACATCTCGCGCCCGCAGCAGGACGAGTTCGCCGTCGCCAGCCAAAACAAGGCCGAGGCCGCGCAGAAAGCCGGGAAGTTCAAGGACGAGACCGTGCCGGTGATGATCCCGCAACGCAAAGGTGATCCGATCGCCTTCGCCAACGACGAGTTCGTCAAAACCGGCACCACGCTCGACAGCGTCGCGGGACTGAAGCCCGCGTTCGCCAAGGATGGCTCGGTGACCGCGGCCAACGCATCGGGACTCAACGACGGCGCGGCGGCCGTGCTGGTAATGACCGCCGAGCGCGCGAAGTCGCTCGGCCTAACTCCGCTCGCGCGCATCAAGGCGTTCGCGACGACCGGCCTCGATCCGGCGATCATGGGCATGGGCCCGGTCAGCGCATCGCGTCGCGCGCTCGAGAAGGCGGGCTGGAAGGCGGCCGACCTGGACCTGATGGAGATCAACGAAGCGTTTGCCGCGCAAGCGTGCGCGGTCAACAAGGAAATGGGCTGGGATACGTCGAAGATCAATGTCAACGGCGGCGCCATTGCGCTCGGACATCCGATCGGCGCATCCGGATGCCGCGTCCTGGTGACGTTGCTGCACGAAATGCGTCGGCGCGATGCGAAGAAAGGCCTGGCCTCGCTGTGCATCGGCGGCGGCATGGGCGTCGCGCTGGCGGTGGAGCGTTAGCAGCAACCGCAACGACAAGACCAACAATCTAATCACAGCAAGGAGGAGCACGACATGGACAAGCATCGCATAGCACTGGTGACCGGTGGCATGGGCGGGCTCGGGGAGGCCATCTGCATAAAGCTGGCCGCGTTGGGCTATACCGTCGTCACTACCTATTCGCCGGGCAATACCAAGGCCGCGGAATGGCTGGATGCGCACAAGAAACAGGGGCTCACGTTTCATGCGCACGCCTGCGACGTCGCCGATTGGGAATCCGCGGTGGCCTGCGTCAAGAAGGTCACGCAGGACGTGGGACCGGTCGAGGTGCTGGTCAACAACGCCGGCATCACGCGCGACATGACATTCAAGAAAATGGACAAAGCGAACTGGGACGCCGTGCTCAAGACCAACCTCGACTCCTGCTTCAACATGACCAAGCAGGTATGCGACGCGATGGCCGAGAGCGGATGGGGCCGGATCATCAACATCTCGTCGGTGAACGGCCAGAAAGGTGCGTTCGGCCAGACCAATTATTCCGCCGCCAAGGCGGGCATGCACGGTTTCACCAAGGCGCTGGCGCTGGAGTACGCGCGCAAGGGCGTCACCGCGAATACGATCTCGCCCGGCTATATCGGCACGAAGATGGTGATGGCCATCCCGAAGGAGGTGCTCGACTCCAAGATCATTCCGCAGATTCCGATGGGGCGCCTGGGCAAACCCGAGGAAGTGGCGGGCCTGGTCGCGTACCTGTCGAGCGAGGAAGCAGCCTTCCTCACCGGCGCCAACATCGCGATCAATGGCGGCCAGCACATGTTCTGACGCAACGAGCCGGACGTCGACGATGGCGCGCGGCGACGCGCGCCATTTTTTTTCCAACTTGCCACAGGAGGAGAAATTCGATGCGGCAAATGCGCTTTCGTTTTGCGATAATGGTGCTGGGCATCCTGACGATGCTGGTTGCGACCGCGGCCCAAGCGCAGTGGGCGCTGGTGGCCAAGCGCGCGATCGGCAGGGTGGAACAGATGTCGCAGCAGTCGTCCCAGGCCGGCGGCCCCAGCTACGACTCGGCCGCCGTGATGCTCGAGGCGCCCGCCGACAAGGTGTTCGCAGCCGTGCTGACCGGCGTGCGCAACAACACTCGAGGCCTGAAGATCACGCGCGAGGACCCTTCCTCACTCGTTGTCCAGTTCACCAATGGCGACCAGATCGCAGGCATCAAAGTCAGCGCGCTGAGCGATACGGTATCCCACCTCCTCGTCACGTCGGCGCATGCCGGCTCGCAGCCTAATGCCGCGGCGCTGGTCATGGACAGCGTGCTGCGCGTGTGCAAGGAAATGAACGTGGAGTGCGCGCCGGCGAAGTCGTAGGAGCGTCAGTGGTCAAGGTCGCGCCAGTGGTCGGAGGTCGCAATCGCCGGCCTGCGGGTTCCCGGCGCGTCTACGCTCGTCAACACACGACTTCGCGCCGCCGCGCCGCCCGTGACGGCCGGCGCGACCTACGACCTTTGGCGCGACCCTGACCACTGCGCGAGCGCGGAGCGACCCTCCGTCTCGGGTGAATATGTCGCCGTCGGCGCTGGGCGTGCGGCGCGCGGCGGGTAGTCGTGGGTTGACTACCCGACGGGCGGCGAAACACGCCCTCGACGACACGCTTGGCGACACCTGAACCCGAGACGGAGGTCGCTCCGCGCACTCATGCACGTACCCGCCGACACGCCGGGCGGCACCTGAGCCTGCGGCAGATCGCCCGCTCCGCTCAAGGCACAGGAATCAGGAACAGGAATCGAATCGGCCGCACAAAAAAGGAACCCCGCGATTCACATCGCAGGGTTCGAGGCTGTATCAATCAGGAGGAAGAAACTGATACAGAAGGAGACACACCTTCCATATGGAGACCGCCTGGGATTATTCAAGTTCCCCTGGGCGGACCCGAAAGGCCGCGCCGGTGGTTTGACGCACCGGCGCGTTGCAGCAGGAGGCTACTTACGCAGCCTTGCGGCCCTTGACGGTCTTCGAGGCGTTCGCGGCGGCGCGGCGCACGTTGGCGTCGGCCAGGCTGACGACTTGCTTGCCGGCCTTCTGGAACTGGTCGAAGGCGGCGGTCGTCGCGGCGATCGTCGACTTGAACGCATTGATGGCGGACTCGGAACCGGCCGGGGCAGACTTGCTGGCCTGGTCGACCCACGACGCCATGCCCTTCGTGTAGACGGCGAACACTTCTTCGGCAAACGCCGAGTAGCCGGCTTGCGCTTCCGTGGCGATCTCGTACAGGTGACGCGAGTAGCCCATCGCGTGCTGGACTTGGGCCTCGGCGAGCTTGGTGCGCAGCGCGAGCAGGTCTTGCACGTCCTTGACCGTCGACACGGCTTGCGCGCCTTCGACCGACTGGGCAATCGCCGCCTTGGTGGCTGCGAGGTTGAACTTCACGAGCTTCTCGGCGTTTTCGAGCGAGAGGGCCGCGAACTTCGTCGCCTGGGCGACGTTGGTCTTGTTGAATTCAGCGAATTGTTCGGTAGCGTTGTACATGGCAGGTTCCTGTAAAAAAATGGTTAGCAGATCGTCTTCCGTTGCCCGCCGTTCCCGGCAAGCCCACCACCCCCGGCTTCCGCCCGCACTTCTGGGGTGCTTGAGCGGCCCGGTAAATCCGAACGAACCGCCCGCGGCCACAGTTTTCGCTCGGTCCCCATCGGGCTTCCTCGCTATTGCTGCACCGCACAAATCCAATTCTATGGACTGTACTGCCCCAAGTCAAGGCTTTTTTTGTGCATCGCACCAACGCGGCCCGACGGTCGGCGGCAGGAAAGTCAAACGTTCGATAAATCAGCGAGTTATAATGACGGACTTACTAGCAGGAGCCCGCTTTAATGACTGATCCGGTACGCACTATCAAGAAGTATCCCAACCGGCGGCTGTACGACACGGCCAACAGCGGCTACATCACGCTGGCCGACGTGAAGCAGATGGTTCTGGAGAACATTGAATTCCAGGTCATCGACGCCAAGTCCGGCGACGACCTGACGCGCAGCATCCTTCTGCAGATCATTCTCGACGAGGAAGGCGGCGGCGTGCCGATGTTCAGCCCCGAGATGCTGTCCCAGATGATCCGTTTCTACGGCAGCGCGCAACAGACGATCATGGGCCAGTACATGGAGCAGAACGTGAAGGCGTTCCTGACCATCCAGAAGAAGCTGCAGGACCAGGCGAAGCAGGTCTATGGCGACAAGATGCTGCTCACGCCCGACCTGTGGAAGCAGTTCATGCAGATGCAGGCGCCGGCGATGCAGGGAATGCTCGGAAACTACCTCGAACAGAGCGCCAAGCTGTTCATGGACATGCAGCAGAGGATGCAGGACCAGACTCGTGGCATGTTCACCGCGTTCCCCTTTCCCAACTTCGGTGCACCGCCGCAAACAGGCGCCGAAGACGATTCCAAGCGTTGATCCGGCGGAGCACCGCAACATAGTGATTTTGTTGCGGCGCGTTGCTGCATTGCGCTAGCGCATGTCGTCCTCCCCTCGAGCCATCAAGGATCGTCGCAGCGCAGTCGCGCCGCGCGTCGGCTTCGTGTCGCTGGGATGTCCCAAGGCGCTGGTCGACTCCGAGCAGATCCTGACGCAACTGCGCGCGGAGGGCTACGCGATCGCGCCCTCCTACGACGGAGCGGACCTGGTCGTGGTGAATACCTGCGGCTTCATCGACGCCGCCGTCGCGGAATCGCTCGACGCCATCGGTGAAGCACTCGCCGAGAACGGCAAAGTGATCGTCACAGGGTGCCTTGGCGCCAAGGACGGCGGCACGTTCGTCCGCGACGCGCACCCGAAGGTTCTCGCCGTCACCGGGCCTCACGCGACGCAGGAAGTGATGTCGGCCGTGCACATGCACCTGCCACAGCCGCACGACCCGTTCGTCGACTTGGTCCCGAAGCAGGGAATCAAGCTCACGCCGACGCACTACGCGTATCTCAAGATCAGCGAAGGCTGCAATCACCGCTGCACGTTCTGCATCATCCCGTCGATGCGCGGCGACCTCGTTTCGCGGCCGATCGGCGACGTGTTGCAGGAAGCCGAGAATCTGGTGAAGGCGGGTGTCAAGGAATTGCTGGTCATTTCGCAGGACACCAGCGCGTACGGCGTCGACGTGAAGTACCGCACCGGCTTCTGGCAGGGCCGGCCGGTGAAAACGAAGATGGTCGAGCTCGCCAAGGCGCTGGGCGAGATGGGCGTGTGGGTGCGTCTGCACTACGTCTATCCATATCCGCACGTCGACGACGTCGTGCCGCTGATGGCCGAGGGCAAGCTGCTGCCGTACCTCGATGTCCCGTTCCAGCATGCAAGCCCGCGGATACTGAAGCTCATGAAGCGACCGGCCAATGCCGAGAACACGCTGGCGCGCATCCGCGCGTGGCGCGCGATCTGTCCGGACATCACGATCCGCTCGACGTTCATTGCCGGCTTTCCCGGCGAGACCGACGCCGAGTTTGAACAGTTGCTCGCGTTCCTGGACGAGGCGCAACTAGACCGCGTCGGCTGTTTTGCCTACTCGCCGGTCGACGGCGCAGCGGCAAACGCCCTGCCCGACCCTGTGCCGCAAGAGGTACGCGAGGAGCGGCAGGCGCGCTTCATGCAACGCCAAGCGCGCATCAGCGCCGCGCGGTTGCAGCGCAAGATCGGGAAGACGATGCAGGTGCTGATCGACGGGATCGACGGCGACGTTGCGCTTACGCGCTCGTCCGCGGATGCGCCGGAGATCGACGGCGTCGTTCGCGTCGAAGGCGGCGCGAAGCTCAAGGCAGGCGCGTTCGCGCAGGTCGTCGTGACGGATGCCGATGCGCACGACCTGACGGCCCGCCTCGCGCAGTAAATTGTGACGGTATGTAACCGTCTTCTGGACCGCGACGCGGGAAGCAGCTAGCATTCGGATTCCCTGCATGACGCCAGAAGGCGCCCCAGCAACAGCACTCGCTACATCATTGAACCTGCGAGGCCTCGATTGCGAAGGCGCGCAGATGCACACAGGCCCGGAGCCCGCATGACGAGTCCTTCTCATCGCATCGCCATCACTGATCGTCGCAGCCGGAGCTGGCTCGCCATGCTCGCGGGTCTGATCGCTCTCGTGTTCACGTTCAATGTCGCGGCGCAAGCGCCTGCGGCGGAAAGCGGTGCAGCGCCCGCGCTTTCGGCGGAGGAACTCGACAAGCTGGTCGGGCCGATCGCACTCTATCCTGACGACTTGGTGGCGATCATCCTGCCGGCCTCTACATTTCCGATCGAGATCGTGCAGGCGGACCGCTTCCTGGACAAGCGGAAATCTGATCCGAAGCTTGCGATCAACGAGAACTGGGACGACTCGGTGAAGGCGCTGGTCAACTATCCGGACGTCGTCAAGAAAATGAGCACCGACCTGGATTGGACCACCGACCTCGGCGAGGCCGTGGTCGCAGATCAAAAGGGCGTGATGGACGCCATACAGGTGTTTCGTCGCAAGGCACAGTCGGTCGGAAACCTGAAGAGCGACGACAAGCAAAAGGTCGAGGTCGAGAAGGAGATCATCACGATCGTCCCCGCCAACCCGGAAGTGATCTACGTTCCGCAATACAACCCCACTACCGTGGTCGTGAGCGGAGGGTACTCGAGCTGGGGCTATTGGCCGTCGCCTTATCCGGTTTACTACTATCCCTACCCGCCGGGCGCCGCATTGGCAACCGGGCTGATCTGGGGCGCGGCGATCGGCGCCGCCTGGGGAGGCGGCCGCTGGGGCACCAATTGGGGCGGCAACGACATCACCGTGAATCGCAATACGAACATCAACACCGGCAACATCAATCGCGGCAACATCAATTCAGGCAATCGGCCGTCGCAAGGTGCGGGCTCCGGGGGCAGCGCGTGGAAATCCAACAAGCAGCCCGGGCAGGTGAGCAGCGGCGCGGGGCGCGCGTCCAATGCGTCGCGCGTGGGTGATGCGCGTGGCGGTGCAGGCTCGGGCAGCGGGTTTGGCGGCGGCGGTGCGGGTCGCCCCTCGACACAGCCTGGGGGTGCCGGCGGATTGGGCGGCGGCGGCGCGTCGCGTGCAGGTGGCGCCAACGCGTCCACGCGGGATATGGGTGGCGGCGCATCGCGAGCGGGTAGCGCCAGCGCGTCGCCGCGCGATAGTTATGGCGGTGGAAATGCCAACCGCGGCGGTGGCAGCAGCGCGTTTGGCGGCTATGGATCCGGCAGTTCCGCGCGTGCCGACAGTTCGCGCGGTGCGTCGAGCCGAAGCTCGATGGGCGGCGGCGGTGGCGCCTCCCGTTCGATGTCGGGTGGCGGCGCGCGTCCGAGCGGCGGCGGAGGACGCGGCGGCGGCGGCGGTGGACGAGGCGGAGGTGGCCGTGGTCGATAACGTGAACACCATGATGACCGCATCCGACGCAATCGACAGGACGGCTCCGCGCATGAACGTCGCACGACTTTGCACGCTGTTCCGGAGGGGCGCACTCGCTCTGATATTGGCGATTCCGCTCGTGGCGATCGCGGCCCCGCAGCAGACCTTCGCCACGCCGGAAGCCGCGGTCGACGCATTGGTCGCCGCGCTCAAGGCCAACGACGACGCGGCGCTGATCGCGATCTTCGGCGAAGACCACAAGAGTCTCGTCGTCAGTCCCGATCAGGCGGCAAACAGTGCAACGCGCGCAAAGATCCTCGCGGCGATCCAGGCCTTCCACGTGCTCGACGATCCGTCCAAGGACCGGCGCATCCTCGTCGTAGGCGACCAGGCGTGGCCTTTACCCATCCCCATCGTGCGTGCCGGCGACCGCTGGCGTTACGCGACGGAGGAAGGCGAGGACGAGATCGTCAACCGGCGTATCGGCGGCAACGAGCTCAACGCCATCGTGGTGTTGCGCGCTTACATTGACGCGCAACGGAAATATGCTTCGCGCGATCGTGACGGCGACAACGTGCTGCAATATGCGCAGAAACTGGGCAGCACGCCCGGCAAGCAGGATGGCCTCTATTGGCCCGCCGACGCGACCAAAGGCGAGGAGGCGAGTCCTTTTGGACCGCTGGTCGCCGAAGCCTCGCCCTACCTCAAGGGCCATGCGGCAAGCGACCCGTATCGTGGCTACTACTTCAAGATCCTGACACAGCAGGGCAAGAGCGCCCCCGGTGGCCCGTACAACTATGTCATCAACGGCCGAATGATCGCCGGGTTCGCAATGGTTGCCTATCCGGCCCGATGGGGCGAGAGCGGCGTGATGACGTTCATTGTGAGCAACAACGGCAAGGTCTACCAGAAGGATCTGGGCAAGGACTCCACGGCGATCGGCGCTAAGATCACGACCTTCGATCCGGGCCCAGGCTGGAAGGAAGTGGCCCCGTAAGAACGCACAGGGCGCCGGGCCCGGCAAGGGCCCGGACGCATCACTTCGCGCGTGCCGGATTATCCACGACGCGCGCGCCAAGGTCCTTCAGCAGCCGCTTGAATTCCGGCGAGTCCATGATGATGGTGCCGCTCGCGGCGCGCAGTCGATCCACGGCCTCGGGTTCCAGCACGAATGTGGTCGGCTGCTGGTTCAAATATTCCAGTTCCTTCTTGTCCTTCAGCGCCGAGAACGACACGTCGATCGCGTAGATCTCGGCGGCTGGGACGCGCAAGGCCTTGACCACCGCAGGGTCCGTGCTGGCGCCAAAGGTGGCAGACTCCCGGAGCAGGCGCATGGTCTGCCAGTGGGCAGCCGTATCCCTCAAAAGCTCGATCGTCTCGTAGGAAAAAGCGTCGATCGGGGTTCCGGCGGACTTGAGCAGGATGTCCACCGTGCCCGGAGGATTGGGAGACTCGTCCCAGTTGGTCGGCGGTGACGACAGCGAATTCACGACGAACACGATAATTCTCTTCGCGCTGTCGAGCGGTGTCGGCAAGCCCGCCTCGTGCAGCGCTTCAAGCACTTCCAGTGCATCGAGTACGCCACGCATGCCCACGTTGTCCGAGACGCCGCCGTCGACGAGATGCAGATAGGGGCGGTGCGCCCCGTCGCCGTACGCCTGGAGGTTCTTGAGCGAGCGTATCGCGCGCGCGGCGGGCCTCGGCGGGTTGTCGTTGTCGATGAACATCTTCGACCAGGGAGGCGGAGTCCAGTTGCACGTGCCGCCATAGTTCTTGATCGTGATGGACGAGAGCACGACCGGTACGGCCGACGAGGCCGCAGCAGCGCGGGATAGCGGCACCGCGTTGAGGTCGGAGCAGATGATGTCGAACGTGCCCTGGTTGAAGACGAAACGCGAGCCGGTCGATATGTCGGTGGCCGACGCCAAGATCATCGGGCCCTTGCCGCGGTTGAGTTCGCCGAAGGTGGCACCGTTGAACAGGATTTCGTCGTACAGCTGGGATGCCAATTCGGACCGGCCCCACCCCTCCGAGGAAAGGTCGCCCCAATAGCGCGGGCTGAAGGCGCGGGAAATGAGTTCGCCCTGGACGTTGCGCTTCAGGAAGCGCTGCTCGTAGTCGTCGAAAAGCTTGTCGCCATACAGGCCATAGGCCAATGCGGTGAAGCTGCCGCCCGACACACCGGTGATGACGTCGATGGAATCGAGCAGGCGGGCCTTCGCCCCGTTCGGTCCGACGACTTCAGTCCGACGCAGGAACTCCAATACGCCATAAGAGAATGCGGCTGCCCGCGTGCCGCCACCCGAAAAGGCGAGGATGACCAGATTGTCCTTGCTGTTCGCGCTCACCGCTTGGCGCGTTTCGAACCTGTATCCACTCTGAAGGTCTGCCTGCGCGATCGGCGGGTTGACCGGACGGGTGGCGCAACCGCCGAGCAGAAGCAACGACGCAACTATCCATGCTGGAGCGAACGATGCACGGACGGGATTGCCGACGCGGTCCATCCTTGATATCCCTCGAATCGATAGCGCTGGTGTGGCGCTTGCTTGATTAACTACTTAGCCGAGTGGCTGCGCCATTCAATACGCGCTCGCGCACACGCTCGGTCAGAAGCGCTCCGGAACGAACTTGTACGGGTAATCGACGGCCTTGTAGCGTCCTATCTTGCGCTTGGGGAGCTTGACCTTGGCGACGGGGACCGCCTTGTAGGGAATGGTCTTCAGCAAGTGGCTGATGACGTTCAGCCGTACCTTTTTCTTGTCCTCGGAACGCGCGACGTACCAGGGTGCCCACGCGTTGTCCGTCGCCGCGAACATCTCGTCGCGCACCCTCGTGTAGTCGTCCCATCGGTCATAGGACTTGACGTCCATTGGCGACAATTTCCAGGTCTTGCGCCCATCGTCGATACGCGACGCCAGGCGCCGCGTCTGTTCCTCGGGGCTCACTTCCAGCCAGTATTTGAGCAGGATGATGCCGGACTTGACCATCACCTGCTCGAAGAGCGGCGCCATTTTCAGGAATGCTTGCGCCTGTTCCTCGGTACAGAAGTTCATCACGCGCTCGACACCCGCACGGTTGTACCAGCTGCGGTCGAAGATCACCACCTCGCCAGCCGCGGGCAGGTGCGGCAGGTAACGTTGTATGTACATTTGCGATTTCTGGCGCTCGGTCGGCGCGGAAAGCGCCACGACCCGGAACACGCGCGGGCTGACGCGCTCGGTTATCGCCTTGATGGTGCCGCCCTTGCCGGCCCCATCGCGTCCCTCGAAAACGATGACGACCTTGAGACCCTTGTGCACCACCCACTGCTGCAGTTTCACCAGCTCGACGTGCAGCTTCTTGAGTTCGCGGTCGTAGTCCTTGCCGGAGAGCTCCGGGCTCGCGTGGGGCGTGGCGCGCTTGTCCACTGATGCCTTGGAGTCGACGCCGCTGCCCTTCTTGGTTTTCCCGCTTTTCCCACCCATCGTCATCTCCATCGATTCAGCACTTCGAAAATTACATCCCGTGACCTGTCTACGCCATGATGTTCACGCCGCCATCGACGTACAGCGTCTCGCCGGAAAGCCGGCGCGCGTAGGGTGTTGCAAGATACGCGCAAGTAAAACCCACGTCCATTATGTCGACCAGTTCGCCAACCGGTGCGCGCTGCTCGACTTCCGTCAGCAGCAGATCGAAGTCCTTGAGCCCGGATGCCGCGCGCGTCTTCAGCGGACCCGGCGAGATCGCATGCACGCGGATGCCCTTGCCACCAAGTTCGTAAGCCAGGTAGCGGCAGCTGGATTCGAGCGCGGCCTTCACCGGGCCCATGACACTGTACGTGGGAATCACTTTGGTCGCGCCATGGTAGCTCATGGCAAACATCGTCCCGCCGCTTGACATAAGCGGCGCCGCAAGCCGCGCCATCCGCACGAACGAGTGGCACGATACGTCCATCGCCTTCGCAAAGCCGGCGGCCGAACAGTTGATGAGGCCGCCCTGCAGGTCTTCCTTGGGCGCGAATGCAATCGAATGCACGACGATGTCGAGCCTGCCCCATTTCGTGGAGATTGCATCGAAGACCGCTTCCAGCTGGCCGTCGACGCTCACGTCCAGCGGCAGGAACAGCGGCGCCTCGAGGGCCTTCGCCAGCGGCTCGACGTAAGGCCGCGCCTTCTCGTTCAAGTAAGTGATCGCAACCTCGGCGCCAAGCTCGCGAAAGGCCTTCGCGCAGCCGTATGCGATCGAATGCTCGTTCGCGATGCCGACGACCAGGGCCCGGCTGCCTTTGAGCGCCGGACGCGGAACTTCCAGCGTCATGTTTGTTTCTCCCTCAGGGTGCAAGCGCGACGGGCGAGATCAACGCGCGTCCTTTTCAAATCGGCGTTTCATCGTAGTTCTCCGGTCAACAATCTTCGCGTGTGCCTCGCGATCATCAGTTCCTCGTTGGTGGGGATGACCCATGCGGATGTTCGGCTGCCTACGGCGCTGATGCGCGGCCCATTGCGCGCGTTGGCACCGGTATCGAATTCGACGCCCAGCCATGCGGCTACGCCGCACACGCGCTCGCGCAGCGCGCGGCTGTTCTCGCCGATGCCGGCTGTGAACACGATCGCGTCCAACCCACCCAGCGCTGCGGCAAGCGATCCCAGCTCGCGACCTATGCGGTAGATGAAGACGTCGACCGCGCCTTTTGCCTCGGGCGCTTGGCTGGCCTCGAGCGTGCGCATGTCGCTGGAGATGCCGGACATGCCGAGCAGCCCGGACTGCTGGTAGATCAGGTTCTCGATGGCCCTTGCGTCCATCTCGAGCTCGTCCATCAGGTACAGCATCACGCCGGGGTCCAGGCTTCCGCAGCGCGTGCCCATCGGCAGGCCGTCCGCCGCCGTGAATCCCATTGTGCTGGCGATGCTGCGACCACCGGCGATCGCGCACATGCTGGAGCCATTGCCAAGGTGAAGGATCACGGTCTTGCCGCGTGCAGCGCGTTCATCGAATCTCGGCAGCACGTCGGCAATGTACTCGTAAGAAAGACCGTGAAAGCCGTAACGGCGCACGCCGCGTTCGGTGACCGCCTTGGGCAGCGCGAACGCCTGCGAGACAGGAGGCGCACCGCTGTGAAAGGATGTGTCGAAGCAAGCCACCTGCGGCAGCTGCGGAGAGCGTTCGAGCAGTGTCCTGATCGGCGCCAGGTTGTGCGGCTGATGCAGCGGCGCAAGCGGAATGTATTTTTCGAGGGCCGAGAGAATCACCGCGTCCACTCGAACGGGCTGGGCAAACTCACTTCCCCCATGCACTACGCGGTGGCCGATGCCGACCAAACGGTGATCGGCGAACTCCGCGCGCAGGAAAGCGACCAGATGCTCCAGAGCGCCGTTGTGGCCAAGCTTGTTTCCATCACCCCACGATTTTTCACCCAGCACCTTGCCGGCGGCATCCTTGGCGACGAAACGGGGCGCGGTAGACAGACCCTCGGCCTGCCCGCGCACGATCAGTTCGAACTCGCTGCCGCTCTCGGCAAAGATCGAGAACTTGAGGCTCGACGAGCCCGCGTTCAGCACTGCGATTACATTTGCCACGTCAGCGCCCGGCCGGAGGGCAGACAATGCAAAGCGCGCGAGGGTCCCTCATCTCAGGCCACCGCCCTGCCTGCCTTCTCGCGCCGCACGCTCGCCACCAAGGCCGCCACTGCGCAAGATGCAAGGCGCGTCATCACGGAATCGGCACGGCTTGTGAGGATGATGGGCACCTTCGCACCCAGCACGATGCCTGCGGCGTCCGCACCAGCCAGGAACGACAGGCTCTTTGCCAGCATGTTCCCGGCCTCCAGGTCGGGGACCACCAGCACGTTCGCGCGACCGGCCACCGGCGAGTCGATCTTCTTGATCGCCACGGACTCCAGGCTGATCGCGTTGTCGAGCGCCAACGGCCCGTCGATAAGCGCGCCGGTGATCTGGCCACGGTCCGCCATCTTGCACAACGCGCCGGCCTCGACGGTTGACGGTATTTTGGGGTTCACGGTCTCCATCGCTGAAAGAATCGCCACCCGCACTTCCGGAAAGCGCAGCGCATGCGCAAGGTCGATCGCGTTCTGGATGATGTCGACTTTGTCCTCCATCGTCGGGGCGATGTTGACGGCGGCGTCGGTGACGATCAACGTCTCCGAGTAGCTCGGCACGTCCATCACGAAGCAATGACTGACCCGGCGCGCGGTACGCAAGCCCGTGTCGCGCTTCACCACGGCAGCCATCAGCTCGTCGGTGTGCAGGCTGCCCTTCATCAACGCCTCGGCGTCGCCCTCGCGCACCAGTTCCACTGCCCTTTCGGCCGACGCCTGGCTATGCGGAGTGTCGACGATCGGCAATCCCGCGATGTCGATGCCAAACTCCTTCGCGGTCGCCTCGATCCGCGCGCGCGGTCCGACCAGAATCGGCGCGATCAGCCCCAGCCTCGCGGCGTCGACGGCACCGCGCAGGGAACTCTCGTCACAGGGATGCGCGACGGCCGTCGGCGTCGGTGCCAGCGTCTTGCAGACATCGATCAGGCGCTGATACTTGTCGTGCTTGCGTTCCATATCCATTGCCATATCCCATTCGTGGCGGTCAGGCGACTCGCGGCCGCCGCTTCGCCGCAAGTTTTCGTCCGGGCTTGCGCGACGGCGCGCCCCGGCGGCCCTTCGCGGGCGCCACGTCAAGTGTCTCGCCGATGTTCTCTATCATCGACAACTGCTCGGTGGTCGGCTCGAAGCGCCGCATCCGCTCGTCGGCGAGCAGCCGCCGGACCAGCGTCACCAGCCGCTCGCGGTCGCCCCGCTTGGATAAGAGCTTCGGCAGCGTCGCAACCGCCTTTTCGGGCTCGTAGCGCACGACGATGTCCTGCTCGCCGCGGATGCGCCGCCACTCCTCCGGAGCGATGTCGGGAAGAAGATGCCGGTATTCGAGCGCCAGTTCCTGCTTCAGCGCGAGTCGCGCCAGCGGCAGCGGTGCACCTCGCCGGGCAAGCAGCGCACCGACGCGGGCAAGCGCCTCCGCATAGCCGCCTTGCTCGATCGCCGCCAGCGCTTCCTTGACGAAGGGCAACTCGCGCTGGCCGGCCGCGATTTCCGCGCCATGCACGTCCGCTGCGTGCTTTTCCGCGAGGTAGAGCGAGAAGACGCTGCCGTAACTCTGGAAAAACGCGGCCTCGCTGGTGGCATCTCGGGACTCGCGGTAATAGTCAAGGGACGAGCTGATGACCTCCGACAGCATCTTCTGGACCTGGACTCCGGGATTGTCCGGCGCGGCCGCCTTGCGCTGTGCCTTGACCGCCTGCGCCGCGGGGCCGAGCCACGACATCCACGGGTTCAGATCCGAAAACGCCCAGCGCTGGAAGCGCAGTGGATGAAACTGCCGCGACACTTTGGCCGAGACTTCATTGCCCAGCGACTGTACGAACGGCTGCGCGAAGAGCTCGTACGCGCGCTGGTTGAACTCCGAAATCGCGGCAACGGCCTCGAAGGGCTTCTCGTCGGCGCGCTCAAGGCGGTTCAACTGTTTGGCGATGTCCTCGAGCCGGCGCTCCTGAAAATCGACTTCGTATCCGACCTTACCGTCGCGACCCTTGACCTCGTGAATGCGCATTCCGTAGAGCCCTGGAGGCAGCATTTCGATCGACTTCAGCACTTCGACGATCTGCGCGTGCTCCTTCCTGGCGACCTTGCCGGACACGAAGATGCCGAGGTGGCCGATATCCTGGTGCAACAATCCGACGATCACCTGGCCGCGCGCCTTGATCTCGTCGGTCGAGCCGTAGATGTCGGCCACCCAGTTGAAGGCCTGCTGCGGCGGCGTGATGTTGTCACCCATCGATGCGAAGAGGATGATCGGCGCCTTGATGTCGCGCAGGTCGAAGGATTTGCCCCCCGTGGCCTGGGTGCCGGTCCACAGCTTGTTGCCGACGAAGAGGTTGCGGGTGATCCACTCGATCTCCTCGCGGTTCATGAGGTAGAAGCCGCCCCACCAACGCTCGAACTCGAGGAAGCGCGGCGGCTCCGTGTCGATGTTCGTAAACAGGTTGTAGTACTTGTCCCAGAACGTGTTGGCCGGATTGAGGTTCTCGAAATTCTCGACCAGGTAGGCGCCATCGAAGATTCCGTTGCCCATGTCAGCCGCGAACGACGACAGCCACGTGCCGCCCAACATCCCGCCCGCGTAGCGCATCGGGTTGTCGCCGGCGTCTTCCTGGAATGCGCCCCCCCAATACGACATCGGCGCGCCGTTGATGACGATCGGGCCAGTGTCGTCCGGGTCCGCAGCGGCGAGCATCATCGCGGCCCAACCGCCCTGGCAATTGCCGACGATCACCGGTTTCGCGCTCGCTGGATGCAGCGCGCGTACCCGCTTCACGAACTGCTGCTCGGCATCGCATACATCGAGCAACGTCTGGCCCGGCTCGGGGTCGCGGAAGAAGATCACGAAGTAGACCGGATGCCCTACGCGCAGCGCGACACCCACCTGCGAGTCATCCTTGAATCCGCCGATGCCCGGGCCGTGGCCGGCGCGCGGGTCGATGATTACGTAAGGTCGCAGCTTTGCGTCGGTCTTGATGCCCGCCGGCGCGACGATCCGCACCAGCGCGTAGTTGACGGGACGGGCGAGCGTGCGACCGTCGACGACCATGTCGTAGTCGAAATGCAGAACCGGCGTCAGGCCTTCGCGATTGTGCTCGACGAAGTTGTTGCCGCGCTGGCGCAGCGTGTCCCAGAACAGGATCGAGCGCTGGGCAGCATCTGTGGCGTACTGGAGCCAGTTCGACCAGGCGTCCATTGGCGTGGCCGGCTTATCTCCGACGCTGGCCGCGCATTCCGCATAGGCCTTGCCAAGTCGTTCGCTGAAGTGCTCTCGGGCCAGGCTGGTTCGCTTCTGGTAGAGCTGCGCCACCTTGGTTGCGATATCGTAGCTTCGTGCGACTTGCTTGACTGCGTCCATTGTCATGGTCCTTCCGACGGTGGCGCAGGGGCCGCGGAATGCATCAACGGCATCCCCGCCACTCAACGCTCATTCTCCACCAGTGTGGGCGGTTGCCCCTTGACGGGGGTCAAGCAAGGGTGTGCCTGGCGCGTTCGCAATCCGCTCGTCTACGGCGCCGTGTAACGCCCTCGCATCACTGCTGCGCGGCCACTGGCTCCATCGCGGGCGCATCGAAACCGCCACCCAGCGCGAGGTACAGATTCACGCGCTGCGCGCGCCGCTCGGTCTGCACGCGCAGCAAAGACATGCGCGCATTGTAGAGCGCGAGCTGGTTCTGCGCGACCGCGCGGAAGTCGACGGAGCCAACACGATACTGAATCTGCACCAGATCGAGGGCGCGTATGTTGTCATTGATGTTCGCGTCCAGGATTGCGTCGCGATCTCGGAGCGCATTCTCGGCAGCCAGTGCATTCTCCACTTCAGCAAACGAACGCTGCGCCGTACGGGCGTAAGACGCCACGGCCTCCTTCTGTTCCGCGGTGCGAACGTCGACCTGCGCCCGCAACGTGCCGCCTTGGTATATCGGCGCGAGCAGGTTGGCGCCGAAGCTGAAGGCCGGATTGGACCTGTCCTGCAGCACGAACACATCGCTCGAAATGCTGCTGCCGCCGGCGGTCAGGCTGATGCGCGGCAACATCGCCGCTTTCGCTTCGCCGATGCGATTGAATGCCGCAGCGACGCGCCGCTCGGCCGCGATTACGTCCGGACGGCGCTCGAGCAACTCCGAAGGCACGCCCACGGAGACCGCTGCGGGCATCGGTGAAAGTTGCTGCGCGACCGCGATCTCCGCCGCGGGGTAGCGTCCAACGAGCAGTTCGAGTGCCCGCAAAGCCTGCTCGCGCGACAAATCGATCTGGCGCAGCATGTCCTGATAGCTGCCGGCGCTGGCTCGCGCTTCCGCTACTGTTTGCTCGTTGCCGTTGCCGATGCGCAATCGCTCCTGCGCGATCTTCAACAGCGACTCGGACGAATGTGCCGCATCCCCGATGATGCGTCGCTGCAATCCCGCTTCGATTGCGATGAACCAAGCCTTGGCCACCGTCGCCGCGAGCGACTGGCGGGCATACAGATAGTCGGCCTGCACCGCCGCGGACTGCGCCTCTGCCGCGGCAGTCCCGTAGCGGATGCGGCCCCAGACGTCGAGCTCAAGGGACGCATTGAGGAAGACGGCGTTCAAGCCGCCACCGCCGCCGGACTTGCCACTCTGCGTGGCCGCCAGGCCCACCGCCGGCCACAGCGAGCCGCTCGCCACCGCGACGTACGCCGAGGCCTGCTCGACGCGCGCCGCCGCGACGGCCAGGTCGGCGTTGTAGGACTGTGCTTCGGTGACCAGCGCCGTCAAGGCGATATCGTCGAACGTCGCCAGCCAGCGGTCGGCCACCGGCGCGGCAGCGCCGCCGGGGGCCCGCCATCCCGGGGGGATTTCCGTATGCGGCAACGCGTCCTTGCGCAATTGCTCCGTGGTCGGCGGCGGATTGAGCGCGCATCCCGCCACGGCGGCCGCGATGACCAATGCAAGAATCCTCCGCAGGACGGGATACGCGCGCATCAATGCAGCTTCAAGACCAGGTAGTCGGTGATTGCGCCTACCCGCAGTATGACCATGCGAATAAGGTGAAGGGCATGCACATGTTCGGTGTAGATCGCGCCTGCGCCCTCCGCGCCGGCGGCGAGAAACAGCGCGCGATCGGGTTCCGCGACTTCGAATTTGACCGCGAACCGGCCCGGGATCTGTGGAAACGCCCCGGTCTGCGGCAGCACGCCGGACTGCGCGACCTGCCCCTGTCCCTGCGCCCAGACGATCGAATCGACCTTGGCCTTGATGACACGACCCGGATACGTCTTGAGCGCGAACTCCGCGTCATTGCCGGGCTCGACCAGGCGCAATTCATTCTGCGCATAGAGCCCTATCACCTGGTAGGTCTCCTCGACGAAGCTCATCGCTGGCGCGACCGGAAAGGCGGTGACATAGGATCCAGGCCGCAGCTGAACATTTATGGCATAACCACTGGTGGGCGCGAAGACGGACGTCTGGTCGAGGTTCCATTGCGCGTTCGCCAAGTCCGCGCGGCTTACGTCGACCTGCGCTTTAGCCGTCGCGAGCTGCGCCCGCGCTGCGGCGACCGACGCCTGCTCGCCGTTCACCTGCCCCGACAATTTCTGGGTGACCTGCGCTTCGTTCGCCGCCGCCGTTGCAATCTCGCCTTCCAGTTGGATCACGTTCGCCTCGGCCTGTTCCAGCGCGAACTTGTCGCCGGCACCCGTCGCCACCAACTCCTTGTTCTGACGGACGCGCAGCCGCGCGAGTTCCAGCCTGGGCTGCAGCGAAGCGACCTGTCCGCTGGCTGACTTCAATTGCTCCTGCAACTGCCGCGCGCCAGCCGACGCATCCACCACGCCAGCGCCTGCCTGCGCGAATTTCGCCTCGTCGGCCGCGAGCCTGGCCTTGGCGACATTGAGGTCGTTCTGGTATTGCGTCGGGTCGATGCGGAACAGCAACTCGCCCTTCTTGACGAGGCGATTAGGCTCGACCGGAACGTCGATCACGCGTCCGCGCACTTGCGGAATAACCTGCACCACATACTTGAGGACGCGGACGTCGGCCGTCGACGGCGCGACCACGTTCAGCGTGAGGATCATTGCCGCCATCCCGACGATCGGGATGATGACCACGGTGACCTGCCATGCGGTGTTCCACGGCAGCCACTTGAACTTGATGAATATGAGCCAAACGAAGAACGAGTAGATCCCAAGGAGGATCGCTTCCATCAGGCGTTCCCTCCTTTGGCGGCGATGCTTGCGGCCGTCGCCGGCGCGGCGGGCGCAGCGGTTGCCGCCTCGAGGTCACGGCGCAGCACCTTGAGTTCGGCGGTCAGCGTTCCTCTCTCGGCCATCGCATCGAGTTCCTCGCGCAGATGGGCGAGCTCATAGTCCAGCAGCTCGCCGGCCTGCGCCTTCACTCCTTGCTTGTGAAAATAATCGTCATGCTTGTCGGTCCCGTAGGCGGTCCGATAGGCGACCGGTTTCGTATATGCCCACAGCCATGCGATCGGCCACAGCAAGCCGCCGAAGAACAGCGACAGCAGGCACAGAGTGTGAATGGCGTCCCGCTGCGGGTGGTGGCGCTTGTGCGCGATCTTCTCCGGCAGCACATGAAGCATCCAGAACAGCACGATGACGCCGATGGGAACGAAGATGACGACGAACCACGCGACGTATGTCGCCATCGTGTCCATCATCTCGGGCGGAAGGAACGATGCGTGCGCGAAGGAAGGGAAAGCCAGCATAGCCGCGGACGACACGATCGAGAACAGCTTGCACAATCTCTTCATGACTTTGACTCCACGCATGCTTCCCCATTCACCGGAAATCGATTTTAGACATACATCGTCCGACAACGTCGGACGGGCCCGGGCAAAAAACGGACCTCCGAATCGCGCCGGGGATGGGAAACTCGGTCCCATTCTCGCATACCACCGCTCCCTGCGTTAGAGTCCGGTTGGCCGCCCTCGTTCCCAGGTTGCAATCCAACCAAATATCCCGGACTTCATCGTCATCCCTATGAAGATTATCGAGATCACCTACCGTTATGACGGCACGGACGCGACGATTCGTCCGCGGCCGAGCGATGCCGAGTCGGCACGGGCGCGGCTGGACGACGGCAGCCGGTCGATCAGAGCACTTCTGGATAGCCTGACCGAAGGTACCGGAACGGCGCGCCGCGTCATTCCAGTCGATCCGCGCGACCTGGGTCTCGCGTCGGGTGCGCCGAAGCAGCGTCCCTACGCGGCGGTGCTCGGCTGTTCCGACGCGCGGGTGCCGATCGAACTGATCTTCAACGAAGGGCCGAACGATCTCTTCGTCGTGCGCGTCGCCGGGAACGGCCTCGGCGGCGACGTCCTCGGCAGCCTCAAGTACGCAGTCGACAACCTGGGCGGCAGCCTGAAGATCATCGTGGTCCTAGGCCACAGCGGTTGCGGCGCCGTATCGGCCGCCGTCGACGCCTTTCTCGACCCAAAGACCTACCTGTCGTTCGCCGCGCAGCACTCTTTGCGCAGCATCCTCGACCGCCTGCTCGTCGTGGTCAATGCCACGGCCATGCGCATGACCGCTGTCTTCGGATCGGAGGTTGTGCGTCGGCCCGGCTATCGCACGGCGCTGATCGAGGCGGCGGTCGTCTCGAATGCGGCGCTGGCCGCGTACACGCTGCAACAGGAGATTGGCGCATCCGCTAGTCAGGAAATTCGCGCCGCCTATGGCGTTTACCTGCTCGAAGGCAGGCAGATATGGGCACCGCGAACGGAAAGTAGCGACTGCACCGGGCTCGCCTACCCACCAGCCGACTTTGCGGCATTCGGCGATTCCGTACTACGCACCGGACGAATCGCGCGCCTGCTCGATGGGGTTGTCGTTTAGAGGCGCCGGCACTGCATGCGCAGCGCCGACAACTCGATCGTCTCCCGCCGGACGTTAAGCCGACCTTTGCAGGCGCGCACCCGAAGATCCGCCCAGGCCCTGCATATCGGGGATCATGGCCAGCGCGAGCTCTTCGGGCCGCGTGTAGTGCGCCTTGATCGCCCAGTCGAGCATGTCGAGCTCCGTGTCCAATGCCGCGCGGCGATGATCCGGCAACGTGCTGCGCAGGTTCATGAGCATCGCGCGCATGCGGCGCGCGATTTGCAGGTTGTTAGAGCCGCATGCGCGAATCTCGTTGCAGGCGACCTGGACGTAGTGCTCCCAGTTCGGCGTGCGGAAAATGACACGCGGCTGGCCACTGTCGTCGAGAATGACTTCTCCGCGCAACCTGCGCCGGCCCACCACGCGCAGCAGCCGATGCACCTGGTCCAATGCGAGCACGGCCGTCGTCGGGTCGTTGATCGCCGGCGACAGCGCCTTCAGCGCAATGTCGACAATGATGCGGAACGCGAACATCGGGTCCTGTTCGAGCGTACGTTCGGGACCGAAGGCCACGGTGCAGAGTACCGTTCGGTCGTCGATAGCCATCGCTCCGCCGTGCAGTACGAACAATGGCTCCTCTGCGGCGACGAAATCTCCGACCTGCGGCAGGAATTCGATCACGCCGTCGTGGAGCCGCGCCAGCGCCAGCAGCGCGGGAATCTCGACCGCGAGCACGATTTCCGATGCGTTGCCGTGTTGGACCAGACGGCTGGGCGTACCGACCCTTTCGTGCAGCGCAGCCTCCTCCGGAGGCAGCGCGGTCGCCGGATCCGGATAGACGGCCTTGATCATGGCCACGCCTTCATCGCCGACCCGAGCGACGACGGCGACCGGCCGCAGCAGGCGCGCCGCATAGTCGATCAGGAACAGGAAGTCGGCGATGCACGCGACGCCGAGCACGCCCGTGACCGTAGCGACGAGTTCGTGCACGGCCGCTGTCTGCCGGTTGAGCGCACCGACGGCGAACACCAATGTGAAGACGAACAGGCCGACGCTGTAACGGACGACGTTGTTGCGCAGCAGGATTGTGGCAATGATTCGCGGCGTCAGCTGGCCGCCCGCTATCTGGATTGCCACCAGCAGCTGGCCAAACGTGAATACCAGAAATGACAGCGTTAGCGTGATGACCGTTTGATACAACGCCGTTGCGCCGGTAAGTTCGAGGTGCGTGAGGTTCCAGCGCTGCCAGTCGTCGAGTGCGTGGATCATCGGCGAAATCGCCAATTCGACCGCAATGGCGATGAGCGGGACAGTCCACAGCGCCGACTTGAGATAGCTGGTCAGCCGGTAGACCCGCCCCCACGTCACCCCGCCTCGAATGCGGTCCCGGAACCGGCGGCGGCTCTCGGCAGGAGCGAGACGGGGTGTCTCACCTTCTTGCGGATCGGGGATCATGGCAAATTCATGGTCGTAAACTGGTTCGCAGTGTGCCTGATCTCCGCCCCCCGCGGGCCGGGAATTTGCGGGAAAGAGGCGATCAGAACGTCGCGCCGAGCATGCCGACGAAGACCTGAGAGCTTGACCCCGGATTGAACCAGTAGCCACCGATCGTCACGGGCCCCCAGGTCACCTGCGCGAACGGGCCTCGCTGGATGTCGCGGTCATTGCTGTAGGTCGTGGTGCGCTGGCCGGCAATCCCGAGGCGGAGCCATTCGATCGGCCGAAAACCCAATTCGCTCCAGGCGTAGAAATAGCTGTCGCTCCGCTGATGGCTGTCGCTCACGTACTCGGCCTCGATGTAGACGTCGAATTGCTTCCACGCCACGCTCGCCTCGAGCGCCGGCACGAACGCCTGCGTCGCTCCCCACGCGCCGCCCAGCAGCGGCGTGAGCTCCCATGTGATGTCCTCTCCGCCCGCAAAGGTCCAGCCGACGAAAGCCGAGCGCGCGCCGACCGACTCGTAGTTGTACCTTGCCTCGAGGTGTAGCGGTCCGCGGTCGGCAACCGCGATCGCCGACGTGTAATTCTCGCCCCCGCGGACGGCGGTGGGATATGCGGTGATCGCGAATTCCCATGAGGGTTTCGCGGCCGCAGACGCGCGCCGGATGCCATGTTCTTCTTCCGCGGCGAGCGCCGACGTGGCCGAAACGACCGCGACGACGGCGAAAGCGCACAGCGCGGCTTTCATCCGCCGAGCGCGTTGATTGCGATCACGAGCGCGGTGCCCAGCCCCGCCATCAGCAACCCGACCCGCCAGCTGCCGTAACCTGCGTAACGACCGAGCGCGAGCCCGCCCACGAAAAGCATGGCGACTCCGACGCCGCGCGACACGTTTTTCGCCGTCGCGACATCGTCGAACACCGCGAAGGGCAGCACGACCGGGAAGGTGGACGCGACAACGATAAGGAATATCGCCAGCGCAGCGAGCAGGTCGTTCCATTCTAGCTTGGGCCGTGCCGGCAGGGAGGTCAGTGCGAGGATCCGTCCGCGCATGGCCTCGAGCTCGGCCGTTGCGACCAAACCCGCCCCGACCAGTGAAAGAGACGCTTGGATGAGCGCACGCCCGGTCGCCGCGTCCGGCGCGCTGCGCACCGAGCGGATCACCGTAAGCAACCGGCCGCGATCGGTGATTGTCCGCACCAGGTACATCACCGCGTCGACCAGGCCCCACGCGAGGTTGCAGCCCAACGCGGCAATGTACATTTCGCGAATCTGGGAACGGCCGGATTCCGCGACGGAGACGGCACCGATGAAGGTGAGCGCCATGAACAGCCCGAACAGCATTTCCGAAACACGATCGACCGGGCTGAGGATCGGTTCCCTGGGTTTCTTGTCGAGAATGTTGTCGTCAGTCACTATGAGTCACTCGCATCAGCATTCGTCGAATCCGCTTCTCGTTCCTCGACATTCTGACCGTCGCGCCGTGATCTGACAATTCGGGCACCGGTTGCAGCGCTTTGCGTGCCGGCCGGGAATACAATGGATCGGAGTCTCACGGGAAGCTGCAATGCGCGGGTCCGGGCATGTGCGAACGGTGACCTCGGAAATGCGGCATGAACAAACCGACGACAGACACACTGGCGGTCCAACCAAGTTCTTCAGCACTGCGCTTCGACGTGGTTGCCGGCCTCACGGCGGCCGCGGTCGTCCTGCCCAAGGCGATGGCCTATGCAACGGTGGCCGGATTGCCCGTCGCCGTGGGACTGTATACCGCCTTCATTCCGATGGCGATCTACGCTCTGCTGGGCTCGTCGCGGGTGCTGAGCGTCAGCTCTACCACTACGCTTGCGATCCTCGCTGGAACCGAGCTTGGCCTGGTGGTACCGGACGGAGATCCGTCGAAACTCGTCGTCGCAACCGCCACGCTCGCCGCGCTGGTCGGCGCGATCTTGTTGCTGGCGAGGCTCTTGCGCCTGGGCTTCGTCGCGAACTTCATCTCCTCGCCGGTGCTGACCGGATTCAAGGCGGGAATCGGCTTGGTGATCGTGCTGGACCAGGTACCGAAGCTCATGGGCATTCACATCACCAAACAGGGTTTTTTCACCGACCTGCTCAGCGTCGCTCATCACATTCCCGACCTGTCGCCGCTGACGTTGGCGGTTGCACTCGCGACGTTCGTGATCCTTATCGGCATGGAGCGACTGTGGCCGCATTCGCCCGCGCCACTGGTGGCCGTCGGTGGCGCTATCGCCGCCTCGTGGTATTTCGGCCTGAACGCGTTGGGGGTTTCGACGGTCGGCCTTATTCCGCAGGGGTTTCCGTCGCTGACGCTGCCGGACCTGGCGTTAGTCCGACAACTGCTGCCGGGGGCGCTCGGAATTGCTCTGATGAGCTTCACTGAAACGATCGCCGCCGGTCGCGCTTTTGCACGGCCGGACGATCCTCCGATCGACGCGAACCGCGAACTGGTCGCCACCGGAGCCGCCAATCTGGGCGGGGCGTTGTTCGGCGCGATGCCGGCGGGCGGCGGCACATCACAGACTGCCGTGGTGCGGTCGTCAGGTGGCCAATCGCAAAAGGCTTCGCTGGTGACAGCCGGCGCCGCGCTGGCCACGATGCTGGTGTTGGCACCGATGCTGGGCCTGTTGCCGAACGCCACGCTGGCGGCCGTCGTGATCGTCTACTCCGTCGGGTTGATCCAGCCGATGGAGTTCCGCGCGATCCGCAACGTGCGCACGATGGAGTTTCGTTGGGCGGTCATCGCGGCGCTGGGCGTGCTGATATTCGGCACGCTGCAGGGCATCGTGGTGGCGATCATCGTGTCGCTAATCGGCCTGTCCAGCCAATCTGCGCATCCGCGCGTATCCGTCATCGGCCGCAAACGCGGGGCAGACGTGCTGAGGCCGCTGTCGTCGGAACACCCCGACGACGAGACATTCGATGGCCTGTTGATCGTGCGGCCGGAGGGGCGGCTATTCTTCGTCAACGCGCAATATGTCGCAGAGCGGCTCAACGCGCTCGTTGCGCAGCACCAGCCGCGCGTGCTCGCGGTTGACCTGAGCCGCGTTCCCGACATCGAATACTCCGCGTTGCAGGCGCTGATGGAGGGCGAGAAGCGCCTGACCGAACAGGGCGCCGTCGTGTGGCTGGTGGGATTGAACCCCAGCGTCCTCGACGTCGTGCGTCATGCCGGACTGGACAAGAAACTGGGCCGCGAGCGTCTGCTGTTCAACGCTCGCGAGGCGATCGAACGATTTCAATCGCTGCAGACCAGGGCGGAGCCTTAGGCGTCCAGGCGCAGGCGGCAAATGCGCACGTTTCCATCTTCGGGGTCAGGTGCAACACTGAATCCGAGACGACGCGCGAGGCGCAGCATCGGCTGGTTTGCTGCGAGCACATAGCCTTCCATCTCGACCAATCCGCGCGACTTCGCCGCGCCGATGAGGGCGGCCAGCAGCGTACTCGCGAGGCCGACGCCACCGAATTCGGATACGACCGTGATCGCGAACTCGCAGATCGCGGAGTCGTTGCCGACGAGACAGGTGGCGCTGCCCACAATGTCGATGCCGTCTGCCGCGGGGACCGTCGCCACAATTCCGGTCCCGCGCGCGGGAAACGAGGCGAGCACCTGCCGCACCCGCTCCAGGTTGGGCTCGCGCACAAAGCGCATGAAACGCATGTAGCGGGCATCATTGCTCATACGCGCAAATGCCTGCACAAGTTCTTCCTCATCCGTCAGGCGCATTGCACGAACGTGGACGATACGACCGTCGCGCAACGCGAAATCGAATTCGGTGAAACCGGAGTCCATGGTCAGCCCCTATCGCTTCGATCGACAGTGTAGCGATGGCTTGCGGCGGGGCCAATGCGGGCACTCGGCAAGTCGACAAGCGCGAGGCAATGCGGTACAAATACTAGCTGCCGGGGCCGTGCCCGCCAGCCGCCGCGAGCGAGACCTTTCCCCTCCCCTATCGTCTGGAGAATCCGCCGATGAACGTTGCGGATGGAACTAATGCCCGCTCACCTGTCCGGCGGACGTCCGCCTGCGTGGTGATCGCTGCGTTGGCCCTGCTCTCGGGCTGCGGCAAGCAAGCTCCGGCTCCCGAAAAGGCACCGCCTAACGTCACCGTGCTGACGGTCGCGCGCAAGGATGTCCCGATCACGGCCGTTTACGTTGCGCAAACGCAGAGTTCGCAGGGCGTGAACATCCAGGCGCGCGTGTCCGGCTGGCTCGACAAGCGAATGTATGTCGAAGGCTCCGTGGTCAAGGCCGGCCAGGTGCTGTTCCAGATGGACCCGAAGCCATTCCAGGCGCAGGTCGACGGGCAACAGGCGGCACTGCAACGAAGTCAGGCGGCACTGCAGGTGGCGAAGGCCAATCTCGACCGCACCAAGCCGCTCGCGCAGCAGAACGCGCTTTCACAGAAGGACCTCGACGACGCAACGGGCCAGTACGAGCAGGCCGCCGCCGCGGTCGAGCAGGCAAAGGCGCAACTGGACACGGCGCAGCTCAACCTCTCGTACACGACCATTCGCTCACCGGTCGACGGTGTGTCGAGCTACGCGGCCGTTGCCGACGGCACCTACCTCAATCCGCAGAATGCGCAGCTGACAACCGTGTCCGTGCTGACGCCAATGTGGATCAATTTCAGCGTCTCGGAAAACGAGCTGGAGCGCATCCGCAACGAGGTGCGCAGCGGACAACTCAAGCTGCCCGATGGCGGACGGTTCGTCGTCGAGGTCGAAATGGTGGACGGCAATCTCTTTCCGTTCACCGGCACGATCACCTTTGCGGATCCGTCGTACAACTCGACGACGGGCACTTTCCTGCTGCGCGCCACTGTAAACAACCCGGCCGGCACGCTCCGCCCGAATCAGTACGTCCGCGTGCGCCTGACCGGTGCCATCCGTCCCAACGCGGTCGTGATTCCGCAACGCGCGGTGCAGCAAAGCGCCAAAGGCCACTTCGTCTGGGTCGTCAACAAGGACGACTTAGCCGAACTGCGTCCGGTCACCGTGGGCGACTGGAAGGGTGAAGGCTGGCTCATCTCGGAGGGGCTGACCGACGGCGATCGTGTCGTCGTCGACGGCGGCGTGCGCCTCTCGGCCGGCGCTGCGGTAAAGGCGACTGCCTACACGCCACCGGCACCGGCGCCGGCGCCCACAAAGGGCGCTGCGCCGACGTCGCAGGCACTGCAAAACGCGCCGTCGTCGCTCGTCTCCATCTACTTCCCGACGGGGCAGGCCACGCTCGACACGGGAGCAATGCGCGCAATCCGTACGGCGACGGCCGCCTACATAGGCATCGGCACGCAGATCAATGTGACCGGCTACGCCGACAAGACCGGAAATGCCGCGGCTAACGTCGAGCTGGCGAAGAAGCGGGCCATTGCCGTCCGCGACGAGCTCGTGAAACTCGGCGTCGAGCCCCGGCGCGTCCAGCTGGCGCCGCCGGTCAGCGTGACGGGCGCTGGCAGCGACGACCAGGCCAGGCGCGTCGACATAAGCGTCACCCACTGACCGGCGCGGCACGGCATGTTCTCCCGGTTCTTCATCGAGCGGCCGATCTTCGCGGCGGTCGTCGCGCTGATCATCTGCCTCGCCGGTGTCGTATCGATGTCGCAGCTGCCTGTCGCGCAATATCCGTCCATCACGCCGGTGCAGGTGACGGTGTCGGCCACTTATCCGGGCGCGGACTCCAAGACGCTTGCCGACTCGGTCGCATCGCCGATCGAGCAGCAGATCAACGGCGTCGACAACATGCTGTACATGTCGTCCACCAGCTCGTCCACCGGCCAGCTGACGATGACGATCTATTTTTCGCTCGACACCGATCCAGACATCGCGCAGGTGCAGGTGCAGAACCGGGTCAACCTCGCGATGCCGCAACTGCCGTCCGCGGTCGTGCAGCAGGGCGTGAACGTACAGAAGAAATCGTCGTCGATCATGATGCTGGTCGCGGTTTACGCGAAGGATGACCGCTACAGCGCCAACTACATCGCGAATTATGCGAACGTCTACGTCCTCGACACGTTGAAGCGCGTCAACGGTGCCGGGCAGGCGCAGATCATGGGCGTGCCCAACCAGGCGATGCGGATCTGGATGAATCCGGACCGCATGGCATCGCTGGCGGTCACTACGTCCGACATCGCCAACGCGGTCAGCCAGCAGAACCAGCTTTTCGGCGCCGGGCAGATCGGCCAGCAGCCGAACGCGGGCCAGGTCGAGCTTACCTTTCCGGTCGTCACCCAACCGCAATTCACCGACCCAAACCAGTACCTGAACATCATCCTGCGCGCCAGCCAGGACGGCAACGCGATCGTCCGCGTCGGCGACGTCGCGCGAGCGGAAGTCGGGTTGCAGCAGTACATCGTCGACAGCAAGATGAACGGCGTCCCCGCGACGATCATCGCCGTCTACCAGCAACCAGGCGCCAACGGTCTGGTTGTATCGGCCGCGGTGCGCAAGGCGCTGGAGGAGATGAAGTCCAGGTTCCCGCAAGGGATGGACTATGTGATCGCGCTCGACACCAACGACTTCGTCCGGCTGTCGATCAAGGAAGTGATCAAGACGCTGTTCGAGGCAATGGTGCTGGTCGTGCTCGTCGTCTACCTGTTCCTGCAGAGCTTCCGCACGACGATCATCTGCAGCGTGGCGATCGTCATTGCGCTGGTGGCGACGTTCGCCGGCATGCTCGCGCTGGGCTTCTCGATCAACCTGTTGACACTGTTCGGACTGGTCCTGGCGATCGGAATGGTCGTCGACGACGCGATCGTCGTGGTCGAGAACGTCGAGCGCAACATGCACGAGCACCATCTCCCGCCCAAGGAAGCGACCATCCGCTCGATGGACGAGATCGCGAGCTCGCTGGTCGCGGTGGTACTCGTCATGTGCTCCGTGTTCATTCCCGCCGCCTTCCTGCCCGGCACCACGGGTCAGCTCTACAAGCAGTTCGCGATCACGATCGTGATCTCGGTGTCGGTGTCCGGCTTCGTCGCGCTGACGGTCACGCCGGCGATGTGCGCGGCGCTGCTCAAGCACAGTCCGCCGCCGACACGCGGACCCTTTGCATGGTTCAACCGCCAGGTCGACCGCGTGACGCAGGCTTTCGGCGTGGCGGTGGCGTACGTGATCAAGTTCGCGGTGGTCGCGCTGGTGCTGCTGGCCGTGTTCCTGTACTCGATCTTTCACCTGTTCAAGGTCCTTCCGACGAGCTTCGTACCCAACGAAGACCAGGGTTACGCGTTCGCGGCGATCATCATGCCGCAGGCAGCGAGCCTGTCGCGCACGCAGGAAATTGCGGCCAAGGCCGACGCCATATTCAAGGGGCTGCCCGGCGTGGAGACGCGCACCGTGGTATCCGGCTACAGCCTGCTGGACAGTGGCTTCAAGACCAACGCCGCGACGATATTCGTCACGTTCAAGGACTTCGACGAACGCTACAAGAGCATCGACACGGCCAAGCAGCAAAACGTGCGCGCGATCCTGCAGGGCTTTTTCGCGCAGGCGCGGATGATCGACGAGGCGATCGTGATTCCGATTGCGCCGCCGGCCATCCCGGGCATCGGTACGACCGGCGGCTTCGAATTCTGGATTCAGAACACCGGTACCGGCGACCCCGTCGCGCTCGGCGGCGTGCTGCAGGAATTCCTGAAGAAGGCGCGGGAGCGGCCCGAGTTGACTGGCCTCGCGACCACGTATTCGGCCAGCACACAGCAAATGCGGGTCAGCGTCGACCGCGAAAAGACGCAGCTGCTGGGCATCCCGATCCAGGATGTGTACAGCGCAATCCAGGCGCAGTTCGGCTCGCTCACCGTCAGCCAGTACAACATGTCGTCCAACGTCTGGTGGGTGGTCATCCAGTCGGACGCGCAATACCGGCAACATCCCGCGGACCTGACGCGGCTGTATACGCGCAACAACCAGAACCAGATGGTGCCTCTGTCGTCGGTGGTGTCGACGGAGTGGACCGCGGGGCCCGACCTGCTGCCGCACTTCAACGGCTTCACCGCGGCCAAGGTCAATGGCAATGCGTCCGCGGGCTACAGCTCGGGAGACGCGATCGCCGCGATGGAGGCGGTCGCCAAGGAAGTGCTGCCGGCTGACTACGCATTTGCGTGGTCGGGCCTGTCGTACGAGGAAAAGAAATCGGGCGGCACGTCCGGTCTCGCGTTCGTGTTCGGCTTCATCATCGTGTTCCTGGTGCTGGCAGCGCAGTACGAATCGTGGACGCTGCCGGGCGCCGTGATGTCGGCGGTTCCGTTCGGAATCCTGGGCGCCTTGCTCACCAATCATTTGCGCGGACTCGACAACGATGTCTACTTCCAGATCGGGCTGCTGGTGCTGATCGGCCTTGGCGCCAAGAACGCGGTCTTGCGCGTGTCCGCCGCCATCGACTTCCGCCATCAGGGCAAGTCGATCATGGAGGCGACCATCCTGGCAGGCGAACAACGGCTGCGCCCGATCATCATGACGTCGCTCGCGTTCGCCATCGGCTGCCTGCCGTTGGCCCTCGCCGTCGGCGCCGGCGCCAATGCGCGGCATTCGATCGGCACCGGCATCATCGGCGGCATGCTGGGCGAAACCACGCTCGCGATGCTGTACGTGCCGTTGCTCTTCTACCTGTTCGATCGCCTGAAGGAGAAGGGCGAGGGCAAGGCCGAAGGCGCAAAGCCGGCGCAAGCGGCACAGTCGCCGACCAATACTGTGCCGGCGCCGACGCCGGCGCCCAAGCCGGAGGGCGACTAGGGTGAACTCCCAAGCTCGCCCCACTTCCGTTCGGCCTCGCTGCATCCATAGGGGGAGCGCCAGTTCCTTGGGGCGACCGGTCGCAACCGACTTGCGCCGCGCGCTCGCCGCATTGATCGTCGCGACGCTCGTCACTGGCTGCATGATCGGGCCGGATTACCAGCGGCCGTCCGTGAACGCGCCCACCGCGTTCATGTACGAGGCGAAGGACGCCGCCGACACGGCCAATACTGAATGGTGGAAGCAGTTCAACGACCCGGTGCTCGATGCACTCATTGCCGAGGCGCTCGCCAACAACCTCAACGTCAAGGTCGCGGCGGCCAACGTCGAGCAGGCGGCAGGCGTGCTGACACAGACGCGCTCGGCGTTGTTCCCGCAACTCGGCTACGACGCCATCGGCGGACGCGCGCGCACCACCGAATCGGGTGTGTCGCCGGAAATCGCGCGCCTCATTCCCAATCCGCAGACCTCCTATCAGGCGCTGCTGCAGGTGAGCTGGGAAGTCGACCTGTGGGGCCGCATCCGCCGCCTGAGCGAATCGGCGCGCGCCAACCTGCTCGCGACCGACGAGGCGCGCCGCGGCGTGGTCCTGTCGCTCGTGTCCCAGGTGGCCGGCAACTACCTCACGTTGCGCGGGCTCGACGCGCAACTCGTGATCGCGAAACAGACGCTCGACACCTATGCGGAATCGGTGAGACTTTTCACGCTGCAGTTCCAGTACGGCCAAGTCTCGCAGATGAACGTTGCGCAAGTGCAGTCGCAGTACGAAACCGCCGCCGCGCAGATCCCGGTTATCGAGTCGCAGATCGCGCAGACCGAGAACGGACTATCAGTGCTGCTTGGCCGCAATCCCGGTCCCATCCCGCGGGGCAAGACAATCGACGAGCTGACGCTGCCGCGCGTGCCGTCGGGGGTTCCTTCGGAGCTGCTCACGCGCCGCCCCGATCTGCTGCAGGCGGAAGAAACGCTGATTGCCGCCAACGCGCAGATCGGCGCGGCCAAGGCGCTCTATTTTCCGACCATTTCGCTGACAGGAGCCGGCGGCAATTCCAGCGCCGCGCTGTCCAACCTGTTCACCGGCCCGGCGCAGGTCTGGAGCTACGCCGGTCAGTTGATCGGTCCCATCTTCACGTTCGGCGCGGTCAGCGGCCAGGTCGCGCAGGCGGAGGCTTCGCAAAAGGCGGCGCTGTACAACTATCGGCTGTCCATCCAGAACGCGTTCGCCGACGTCGAGAACGCGCTGGTGGCGGCGAGCAAATTACAGGAGCAGCTCGCGGCACAGCGCAAGCTCGTCGCCGCGTTGTCGGACTACGCACGGTTGGCCAACCTGCAGTACACGGGAGGCTACACGTCGTATACGACCGTTCTGCAGGCCGAACAGTCGCTGTTCCCGGCGCAACTCACGCTCGCCAGCGTCCAGGCCTCGGTGTACTCGTCCAACGTGAATATCTACAAGGCGATGGGGGGCGGCTGGATCGTCGTGGCCGATACGATGACGACCGCCACACCGCCCGTGCCCGCCAGCGAGCTGGGCACCGGCCCGCCGCCGTTGTTCTAGCGTACCGTCGCGCAAGCGCGGAGCAGGCCATCCGCTCCGTGCTCAGGTGTCGCCAACCATTTCGTCGGGTGCGTGTTTCGCCACGCGGCGGGCAGTCAACCCACGACTACCCGCCGCGCGTCGCACGCACCGCGCCGACGGCGACACATTCGCCCGCGATCGGACAGCCTGCCCCGCGCTTGCATGGCGCGCAGGACCCACGATCGAAGCGGCCGGAGGCTTTCGGGTACTAGTGAATCGCGCCGGACGTCGCGGGTGGCGCGGCAAGCGAAGTCGTGTGTTGACGAGCCCCGACGCGCCGGGCACCCGCAGGCCGGCAGTAGGCGATTCCCTAGTACCCGAAAGCCTCCGGCTGCTGCGATAAATACGCGGGGTTGGTGATGATTACCCGCGCCTACGTTGCGATGGAACCGATGACGCAAATGCCGACGTCTAGCGCGCCGGCAACTGCGCCCCGGCGAGGTCCCGAGCCAGTTCCGCGAAGATCTCCGACAGCGCGCCATTGAGCGCGGTCACGAAAGCATCGGTGCTCGACCCGGCGAACGACACGCGCTTGGCGTAGGCGCGCGACCACACCGGCGCGCTCGCGCCGCCGTCATCGCGCGACAGGAAATACGTGATCTCCAGCACCGCCGCTGCCTTGGCGGGGTCGCGCGCGTCGGCATGCAGCGTGCCGACAAATCCATCGAGGATCCAGTCCGAATCGACGACAACCCCCGGTCGCGCTACAACGGTGAACACGTTGCTACGGGTGAGCGCCTGCGTGGTCGCGTCCGCGATCATCACGCCCGGCGGCACGAAGAACTCATGATAGAAATCGGTTTCAAAGCCGAATTCCGAAGCGCGCACTACGAACGACCGGCCTCGGAAAGGCGCGGCGACGTTCACCGTGCCGACGCGCAACGTCCCCGTCTGCGCCTTGGTGACGGGCGCGGGAAACGCGGGATCGAGCAGGTACGTCTGCTTGACCGGCGCGGGACGGGTAAGGCTGCAGCCTGCGACAGCCAAGGCCGCGGCAAGGGCCACCATCAGCGCCGCGCGGCGGACCGGGCTGCGTCCGGCAATCGCATCGGGAACGAGTCGGTGAAACTTCATGGCTTGCGCTCCAGCGGAGACGGCGGCGCGCCGAAGAACAGGTTCGCCGGATAGCGCTTGGTCTCCTCGGTCAGGTCGCGCAGATTGTCGGTGATCTGGCGCAGATTCTCGAGCGATGTCGCAAGGTCGGCCTCGCCGCCGCCCAGCAGACGGTCGACGCGCGTCATCGTGCGCTCCATGTTGGTGAGCGCCCTCGCGAGCTTCGGATCCGACACCATCTCCTTGACCCGAGCCATGGCTGCCGCCGTGTCTTCCGGCAGCTTCTGCAGCGCAGGGTTGGCCAGCAATTTATTCAACTCGAGGTTGGTTGCACGCATTTCGGCCAGAAGCGCCACGCTTTCATCGGAAAGTTTTTTCGCGGCGATGCTGTCGAGCGTGCTCTCGAATTTGTTGAGAGCGCGCACGCCTCGTTCGGACAGCCCCTTGGTATCTATTGCTTCAATGCGGCTGTTGGTCGTCAGCATCAGCTTATTGAGGTTGGCCAGCGTGCCCTCGACGTCGAGCTTGTGCAGACGGTCGATGATTTCGCTGGCGGCGTTGACGAACGTCAGCACCGTCGACGGCGCGCTGGGGATGTACACGTTGTCGGGTTTCCAGTCGATTTCCAGCAGCGGGGGCGGCGGATCAACGTAGTCGATCTCAAGGAAATTAGTGCCCGTGATCCCCTGGGGCGCCAAGCGCATCCGCAGGCCCTTTTCGACCTCCATCTTGGCGGTGTTCTCGTCGGTGAGATCACCGGTCGCTACACGGCCGCCGAGGAGCCGGGGTTCAATCTGCGCTTCCACGAGGATGAATCGCGCGCGCTGCGACATCGGCCGGTCCTGCTGGTACTTGTTGTACGTGAATCCGATCTTCGTGACATCTCCGATGACCACGCCGCGGTACTTGAGCTTGGATCCGACATCGAGCCCCTGCACCGATTCGTTGAAATAGGTTTCGATGGTGAGCTTGGGTTGGAACCAGCGGCCCGATCCGACCACCACCAGTAGCAGCACGCCGGCGATGACGGCCCCTATGACGAACAGGCCGAGCTTGAAGTAATTGGCTTTGAGGCTCATCAGGCGGGTGCGGGCTCGGCTTCGCGGCGGAAGAATGCGCGGACGCGCGGGTCACTGCTTTCGTCGCGCAGCCGGCGGGGATCGCCCTCGGCAATGATACCTTTGGCGTGGCGGTCGAGCAGGATTACGCGGTCCATGGCGACGAAGGTGCTGCCCAAGTCGTGCGTGACGACCACGAACGTCACGCCCAGGTTGTCGGCCAGGCGGCGGATCGTGGCGTCGAGGGACGCTGCGGTGATCGGGTCGAGGCCGGACGACGGCTCGTCGAGGAACAGGATCGACGGGTCGAGCGCCATGGACCGGGCGATGCCGGCGCGTTTTTGCATGCCGCCGGACAGTTCGGCCGGCATGTGCCCGGTGAACGCCTCCAGCCCGACCAGTTCGAGTTTCATGCGCGCGATGAGATCGACCGCATCGTCGGGAAGGTCGGTCCAGACTTCCAGCGGCAGGCGCGTGTTTTCCAGCAGCGTCATCGAACCGAACAGCGCTCCCGACTGGTACATCACGCCGAATTTGCGCCGGATCGCGAGCAAGTCGGCACCTTCGGCGGTGACGATGTCCGCGCCGTCAATCCATGCCTGTCCTGCAAGCGGAGGAAGCAGCCCGATCATGTGCTTGAGCAGCGTGCTCTTGCCGCAGCCGGATCCGCCCAGGATGCCGAACACCTGCCCGCGGGCAACCTCGAAGTTGACGTTCTCCAAGATGGCCGGCGAGCCTTCGTAGCCGGCGTCCATCGCAACCACGCGGATGATGGGATCGTTGTTCAGGGCGCTGTTCATATATTGAGCATGTAATACACGACGGCGAAGAGTCCGTCGACGACGACCAGCAGGATGATGCCCGAGACGACGGCCTTGGTCGCGGCATCGCCGACAGCGGAGGCGCCCGCTCCCGTCTGCAGGCCGCGCAGGCAGCCGATGCCGGCGACCAAGATGGCGAACACGAACGACTTGACGAATCCGGCCAGGAAATCGGTCATCGTCACTGCGGTGTCGACCTCCTTCAGGAACGCGACGATCGGAATCGAAAAGCTCGTCATGGTAATCGCGCCACCGATCAGCCCGACCAGGTTCGCGAACAGCGTGAGCAGCGGCGTCATCAGCAACGCAGCGATGACGCGCGGAGTTACCAGGAACCGCACGGGGTCCAAGCCCATCGTCGTCAGCGCGTCGACTTCCTGGTTGACGCGCATCGTGCCGATTTCCGCGGCAAATGCTGCGCCGGAACGGCCGGCCAACAGGATCGCGGTCATCAATGGGCCCAGCTCGCGGAGCATCGACAGCCCGATCAGGTCGGCCACGAAGATTTCGGCGCCGAAACGCTTCATCGGCACGGCGGACTGAAAGGCGAGGATCATGCCGAGCAGGAACGAGATCAGCGCGACGATGGGTAACGCGTCGGCCCCGACCTGTTCACAGATGCGCCACACGTCGCGCCACCGCACCGAAGCAGGATTGCGGACGGCGTAAGTGAGCGCGGCGGTTGTCTCGCCAACGAACGTGACCTGGGCGCGGATGTCGCGCCACACCGTGTACGCCCCGCGCCCGATCTCCTCGATCGCCGGGCCGCGCGGCGGCTCGGGGTCGAGATCGTGCTCGAGCACACCGGGGTCGTACTGCTTGAGCAGAACCTCGAAGGCGGGTTTCAGGTTCGCGATCTCGACCTGCGGTTCGCGCGGATGCCGGAGCAGGTCGACGAAGAGCGCGATGCCTGCGCCGTCGCAGTAATCGACGCCGCCCGCGTCAACGACGACGCGCCGGGCGGGTACGTCGGCGACCGCACGCCGCACCGAATCCCAGATTGTCGTTACCGATTCGGAATCCAGGCGCCCTGACAGGGAGAGTAGACGGCCGCCGTCGGATGCATCGGAAATCGCCAGGACCGCGCTGGTCATGACCTGTCCGGCGAATCAGGGATTGACGAGCTCGAGCTGGTTGCCCATGACGCGGACGCGATCGCCTTCCTGTACGAATGGCTCGTAAGGCAGATTGACGACGCGCGGCGGCGGGCCGCTGTCCATCTTGATCGTGACGTCCCAGCGCTTCCGCTGGTATTCGTTGGGCTTTTGCGCGTACGCGGCGCCGCCGGCGGCGCCGACGACGACCATGCCGCGATTAGTGAAGCCGGGACCGATCGACACCATCGTCGCGCTTCCCGGCTGTCCACCCGGACCGCCGCCCATGGCACCGGACTCCGGTATCGACCCGAGCGGCGTCCACACCTGCCGCTGGTTCACCGGTGTGATCGACTGCACGACGCCGCAGTTGGCGCACGCCGCGTCGGAAGGCTTGATCTGCGCCAAAGCGGGGACCGCGGCCGCCGCAGCCAACGCAAGCAATGCAAAGAGGAACGCGTGTGCCATCAGTCGGGAATGGAATTGAGGTAGAACATCGCGTTGAGCAGCGGTCCCGGCTGGCCGAGCGGCGCGAGCCACTTCACATACACCGGGTCGATTTCGCCGGACTTGTATACGCCGACGAGCGCGCGATTGACGGCCAGACGAAAATCGGGATCGTCGCGGCGCACCACGAGCGCGTAGGGCTCGAAGGAAAAATCCTGATTGATGAGATCGAGGTCGTCATTGTTCTGCGCCAGTTTGATGCCCGCCAGCACCACGCGGTCCGACGCATAGGCATCGACCTTGCCGGCCAGCAGCAGCGCCGCGCCCTCGCCGCTCGACTTGACCGGGACAAACTCCGCGGTCACGGAGATCACCTTGAGTGCCTTCTGCAGCGCGGGCTCGGTGGTGGTGCCCGGAATGACGGCGATCTTCCTGCCCTTGAGGTCGGTGAGTCGAGTCAGGTGATCCTTTTCCCTCACCAGCACGCCGCCGCCGTCGACGAATATGGGTACCGAGAAGTCGACGCGTTCCATCCTGGACAGCGTAATCGTCGTGGTGCCGCACTCCACATCGGCTTGACCGGAAGTCACTGCGTCCAGGCGATTCGCCGCGTCGACCGCTCGCCATTCGATTTTCAGCGCGGGGACCGCGAGCGCCTTGCCGATGGCCACCGCCACTTTCTCGCACAACTCGACCGAGTAGCCCTGGGGCCGCCCGTTGCGCGCCTTGAACGAAAAAGGCGCCGCTTCGCTGCGGTAGGCGAAGGTCACTGTGCCGCTTGCCTTGATGCGGTCCAGCGTCGGCGACGCCGCGGCTGCCGCGCCGACGATTCCCGATGCCGCGGCGGCACACAAGAAAAGACGCAGCGAAGTGGTGGGGGTGTACAAGGTTCGGAAAGGCAAAACGATTTCGGGTCCAAGTCTAGCATGCAGGACGCGCCCGATTTCGCCGTGGCAGGCGCCCGTCGGGGTGGTGTAACATGGCCAGGTTGCGTTAGCCGTACACCCCGAGGAGACCCCATGAATCTGGCAATCAAACGCATGACCGCCGCCGCCTTCGTCGTTCTGGCATCGGCGGCATTGCTGGCCGCGCCGGCGCAGGCGCAGTCCGACCAGCAGAAACTGGTCAATGAGGCGGGCAAGACGCTGTCGAACTTCCTGCGCGACCCGGACATGAGCTGGCTGCAAGCGAACATCGGCCGGGCGAAGGGGGTACTGATCGCTCCGTCGATCGCCAAGGCGGGATTTATTTTCGGCGGTTCCGGCGGCCGTGCCGTTCTGCTCGCGCGCGATGCCGCCACAGCCAAATGGGCCGGCCCGGCGTTCTTCACGATGGCGACGGCAAGCGTCGGCTTCCAGGCCGGCGTTTCGGTTTCGGAAAACGTCACACTGGTCATGACCGAAAAGGCGCTCAATTCGCTGTTGGCGAATTCGGTCAAGGCCGGTGCGGACGCCAGCGTCGCCGCCGGTCCTGTCGGTGCCGGTGCGAAGTCGGACGTGGTTGCCGACCTGGTGACGTTCAGCCGCGCCAAGGGCGTGTACGGCGGCCTCAATCTCGATGGAACGGTGATTGCCGTGTCCAATGACTGGAACAAGGCGTATTACGGCAAGGACGTGCTGCCGCCGGATATCCTGATCCGGAACACCGCGCACAACAAGCAAGCCGATCCGCTGCTGGCCCAGGTGACCAAGGCCTCCAAGAAGTAGCCGTACTGCCGTTCGCGTTACCGGACAAGGGCTCCTGCGGGGGCCCTTTCCTTTGGTGGGCATTGGCGCTGACTCGCCGGCAACAGCCGCTTCACCCCGCTCGCATAGCGATACTGGCAGAATGACCACGAATTCCGCGCCTGATATCCGACGACCACGCATGATTCCCGCCGGAATGACCGATACCGCCTCCAGCGCCACGCCTCGCCTCCGGCTGTCCGGCATCACCAAAGCCTATCCGTCGGTCGTCGCGAACCAGGGCATCGATCTCGCAGTGCTGCCCGGAGAAATTCACGCGGTGCTGGGCGAGAACGGCGCGGGCAAATCGACGCTGATGAAGATCATCTACGGCGTCGTCCAGGCAGATGAAGGGACGATCTTCTGGGAGGGCCGCGAAGTCGCCATTGCAAGCCCCGCTGACGCAAGGCGCCTCGGCATCGGCATGGTATTCCAGCACTTCTCGCTGTTCGAGACACTGACCGTCGGCGAGAACATCGCGCTGGCACTCGAGGCGGACCGCGCCGGCGCCGAGCTCCCCGCACGCATCCGCGAAGTCTCGACGCGGTACGGCCTTCCGCTCGACCCGCTTCGTCCCGTTTACTCGCTGTCCGCCGGCGAGCGCCAGCGTGTCGAGATCGTGCGCTGCCTTCTGCAGGACCCGCGCCTGCTCATCATGGACGAGCCGACGTCCGTGCTGACGCCACAGGCCGTTGACAAGCTATTCGAGACGTTGCGACAACTCGCGACGGAAGGCTGCAGCATCCTCTACATTAGCCACAAACTCGACGAAATCCGCTCCCTCTGTCACAAGGCGACGGTGCTGCGCACGGGCCAAGTCACCGGCGAGTGCGATCCGCGCGGCGAAACGTCGTCATCGCTCGCGCGCATGATGATCGGCAGCGACCTTCCGCATGCGCGGCATCGCGATGCGCACGTCGGCGAGCCGACGTTGGTGGTCAGGAACTTGACGCTGCCGGCGGAGGATCCGTTCGGAACGTCGCTGAAGGAAATCGATCTATGCGTCCGCGCAGGCGAGATCGTCGGCATCGCCGGCGTATCCGGCAACGGCCAGAACGAGCTGATGGCGGCCTTGTCCGGCGAACGCACGCTGCAAGACTCACACACCGTGACGATTCTCGGCACTGCGGCGGGCAGGCTCGATGCCGCGCAGCGCCGCGCCATGGGACTCGCATTCGTTCCGGAAGATCGCCTTGGCCGGGGCGCCGTTCCCGAAATGTCGCTGGCGGACAACGCACTGCTCACTGCCCATCGCAAGGGAATGGTACGACACGGCTTCATCCGCGAAGGCGTGACGCGCCACTACGCCGCCGCCACGATCGCGGCGTTCGGCATCAAGGCAAGCGGTGCGGATGCCGTGGCCCAAAGTCTCTCCGGCGGCAACCTGCAGAAATTCATCGTCGGGCGCGAGATGCGGCAGCGGCCCAAGGTGTTGATCGCGGCGCAGCCGACGTGGGGCGTGGATGTTGGTGCCGCCGCGCAGATCAGGCAGGCGCTGCTCGACCTGCGTGATTCCGGTGTGGCGATTCTCGTGGTTTCCGAAGAGCTGGACGAATTGTTCGAGATCTGCGACGGCCTGGCGGTGATAGCGCGTGGGCGTTTGTCCGAGGTGAAGCGTCTGCGCGAAACCAGCGTCGAGGAGATTGGAATGTTGATGTCCGGAGCGCTCGTGCAGGCCGCCGGATGCTGAAGCTCGAACCGCGTCCCGAACCGTCCCGTGTCGCCGGCTGGCTGTCGCCGCTACTGGCCGCCGCGGCGACGGTCGTCGTCGGCTTCATCCTGTTCACGATCCTCGGCAAGGATCCGTGGCTTGCGTTCCACGCATTCTTCATCAAGCCGCTGGCAACGCAGTACGGTGTCGGCGAACTGCTGCTCAAGGCGACGCCGCTGATGTTGATCGCCGTGGGACTCGCCGCCGGCTATCGAGCCAACGTCTGGAACATCGGCGCAGAAGGCCAGCTGACGATGGGGGCGATCTTCGGAGGCGGCATAGCGCTTTACTTTCAGGAGTCGGCATCGCCGTTGCTGTTGCCGGCGATGCTGCTCGCGGGCGTTGCCGGAGGCATGCTGTGGGCGGCCATTCCTGCGTTCCTGCGCACTCGCTTCAACGCCAACGAAATCCTGACGTCGCTGATGCTGGTGTACGTCGCGACGCTGACATTGTCGCTGCTGGTGCACGGTGCGTGGCGCGATCCGGAAGGCTTCAACTTCCCGCAGTCGCGGATGTTCGGCGACGCGGCTCTGCTGCCCATCCTGGTGCCTGAAACCCGCCTCAACGTCGGGTTGCCGCTGGCGCTTGCCGTCGTCGCGATGGCATGGCTCTTCATGCGCAGGAGCCTGGCCGGTTTCCAGATGCGCGTTGCGGGACTCGCGCCGGCGGCGGCGATCTATGCGGGAATTTCCTCGCGCCGCACCATCTGGCTGGGCATGTTGATCGGCGGCGCGTGCGCCGGACTCGCCGGCATCGGCGAAGTCGCGGGTCCATTGGGCCAACTGTTGCCGTCGGCTTCGCCTGGCTACGGTTTCGCTGCGATCATCGTCGCGTTCGTGGGCCGCCTGCATCCGCCGGGCATCGTGCTCGCCAGCCTGCTCATGTCGCTGCTCTACCTGGGCGGCGAATCGGCGCAGGTCAACCTGGCCTTGCCGAGTGCCGTCACCGGCCTGTTCCAGGGCACGCTGCTGTTCTTCCTTCTCGCTGCCGACGTCTTCATCCATTACAGCCTTCGCGTCGCGCGTGTACCGGTTCGCAGTACACGACTTCCGGGTCTACGCTGATGGATCAGCTGGCGCAGTTGATCGTGCTCACGCTTGCGGCCGGCACGCCGCTCGTATATCCGGCGCTCGGCGAACTGGTCGCGGAAAAGTCCGGTGTGCTGAACCTGGGCGTCGAAGGCATGATGCTCGCGGGCGCCGTCACGTCGTTCATCGTCGCGGCCACAACGCACTCCGCGTGGCTCGGCGTCGCAGCGGGCATGGCCGCGGGTGCCGCGCTGTCGCTCATCTTTGGCGTGCTCACATTGTCGCTGATGGCAAACCAGGTCGCGAGCGGCCTCGCGCTGTCGCTGTTCGGCATCGGTCTGTCCGCATTCGTCGGGCTCGACTATGTCAGCGTGGTCATCGAACCGATCACGCCTGTGGACCTTCCCGTCCTCACGAACCTGCCCGTGGTCGGGAAGCTGTTGTTCGGGCACAACCCGCTGGTGTACCTGTCCATCGTCCTGCTCATGGCGATCCAGTGGTTCCTGTACCGTACACGCGCCGGGCTCATTGTCCGCGCGGTCGGTGAATCGCCGCAATCGGCGCACGCGATCGGCTTCCCCGTTGCGCGCATCCGGTACTGCGCCGTGATGTTCGGCGGCGCGTGCGCCGGGATGGGCGGCGCGTACATGGCGGTTGCATACACGCCGTTGTGGGTGGAGGGCATGACGGCGGGGCGCGGTTGGATCGCCTTGGCACTCGTCGTATTCGCCGCCTGGAAGCCGTGGCGAATCCTGGCCGGCGCCTATCTCTTCGGCGGCGTCACGCTCGCGCAATTCCAGGCGCAGGGGATCGGCGTGGACATACCTTCGCAATACCTGTCGATGCTGCCATACCTGGCCACCATCGTCGTGCTCGCGATCATCTCGCGCGATGCCGCCGCCATCCGGCTCAACGCGCCCGCCTCGCTCGGCAAGCCTTTCCATCCCGATACCTGAAGAGCCCCGGTCGCCACTCGGAGGCGCAATATTGACCCCGATTGCGGAATGGCCGACACTGCGCTGCGGTTGCGCGCCGCTAACGCCGGCTGGTTCACCGTAACCAGGCGATATCACCACTTCCGAAAGCCCGCCTCGTGAGCAACTTGCTGCCGATGCACCCTCCGCTGTCAACGCTCGACGAGGATGCATGGGATGACCTGCTCAATTTCATCGAGGAGCGCCGCGTCATCCCGATCATCGGACCGGAGCTGCTGACGATCGAGACCGATGCCGGATCACGGCTCCTGTACGAGTGGATCGCCGAAAAACTCGCCGCCAAGCTCAACGTCGACACGACGCAGCTCCCACAGCCCTACACACTCAACGATGTCGTCTGCTGGTTCCTGTCGTCGCGCGGCCGGCGCGAGGAGGCCTACACGCGACTGCGCAGCATCCTCCGCGAAGCGAATTTCGCGCCGCCGCCGGCGCTCCGCCGGTTGGCACAGATCACCGACTTCAATCTCTTCGTCACCACCACGTTCGATCCGCTTCTCGAGCAGGCGATCAACGCCGAGCGCTTCGGTGGCGCGCAATCCACCGAAGTCATCGCGTATGCGCCGAATCGCGTCGCCGACCTGCCGACAGAGCGCGAAGCATTCCAGCGGCCCGTGGTCTACCACCTGCTGGGCCGCCTGTCCGCGTCCCCCACCTACGTGATCTCGGACGAGGACACGCTGGAATTCATCTGCGCGCTGCAAAGCGAGCACCTGACGCCGGAAAAACTCTTCCACGAACTCGAGCACAACCACCTGCTCTTCATCGGCAGCAGCTTCACCAACTGGCTCGCGCGCCTGTTCCTGCGAATGGCCAAGCGCCACCGCCTGTCCGACCCGCGCGACGTGGGCGAAGTGCTGGCCGACAACCATTCCGGCAAGGACGGCCGTCTGATGGCTTTCCTGCAGCAGGTCAGCGTGCGCACGCGCATCTACAGTGGCGCCGAGAACTTTGTGAGTGAACTGCACCGCCGCTGGCTCGTGCGCAACCATGGCGGCGAGGTCATACCTCTGCATGCGGCGCCACAGCGCTTCCTGCCGCCGGAACGCGAAATGCCGGACAATGCGATCTTCATCAGTTATGCGCGCGAGGACCTCCCGGCAGTGCAAAAGTTGAAAGCGGGCTTCGATGCCGCCGGCGTCAAGACCTGGTTCGACCTGGAACGCCTGGAAAGCGGCGACGACTACGACCGCAAGATCCAGCGCAACATCGCCCGCTGCTCGTTCTTCCTTCCGATCGTCTCGGCGAACACCGAGCGCCGGCTCGAAGGCTATTTCCGCCGCGAATGGAGCTATGCGATCGACCGCGCGCGCAACATCGCGGAAGGCGCGCTGTTCATCCTGCCGGTGTGCGTCGACGACACCGACGGCGGGCAGGCGCAGGTGCCGGACAGGTTCAAAACAGTGCATTTCACGCGGCTCCAGGGTGGCGAACTCACGCCGGAATTCGCCCGCCGCATGCAGGACCTGCTGTCGGCCCGCCACGCGTGAACGACCTCGCCGCGCCGCCCGCCGCCGACGACGTGCACCTCGCCGTCGACGCCGAGCACCCGTGGCTCGGCCTGGCGTCGTTCACCGAGGAGACGCGGGGATACTTCTATGGACGCGACGAGGAAGTCGGCGAACTCGGCCGCCGCGTGCAGCGCAAGCTGCTTACGATCCTCTTCGGTCAATCGGGCCTGGGCAAGACGTCGATCCTGCGCGCGGGCATCGTGCCGCGGCTGCGGCCCGAAGGCTACTGTCCGGTCTACGTGCGCATCGACTACTCGCCCGATTCGCCGGTGCCCACCGAGCAGATCAAGCAAGCGGTGTTTCGCGCGACGCAGGCGGCAGGTGCGTGGACGCAGCCGGGCACGGCGGTATCCGGCGAATCGCTGTGGGAGTTCCTGCACCATCGCGACGACGTCCTGCACGATGCGTCCGGCAAGACGCTGATCCCGCTGTTGATATTCGACCAGTTCGAGGAACTGTTCACGCTGGCGCAGAGCGACGACTTCGGCCGTCAGCGCGCGGCGCAGTTCGTGGAAGACCTGGCCGACCTGGTCGAGAATCGGGCACCGAAGGCGCTCGAGGCGAAGATGGACGAGGACGAATCCGCCGTCGAGCGCTTCGACTTCACGCGCGGCGATTACCGCATCCTGATCGCGCTGCGCGAGGACTATCTCGCGCATCTGGAAGGGCTGAAGGGCGTGATGCCGTCGATCTCGCAGAACCGGATGCGCCTCGCGCGCATGACCGGCGCCCAGGCGCTGAGCGCGGTGGTCAAGCCCGGCGGCAAGCTCGTTTCCGACGAGGTCGCGGGATCCATCGTCCGCTTCGTCGCCGGCGGCGCTGAACTTGCCAACGCCGAGGTCGAGCCCGCGCTGCTGTCCCTCATCTGCCGCGAGCTCAACAACGCGCGCATCGCGCAGCACCGCCCGGAGATTTCCGCGGATCTGCTGGCCGGCTCGCGCGACACCATCCTCAGCGAATTCTACGAGCGCGCACTGGCCGACCAGCCCGCCGGTGTCCGTCAGTTCATCGAGGACAACCTGCTCACCGAATCCGGGCATCGCGAAAGCCTTGCGGAGGAACGTGTGCAGAAAGGCCTGGCGGCCGCCGGCGCGCCTTCCGATACACTCGCCAGGCTCGTCAACCGGCGGCTGCTGCGCATCGAGGAGCGGCTCGACGTGCGCCGCGTCGAATTGACTCACGATGTGCTGACCGGTGTCGTGCGCGCGAGCCGCGACGTGCGCCTCGAACGCGAAGCGCGCGACGAGGCCGAGCGCAAGCTCACGGCGCAGCGGGAACGCGAACTGGCGACGCGCAAGGCGCTTGTGCGCGCGCGGAAGATCGCGGCGGTTTGCGCCGTTCTCGCGATCTTGGCGCTGGGCAGCGCAGTCTTTGGATTCTTTAGCATGAAACGCGCGCAGGAAGCCGAGGCCAAGTCGGAGCAGACACGGCTGATGGCCGAACAGGCTCGCGGCGAGTCCGAGAAGCTGGTCGTCTACCTGCTCGACGATTTCTACCTCGAATTGGCGCCCGTCGGCCGACTCGACATCGTGGGCGCGCTGGCCAAGCGCGCGATCGACTACTACGACGCACTGCCCACAGCACTGCGCACGCCGCAGACCGAGCGCAATCGCGCGCTGGCGCTGGTGCGCTACGGATCGGTTCTGCGTACCCAGGCGCGGCTCGATGAAGGCAACAAGGCCATCGACGAGGCCATCAGGGTACTGGGGGCGATGCGCGAGCAGGGGGACTTGTCGGAACCCACCGCCATCGGCCTGGCGCTGGGCCTGAGCACCAAGGCCCGGCTTGGCTCGAGCGTCGACAACGACGACAGGGCACTGGGAAACAGCGCCCGGGCGGTTGAAGTCCTCAAGCCGCTTGCGACGGCTCCGAATGCGTCGGTTGCATTGCGCCGCGCATACGGCGAAGTCCTCAACATGCACGGCTTTCTGCAGCGGAGCATGCGACAGGAAGCGGCTGTGGCCACGCTCGAGGAAGCGCGCGCGGCGTATCGGTCGGTTGACAACCTCACGCTCACCGACCTGGCGTCGGCGGCGGGCTATGCCGAGTCGTCGTCCTGGCTGGTCCAGACGCATGCGCAGTTCGGGCGCAGCGAGGAGGCCAAGCGCGCCAGCCGGGAGGGGCTCGCGGTTGCGGCGAAGGTGCTCGAAAAACGCCCCGGCCACATGCAGGCGCTGCGAGCCCAGGCGCTGTCCACGGCGCCGCTGGCGGGGCTGCTGGCCGACGAAATGCATCTCGCCGAGGCGCTGGAGATGGTGAACACCACGCAGCGCGCGTGGGGAGAGTTCGTGCGGCTGGACCCGGGCAACGTCATCTCGTGGAACAACCTGGCGGTATCGCATTTCATCAAGGCGAACATCCAGGAGGCCATGGGACGCGCGGCAGACGCCGCGTCCACTTGGCGCTCCACTCAAGCATTATCGAGCCAGGCGCCGGCCGTCGCGATGACTGCGAACAGCCTGGCTGTTCATGCCTTTCGCCTGGCCGTATTGGAGGCGCAGCGCGGAAAACGACGAGAAGCCGAAGAGGCGTTGGCGCTAGGCGCGTCGCACAGCGAATGGGTTTCCAAGAACGCGGTTCCGGGCTCGTGGAACGCGGTGTCGAGACCGGTCTACAAAAGGATCTGGCCGGTGGCCGTCGCGGAAGCCTTGGGTGACTATCGCTCGGCGCTCCAGCAGGGGCAGGCGGTCGCGCCGGAGCTCGCCAAACTCAAGCCGCCGCAGGGGTCCGAACAGCAAGCGAATGCCTTTGCCCGCCTGATCCTGCACACTTCGATGGCCAATTCTGCGTATGCGATCGGCGATTTTCCCGCCGCCGACCGCGAGATGGCGCTGGTGATGGAAGCGCGCAGTCTTTTGGGCGAAACGGACCTTGGATTTATCCGCGCGGGCGTTGCCGAGCGCACGTTCGCCGCCCTCGTGAAGCTACGATTGAACCAGCCAGAGGCAGCGCGCACGCTCATCGTGCCGGCGCTCAAATTTCAACGTGACCTGGCCCCGCGGAACGTCGACGACCCGAACCAGCGCCTGGACCTGTCCGCTGCCCTCTACGTTGCCGCGCTGGCCGGCGTCGGCAATCCGGCCGCGCAACTCGCCGAGGCCTCTGCCCTGGTTGACAAGCTGCCCACCGAGATGAAGGGTCTCAAGTATGTCGTGGACTGGACCGGACGCATCGCCGACGAACAGAAGAACCGGCGCAAGTAGGCAACTCTGGCCGCACGTCGGAGGGCCACCGTCCCGCGCTCGGAATCTGCCCGCATCCAGAACGATCGACCAAGCGCGGAGACCGGGCGTTGATTGACACTGCATCGACGATTCGCGATGCGCTCGATGCGGGTCTCAACCTGCAGGCGCTCGACCTTGCGCACGACGCGAAGATCGGGCGCGCGGACACGGCGGAGATTCGCTATCTGGCCGCCCTCGCCTCGGCCCGCATGGGGGCCGTCGACGAAGCGGAAAGAACGCTCGCGGAAATCGACCGCGCGACGCTCGGCAGCGGCCCGCTCGCCATCGAGGTGTGGAGCCTGGCCGGCCGGATCGCGAAGGAACGATTCGCCGCGACGCGCGACAGATGCAGCGCGGCCGCGCGCGAACACGCAGCGCGAGCGATCGAGAACTACAGTTATGCTCATGCCATTTGCGGAGATGCGTACCCGGCCGTCAACGCAGCGACCATGGCACTGCTGGCTGGCGACGCACCGCGGGCGCACACGCTGGCGCAGAAGGCTCTCTCCAGATTGCGCCCGGACGGCGACCATTGGCAGCACGCGACGGCTGGCGAAGCGCTGCTCGTCCTCGGCCGCGTCGACGAGGCGCGCGCCCGCTACGCCGAAGCGTATCGATTGGCAGGCAGCCGCTTTGGCGACGTCACGTCGATGCGCCGACAGCTGGCGCTGATCGGTTCCGACGCCGCTCACGCGCTCGCGCAAGCATTGCCCCCGCCGCAGGTCATCGCCTTTTCCGGGCACATGATCGATCACCCGGCTCGACCGTCGCCGCGCTTCCCGCCCCACCTCGAGCCGCAAGTCGCCGCGGCCCTGCGTGAACGCATTGCATCGCTCGGACCCTCGATCGGCTATGCGCAGGCGGCGTGCGGTGCCGACATCCTGTTTCTCGAAGCGATGCAGGACGCCGGCATGCAGACGCAGATCGTGCTGCCATTTCCGGTACCCGACTTCATCAAATCCAGCGTGAGTTTCGGGGGAGACTCGTGGATCGGGCGCTTCGAGCGCGTCATCGCCGGCGCAACTCGCGTCGTCGTCGCGACCGAGGAGGGTTTCCTGGGCGACGACGTCCTGTTCGAGCATGCGGCAAACCTGATTCAGGGAAAGGCGTATCTGCGGGCGGTGGATCTCGCGACGCATCCACTGATGCTCACCGTTCTCGAGCGCGACGGGACCGAAATCGTCGGCGGTACTGCCGCGACGGCACGCAACTGGGCGCGCAAAGGGGGCCGGCTCGACAACATCGACATCGCCGCGCTGCGTGGAGCCACGCCGAGCGGGCACGACGGGGCCGGCGCGAAGCGCGCCAACCCGGAAACAACAAGCGCCGCACCGCGACGGCTGCTGCAGAGCCTGCTGTTTGCCGACATCAGCGGTTTTTCCAGAATGCCCGAGCAGTACGCTCCGCGATTCGCGGAAATGTTCCTCGGGACTTGCAAGCGCATCCTCGATTCGCTGGGGCACCCGCCCGTGCACGTGAACACCCACGGTGATGGAATCTTCCTGGTGTTCGACCTGCCCACGCATGCGGCGGAATTCGCGCTCCTCCTGCAGCAGCAGATCGGCCGCGTCGACTGGCCGGCCTTGGGACTGGCGCCCGAAACCGGCGTGCGCATCGCGCTCCACACCGGCCCGCTTTTTCGCATTTACGACCCGGTCACCGTGCGCTACACGTTCTATGGAACGCATGTCAACCGCACGGCGCGGCTGGAACCGGTGGTGCAGCCGCAAAGCATCTTCGTGACCGAGGAATTCGCAGCGTCGCTGATCGCCGAGGAGCAGGTTCGCTTTACGTGCGACTATATCGGTACGATGCCGCTTGCCAAACGATTCGGCGATGCGCGACTGTACCGGCTGCGATTGACAGAGAGGGATTGATGCCACACCTGGACCGGCTGACCGACTATCCGATCATCTTCGGCCTGATTTCCTTCCTGCTCATGTGGCTGGCGGCATGGATCGGCGTCGCGTTCCTGCGCAGACATTACGCGCTGGATGAAGGTGTGCGCGAGGACTTCGGCCTCGTCCTGGCGGCGACGCTGACACTGCTGGGACTTATTCTCGGCTTCAGCTTTTCGATGGCGATCGGCCGCTACGACCAGCGCAAGAACCTCGAGGAGGAGGAAGCTAACGCCATCGGCACGCAATACCTGCGCGCTGGATTGCTGCCCGCGGCGGACGCGGCGAGGGTGCGTGCCCTGCTCAAGGACTATCTCGATCTGCGCATCCAGTTTTATGTCGTTCGCGATGCCGAGACGTACGAGCAGATCAACTCCCGCACCGCAAAGCTGCAAACCGAGTTGTGGAACGCGGTCCAGGCGCCAGCTGTCGCGCAGCCATCGCCGATCACGGCGCTCGTCGCCGCCGGCATGAACGACGTGATCAATTCCCAGGGTTACACGCAGGCTGCGTGGTGGAACAGAATTCCCCGTACCGCGTGGATACTGATGACTGCGATAGCGATCGTCAGCAACCTGCTGGTCGGCTACGGCATACGGTCTGTAAAGCTGGGCGGCAAGTTGTTGCTGGTCCTGCCGCTGGTCGCGGCCATCACGTTCATGCTGATCGCCGACATCGACAGTCCGCGCGGCGGTCTCATCCGGGTGGCGCCCCAGAATCTGCACAGCGTGGTAGACGGCCTGCGCACGCCCTGATCCACGGCGCGCAAGCTCTCGGCGATTTATATAGAATCGCCAATTCGCCAGCTCGCACCCTTCCCGCCTCGAGGAGACTCACGATGATGCCCCTGCCCCGCTGCATGACATACGTGGCGATGGCCGCCTGTGCGATCGCGCTGGCTGCGCCAGCCACCGCGCAGACGAAGGAACCGCTGAAAATCGGCTTTGTGTACGTCAGCCCGATCGGCGACGCCGGATGGACGTTCCAGCACGATACCGGCCGCAAGGAAATGGAAAAGGCGCTGGGGGATAAGGTCACCACCAAATACGTAGAAAGCGTCCCGGAAGGCGCGGACGCCGAGCGCGTGATTCGCGATCTCGCGCAGTCGGGCCACAACCTGATCTTCACTACATCCTTCGGCTACATGAATCCGACGCTCAAGGTCGCCACCGCGTTTCCGAAGGTGAATTTCGAGCACGCGACCGGATACAAGACGGCGAAGAACGTCGGCATCTACAACGCGCGCTTCTACGAAGGCCGCTATCTCGCCGGCATGGTCGCGGGCAAGATGACCAAGACGGGCGTCGCGGGCTACGTCGCCGCTTTCCCCATCCCCGAGGTGGTGATGGGCATCAATGCATTCGCGCGCGGCATGCGCAGCGTGAATCCGAAAGCCGAGGTGAAGGTGATCTGGGTCAACTCTTGGTTCGACCCCGGGCGCGAGAGCGAGGCCAGCAGCACGCTGGTGTCGCAGGGCGCCGACGTGCTCACGCACCACACCGACTCGACGGCAGCCGTGCAGACCGCCGAAGCCAAGAAGGTGTACGCGATTGCCTACCACTCGGACATGTCGAAATACGGTCCCAATGCGCAGCTCACCGCGGTGACGCACCACTGGGGCGACTACTACACCAAGGTCGCACAGTCGGTCGTCGCCGGCAAATGGCAGCAGGACAACGTCTGGGGCGGCATCAAGGACGGCATGATCAAGCTGGCGCCATTCAACAAGGTCGTGCCGCCCGACGTCGTCGCGATGGTGAAGAAGGCCGAAGGGGAGATTGCAGCCGGCAAGCTCCATCCGTTCACCGGCCCGATGAAGACCAACGACGGCAAGGAAGTCCTCGCGGCCGGGAAGACGATCACCGACGCCGAGCTGTCAAAGATGGATTACTACGTCGAAGGTGTCGTCGGAAAATTGCCGGCGTCGAAATAATTCCATGGCGGCGACAAAGGCGCGCGGGACCGGCCGTGCAGCGACGGCCGCAAAGGACGCGGCCAAGCCCGCGCCGCGCCGTCGCCGGGTGACGGCCGGCGATACCGGACCCACCGGCGCCGCCGCAGCGGTGGAACGCAATGCCGTCGGTGAGAATATCGCTTCCGCCCGCGAGGCCGAGAGCAACGCGCTGCAGGACATCCTGGCGGGCCGCTCTCCGGTCGACGCGGAGGATCTGGCGCGTGCTCTCCTCCGCAAGGAGCACAGGCGTGCGCGCGATGCCGCCGCCGAAACCGAGGATGAACTGAATGCGGATTGGCGCAACGGCGGCTATCCTTACAAGTACCTGTTGCCCCGCAAGAGTTACGAGCGACAGAAATACCGGCTGCAGGTCGAACTGCTCAAGCTCCAGGCATGGGTGCGCGAGTCGGGCCAGAAGGTCATCGTCCTGTTCGAGGGGCGCGACGCCGCCGGCAAGGGCGGCACGATCAAGCGTTTCATGGAGCACTTGAACCCTCGCGGCGCGCGCGTCGTGGCGCTGGAAAAGCCCACCGACGAGGAGCGCGGACAGTGGTATTTCCAGCGCTACGTCCGGCACCTGCCGACGCGTGGCGAGATCGTGATGTTCGACCGGTCCTGGTATAACCGCGCGGGCGTCGAGCGCGTCATGAAGTTCTGTTCGGACCAGGAGTACGGCGAATTCATGCGCCAGGCGCCAGAATTCGAGCGCAACCTCGTCCACAGCGGCATCCACCTCGTCAAGTTCTGGTTCTCGGTGAGCCGCGAGGAACAACGGCGCCGGTTCAAGGAGCGCGAGGCGCATCCGCTCAAGCAATGGAAGCTGTCGCCGATCGACATGGCCTCCCTCGACAAGTGGGACGATTACACGCACGCCAAGGAAGCGATGTTCTTCCACACCGACACGGCCGATGCGCCGTGGACGGTGATCAAGTCCGACTGCAAGAAGCGCGCGCGGCTCAACGCGCTTCGCTACTTGCTCCACTCGTTTCCTTACAAGGCGAAGGACACGGACCGCATCGGCGCCGTCGACCCGCTGCTCGTCGGGCGCGCGCACGTCGTGCACGAGCGCGGCGAAAAGATCGGAACCGGCGTGGTCTGAACCGGCCGGAGTTGCTGACGGCGGCGGCTCAGCCGTTGAGCCTGCCCAGCAGTCCCAACACCTTCTCGAACAGCTTCCCGTACGGTGGATAGAGCATCCTCGACGCGGCGAACCGCGGCTGCACGAACACTGCCTTCCGGTGCGAGAACGTCAAGAATGTCGCCTCGCCGTGGTACGCGCCGCTCCCCGACGCACCCACACCGCCGAATGGCAGGTTCTTGTGCACGAAGTGCCACAACGTATCGTTGACGGTGACGCCGCCGGCCAGCGTCTGCCGCAGCACGTTGCCGCACTCGGTCCGGTCGCGTCCGAAGTAGTAGAACGCAAGCGGATGCGGGCGGCCATTGATCTTCGCGACAGCTTCGCCGACATTCGCGTAGGCCTCCACCGGCAGCAGCGGCCCGAAAATCTCCTCGCGCATGACGGCCATCGTGTCGTTGACGCCAAGGATAAGCACCGGCGGCAGTTTGCGTGACCCAGGTTCCAGCTTCTCGCCCGCCGCCGCGAGCGTCACGATCGTGGCGCCTTTCGCGCGCGCGTCGTCGATCAGCGCCGTGAGGCGCAGATAGTGGCGTTCGTTGATGATCGCCGTGTAATCGGGGTTGCCGGCATAGGACGGATAGAGTCGCGCCGCGGCCGCCCGGGCCGCCGTGACGAACGCATCGAACCGGTCGGCCGGTACCAGCGCGTAGTCCGGCGCGATGCACGTCTGGCCCGCGTTCAACAGCTTGCCCGACATGAGCCGCGGCGCGCAAAGCGCGAGATCGGCGTCGGGGGCGAACAACGCCGGCGACTTGCCGCCCAGTTCCAGCGTGACCGGCGTCAGGTTTTCCGCTGCCGCGAGCGCGACGTGCCTGCCCACGACAGTGGAGCCGGTGAAGAACAGGTGGTCGAACGGCAGGCGCGTGAACGCCTGCCCGACCTGCGCATCGCCCAGGACGACGGCGAATTCGTCTTCGCCGAAACGCGCGGCGACCAGCTCATGCAGCAGTGCCGATGTCGCGGGCGTAAGTTCCGACGGCTTGAGCAGCACGCGGTTGCCGGCGGCCAGCGCGCCGAGCGCGGGCGCCAGCGCCAGCTGAACCGGGTAATTCCACGGGCTGATGATTCCTGCGACGCCGAGCGGCTGCCGCTCGATGCGTGCGCGTCCAGGCTGCAGGTGCAGCGGAGTCGCCACGCGTTCGCTCCGCATCCACCGCGGAAGGTTTGCCTGCGCGTCCGCGATTTCCGCGGCGACGATGTACAGCTCGGCGAGACGCGTCTCGTGTTCGGACCGGTCGCCGAAATCGCTGTCCACCGCGGCGGCGAAACGCGCTTCGTTATCAGTGACCAATGATTTGAGCCGCGCGAGCCGGTCGACGCGCGTACGCAGGTCGGGGTACCGTTCGCGCGCGAATGCCGCGCGCTGCAGCGAGAAGAGCCGGTCGAGGTCGACGCCGTTCATTGGGCAGCCGGCAACGATATCGCGGACGTTGGAACCGCCGTGGCGCCCAGGTCCTTGACCAGCCGTTGGAATTCCGGCGAATTGACAATGATCCTGCCCGCCGCGGCGCGCAACCTGTCGACCGCCTCGCCGCTCAGCACGAATGACGTAGGCAGGTCGTTCAGGTATTCCAATTCCGCCGCGTCGTCGAGCGCCTGGAACGACACGTCGATCGGATAGATCTCGATGTTCGGCACGTCGATCACCTCCTTCAGGGCGCCGCTGGCGCCGATGGCAAAGCCCTCGCTCTCGCGCACGTGACGCAGGGTTTTCCAGCGCGCGACGATGTCCTTCAGCAATTCGACCGCTTCGTACGAATTGCGGTCAATCGGGACACCTGTCGCCTTGAGCAGGATGGCGACGTCATTGGGAGGCCGTTCGGACTTGTCCCAGTTCGTCTTCGGAACCGACAACGAATTGACGACGAACACGATCATGCGCCGGACATCGTCCAGCCGGGTCTGCTTGCGCAAGCCGCGCACAGCCTCGAGTTCCTCCATCGCCTCGAGCACGCCGCGCATGCCGAGGTTGTCCGAAATGCCACCGTCGACGAGGTGGAGAAAGGGTCGGCTAGCGCCATCCTCACGGTTCTGGAGTTCATTCAGCCGCTGCAGAGAGCGGCCCGCCGGACGCGCGTGCTTCGCTGGGTCCAGCAACGCCTTCGCCCAACTCGGCCACTGGTAGTTGCAGGTTCCGCCATAGTTGTTGAACGTGACCGGCGACAGGACCAGCGGCACCGCCGACGACGCGGCCGCCGCGCGTGACAAGGGCACGGCGTCCAACTCGGAGCAGATCAGGTCGAATTCAGACTGCACAAACGTGAATCGCGACCCCGTCGAAATGTCGGTGGCCGTGGCCACGATCAACGGTCCGTCACTGCGGTCGAGGTCGCCGAAAGTCGCGCCGTTGAATAGGATCTCGTCGTACATCTGGGCGGCCATTTCCGAGCGGCCCCAGCCACTCGACCACAGCGCGCTCCAGTTCTCGGGATTGACGAACCGCGAAAGCAGGTCGCCCTGGACATCCCTCTTCAGGAACCGCCGTTCGTAGTCGTCGAACAGCCTTTCGCCGTAGAGACCGTAACTCAGCGCCGTGAAGCTGCCGCCGGACACGCCAGTGATGACGTCGACCTCGTCAAGCAGCCGCACGCGTTTCCCTTGGCGGGTGACGAGCTGCGTCCGCCGCAGTTCCTCGAGCACGCCGTAGGAGAAGGCCGCGGCACGCGTACCGCCACCGGAAAACGCGAGGACGACCAGATTCTCCTTGTCGTTGTCCAGAAGTTGGCGCGTCGCGAACCGATAACCGCTGTTCCGGTTCACTTCGGTAATCGGCGGATTGACCGGCCGGCTGGCGCAGCCGGCGAGGAGCGCCAACGTTGCCAGAATAGGCAACAGCAGAACGCGCGTAATGTTCATGGGCAACGGCGGAAGTATCCGGCAACGGCCCATTCTACCGGGTCGGCGTCGCCGGGAATGCGGTAAATTGCCGGCATGAGCACTGGACGCACGTTGCTCCTCCGCAACGCAACGCTGGTCGCGACCATGGACGACGTCCGACGCGAAATCGTCGGCGGCGGCGTATTCATCCGCGGTCACACCATCGTTGCCGTGGGCCTTCCCGCGGAACTGCCGGTCACGGCCGACGAAATCATCGACTGTCGCGACAAGGTCCTGTTGCCGGGACTCGTGAACACGCATCATCATTTCTTCCAGACGTTGACGCGTGCGGTCCCCGCGGCACAGGACGCCGACCTCTTCGGATGGTTGCGTACGCTGTATCCCATCTGGTCGCGGATCACGCCGGAAATGCTCAACGTTTCGGCGAGCGTCGCGATGGCCGAGCTTATTCTCACCGGCTGCACGACCGCCAGCGATCACCTGTACCTGTTTCCCAACGGCGGCCGCCTCGACGACACGATTCAAGCGGCGCGCGCGATCGGCCTGCGCTTCCACGCGTGCCGCGGCGCGATGAGCGTGGGCGAATCGGCGGGCGGCCTGCCTCCCGATGCGCTGGTGGAGGACGAGGACGCCATTCTCGCGGACACGCGCCGGGTGATCGAAGCGTGCCACGACCCGCGCCGCTTTGCGATGTTGCGCGTGGCAGCGGCGCCGTGCTCGCCCTTCTCGGTTTCCCGCGACTTGATGCGCGAGACGGCGGCGCTTGCGCGAGCCTATGGCGTGGGCCTGCACACCCATCTCGCCGAAAACGACGACGATGTCAACTTTTCGCGCGAACGCTTCGGCTGCTCACCCGCCGAATATGCGGAACAGCTGGGATTCACCGGTTCCAACGTCTGGCATGCGCACTGCGTGAAGCTCGATGCACACGGCATCGATCTCTTCGCCCGGACCGGCACCGGCGTCGCGCATTGCCCGACGTCGAACATGCGATTGGGATCGGGAATCGCACCGGTTCGCGCAATGCTCGACGCCGGCGTGCATGTAGGCCTGGGCGTCGACGGCTCGGCATCGAACGACTCGTCGCACATGCTCGCCGAGGCGCGCCAGGCGTTGCTGCTGCAGCGCGTGGGATTCGGCGTTGCCGCGCTGTCCGCGCGCGAGGCGCTCGAACTGGCCACGCGCGGCGGCGCACGGGTGCTGGGGCGCGACGATATCGGTCATCTCGCGCCGGGCATGGCTGCGGACATCGTTGGCTTCGATCTCGAACAGTTCGGCTTCGCGGGTGGAGAATGCGACCCGCTGGCCGCATTGGTGTTGTGCGCGCCGGTCTATGCCGACCTGTCGATCATCCATGGCCGCATCGTGGTCCGCGAGGGCCAATTGACGACGATCGACCTGCCGTCGATCATCGAGCGCCACCGGGCACTCGCCCGCACGCTCGTCAATGGCGGCTGACGACAGCGTCAGTTCGCCCGCGCCTGGGCAATGGCGTCGAGCAGCGTGTCGGGTTCCTGCGCCCCCGAGACGGCAATGCGCTGGTTGAAGATGAAGAACGGCACGCCCTGCACGCCGATCTCCCGCGCCCGCTGGTCCATCAGTGCGATCGCATCCATTCCTTCTCCGGAATCTAGCAGGCGGCGCGCCTCGTCGGACGGCAACCCCGCCTCGCCCGCGATGGCGGCAAGCACGGCGTGATCGCCCAGTGCCCGGCCATCGACGAAATAGGCATGGAAGAGCCGCTCGACCAGGTCACTGGCATCGCCGTGCGATTGTGCCCACGCGACGAGCCTGTGCGCGTCGCGCGTGTTGGGCTGGATTTCAATACGGTCGAACGCAAAGGCAATCCCGACCGAGGCACCTGCCGTTGAAACCCGCGCGTAGATCTGCGCCGCACGATCGGAGCCGCCGAACTTGTCCTCGAGATACCGTTTGCGCGAAATGCCTGCCTGCGGCAGGTCGGGATTCAACTGAAAGGGATGCCATCGGACAGCTGCGCGGCGCGCGGCGTCGTCCTCGGGCAGCCTCGAAATCGCCGCCGCAAGCCTGCGTTGCCCGATGTAGCACCACGGGCATACCACGTCCGAGATCACGTCGATCTGAAAGTCTTCGGTCATCGTCTTTGCGCGTCGTCAATGCGGGGAGAATCCTCGATTATGCCCGCCACCCCGAGCTTGCGATAATGGGCGGATGCGCGGGACCCAATCCCGCGACGGCTCGTCGCCGCCGGAATCCATACCATGCCCCCATCGCTGCGCTGGGACATCGTCTGCCGCGTCGTCGATAATTTCGGCGACGGCGGCGTTTGCTGGCGGTTGGCGCGCCAGCTTGCGTCGGAACACGGCATCGCGGTCACGCTGTGGATCGATGACGTCGCGACGCTCGCGCGGATCGAACCCGCGCTCGACTCGGGGCACGACGACCAGGTCGCTCGTGGAGTCCGCGTGCGCCGTCACAGCGAATCGCATCCGGCCGGGTTCATCGACCCCGACGTCGTCATCGAGGCCTTTGCCTGCGGCCTTCCCGATTCATACCGAAATGCCATGGCGGCCCAGCCGCGCCCCCCCGTTTGGGTAAATCTGGAATACCTGTCGGCCGAAAGCTGGGTCGAAAGCGCACATGCACTGCCATCGCCGCAACCTCACATGCCGCTGACGTGCTGGTTCTACTTTCCGGGATTCACTGCGAACACCGGTGGCCTGCTGCGCGAAGCCGGATTGTCCGCCGCGCGCAACGCATTCATGCGCGACCCGTCCGCGCGCGCCGCGGCGTGGCGGCCGACCGGCGTGGCGCCACCCGAATCCGCACTGACCATCTCGCTATTCTGTTATGCCAACAACGCCTTGTCGGCGCTGCTCGACACGTGGGCGGAGGGCGACGATGCAATCGCGTGCATGGTTCCGGAAGGCGTGGCGCAGGCGGAACTCGACCGCTGGACCGGCGGCGCGGTGCCCCATCCGGGCAAGCCGTTCACGCGCGGCCGCCTCACCCTTGCGGTCGCGGCCTTCGTCGACCAGGACGCGTTCGATCGCCGGCTGTGGGCGTGCGACCTCAACTTCGTGCGCGGCGAGGATTCCTTGGTGCGTGCAGTGTGGGCGGCGCAACCGCTGGTCTGGCACATCTACCCGCAGGCGGAAGACGTGCACCTTCTCAAGCTGGACGCGCTGCTGACCCGGTTCGACGCGGGCCTCGACGCGGAAACCGTCGGCGCTCGCCGCGCCTTCTGGCAGGCGTGGAATTCCGGGGACGCGGAAGCGACCGCCGCCGCCTGGCCCTCCTTCCGCGCGGCTCTGCCGGTACTCAAGGCGCAGGCTCAAGTCCGTGCCGGCGCACTGGCGCGCCAGGAGGACCTCGCCAAACAGCTGGTCACGTTTTGTGAAAATCGTTTATAATTAAGGGTTTCCCCAATTCGTACTTAACCTTAGAACGCAGCGGCCGGACACGCCCCGCTGCACCACGCAGGAATCGCTATGAAACTCGCTCAGGAAGTTCGCGCCGGCAATGTGATCATGGTCGGCAAGGATCCGATGGTCGTGCAAAAGGCCGAATTCACGAAGTCCGGCCGCAACGCGTCCGTGGTCAAGATGAAGATGAAGAACCTGCTCTCGGGCAGCGGCACGGAAACCGTGTACCGCGCCGATGACAAGTTCGAGACCGTCCAGCTCGAGAAGAAGGAAGTCACGTACTCGTATTTCGCGGACCCGATGTACGTGTTCATGGACAACGAGTTCAACCAGTTCGACGTCGAGAAGGACAACCTGGGCGATGCACTCGTGTACCTCGAGGAAGGCCTGCCCTGCGAACTCACCTTCTACGAAGGCAAGGCCATCTCGGTGGAGCTGCCGAACTCGGTCGACCGCGAAGTGATGTACACGGAACCGGCGGTGAAGGGCGACACGTCGGGCAAGGTCATGAAGCCGGCCAAGCTCGCCAACGGCTTTGAAGTTGCCGTGCCGCTGTTCGTGACCACCGGCGACAAGATCGAAATCGACACCCGCACCGGCGAATACAAGCGCCGCGTCTGAAGCATCGAACGGCCGGGTGGACCGGCAACCCGGGAGGCCCATGAAGCTCTCGCAGGAAGAACTGGATCGTTTCGACCGCGATGGCTACCTCTTTTTCCCCGGCCTCTTCACGCCGGGGGAAATTGGCGCCCTGAATGTGGAAGTGCCGCATCTGTATGCGCAGCGCCGCCCGGAAAACGTGCGCGAGAAGGGCAGCGATGCGGTGCGCACGAATTTCGCCGCACACATGTACAGCGCGCCCTTCGCACGGCTGGCGCGCCATCCCCGGATGGTGCAGCCGGTGGTGCAGATGTTCGGCGAAGACGTCTACATGCACCAGTTCAAGATCAACGGCAAGATGGCGTTCGACGGCGACGTCTGGCAATGGCACCAGGATTACGGGACATGGAAGAACGACGACCTGATGCCCGAGCCGCGCGCCATGAACGTGGCGATCTTTCTGGCCGAAGTCAGTGAGTTCAACGGGCCGCTGATGTTCATTCCCGGCAGCCACAAGCTGGGGGTGCTCGACGCGCGGCACGACCTGGCGACCACGAGCTATCCGCTGTGGACCATAGACCACGACACGATCCGCAAGCTGGTCGAGCGCGGCGGAATCGTCGCGCCGAAGGGTCCGGCCGGCTCGATGATCCTGTTCCACTCGTGCCTGGTGCACGCGTCGACGTCGAACCTGTCGCCGTGGGACCGTATCAGCGTGTACCTGAGCCTGTGCGCGGTCTCCAATCACATCCGCCGCTTCAAGCGGCCCGAATACATCGCGCATCGGGACTTCACGCCGATCACGTGCCTCCCCGACGACTGCCTGCTGCGCGATTACGACGTGGCGCTGCCGTGGAAGGACGGCACACCGCCATCCGCGTTGCAGCCGTCACTGGCCGCCTGACCGCAGACGGCGTCGCGGCATGAACCTCCACGCCAAGCTTGCGCAGCGCGCGGCGCAGCGCAATCCGCTGCGCGTCGGGCTGATCGGCGCCGGCAAGTTCGGCGCGATGTACTTGGCCCAGGTACCGAAGATCGCCGGCGTGCATCTGGTGGGCATCGCCGACCTGTCGCCTCCCAATGCGCGAGCCAACCTGACACGCGTGGGCTGGGCGCCGGAGCGGCACGCGGCCCAATCTTTCGACGAAGCACTGTCCAAGGGCACCACGTTCGTCGGCGACGACTGGGAGCAGCTGGTCACCCATCCGCGCATCGATATCGTCATCGAATGCACCGGCAACCCGCCGGCGGCGGTCGAGCATTGCCTTGCGGCGTTCCGCAACGGCAAGCACGTGGTCAACGTCACGGTGGAAGCCGACGCCTTCTGCGGACCGCTGCTCGCGCGCAGGGCCGCCGAGGCGGGCGTGATCTACAGTCTTGCGTACGGCGACCAGCCCGCACTGATCTGCGATCTCGTGGATTGGGCCCGAGCCGCCGGCTTCAGCGTCGTCGCAGCGGGCCGCGGCCACAAGTGGCTGCCGCATTTCGCGCAGTCGACGCCCGAAACGGTGTGGGGCCACTATGGCCTGACGCCGGAACAGGCGCGCGTCGGCGGGTTGAATCCGAAGATGTTCAATTCGTTCCTCGACGGATCGAAACCGGCGATCGAGAGCGCGGCGGTCTGCAACGCGACCGGTCTTGTCGCGCCTCCGGGCGGACTGACCTTTCCGCCCGCCTCGGTCGACGACCTTCCCTTCGTCTGCCGGCCAATAAGCGAGGGCGGTGTGCTGCACCAGAAGGGCCAGGTCGAAGTCGTGTCTTCGCTGGAGCGCGACGGCCGGATCATCCCCTACGACATCCGCTTCGGCGTGTTCGTCGTGTTCGAGGGCGAGACCGAATACATCCGCAACTGCTTCAAGGAGTACATGGTGCGCACCGATCCGAGCGGCCGCTATGCGTGCCTCTACAAGCGCTGGCATCTGATCGGCCTCGAAGCGGGAATATCGGTGGCGTCGGTGGGCCTGCGGGCGGAGGCCACCGGCTGCGCCACCGGGTTTCGCGCCGACGTGGTGGCCACTGCAAAGCGCGAACTCAAGCCAGGTGAAATGCTGGACGGTGAAGGTGGCTACACCGTCTACGGCAAGCTCTACCCGGCCGGCGATTCCCTGGCCCTCGGCGGACTCCCGCTGGGATTGGCGCACAACGTCAAGCTTGTGAATCCCATCGCGGCCGGCGCGCCGGTACGATGGAGCGACGTGCAGGTCGACGAGTCGGCTCCTGCGGTCTTGTTCCGGCGCGAGATGGAGCGTGCTTTCGCCCCAATGCGGAAGGTCGCCGCTTAGCAACGGCGCGACCGGCCGCCGGAATTCAGCGGGGCGGCTTGAACTTTGCGCGTGCCCGGGCGGCTTCGCCGTGCGCGTCACAGGCATGGAGATGGTCGTTGACCAGGCCCATCGCCTGCATGAACGCGTAGATCGTCGTCGGGCCGACGAACGACCAGCCGCGCTTCTTCAGGTCCTTCGACAGCGCGATCGACTCCGGCGACGTCGGCATGGTGGCCAGCACCTCGCGCGTGAGTTTGCGCGGGCGCGAGGACGGCACCGGCTCCCAGCGCCAGAAATACGCGGCGAGCGAGCCGAACTCGGACGCGAGCTCGCGCGCCCGCCTCGCGTTGTTGATCGTCGATTCGATCTTGCCGCGATGGCGGACAATCCCCGCGTTGCCCAACAGCCGTTCCACGTCGCGCGGCGCGAATTTCGCGACGCGCTCGAATTCGAAGTTGGCGAATGCCGCGCGAAATGCCTCGCGCTTGCGCAGGATCGTGAGCCAGCTCAAGCCCGCCTGGAATCCTTCGAGGCACACCTTCTCGAACAGGCGCCGGTCGTCGGCCACCGGGAATCCCCATTCGCGGTCGTGATACGCGACATACAGGTCGTCTTCGCCGCACCACCAGCAGCGGCGCGGTTCTTTCTTCACGGTGACGGCGGGCATGGTGTGATTCTAGCTGACGGTCGCACGACTCGGTCGCGCATATAATGCTCCGGGTGTCCCTTGCCGCAATCATGTCCCCGCACCGCACGCTCGTCCCAAGCCACCGCCAATGTCACGCCTGAAGCAACCGCTGCTGCTCGTCGTGCTCGCGCTATCGCTGGGCGCGGCGTTCGGCCCGGCGCACGGCGCGCCGAGTGACAGGTCGAGCGTCGTCGGCACCGTCGGCTACCGGCACCGCATCGCTTTGCCTGCCGATGCTGTCGTTACGGTCAGCCTGCAGGACACGACGCTCGCCGACGCGCCTGCGCGCACCGTCGGCGAGACAACGATCGAGACCAAAGGCGCGCAGGTGCCGATCCCGTTTCGCATCGATTACGACCCGGCTGCGATCGATGCGTCACACGCCTATTCCGTGCGCGCGACCATCACCGCGGGCGGCAATTTGCTGTTCACGTCGACCACGTCCTACCCGGTTCTCACGCGGGGTGCGGGCAACGAGGCCGCGATCATTGTGTACATATTGCTCCCCGCCGACACGGCGAAGGGCAAATGATGCGATCTGGAAAGGATCTGCTGTGACCACCGAATCCCGATATGCCCGCTTCGGCAGCGGCAAATCCGTTCCCCGCGTCGAAGACGAGGCGCTGCTCAAGGGCGCCGGATTCTTCGCCGATGACGCATCGCTGCCTGGACAGGCGTACGTGATCTTCCTGCGTTCGCCGCACCCGCACGCGCGCATCGCCGCCATCGACACGAAAGCCGCGGCTGCCCTGCCCGGCGTGATCGCGATCGTGACCGGAGATGACCTCGTGCGCGCGAAGGTGAAGCCGCTGCCGCTGTCGGCCGATTTCAAGCGCGTCGACGGTTCGCCCACGGCGTCCGCGCCGCGCCATGCGCTCGCCGTCGGGACGGTGCGCTTCGTGGGTGAAGCGGTGGCTGCCGTGGTCGCACACAGTCTCGCCCAGGCGCGCGACGCGATCGAGGCCATCGAAGTCCGCTATGCGCCGCTGCCGAGCGTGGTCGACGCCGGCGACGCCGTTGCGCCCGGCGCGCCGTTGCTGTGTCCGGAGGCGACCGGCAACATCGCTGCGGAGATCCGTCACGGCGATCCGGCGGCAACGGCTGCTGCGTTCGCGAAGGCCGCGCACGTCGTCAAGCTCGATCTCGTCAACCAGCGGCTGGCAGCTTGCCCGATCGAGCCGCGCGCGATCCTCGCCAGTTACGACACCGCGACCGACCGCATTACGCTGCGTGTTTCCAACCAGACGCCCACCGGCCTGCGCGACGAGCTTTGCGCCGGCGTGCTGGGCATTGCCAACGACAAGGTCCGCGTGCAGGTCGGCGACGTCGGCGGCGGCTTCGGCATGAAGACCGGCCTATCTCCCGAAGACGTCGTATTGGCGTATTGCACGCGCGAATTCAAGCGCCCGCTCAAGTGGTGCGCGGAGCGGATCGAGGAATTCCTGGGAGCGAGCCACGGGCGCGCGCTGCACAGCACGGCAGAGCTGGCGCTCGACAAGGATGGGCGGGTTCTCGCGTTGCGCATCGATTCGCTGGCCAACGTCGGCGCCTACGCGATGCCCGCCGGCGTGGTGATCCAGCTGATGATCGGGCCGTGGGTCTCCACCAGCGTTTACGACATCGGCACCATCGACATCCGGATCAAGGCCGTGCTGACGAACACGCTGCCGACCAGCGCGTATCGCGGCGCCGGCAGGCCCGAGGCCATCTATACGATCGAGCGGCTGATGGATGTTGCCGCGCGCGAGACCGGCATCGACGCCGTGGAACTGCGCCGGCGCAACATGATTCGCCCGGAGCAGATGCCGTATCACAATCCCATGGACAAGACCTACGACAGCGGCAAGTTCGCATCGGTGATGGATCAGGCGACGGCACTCGCGGACTGGGGTGGATTCGATGCGCGCGCCGCGGAGACGCGCAAACGCGGACGCCTGCGCGGACGCGGCATCGCTACGTTCCTCGAGTGGACGGGTGTCGACATCTTCGAGGAACGCGTGACGGTCACCGTCTCCGGCGACGGCTACATCGAGATCTTCAACGCATTGCAGGCGATGGGCCAGGGACTGGCGACTACGTTCGCGCAGATCGCCGTCGACGTGTTCGGCGTGCCGATCGACAAGATCAGGATTCTCCAGGGCGACACCGATCGCGGCACAGGGTTCGGCAGCGCAGGGTCGCGCTCGCTGTTCGTCGGCGGCTCGGCCGTGCGCGTCGGCGCCGAACGCACGGTCAAGCGCGCGCAGGAACTGGCGGCGAAGGAACTCGAGGCGGCGGTCGGCGACATCGAGTATCGCGACGGCGAGTTCAGGATCGGCGGCACCGATCGCAGCATCGGCCTCTTCGAGCTTGCGGGACAGCAGCAGGAGCAGCGCATCGTCCTCGATTCGACGAGTTCGGTTGCCGGACCCACGTGGCCGAACGGCTGTCACATCTGCGAAGTCGAGATCGACCCCGAGACCGGCGCCATTGAAGTCGTCGGCTATTGGTCGGTCAACGACGTCGGCCGCGTCGTCAATCCGATGATCGTCGTCGGCCAGCTCGAAGGTGGCGCGGCGCAGGGCATCGGCCAGGCGTTGTGCGAGGAGTTCGTCTACGACCGCGAAAGCGGTCAGGCGGTGACCGCCAGTTTTCAGGATTACGCACTCCCGCGGGCAAGCATGATCCGGCACTTCCACATGACAATGGACGAATCGTCGCCGTGCCTCAGCAATGCGATGGGCGTGAAGGGCGTCGGCGAGCTCGGCACCATCGGTGCCACGCCGGCAGTCGTCAACGCGGTGGTGGACGCGCTCGATCGCGCCGGTTGCCGCCAACAGGCAATGGCGCTGCAAATGCCGCTCACGTCCGAGCGCGTATGGCGCGCGCTTGCAGCCGACTTGCCGTGACGCGCGTCGTTTCCGCATTTTGCATCCTGGCGCTGCTGGGCGCCTGCACGGCGACGCCCACCGCGCCTCCGCCACCGGCCGGCGTCGCCGCCGATCTGGCTCCTACCGGCAAGCTGCGCGCGGCCATCAACCTCGGCAATCCGATCCTCGCGGTCCGGGACCCGGCGACGCGCGAGCCGCGCGGCGTCTCTGTCGACCTCGCGCGCGAACTCGGCAAGCGCTTGAGCATCCCGGTGGAACTCGTCGTCTTCGAATCCGCCGGCAACGTGGTGGCCGGTCAGAAGGCCGGCGCATGGGACGTCGCGTTCCTGGCCATCGATCCTGCGCGCGCTTCGGAACTCCGCTTTACCGCGCCTTATGTCGTGATCGAAGGATCCTATCTGGTGCCGGACCGGTCGCCGATCCGCAGCAACGCGGACGTCGACAGGACGGGCGTGCGCGTCGTCGTCGGCGCGGGCAGCGCCTACGATCTGTATCTGTCGCGGGAGCTGAAACAGGCGACGCTGGTGAGGGCACCCACCTCGCCCGCGGTGACCGACATGCTGGTCGCGCAGCGACTGGACGTTGCCGCCGGTGTTACGCAGCAGCTCGAGGCCGATGCACGGCGCGTGCCCGGCGTGCGGCTCCTGGACGGGCGGTTCATGGTGATCAACCAGGCCATGGCGACTCCGCAGAGTCGCCATGCCGGCGCGAACTATCTGGATGCGTTCGTCGAGGAAATGAAAGCGAGCGGGTTCGTGGCGAAGTCGCTGCGCGACAACGGTATTACCGGGGCCGCGATTGCGCCGCCGAGCCTGGCACGCTGACGACGCGCCGCCTTCAGCTTCGCTGCTTCATCTGCTTCGCCGCCAGCGCGTAGCCACCGGCGGCACCGTCGATGAAATGCACGTGGTCGTTCTCCGAGATCGACGGAACGATGCACGTCATGATCGCCGCGGGCTGCCGATGCATGCCGAACGTTGCGATTCGCGCCGCGCGCGCACCCATGAGGCGCTTCTCGATCCGGTCCGCGATGGCGGACGTGCAGTCCAGCGTCATGCGCAGGTTGTCGTCGAATTTGCGGAAATCCGAGTTCTCCACGACTTGCCGTCGATAGACCGCGGGATCGAAACCCTCGAAGCGAATGCCGCACTTCAACACGACGTACGCAATCAGCGTCTGCACGAGCAATTTGAGCCGCCGCGCGGAAAAGGACTCGCCGCGCCGACGTGACGCATGGGCCTCCAGATCGAGTCCCGTCGGCGGCCAGCCGACGTCCGGCGCGCCGTCGGGCACGGGCCGCGCCACTTCGTCGCTTCGTTCCAGCTCGGCCAGCAAATCTTCGACCAGCGCGCGAAATGCGGGATCGCCATGGGTGACGGGCGCAACCACCAGCGACAGGATCAGGCCGCGCGTCGCCGGAATATCGTTCCAGCGGCACGACAGCCCGCTCAAGTCGGGGCGCGTTCCGGACGCTGCTGCCGGCACGGCAAACTGGCCGGCCTTCATCGCGCGTTCCGCCCAGGCGAGGCCTCCCCCCATGAACATCGCAAACGAAACGTTCTTCGACGGACCGAATCGCGCCACGTCGACGCTGTGTCCAGCGGCCTTCACAGCGGATACCGGCATAAGGGCGGCGCGCAGCTCCAGCCCTAAATCGTCCCGCGTCCATGCCGCGGTCGCGGCGAGCGCTGCGCGCGCGCGATCGGCATCGCTTGCGGAGACCGCGAAGCTGGCGCCGTCGCCGCCGAAAACGAACGGAAACTTGCGGCCGTCGAGCGCATTGGTGACCGCGGCGATGACCGATGCGCCCGCGGTATTCACCGCCTTGTAGCGACCGGACTCGATGGCCTGCGTGGAACTCACGACATCGGTCAGCCCAACCAGCCAGTCGTCCGGCAGCGGCCGGTAGCGTGCCGGGTCCATGACGTCCGCGAATCCAGAGAAGATCGGAACGCGCGAATAGACGTCGCCGGTGTCTTGTGTCATTGCCGCGCGGCGGCCGTCAACTCTCGCACGTCCATGGCGCCGGCCAGCGACGCGCATTGCTCGATCAAGCGGTCCGCGCGTGCCGAGCCGAGCACCGGATCGACGAGTCCGTGGAACTTGCGCGCGAGGTCGGCATCGGTCATCGGGCGCTGCAGACTCCCGATCGCGTGCTCGACCCGCAGGTGCAGCTTGCGGCCATCCTTGCAGGTCACGACGACATCGGCGCCCGCCTCCGCGATGGCGTCATCCACGCGCGCGCGGACGCGGTCGCGCAGCGCCATCACGTCTTTCCGGACGACGATGTCGTCGGAAAACTCCGCCTCGCCCGCCTGTCCGAACAGGATGCCCGCCGCGCAGGCATGGTAGACGCTGAACTTGGCTTCGAGGCCGTTGCGCGGCGTCTTCTTTCCGGTCAGTTCCAGCACAAGAGAATGCACGAGCAGATCGACGTGCTCGATGTCCTCGGCGCGCAAACCATGCGCGCGCGCAAGCTGCACGCAGCCGTCGATCGCCGGATGGATCACGATGCCGCAGGCGAACGGCTTGTACGTATTGAACGAGATCTCGAAGCGCTCCCCGAGCTGGTCGGTGATCTCGCGCCAGTCGCACTTGGCCGAAAAGGTCTGCGCCAGGCCGCGCGGGGCCTCGAGCGCGCGGGCCGACGACGTATATCCGTGCCCGGCCATAAGCGCCGACATGAGCCCGGCGCGCGCGGCACCCCCGACGTGGAACGACTTGGTCATCGACCCGAACTGCTCGCGCACGCCAATGGGTTGCGACGCCGCGATCCCCAGTGCCATCGCCGTCTTCGCGGCATCGAGCCCCAGCAGCCGGGAACAAGCCGCGGCGGCGCCGAGCATGCCGGTGGAACCCGTGATGTGCCAGCCACGGTCGTAATGGTCCGGATAGATCATGTTGCCGACGCGGCACGACACGTCGATGCCGAGCACCAGCGCATCCATGAAATGCCGGCCGGAGGCGCCGCGGTGTTCGGCGAGTGCCAAGGCCGCGGAAGCAACCGGTCCGGCGGGATGAATGATCGTCTTGAGATGCGTGTCGTCGTAGTCGAAGGTGTGCGACGTGATGCCGTTGAGCAGCGCCGCGCTGCCGATGTCCACGCGTTCGCCGCGCCCGAGGATGGATGCCTGCGCGCTCGGCGCAAGCTCCTGCACGGCCGCAAGGGCCGCACGGGCTGTCGGGTGCTGTGACGCGCCGATGGCGCAACCGACCCAGTTCAGCATCGTACGGTGCGCTTCCTTCTCGACGCCGTCATCCCAGCGGCGGGAAGGATGTCCGGCGACGAAGCCAGCCAGTGTCGCCGTGATGGGCGGCGCATTGGCATCGGCCGTTACCTTGGTGTTGTGAGCCATCGAATCTCCGTGACCGCCTCGAACTATTGCGGCGTCATTCGCTGATCTGGATGTTGCGGTCCCTGGCAAGCTTCGACCACTTGTTGATGTCGTCGCGCATGTACTGGCCGAACTGCTCCGGCGTCATCGGCATCGGCTCCAGCGCCTCGCTCGACAAGCGTTCGCGCAATTCCGGATTCGCGAGCAACTTGTTGATCTCCTCGTTCAGCTGCTTAACGATCGGTACCGGCATGTTGGCCGGGCCGACGATGCCGTACCACTGGACACCGTCGAAACCCTTGTAGCCGGATTCTTCGAACGTCGGCACGTCGGGCAGCAACGGATGGCGGCGGGTTCCCGTCACCGCCAGCGGCTTCATCTTGCCCGCCTTGATGTGCGGCAGCGCGGCAGCAAGGCCCGGAAACAGCGCCTGCGTCTGCCCGCCGAGTATGTCGGTGATCGCCGGTCCGATGCCGCGATACGGGACGTGCACGACGTCGAGGTCGGCCGCCACCTTCAACTGCTCCATCGCCAGGTGAGTAAGCGTCCCCGGGCCCGACGAACCATAGGACAGCTTGCCCGGATTCGCTTTCACATAAGCCACGAACTCCTTGAGCGAATTCACCGGGACCGACGGCGGAACTACGAGGATATTCGGCGTGCCCCCCACCATGGCAATGGGCGTGAAGTCCTTCACCGCGTCGTAGGGGAGCTTGCGCACCGCGGGGTTGGTCCCGTGCGTGCCGACGTATCCGACCATCAGCGTGTAGCCGTCGGGCGCCGCGCGCGCCGTGGCCATCGACCCGACCACTCCCCCACCGCCGCTCTGGTTGTCGACGATGATGGACTGTCCGAGCGCCCTGCCCAGGCGGTCGGCGATGGTGCGCGCGACCAGGTCGACGCCACCGCCCGGCTGCACCGGGGCGATGATCTTGATGGTCTTGTTCGGATAACCGCTCTGAGCGAATGT